>Ga0194120_10002036_pt1 | contig 35498 bp, 28 predicted proteins | sample TA2MahCa65mmetaG_FD_148642 | JGI IMG/M metagenome (GOLD analysis project Ga0194120, IMG submission 148642) | Freshwater microbial communities from Lake Tanganyika, Tanzania - TA2015019 Mahale Deep Cast 65m | ecosystem: Environmental > Aquatic > Freshwater > Lake | place: Tanzania: Lake... | reverse complement strand
TGCGGGCCGCGCCGGCGCCGCAGATGGCCGTCACGGGCTTCGAGCCGCTCGCCGGCTCGAAGCCCGGCGCCCAGGGAAGCGTGCGGCTGCCGGAAGGCCAGGCCCTGCCGGCAGTGCCCGGCGAGCTCATCGTGGGCCGCGAGGCCGGCAAGGCGCTCCCTGCCTTCGACGGCGCCGTGGTCGCCCAGACGCTCTTCCTCGCCCGCAGCTACGACCTGGTCCGGGTCCCGGCCGGACAGGAGGCGGAGGCCATGGCCTTCTACTCCCGCGCTCCGGGCGTCACGTCGGTCGTGCGCAACCAGGTGATCGAACCCCATGCGTTGCCGTCGGCCGATCCGCTCCTGCCCTACCAGTGGCAGTACGGCAGCGACGGGTCCGACGTCTTTTCTGGCTGGGCGGCGATCGACGCGGGCATCGGCCTGGCGCTGTCAAACGTCAACGTGGCGGTCGTCGATTCGGGCGTCGATCCCAGCCATCCCGATCTGTCGCCCGGCGTGGTGGGCGGTTTCCTGACCACGACCGCCCTCGACAAGGTCACGGCTCCGTCCACGACGACCTTCGAGGCCGCAATCGACGACCATGGCACGCTCGTCGCGGGGGTCATCGCCGCTCGGCGCAACTCGATCGGCAACGCCGGGGTGGCGCCCGGTGTCCGCATCGTGCCCCTCAAGGACGCGCAGCCCACGACCGGGACCATCACGACCCTGGGGCTGCTGAACGCCATCACCATCGCGGCTTACTACAACCAGGCCGACTCCCCGTACGCGTGGCTGAAGAACGTGGGCAATGGCTCGCCGGTGGCGGTCTGCAACATCAGCCAGGGCATCCCGGGCTCGCTGGGCGTGCAGGCGGCCTACCAGGACGCCATCGACAACGCGGTCGCGCACGGCGTGGCGGTCGTCGTGAGCGTGGGCAACGAAGCCAGCGAGCCCACCGTGCCGTCCAACTCGCCGTCGGCCATTGCGGTGAGCGTCACGATGCGGTACCTGGGCTGGGAGCTGCTCGCTCCGTACTCCAACCATGGCGATCCGGTCTTCGTGTCGGGCCCCGGCAACATGATCTGGAGCACGTCGCGGAGCACGGGCGGCGACTACACCAAGGCCTACAAGCTGTTCAACGGCACGTCGGCGGCCGCGCCGTTCGTGTCGGCCACCTTGGCGCTGATCCATGCCAAGTACGTGGGCAGCACGACGCCGCGCGACCGGGCGCTCGTCGCCCGGCTCAAGGAAAAGCTGCGCACGTCCGTGGACGATCTCGGACCGGGAGGCTGGGATCCGCAATTCGGCTGGGGCCGCGTCAACATCCGGAAAGCGCTGTCGGGAACATTCTAGAATCTTCGGATCGTGTTGAAGGCCGAACTGGAACGCCGGAAGGGGGCTCGCGTCCGCGAGCGCATCCTGGCGCCCCTGCGCAGATACGGGCCGCCCGCGATCGGCGCGATCGCGCTTGCGTTGGCGCTGTACCTGGGCGTCGTGGGCGTCTCCGGGGCGCAGCGCATCGCGCACCCGAAGCCGTTTTCCTTCCCCGACCGTCCCGAGAACTACGGCATGACCTACGAGGCCGTGCGGTTTCCGGCGGCCGTCGACAACGTGCCGATCGCCGGCTGGCTCTTCCCGGACCCGGCCGGCAAGGGCCGCCTGGTGATCGTGGTGCCGGGCTACCGCAGCCACAAGGCGCACCTGCTGCGCGAGTACACCTACTGGCTGGCCCAGGCCAGCGGGGTGCTGGCCATCGACACGCGCGGCAACGGCGAGAGCGGGCGGGCGCCGTTCAGCTTCGGCGACGACGAGCGCCGGGACGTGGCTGGCGCGGTCGCGTTCGCGCGGCAGAAGGGTTACCGCCGCATCGCCCTGTTTGGCACGAGTGCCGGTGGGGCGGCGGCGATCGCCGAGGGCGCCCACGACCCGGCGGTGCAGGCGGTCGTCTCCGACGGCGCGCCCGCGTCCGTCCGGTCGGGCCTCACCGGCTACCTGCGGGGCAGGGGCTATCCGCTGCCGGGTCTGGGCGCACTGGCGATCATGGGCGCGCTGGGGTTCCACCTTGGCCACCTGCCGGGACAGGGCGACGCGGCAAGAAACGTCGCGGCGCTCTCCCCCAGGCCGCTCCTGTTGATCCACGGAACCCGCGACCATGTGATTCCCGTCAGCAACTCGGAGGAGATCGCACAAGCCGCGGATCCGCGGCATACCGCGGTGCTCACCTTCAAGGAGGCCGACCACATGTCCGAGATGGACCGCAGCCCGCACCGGTTGTACCGGGCGGCGTACGAGGGCGCGGTCCTCGAACTTCTCCGCCGGGCCCTCCGGTAGTCAGCCGCGCAAAGTCGCGGGTATAAACTGAGCAAACGACCATGCGCCCCTTGTCACTGGCCTTGCCGGCCGCCATCACCCTCGGGTTGGCTGCCTGCGCCTTGCCGTTTCCGGGCGGCCCGCAGCAGACCCTGACGTTTCCGGCCGAGGAAGAGGATCCGCCCGTGCCCACTCCGATTCCGGGCGCGCTCGTGCCGGGCGCCACGGCGAGCTTCGTCGCCAAGGTGGTTCCCAAGACGGCGCTGGATGCCAACAAGGCGGCGACTACCCAGTACTGCCCGTTCATCGAGTTCGAGGTGCAAGACGCCAAGTTCTCTCCGCGCTGGCCCGGTGCCACGCTCGCCTACTCGCCCGGCGCCCGGCCGCTCCCGCAGATGCAGCGCGACCTCTTCCGCCGCGCGGTCGAGAAACTCAACACCACGGTCGGCTTCAAGATCTTCTCGATGCTCTCGGATGGCGCGTCGGCCGACATCCCCGTCACCGACAGCACCTCGTTTTCGAGCCACACCGTGCTCGGCGAGACCGAGGCGCGGGTCGTCAGCCGCTACACCTCGACGACCCTGCAGATCGACTTCTCCGAGAAGATGCGCTTGCGGTCCGGTCTCTCTGACTCGCTCTTCTACCGCGTGGCCCTGCATGAGCTGGGCCACGCCGCCGGCCTCGAGCACAACCCGCGCCCGAACACCCTCATGAACAAGGGGACCAGCAGCCGCACCCCGATGGACTTCGCGCCCGAGGAGCGCGAGTCGCTGAAGTTGCTCTATTCCCTGCCTGACGTCCCCCTGAAGCCGCACCGCATTGCCCAGAGCCTGCCCGGCGAGAGCCTCCTGGTACTCATCTTCCCCTGACGGGCCTGCGGCTGTACGGGTCCTGCCCGATGCGCTAGGATGGCGGCGTGATTACAGCTGAGCAATCCGCCCTCATCAAGACGTACATCCGGGACATCCCGGATTTTCCCAAGCCCGGAATAGTCTTCAAGGACATCACGCCGCTGATGAAGGATCAGGCAGTGTTTCGCCTGGCCGTCGAGACCATCGTGGAGCGGTACAAGCGCTTCGACATCGATCTGGTGGTCGGCATCGAGTCCCGCGGCTTCATCTTCGGCGCGCCGATTTCCTACGGCCTCGAATGCGGTTTCATTCCCGTACGCAAGCCGGGCAAGCTCCCGTACGAGACGCGGCGCCAGGAGTACGAGCTGGAGTACGGTACCGATGCCCTGGAGATGCACGTGGACGCCATCGAGACGGGCAGCCGCATCCTCATCGTGGACGATCTCCTGGCGACCGGCGGGACCGTCTCGGCCACGACCGACCTGGTCCGAGCCGCCGGCGGCGAGGTCGTCGAGGCCACCTTCCTGGTGGAACTGTCGTTTCTGGGCGGTCGCGAGCGCGTCGCCGCCAAGGGACTGGATATCTTCCCGCTAGTCACGTTCTGATCGCACCCGGGTATATTCCGGGTAGCTAGCCGGAGATCGGTTCAAAGGGGAACTCTCCAGCGCTAAACTGACCGACATCTGGAGAGGTACCTGACAAGGAAGTGCCCGACGAGCTGATCAAGACCCTCTGCGCGTACGCACCGCCAGCGGACGTGGAGTTGTGTCGGCGCGCCTACGAATTCGCCCGCGATCAGCATGACGGTCAGACCCGCAAGTCGCAGGAACCCTACATCATCCACCCGTACGAGGTGGCGCTGATCCTGGCCCGCCTGGAGGCAGACGGCGCGACGGTCGCGGCGGGCCTCCTGCACGACGTCCTCGAAGACACGCCGGTGCCGCCCGAGGATCTCGAGGCGCGCTTCGGCCAGGAAGTACGCGTGCTGGTCGAGGGCGTCACCAAGCTGGGAAAGCTCTCGTTTTCGAGCAAGCAGGAACGCCAGGCCGAGAATTTCCGCCGGATGTTCATGGCCATGGCCCAGGACATCCGGGTCATCGTCGTCAAGTTGGCCGATCGCCTGCACAACATGCGCACGCTCGAGCACATGGCGCCGCACAAGCAGGTCGAGATCGCGCAAGAGACCCTCGACATCTTCGCGCCGCTCGCCCATCGCCTGGGTATGGGCCGCATCAAGTGGGAACTCGAGGATCTCGCCCTCCAGTACCTGCATCCGCAGGAATACGAGCAGATTCGGAGCTTGATCGCCGAGAAGCGTGAGGAACGCGAGCGGTACATCGCCGAGATCTGCGAAGCCATCCAGTCCGAGATGGACGCGGCCGGCGTGAAGGGCAAGGTTTTCGGCCGGCCGAAGCATTTCTACAGTGTCTACAACAAGATGAAGAGCCAGGGCAAGGCCTTCACGGATCTCTTCGACCTTACCGCCTTGCGCGTGCTGGTGGACAGCATCCCGGACTGCTACCACGTCCTGGGCATCGTCCACAACCTCTGGCGGCCCATCCCGGGCCGTATCAAGGACTACATCGCGATGCCCAAGCCAAACTTGTACCAGTCGCTGCACACCAGCGTGATGGGGCCACGCGGCAAGCCGTTCGAGATCCAGATCCGCACGACCGAGATGAACCAGATCGCCGAATACGGCATCGCCGCCCACTGGCGCTACAAGGAAGGTGGCGACCTCACCAAGGCCGACGAGAAGCTCACCTGGTTGCGGCAGATCCTCGAATTGAAATCCGACATGAAGGATCCCGAGGAGTTCCTCACGTCGGTCAAGGAAGATCTGTTCTCGGACGAGGTCTTCGTGTTCACGCCTCGCGGCGATGTCCTGGATCTCAAGCGCGGCGCCACGGTCATCGATTTCGCGTACCGCATTCACTCCAGCGTGGGCCACCGTTGCACCGGCGCCAAGGTCAACGGCCGCATCGTGCCCCTCGACACCACTCTGGGCAACGGCGACATCATCGAGATCATGACGAGCAAGGTCGAGAAGCCGAGCCTCGACTGGCTCTCGTTCGTCACGACCACCTCGGCCAAGCAACGCATCCGGAGCTGGTTCAAGAGGCAACGGCGCGAGGAGAACATCGAACTCGGGCGCGAGGCCCTGGAGCGCGAACTCGACCGCATGCGCCTCCTCAACCTCGCCAAGCCCGAGTACCTGTCCGAAATCGCGCCCAAGCTCAAGTTCCAGTCGGCCGACGACGTGCTTGCCGCCATCGGCTACGGCGAGAAGCCGGCCGTCAGCGTCGCCAACCTGCTGCGCGACACCTACCAGAAACCGCTCGAACCGTTCGTTCCCAAGACCCATGTCCCGGCCGCCGCGTCAAAGCGGCGCAACGGCACGGGCATCCTGGTCGAGGGCGACTCGGGGATGCTCTTGCACCTGTCCAAGTGCTGCTCGCCGGTGCCCGGCGAGCCCATCGTGGGCCTGGTGACCAAGACCCGTGGCATCAGCATTCACGCCGCCGACTGTCCCAACCTCGCGGCCGCCGAGGGCGATCGGCGGGTCTCGGTGGACTGGCCGGGCGGCGATCAGTCGACATTCCCCGTGGAAATCGCCATCGAGGTCATCGACCGGGTGGGATTGCTCAAGGATGTCACGGCCAAGATGGCCGACACCAAGACCAACATCCGCAACGTGGAGGTCCGCCAGTCGGGCAAGGGCAAGATCGTCGTCGTGCACCTGGTGATAGACGTCTTCGACCTCGACCACCTGCAACGCGTGCTCGGCGTGGTAGGCCGCATCGCCGACGTCATCCGGGCCTACCGGGTGGCCAGAGGGCAGCGCGTCCGCCGGTGAGGCTCCTGGCGATCTCCGACACCCACGGCAAGGCGGACCTCAACGCCATCCTGCACGTGGCCGAGACCTGCGATCTGCTGGTGCACCTGGGCGACGGGTTCCAGGACGGCCAGATCCTGCAGGCGGCCCTGCGGACACCCATCGTGCAGGTCTCGGGCAACGCCGACTACCCGTTCGCAATGATGCCCGAGAAGATGATCGAACTGGGCGGGCGGCAGATCTACCTCACTCACGGCCATCTCTACGACGTCAAGAAGGGCCTGGATAACCTCCTGGTGCGGGCCGCCGAGGTCGAGGCCGATCTGGTGCTCTTCGGGCACCTGCACCGGCGCGTGTCGCAGGTGGTGGGCAAGACACGCTACTTCAACCCGGCGAGCGCCTGGCGAAACTACGACGGCTCGGAGCCCTGCGTGGGCGTCGTCGACCTGGCGACCGATCCGCCGAGTTGCACCTGGATAGACGTGCCGGCGGCCCGCCCGGGCAAGGACACGCTCGGGCGGTAGCTTGCGGGCTGGCGATCCGCGGACGCGACGCCATCCTGCCCGACCTTCCGGCGAGCCGGTCGGATCAGCCCGGCCAGGTAGGCGCCGGCGTCCATGAGGCCGCCGACCGCGATCAGCCAGGGGCCGCCGGTGAAGAAGCCGAGGACCATCAAGGCCCCGCCGCCCGATTTCAGCGTGCCCAGCACGGCCGCCCTGGCGTTGCCGGCGCGCGTGCCTACTCCCCGGTGATGGCGGCGCCGTCCTCGGGCGCCTGTGCCAGGTTTGTGAACCCGGCGAGGGCTTCGGCCGCGACGCGACTGGACGGGTTCAGCATCAGGGCGTTGGTCGTGCCGCCACGCGGATTCGGGACCTGGCGCGGCAGGAAGATCCGCAGGTATGTCAGCAAGTTTATCCAGAAGTGCACCAGCTCGTGGGCCGCCGGGCCGGCAGGCCCGGCTTTCCCGGCATCCGGCGCGTCGCCGGCGATCTCCGCGACTTCCGGGGCCTCCCCGCCCTCGACCCTGCCGGCTTCCCCGGACCCGGCCGCTGGCGCGTCCTGGACGGTCGCGTCCGGCGCCTGGCCGACCTCGGGCGCCCGCGGATCGCCCTCGCCCGCGTCCTCCCCGGCCGGCGGCGCAAACAACGCCCCCACCTCGCGCTGATAGGTGCTGCGGGCGATCCAGGCCCGGCCGCGCAAGGATTCGTGCATCAGCCGGACCATGCCGTTGCGGCGGTCGAGGATCTCGGCCACGCGAGCGTGTTGGCGCTCGAGGTAGACCTGGCTGGCCGGTGGTGGCGCGGTCGGCATTCCCAGATCCATCGACGGGAAGTAGCCGCCCTCCTCGTCGCCCGAGCCGTCCTCGCCGTCAGGAGCGAGGCTGCTGGGCTTGGCGACGCGCACCAGGCGATCCGCCTTGGCCGCGTCGAGGATCTCCTTGGCTTCCTTGCGCGCCTCGGCGGGCGGACGGCCGTCGGAGGCCAGTTTGTCGGCGATGCGTTCGAGCAATTTGCTCGCGGCCATCCAGGCGTGGCCGTGCTCGATCAAATGCGAATCGACGACGCAGACCAGCAATTCCTCGGGGCCCGCGTATGGCCCGGCCGCCAGGTGCTTGACCAGGAAATGCTCCGGATTCAGGCGCACCAGCTTGACCTTGATGGCCGGATCGCGCTTGTGGGGCACTTCCTTGGTGAGCAGGACGTTGGTCTCCTTGAGCCACGACAGCCAGTTGTGGACCCGATCGATCTGCAGGTCCGGAATGGCGGTCTGCAGCTGATCGCGAAGCTTGCTGAAACTGGGGTTGAACGGCCCGGTCAGCGTGTCGGCCAGGAACTTGAGCACATGCTCGATGACGCCGCGGGCCTCGGCAACGCGAGCGTTCTCGTCGGCGAGGCGGAAGCGGCGGATGGTCTTGGCTTCGCCGGTGTGGTGATCGGTCAGCCGTATTTCCTCGGAATTGAAGATCTCGGTGTTGACCGCGCTCTTGAGCCACATCTCGCGCTCTTCGTCCGAGAGGCCTACCAGGCCGCGCCCGTTGAGGAAGTCCAGGAACTTCGCGAAGGTGAAGAACGCGAAGTGGTTTGCCTTCATGTAGTAGTCGGCGTAGACGACCAGGGCGTCGAGGGTCGAGAGCGTGCCGGCCCGGTCGCGCGGCTCGATGAGCGGCACCGGCAGGCTCCGCGGCCGACTCGCCGCGATCGGCTCGGTTGCGCGGCGGGTCGCGACGGCCGAGCCAGGCACGGCCTCGGAGGCCGTCCCCAGGCCGTTGCCGGTCCGCGGGGCGCCCGACCGCATCGGCCCGGTGCCGCCTGGCCGCGACTGGCCCGCGACACCGGGTCGCGCTGTCCGACCGGCATTGGCGGCCGCGTCGCGCAGGAGGTCGGCCAGGAGCTTGTCGAGGTGCTCGAAGTCGGACGCGAAGGTCTGCAGGGTCTGGTTGGTCGCGCCGCGCACGCCCCAGATGACGGCATGCTTGCCGCTGTGGACGATGCGCTGGAGGGTAGGCTGGAAGCCCTTGTCGCCGGTCGCGATGATGTAGGTGTCGATTTCCGGGCGCCGGTTCATCAGGTCCATGATCGCGCCCTGGATCTTGAGGTCGGCGTTGTTGGGGCCGGTGAAATTCAGGATGACTTCGTAGGCGTAGCGGTTGTAGGCCTTGGCGTGGCTGGCGAAATCGCCCTTGGTCCAGTCGGCGACCGCGGCCCAGTATTCGAGCTCACCCTTGGCCTGGCAGCACTCCTTGAGGGCCTGGGCGAGATCCTCGGCGAACTCCTCGCCACCGATCGCCTGCCCGTAGGCCTGCTTCAGGCTGAGCCAGATGTTCTCGTGATCGACGAAAAGTGCGCAACGCGCGGGGTTAGACATCAATCTCCCGCATTGAAAATACTCAAAAAGACCCGTACGGAAGGTTCTGGCCACATTCTACCACAGCCCGGCAGTGCTAAACGCGGGGCTGCTAGACTGGGACGGGGCAAGCCGAACTTCGCAAATGCATCGCACCTGGCAATACGATCCGGGCCTCGACCCGGCGCTGACCTGGACAGGGAAGGCCGAGCGGCCGCAACTGGCGGTGCCGGTGCTTCCCCTGTTCGAGCATGAGGTGGTGGCGCCCGGCGCAATCGCGGGGCCCGGCGCGATCGCCTTCGAGCATGGCGCCTGGCGCAACCGGTTGATCCACGGCGACTCGCTGGTGGTCATGACCGCCCTGCTCGAGTACGAGGGGCTCGGAGAGAGCGTCCAGACGGTGTTCATGGATCCGCCCTACGGCGTGCGCTTCGGGAGCAACTTCCAGCCCTTCGTGCGGACCCGCGGGGTGCGGCACGACGACGGGCGCGACCTGGTGCGCGAACCCGAGGTGATCCAGGCGTACCGCGACACCTGGGAGCTGGGTATTCACAGCTACCTCACCTACATGCGGGACAGGCTGACCGTGGCCAGGGAGCTCCTCGCGCCAACCGGGGCGATCTTCGTGCAAATAGGCGACGAGAACGTCCACCGGGTGCGGATGCTCCTCGACGAGGTCTTCGGGGCGGATGCCTTCGTGGCGCAGATCCCGTTCCGGAAGAAGACCATGCCGCTGGGCGCCCGCTTCCTGGATGCGATGTGCGACCACCTGCTCTGGTACGCCAGGGATCCCGAGCGCATGACCTACCGGCAGCTCTATCAGCCGCTCCAGGCGGACTTCCACTGGAAGGTCGACGGCGGGGGCCGGCGTTTCCGGTACGTCTCGATGAAGGCCCCGGGGTACTCGGCGCAAAACGACTTCCCGGTCGAATTCGCGGGAGCGACTTACCGCCCGCCGCCCGGCGGCTCCTGGATCACCTCGGCCGACGGCATGGAGCGGTTGCGCGCGGCCGGCCGCCTGGCCGTCGAGGGGCGCACCCTGGTGTACACGCTGTACTGGGAGGATTTTCCGCTGGCGAAGATCACCAGCCTCTGGCAGGACACCGTGGGCGCCTACGACAAGCGCTACGTGGTCCAGACCAGCGAGGACGTCGTGGCCCGCTGTCTCCTGATGACGAGCGATCCGGGCGACCTCGTGCTGGATCCTACCTGCGGAAGCGGCACGACGCCGCTGGTGGCCGAACGCTGGGGCCGGCGCTGGATCGCGATCGATACCGCCCGCGTCCCCATCGCGCTGACCCGGGAGCGCCTGCTGACTGCCGTCCACCCAGCCTGGCGCCTGCGCGATCCGGAGCGCGGCCCGGCCGGAGGGCTGTGCTACCGCGAACTCCCGCGGATCACGCTCCGCACCGTCGCGGGCGGCCAGGATCCCGATACCGTCACCCTCGTCGATGAGCCGGCCGAGGACAAGAGTGCCGTACGCATCTCTGCGCCCTTTGCGCTTTCCGCCACGGGCCCGCCTCCGATCGCCGGCGATGCCGGGGCTCCCGCTGCCGCCGCTGGCGCCGGAGTGCCCCGAATGCTGGAGTTCCTGCGGCGCTCTCCGTTGTTGCGCCTGCCCGGGGGGCGCAGCCTGGAGCTCGCGGGCCTACGGGAATTCACCGGAGAGTTCCTGCATGCGGAGGCCGAAGCGGGCGGGCGCCCGGTCGGCCTGTCACTCGGCCCCGTCCATGGCGCCGTCGCCGAGCCGCAGGTGGCCGGGGCGGCGCGCGAGGCGCGAGCGGCAGGCCATTCCGAGATCTTCGTCGTCGGCGTCGCGTTCTCCGTGCCCGCCGCGGCACGAGCCGCGGCAACCGGCGTCACCCTGGTCCACGCCACCGCCGATCTCCTGCTGGGCGATCTCCTCAAGACGACCCGGGCGAGCGAGCTGTTCGCCATCACCGGGATGCCGGAGTTCGACGTCGAGACGGCCGCTGACGGGCGCCTCGCGGTGCGCCTGGCCGGCGTGGACGTCTTCGACCCGGTCGAGGGGGCCGTGCGGCGCCTGGCCGCAGCCGACGTGCCGGCATGGTTCCTCGACACCGACCACGACGGCCGGGTGTTTCGCATGCGCCAGGCGCAATTCCCGCGGACCCAGGCGTTTGAAGCCCTGCGGCGCCTGCTCGGGGAGACCTGGGACGATGCCTGGGGCCGGTCCACGCTCAGCATGCCGTTCGAACCCGGCCTGCACCGCACGGTCGCGGTGAAGGTGGTCGACGATCGCGGCCACGAACTGGTGGCCATGCGGGCGGTGCCCGGTGCCTAGCAGGGTTCGGCATGCCGACGCGTCGCCGATCCTCGGGAGTCCCTATGCGGAACCCACGGCCCACTGGGCGCCCGGCCCCGAACTCCGCGCCGGCAGGCGGCCGGCCGGGGACCCGGAAGTGGACGGCCTCCGCAGGCGCGTCGCAGCCTGGCGCGGCGCGGGGTATCCCGGCGCGACCGCCGTGACCCGCCGCCTGCTGGCTCGGTGGAGCGGCGGCGAGCGGCTCTTCTTCGCGCAGCGCGAAGCGATCGAGACCGTGATTTACCTCCACGAGTGCGCGCCGCCCGAGGCGCGGTTGCGCGACGGCGCGATCCCCCGCATGGCCTGCAGCCTGGCCACCGGCGCCGGAAAGACGGCCGTCATGGCGGCGCTGATCGCCTGGTCCGGCTTCAACCGGCAAGCCTATCCCCGCGATTCGCGGTTTCCGGAAGGCATCCTGGTGATCGCCCCGAACGTGATGGTGCGCGAACGCCTCGGCGACCTGCGTCCCGCCCGTGGCGAGGGCAGCGTCTACCGGGGGCGGGATCTGGTGGCACCCGAGGAAATGGTGGCCCTCCGGCGGGCGCGCCTGGTCATCCGGAGCTGGCACGCGCTCATGCGGCGCGACCTCGGGGAGGCCTTCGGCGTAGCCGCTCGCGTGGTGGCGCGCGGGACAGAGTCCGACGAGGTGCTGGCGCGGCGCGTGGTCGGGCGTGCGGGGCGTCTGCTGGTCCTCAACGACGAGGCGCACCACGCCCACCGCTCGGCGGCCGGCGGGAAGGCGACGGTGTGGGCCGAGGGCCTCGACGCCCTCCATGCCGCTCGCGGCATCGGCCTGTGCGTGGATCTCACCGCGACGCCCCTGGATGCGGGATCCGCCGAGCCGCTGCCCTGGGTGGTCAGCCGCTTTCCGCTTGCCGACGCGATCGAGGCGGGTATCGTCAAGATCCCCCAGCAACCGATCGCGATGCCGCGCCTGCCCTGGTCGCGCGGGGCGGCTTCCATCCTGGCCGCTGCCCGGCCGGCTCTCGATGCCATGGCCGAGCGCAACCGGGCCACCGCCGCGCGCTGGGCCGACGAGGCCGGCGCCGGCAAGCGTCCCCCGGCCCCGCCGGTCCTCGCGGTGGTCTGCCGCGATCTGGCGCTGGCCCGAGCCGTGCACGCGTACCTGGGCGCGACCTACCCGGATTTCGCCGACGCCGTCCGCCTCGACTCGGGCACCCTGGACGAGGGTCAGGCCGTCGCCCGCCACCTCCGCTGGACCGGCCTAACGGTCGGGCTCGCCGCCTGGCCCGGCGGCCGGCCCCCGGCCGAATACGCCCTCCTGGCCGAGGGCCTTGGCCTCGATCCGGCCGTCCCGCCCGGTCGCGACGTCCGCTGCGTGGTGTCGGTGGCGATGCTGGCCGAGGGCTGGGACGCTCCCAACGTGGCGCAACTGGTGGGCCTGCGCCCGTTTGGTTCGGCATTGCTGGTCGAGCAGGTGCTGGGGCGCGGTCTGCGCCGATCGCGGCCAGGTGCCTGGGGAGCCGAGGAGGCGGTGGACGTTTGCGGCATCCCCCTGGCCGATCTGCCCGTCCGCGCCGATCCCGACCGGCCCGAACGCGACGCGGCGCCGCCGCCTGCGGCCACGCCTGCGCCTGCCTGGCACCCGGCGCGCGTCGCGGCGGCGGCCATCGCTCTGCCCGCCGAAGCGGTCGCCGCCGCCTGGGAGGCCGCTCCCGGTACCGGCCAGCAGCGCCGCTTCGCGGCCGCCCTGGCCCTGACCGCCGCGCATCCCGAGGCCGGACCGCCGCACGCGGTCTTTCCGGCCGCCCTCGCTCAGCTGCCCAGGTAGTCGAAGACCGCCTGCTGCAGCACCTGCAGGCCGATAGGCAGGGCCGCCTCGTCGAAGTCGAAGCCCGGGCTGTGGTGGGGCTGATCGAGCCCTCGCTCGGAGTTGGCCGAGCCAAGGAAGAAGTACGAGCCCGGCACCGCGTCGAGGAAGTAGCTCATGTCCTCGCCGCCCATCGAGGGTTCGACGTGGATGACGTTGTCGGCGCCGACCACCTTTGCGGCCGCCGCCCGCACGAGGTCGGTCATCGCCGGATCGTTGACGGTGGGTGGATAAACCCGGACGTAGTCGATCGCGTAGGTTGCGCCCATCGCCTCGCAGATGCCGCGCACCATGCGTTCGATGCGCCGCGGCATCTCGTCGCGCAGGCCCTTCTCGTAGGTGCGCACCGTGCCCGACAGGCTGACCGCCGGGGCGATGACGTTGTGGCGGAAGCCGCCGTTAATGGTCCCCATCGTGATCACCGCCGAATGCAGCGGATTGACCATGCGCGACACGATGCTCTGGAGACCGGTCACGACGTGGGAAGCCACCACGACCGCGTCCACCGACAGGTGGGGCTTGGCGCCGTGGCCGCCCTTGCCCTTGATCGTGATGTCCACCTGGTCGGTGGCCGCCATGATGGGGCCAGGCCGCACGCCTACCTGCCCGACCGGCAGGTTGTTCCAGAGGTGGAAGCCGATGGCGGCGTCCACCTTGGGGTCTTCGAGGACGCCCGCGGCGATCATCGGCTCAGCGCCCCCCGGGCCCTCCTCGGCGGGCTGGAACACCAGCTTCACCGTGCCGGCGATCTGCTCCCGCTTGGCCGCCAGGACCTTGGCCAGGCCGATCAGCACCGCCGTGTGGCCGTCGTGGCCGCACGCATGCATGACGCCGGGCACCTGGGACTTGTAGGGCGCCGACGTCTCCTCGGCCACCGGCAGGGCGTCCATGTCGGCCCGCACGAGCACCGTGCGGCCCGGCCGCGCTCCGCGCACCAGGGCGACTATGCCCGTTCGGGCGACGCCGGTCTGCACTTCCAGGCCGAGGCCTTCCAGCCGGGAGGCCACCAGGCGCGCGGTCCGGGTCTCTTCGAAACCCAGCTCCGGCTGCTGGTGAATCTGGCGGCGCAACTCGTACAGTTCGGCCGAGAGGGCCTCCACGTCGGGAGGCAGCGAGATGGCGCTTGGCATAGCAGTTCAGATTACTCTAGCATGGCGAATTCGGAGCAGAGGGAGGGCTGTCATGAAGAACCTGGAACTAACCTGGCTGGGCCATTCGACGTTCCTGCTGGACACCCCGGGGGGCAAGCGGGTGCTCATCGATCCCTGGGTGATGGGCAATCCGGCCTGCCCCGACGCCTACAAGTCCCTGGACAAGCTCGACCTCATGCTGATCACCCACGGCCACTTCGACCACATCGGCGACGCCGTGGAGCTCGCCAGGCGTACCGAGGCCCAGGTCGTCGCCATCTTCGAGACCTACCTCTGGCTGGCCGGCAAGGGCGTCAAGACCGGCATGGGGATGAACAAGGGCGGCAAAGTGCCGGTACAGGGCATCCAGGTGCGCATGGTGGACGCCCGGCATTCGTGCGGCATCCAGGACGGCGACCAGGTGATATACGGCGGCGAGGCATGCGGCTTCGTGCTCACGCTCGAGGACGGCCTCAAGGTCTACCACGCGGGCGACACCGCCCTGTTTGGCGACATGCAGCTCATCGGCGAGCGCTACGCTCCGGACATCGCCCTGCTGCCGATCGGGGACCTGTACACCATGGACCCGTCCGATGCGGCCAGGGCGGTCGAGCTGATCGGCGCCAGACGCGTCGTGCCGATGCACCATTCCACGTTCGAGGGCCTGCCCGGCAAGCCTGCCGATTTCGTCGCGGCCGTCGGCGGCAAGGCCGAGGTCACGGTGCTGCAACCCGGCCAGACGCAGGCATTCGCGCCAGCCGTCGCCGCGGCGCGGTAGCGCGCAGTTTCCATGCGGCGAATACTGGTAGCCAACCGGGGCGAAATCGCGCTCCGGGTGATCCGGGCGTGCCAGGAGCTCGGCATCGAGACCGTGGCCGTCTACACCGAAGTCGATCGGGCGGCGCGGCATGTCGAACTCGCGGATCACGCCTTCAACCTCCGCACCGACACGTACCTGTCGGCCGGCAAGCTACTGGAGCTGGCGGTCCGGGCCGGCGCGGACGGCGTGCATCCGGGATACGGCTTCCTGTCGGAGAACGCCGAGTTCGCCCGGGCCTGCGTGGCGCGGGGCATCGCCTGGATCGGGCCCAACCCCGACGCCATCTCGCGCATGGGCAGCAAGACCGAGGCGCGGCGTGCGGCTGGCGAAGCCGGAGTGGAGGCCGTCCCGGGGACCGTCGATGCCTGCACCGACCCGCAAGAGATTGTTGCTTTCGGCAAGGAGTACGGTTGGCCCGTGGCCATCAAGGCGGCGGCTGGCGGCGGGGGAAGGGGCTTCGTCGTCGTCAACGGCCCGGATGAGAGCGAGGCCGGGCTCTCACGAGCCCGGCGAGAAGGCGAGGCCTACTTCGCGAGCGGCGAGTGCTACCTGGAAAAGTACCTGCCGCGCCCGCGCCACATCGAGGTCCAGATCCTCGGGGACAAGTACGGCTCGGTCATCCACCTGGGCGAGCGCGAATGCTCTATTCAGCGGCGGCATCAGAAACTGGTCGAGGAATGCCCGTCGCCGGCCATCACGCCGGAGTTGCGGGAGGCAATGGGCGCGGCCGCGGTCAAGCTCGCGAAGGCTGTCGCTTACGACAGCGCCGGCACGGTCGAGTTCCTGTTTTCCGACGGGCGGTTCTACTTCCTCGAGATGAACACGCGCATCCAGGTCGAGCACACCATCACCGAACTGGTCTACCGCTGCGATCTGGTCAAGGAGCAGATCCGCATCGCGGCGGGCGCGCCGCTGCGCAAGGATCTGGCCGGCCGCAAGCCCGAGGGCTGGGCCATCGAGTGCCGCATCAACGCCGAGGATCCCGCGCAGAACTTCCGGCCGGCGCCGGGCTTGCTCACCCGGGTCCGCAAGCCCGGCGGACCGGGCGTGCGCATCGACGACGCCGTCTACAACGGCTACCGCATCCCTGACCAGTACGACTCGCTCCTGGCCAAGCTGGTGGCGTGGGGCGAGGATCGCGACGAGGCCATCGCCCGCATGCGGCGGGCGCTCCGCGAGGTCGTGCTCGAAGGCGTGCCGACCACCGTGCCGTTCCACCTGCTCGTGATGGATCATCCGGCGTTCCGCGCCGGCGACACCTCGACCCGGTTCGTCGGCGAGGCTGTAAGCCAGGCCGACCTGGCGAAACTGGCCATGCCGGCCGACAGCCCCAAGGACGCCGCCCTGCCGGCGGCTCCGGGACCGGCGGCCGAGGGCCCCGGGCCGTTTCGCACCTTCGAGGTCGAGGTTGACGATCAGCGTTACCAGGTGCGCATCGCCGAGGTTGGCGCCGCGCCTGCGCCGGCCGCCTCGACCACCCGCCCGCGCAAGCCGGTGGCAGCCTCCTCTGCCGGCTCCGGCGCCGGAACCAATGGCGGGGCCAACGGCGGCGGCACCGTCAAGGCGCCAATGCATGCCACGGTGCAACGGGTCCTGGTCGAGGTGGGCAAGCAGGTCGAGGCCGGCCAGACCTTGCTGGTGCTCGAGGCCATGAAGATGGAGACCGAGATCCCCTGCCCCGTCGCCGGCACCGTGCAGGAGCTGGCGGTGACGGCCGGCCAGACCGTCGAGGGCGGCATGATCCTGGCGGTGGTCAGACCCTAGGGTCGGCCGGGAGGCTTAACACACTCCAAACGTAAGTCCGCAGCGGCAAATGCGGATATAACCTCCGAGGCGGGTAGCTGGGCGCCGTACCAGGGGGATTTGGCGGATGCTCAATGTATTCGGCGGCTTGGAGAAGCTGGCAGGTGCAATCGGGAAGGTCGCGAACTCGCGGCCGACGGCCGAGGCCGCTGACGTGGCCGACGCCGCGCCGGCAGGCGGCTCCTCGCTGGGCCGCGATACCGCCGCGACCTGCTGCCAGGGCATGACGTCGGCCATCGGGCTGGAGCCGGCCGTGACTCTCGAGGGCATCGCCTCGACGCTGAGCCGGATCTACTCGGCCGCCTGACGCCAGCCCGCCACCTCCAGCCGATGGCAGCCCGCTGATGCCTGTCCAGATCGGACGGTAACGTCGGGGGGACGCTTCCCCTAAGCTGGCGCCGGAAGGCGACAGGGGAGGGGAGAATGCGCCATTGCGGAATCTGTCTGGCGATCGCCGGCCTGGTCGGCTGCGGGCCGGCGAGCCACGAGCTGCAGTTCCTGCGGGGTGGGACCAACCCGCGGTGCTCGGGAGAGCGCGGCCGCGGCGAGTACGTGCGCGAGGTCGAGGCCACCACGGGCGAGAAGCTCCGTCGCGCCTTGCGGACGGGCGATCCGCTCGAGGGCGAGACCCTGCACCGCATGGCGATCCAGCTCGCGAACCTGCGCGGTGCCGAACCGCCGCCCGCCCTGGCCGCCGCCGTCGCTTCCCGGGGCGGTCCGGCCGGCCGTTTCCTGCGGATGGGGGCCAGGCGTTACGGTTTCGTCCTGGCGCAGGCTGCCGCCAATCCGGTGGCCGAACCATGTGCGTACGCGGGGCCGTTGCTGCCCGGTCCCGAAGAACGGTACGACCCGCGTGAACTGTGCTGGTGGCGCGAGACGTTCCGACAGGTCGGCCTGCCGGCGGACTAGACCGGGAAGATGCCGTGCTTGCGGGGCGGCAGATCCACGCGCTTGCCGGCGGCATCGAGCAGCGCGCGGATCAGGACAGCGCGCGTCTCGCGCGGATCGATGACGTCGTCGATCAAGGCGTTGCCCGCCGCGATGTAGGGGTTGATCAGGCTCCGGAACTGCTCGACCCGGGCGCCGCGTTCGGCCGCCGGATCCGCCGCCGCCTCCATCTGCTTGCGGAAGACGATGTTTGCCGCGCCCTCGGGGCCCATCAGGCTGATCTCCGCGCCCGGCCAGGCGACGATGCGATCCGGGTTGTAGCCGCTGCCGCACATGACGTAGTAGCCGGCCCCGTACGCCTTGCGCACGACGACCGTCACCTTGGGCACGGTCGCCATGGAGACCGCATAGAGCATCTTGGCGCCGTGGCGGATGATGCCGCCCTGCTCGACCTTCGTGCCCACCATGAATCCCGGCACGTCCTGGAAGAAGACCAGGGGCACGCCGTAGGCGTCGCACAGCGTGATGAAGCGCGCCGCCTTGTCGGCCGAGTCGTTGTTGAGGATGCCGGCCATGACCGACGGCTGGCTGGCCACCAGACCGACCGGCCGGCCGGCGAGCCGCGCGAACGCGGTGATGATCGTGGCGCCGAACTTCGGCTTGAGTTCGAACAGCGATCCTTCATCCACGATCAGCCGCAGGACCTTGCGCATGTCGTAGGGGCGGCGCGGATCGGTCGGCACCACCCGCAGCAACTCCTCGGGATCGCCGGCGGGCGCTTCGGCGGGAAGCTCCGGCAGGGACTCGCCGCAGGCGGAAGGCAGGTAGCTCAGGTAGGCGCGGATGGCCGCGAGACACGCGGGATCGTCCGCGGCCTCGAGGTCGCCGCAGCCCGATAGCTCGCAGTGCACCTTCGAGCCCCCCAGTTCCTCGGCGGTCGTGTCCTCACCGGTCACGGCCTTGACCAGGGGAGGTCCCGCAAGCGCCATGCTGCCGGTCCCCTTGACCATGAACACGACGTCGGCCAGGGCCGGGATGTAGGCGGTGCCGGCCGCGCAGGGGCCCATGACCGCGGCCACCTGGGGCACGACGCCACTGAGCATCACCTGGTCGAAGAAGAGCTTGCCGGTGCCGGCGAACTCGGATGAGGCTATTTCCTGCACCCTGGCGCCGGCCGAGTCGAGCAGCCAGATCATGGGGACGCGGTGGCGCAAGGCCAATTCGCGCATCCGGTTCACCTTGCGCTCGCTCACCATGCCGATTGTTCCGGCGATGACCGTGAAATCGTACGCGGCGACCGCGACCGTGCGGCCGTCGACCTTCCCGAAGCCGGTGACGACGCCGTCGGCGGGGGTCTCCTTGCCCGCCAGATCCGGATGCGGCTGGGCCTGGGCCTGGATGCCGATTTCCTCGAACGACTCCGGATCGAGCAGCAGGTCCAGGCGCTCCCGGCAGGTCATCTTGCCGGCGGCGTGTTGCCTGGCGACGGCGTCGGCGCCCCCGAGTTCGCGCGCCTTCTCCCGGCGCCGGTGGAGGTCGGCCACGACCTCGGGCAGGGCGGAGACGTCGGTTTCGGCCACCTACCGCTGGCGTTCCGAAGAGGGTGCGAAGCCGGAAGATTCGACGGTGTCGCCGGCCAGACGCAAGGTCTCGAGGAAGATGTGCCGGACTGGCGGGACCGGCACGCCCAGTATGCGAGAGGCCTGCACCGCGAAGGCTTCCGCGTCGCCGGTGACCGCGATCTGGTGGGCCGGTTGCGACCCGGCGGGGGCGAGGAGGTCCTGCTCGAAGAGGATCCACGCCAGTTCGGCCACGGCTTCGGTGGCCGGATCGACCAGGCGCACGTCGGGGCCGAGTTCGGCGCCGATCAGATCGCCCAGCATGGGGTAGTGCGTGCAGCCCAGCACGGCCGCGTCCACGGCCACGCCGCGCAACGGCTCCAGGGCCTCCCGCACGGCCGCGCGTGCCGCCGCGCCATGCCAGTCCCCCGCCTCCACGACCGGGACCAGGCCGGGGCACGGGACGCTGACGACCTCGGCCCCAGGTTCCAGGCGCAAGATGGCCTGCTCGTAGGCGCCGCTGCGCACGGTGGCCTCGGTGGCGAGCACCGCGATGCGCCGCCCGTAGGCCAGTGCCGAGCGCGCGCCGGCGTCGATGAGGCCCACGACGGGAAGGCGGCACTCCGGCCGCAAGGTCTCGAGGGCCGTGGCGCATGAGGTGTTGCAGGCCACCAGGACGGCCTTGGCGCCCTCGGACGCCAGGTAGGCGAGGATCTCTCGGTTGAACTCCACCAGTTCGGCGCTCTGGCGGCCGCCGTAGGGCACGCGCGCCGTGTCGCCCAGGTAGTGGACGCCTTCGGCGGGAAGTTGCCGGAAGACCTCGCGCACGACCGAAAGGCCGCCCACGCCGGAATCATACAGGCCGATGGGCGCCGACCGGGGAACCTTGGTGTGCAACGTCGCTCCTACTGCGAATATGCCGCGAACTGCGAGCTGTCGCCAGCTTACCGCGTTCGGTCGGCCGATCTCAAGGACGAAGTTCACAGCTCGCCGGTTCTGATGTGTCATCAGAACGTCATCCGCACGCCCCGCGGCGCGGACTTAAATTTGGGTTAAACCGTGATAGTATTCGCAATAATCGGGAACAAGCCCATGTGGACCAGCTTGCAGGGAGGATTGATGGAGACTTTGACGCAGTTGTCGCAGGACCAGCTCGGCGGACTGGTCGCGATCGCCCGCAAGATCGCCCCCAGCACCAACTGGGAGTACAACTACGGCCTCATCCGCGAAGCCCTCAAGGAGGGCGCCACCGGAGTGTCCGCGGCCATCTGGTGGCCGGCGCCCGACGGCGCGGTCTCGCTGGCCGGCGCCGGGGCCGACGCGTTCGATGCTTTCACCTCCAGCAAGGAAATCGAGGACATCCTCACCGAGGCCGAGAAGGTCGAGTTCCAGCCCATCGCCGAGGTCGAGGGCGGCTACCGCACCCACGTGATGGCCAATCGCCAGACCTACGGCGTCCTGTTGCTCAAGGGTGACGATCCCGAGTTCTTGCAGGCCCTGGCCCGGGTGCTCACCACGCCCCTGGGCCTCGCGGCCCACGCGTTGAAGCTGGAAGAAGAAGTCAACAAGCGCACCTCCACCGACAAGCTCACGGGCCTGTGGAACCGCATGTACTTCAACGAGCGCTTCCGCGAGGAGTGCGAGCGCCTGGTGCGGTCCAAGGAGACCGGCTCGGTGGCGATCGTGTCCCTGGACAACTTCTCCGCCCTCGCCAAGACGATGTCGCCCGACCAGGCCAACGCCACCTTCGCGCAGGTCGGCCAGGTGGTCCGCCAGGTGGTCCGCCAGACGGACTGGGCGGTCCGCTGGGACGGCTACGATCTGCTGTTCTACTTCCCGTCCACCTCAGCCGAGGCCGGCGTCGAGGTCCTCAAGCGCTTCACCAAGCGCCTGCTGTCCATCAGCCCGATGCTCGAGCCGCTGGCGGGCGTATCGTCCACGGTCGAGACCACCTCGCCCCGCGCGCTGGTGCAACTGGCCACCCGCCGCCTCGACCTGGCCCGCAAGGACGGCAACCGCAAGGTCATCTGCTACGCCACCCCTGGCGGCGGCCTGCAGTTCTATCGCGGCGAGTAGGTTCGGACGGATCGGGCCGTCGCCCGAGCCGACCTTGACCCTCGGGGCCTCGGGGCCGACACGGCCGATCTTCGGGTAGACTGGCGGTGATGACCCCCTTGCCGGCATTCGCGGGCATCGTCGGCCAGGACCGGGCCGTCGCCCAGCTCCAGGCCACGCTCGCCCAGCCCCGCCACGCCTACCTCCTGGTAGGCCTGCCTGGCGTGGGCAAGACCACGCTGGCCACGGCGTGGGCCATGGCGCTGTTCTGCCGCGACCGGACGGGCTGCGGGGCCTGCACCGAGTGCCGCACGTTCCTGCATGGCAACTACGTCGACTTCCACCTCTGGGAGCCTGCCGGCCGCTCGACCTCGATCGAGCAGATGCGCGACCTGGTGCGGCAGGCCGAACTCGCTCCCTACCGTGGCACTCACCAGGTGCACGTCGTGTTTGCCGACACCCTGACCCTCCCGGCGGCCAACTGCCTGCTCAAGACCCTCGAGGAGCCGCCACCCGGCACGATTCTCATTCTGCTGGCCCAGAGTCTGGCCGACGTGCTGCCCACGATCGTGTCGCGTTGCCAGCGGGTGGCGTGCCACCCGGTTCCCGAGGCCGACATCGACAGCTGGCTGGTGGCGCGCCACGGCGCGACCCCCGAGCAGGCGGCGATCGCGGCCCGCCGGGCGGCGGGTCGCATCGGGTACTCCTTGGCGCTCCTGACCCAGGAAGACACGCCGCCGCGGCTGCTGGTGGCCCGCGATCTGCTGGAAGCGCTCGACGAGGGCGACCGGGCCGCCGCATTGCCCCTGGACAAGCAGCTCCAGACGCTCGAAGACCTCATGCTCATGGTGCGCGACGCGCTCATGCTAGCGCGCACCGGCCGCGAGGACCGCGTCGACCAGCCCGGGACCGCCCGGCAACTGGGTTCCACCGGGCGATCTCCCGATGCCTGGTTCCGGATCCTGGGCCTGCTCGACGCCTCGCGGCAGCGCCTGCACGCGGGCGCCAGCCCCAAGTTGACCTGGGCCGTCACCGCGCGGGAGATCGCGCTCACATGAAGCTGGCGCTGCGGCTCCGCGTGGGAGACATCCGCTACCTCGACCCGGTACCCGAGGGTGTCTCGCGGGGCGACTTCGTGGTCTACGAGACCGAGCGCGGGCTGGATTGCGGCCCTGCGGTCCTGATCTCCGATCTCGTCGCGTCCCAGCTGGCCGAGGCGGGCACCGTCAAGCTCGTCCGCAAGGCGACCCGGGCGGACATGATCCAGATGGAGACGAAATGGCGGGAAGAGGCCAAGGCGCACCGCACCTGCGCCGAGAAGGTCGCCGCCCACGGCCTGGGAATGCGGCTCACCGACACGGTCTACACCTTCGATTTCGCGCGGCTGACCTTCTACTACACCGCCGATGGCCGCGTGGACTTCCGCGAATTGCTCAAGGATCTCACGGCCACCTTCCGCCGGACGCGCATCGACCTGCGCCAGATCGGCGTGCGGGACGAGGCCAGGCTTCTGGGCGGCGTGGGCGCCTGCGGGAAGGAACTCTGCTGCTCGACCTTCCTCAAGGAGTTCATGCCGATCACCATCAAGCTGGCCAAGGACCAGAACCTCCCGCTCAACCCCACCAAGCTCTCGGGCATGTGCGGCCGCCTCAAGTGCTGCCTGGCGTACGAGCACGAGATGTACCTCGACATCAAGCACGATCTGCCCATGGTGGGCGCCACCGTGCGCACGCCAGACGGCCTGGCCAAGGTGATCGCGCAGGAGCCGTTCAACGAGTTCCTCCGGGTCGAACTCGCCGAGGACGAGCGCCAGGTGCGCCTACCGTCGGCCAAGGCCGTGATGGTCGAGGCGCCGGCCCGCGCCTCCCGCGAGGCCCCCGGGCACGCCGAGGAGGAGGAGTGATGCCGACTCTCGCCCCGTTTACCGCGCCGTTTCCCTTGATCGGGGTCGTGCACCTGCTGCCATTGCCGGGCTCCCCGGCGTGGGGCGGTTCGCTCGAGCGAGTCCTGACCGCGGCGTACCGTGACGCCGAGGCCTACGTGGCGGGCGGCTTCGACGGCTGCATCGTCGAGAATTATGGCGATCGCCCGTTCGCTCCGGGAGCCGTGGGCCCCGCCACGGTCGCGGCGCTGACGGCGGTCGCGGCGCGGCTGCGCGACCGCTTCCCCGATTTCCCGCTGGGGATCAACGTCCTGCGCAACGACGCCCAGGCGGCGCTGGCCGTCGCCAAGGCCGTCGGCGCCTCGTTCGTCCGCGTCAACGTCCTGGTGGGCGCGATGATCACCGACCAGGGCGTGATCGAGGGGCGGGCCTGGGATCTGGCCCTGCTGCGGCGCCAACTGGCCGCGGAGGACGTGGCGCTGTGGGCCGACGTCATGGTCAAGCATGCCGCGCCGCTGGGAGATCAGACCCTCGAGGGGCAGGCGGACGACGCCTTCAAGCGCGCCGGCGCCACCGCGCTTGTCCTCTCCGGGCGAGCCACCGGCGCCGAGGCGGACGCCGCCGACTTCCGCCGGGTTCGCGGCGCCGTGCCGGCGGCGCCCTTGGTCGTCGGCTCGGGCTTGACGATCTCCAACCTCGAGCGCTTTGCGGCCGTGGCCGACAGCGCCATCGCCGCGACGGCTCTCTACGGCGAGGATGAACGCATCTCGGCGCAAAAGGTCCGGGAGTTCGCGGCGGCGCGAGCCAACTGCGTCCGGGCGAACGCGTAGCGCCCGGAGCCGCGCCAGGGCCTCGATCGGTCAACGCGGCGTTTCGGCTACCGGAGACGCTCGTTTTCTCGCCCCTCCAGGCGGGCGACATCCGCGAGATCCTGGGGGCGCCCGGTTGCCAGCTTGTTGCGGATGAGATCTTCGCGACCGATCACCGGGACGGTCATCTCCCCCATATGGACCTCGATGCGCCGTTCCCAGGCTTGACGGAAGTCCACGGCCGGAATGGACGTTAGGAAGTCGATGCGGTTGGGCTCGACACCCACCTGGAACACGATCTCGGGGGTCGTGAGGTCGGTTTCGGTCAGATCGGCGAGATGCGCGCCGAAGCGCCTGAGCGCGGCCAGCACGCGCCGCGCGTTCGCGGGCGTCGCGTCGATCAGGAGGTCCATGTCCTTGGTCGCGCGGGCCTGGCGGTGGGCGGCCAGGGCGTGGGCCCCGATCAGCAGGTACTCAGCGCCCTCCGCGGATAACGCGGCTAACATGTCGAGGAAGTCGGGGTTCAACGGTTTCCCCCATCAGCGCGTAGCAGTCCAGGGTGAGCTGCCAGACGAGCGAGATACGCTTCTCGGGTGACCAGGCCCACTCCTCGTCCGGAATGGGGCGCTCGCCGCTCCGGATGACGCGGACCCTCGCGTTGAGCCTGTCCATGACTGAATTCTACCCTGGTCAGGGAGTTCGCGTCTGCGCGGGCCAACTGCGTCCGGGCGAACGCGTAGACGCCGTCCTGGCCGAATAGCCGTACACGCGTGGGATCGGCCAGCAGGCGCTCCAGGAGCAGTTCCTGCGTGAGGACGTCGCTGTCCCAGCCCGGGCGTCGCAGGTTTACGATGACGTACCGGTAGGGGGCCAGGTCGATGGCCGGATCGCGGGCGATGCGCTCGATCGTCTCGCGATGCGCCATGTGCGATCCCAGGTGCGACGGGGCGAGCACGCCGCCCTCGCCCGCGGCGGCCCGCACGGCTAGGCGTTCGGCTGGCCGGGTCGCGAGTTCCGAGCGGTACAGCGTGACGAAGAACCCCCACTTGGCGAGCGCCAGGAATGCGGCGCACGACCAGATCAGGAGCCAGGCAGGTTTGAGCCGTCGGGGCGGTCCCAGGGCCAGGGAGGCCACCAGCCAGGCCAGGAGGAAGGGGAAGATGGGCACCGTGTACTGGTGGATCAGGTCGCGTTGCTCGGACGCGGCCGACAGGACGTTCAGGAGCAGCAGGGGGAGGGCCGGCAAGGCGTACGCGGCGGCCCGCCAGCGTAGGCCTACTGCCACCGGCAGGAGCAACAGCGCCAGGTAGATCCAGGTCGGCAGGCCGAAGAGGCGCTCGAAAATCACCAGGGGCGGGGCGCGCAGCAGCCAGTCGTAGCGGCCCACAGCGCCCGGCAGGTGCCCGGTGAAATGCGGGATGATCCAGAGCGTCGCCGCGCCGAACCAGGCCAGACCCGCCACTCCCACCGCGGCGCCGGCACGGCGGGTGCCGCGCAGCCACAGGAAGGCCCCGAGGCCAGCCACGGTCAGGCCCATGACCTCCTTGGTCGAGAGCGCGATGACGACGGCGGCTGCCAGATGCCCGTGGCGGCCGGCCTGGCCCGCCCAGAGCGCCCAGAGCAGGGCCGGCACCGCGAAGCACTCCGGGTGGAAGTCGTACATCGCGACGTTGAAGACGGCGGGGTAGAGCAGGCCGGCGGCGCAAACCGCGGTGGTCCAGCGCGGGTCGAGGCCCTGCTGCCGCGCCAGGGCCGCCAGGGGCAGGGAACTGAGCGCCAGCGCGCCCGCCTGCAAGGCAAACAGCCAGTGGACATCCGGCCACACCCGGTACGCGAGGGCCAGGGGGTAGAGGATGAAAGCCGCGTGGTCGCCCAGGATGTGAAAGCCGATGGTAGTCACCACGGGCTCCCGGCCCTGGCTCAGCAGCCACAGCGCCTGGTCGAAGATCCCGAGATCCCACAGGTTCGACCAGTGGAGGGCGTGCCGGGTCGCCGCCCCCGCGAAGAGCAGGACCGTCGCCAGGCCGGCGAGCCACCAGACAGCGCGCATGCCCGGTCATGGTATCAAGCGGTCGAAAAACCTCGGCCGGCCGCCCCGAGACGCCAGCCCGCCGGGGCGCCTAGAGTCTCAGACGGGCGAAGAGATGGACCAGACGAGCGGCCAGGATCCCGCACGCCGGTGCGCCGCATGCGGAGCGCCGCTGCAGGCGCCGATCGCCATGCCCGGGTCCGACCGCCGCGTCGTGACGGTGCTCTTCGCCGACGTATCGGGCTACACGCCGCTCTCGGCTAGCCTGGATCCCGAGCGCGTCACCGAGATCCTCAACGCGTTCTTCAAGGTCCTCACCGAGCCTATCTACCGCTGCGGCGGCGTGGTCGACAAGTACATGGGCGACGCGATCATGGCGCTGTTCGGCGCGCCCACCGCCCACGAGGACGATCCCGAGCGCGCGGTCCTGGCGGCCCTGGAGATGCAACAGGCGGCACGGGCCTACGCGGCGCAACTGGCCCGCGAAACCGGCATCGACCTGGCGCTCCGCGTGGGCATCAACACGGGCCTGGTCGTCGCGGGCGCCGTGGGCGGCGGCCCCAAGCGGGAGTACACCGTCATGGGCGAGGCCGTGAACCTCGCGCAACGGCTGGAGACCGCGGCCGAACCGGGCACCGTGCTGGTCGGCGAGGCGACCTGGTCGCACACCCGGGAGCGCTTCGAGTTCGAGCCCCTGGGACCGCTCACCCTCAAGGGCATCCCGGCGCCGGTGCGGGCATTCCGGCTCGTGGCGGTACGGGCGCCGGCCCGCGGGGAGTTGCGCGACCGCACGCCCCTGGTGGGGCGCCAGGCCGAACTGGCGCGGCTCATGGTCTGCCTGGACAATCTGCGGGCGGGACACCCCCAGGTGGTCGCCCTCATCGGCGAGGCCGGCATGGGCAAGAGCCGCCTCGCCCGCGAAATCGTGCACATGGCCCGCCACCGGCAGGCCGGTCGACTGCTCCGCGTGCGCTGCCCGTCCTACGGGCGCGACCACGCGTTCCGGATGGTGCACGCCCTGCTCGCCGACTGGCTCGGCCTGCCCCGCGGCGCCCATCCGGCCAGCATCCCGGAGGCCCTGGCCGATCGCGCCCGCCGCTGCGGCGTGCCGGACGATCGCGGCGTGGCGGACCTGGTCGGCACGCTGCTGGGGCTGGAAGCGCCCGGGAGGCTCGGGCCCGAACTGAGCCGCAACGCGGCGTTCCGCGCCCTCAACGATCTGCTCGTGGCCGACGCCAGGCGGGTCCCGCTCATCATCGGGCTCGACGACCTGCACTGGGCCGACGACGGTTCGCTCGAGTGGCTCGATTCCTTCGTGGCAGCCATCGGCGACGCCGAAGGCGACCTGCCGGTATTGATCCTGGCGCAGCTACGCCCGGGCCGGCGTGATCTCGGGGCGGACTGGGCCGGCAAGGTGGACCTCACCCGCATCGTGCTGAGGCCGTTGCAGGCCGAGGATCAGGAAGCGTTGCTGGCCGCCGCGCTCGGGCTGCCAGCCGATCCGGGCGCCTGGCCCGCCGCGCTGCAGGCGCTTGCGCGGGCCGTCGTGGCGCGGGCCGAGGGCAATCCGCTCTTCTTGTGGGAACTGGTCAAGCGCCTGGTCGACGCCCGCGCGCTGGTGCGGGGGCGCGACGGCTGGGAGGTCGCGCACGCCCTCGACCAGGTGGATCTGCCCACGTCCATCAAGGGCGTCGTGGCGGCCCGCCTTGATGCCCTGCCCGCCGATCTGCGCGGCGCCATCCAGGTGGCGTCGGTCATCGGCCGCAGCTTCTACCCGGATCTCTTCGCCCAGGTCTTCCCGGGGGACGCCGACGCCGCGGTGGGAGCCCTGGTGGCGCAGGATTTCTTCCATCGCCGCGAGAGCGGGGAGATAGCGTTCAATCAGGCCGCCATCCAGGAGGTCGCCTACGACGGCCTCCTGCTGTCCGCCCGCCGCGATCTGCACCGCCGCGTGGCCGAGGCCCTGGAGGACCTGCCCGCCCCCGCCGCACAGGAACTGGCCTACCACTATTCCCGGGCCGAGTGTGCCGGCAAGGCGGCGTACTACCTCTTCCGGGCCGGCAGCCTGGCCTTGCGGGCGTTCGCCAACGACGACGCCCGGCGCGCGTTCCAGGACGCACTGGCGTTCTTGTCGCGCGATCCGGGCCCGCCACCGGTTGCCGCCCGCGACGTGCTGGCGGCCCTGGCCGAGGTGAGCCTCACGCTGGGCCACTACGCCGAAGCGCGGGAATGCGCGGAGGAGGCTCTCGAAGGCGCGTGGCGGGCCGACGACCTGCCGGCGGTGACCGACCTCTACCTGCTGCTGGCTCGCGTCCTGGATCGGCAGGGCGAGCTCCGGATGGGCCTGGGGCGCCTGGAGGAGGCCGCCGCGCGCCTGGCGGCGCGCACACCGGCCGCGGTGCCGCGCCTGCTGGCGGCCCGCAGCTGGCTCGCGCTGCGCCAGGGCAGCTACGGTGAGGGCCTGCGGCTCGCCAGCCAGGCGCTCGAGCACCTGACCGACACGCTCGAGCGGGCGCAGGCCCACAACACGCTGGGTAGCTGCTACTACCGCACCAGCGAATGGGAGAAGGCGCTCTCGCACTACGCCGAGGCGCTGGCGTTGCGGACCGCGGCCGAGGATCTCCTGGGCATCGCCGACGCCCTCCAGAACCTCGGCCTCGTGCACTACCAGCGTGGCGACTGGCCGGCGGCCGCCGAGCACTACGCCAGGGGGCTGACGCTCTACGCGCGCCTGGGCGACGTGGCGCGCCTGCTCACCCTGGAACTCAACCTGGGCACGCTGAAGCTGGACCTAGGCCGCGTCCCGGAGGCAACCGCCCACTTCGAAAGGGCGCATGACCTGGCCGCCCGGACCGGCAACGCGTTCATGATCGAGGTCGCGCAGGTGGGCCTGGCCAATGCCCACGCGAGCGCGGGGCGGCACGACGAAGCCATCCGCCTGCTGCGCGACGGCCTGGCCGGACTGGAACGGCTGGGCGCATTCGAGCATCAGCCCGAAGCCCACCAGATCCTGGGCCGGGTGCTGCTGGAGGCCGGGTACTCCGACGAGGCGCGGCGCCACGTCGCCAAGGGCCTGATCCTGGCCGATCGCGCCGGCGACCGGCTGCAGAAGGCTATCCTGCTGCGGCACCAGGCCCGGGTGCAGGTCAACGAGGGCGATGCCGCCGGGGCCGTGGCGACCCTGGAAGCGGCGCTGGCGCTGGTAGCCGAACTGGGCGTCAAGCTGGAGCTGGGCCGCACCCAGGTGGCGCTCGCCGCCGTGGTGGGCGGCGATCGGGCCCGCGAGCTGCTCGCCCAGGCCGAGGCCAGCTTCGCGCGGTTAGGCGCGAACGCCGACCTGGAGCGGGTTCGCGCCCTTCGCGATACAGGTTTCGGATCTCGGCGGGATCGCCGGGCCCGCTAGTTCAGCGGATCGCCGAGAAGCCGTTGCCGGGTAGGGGGCCAGGCCCGATGGCCTTGGTCCGGAGATCGGCGGCGTAAGCGGCGAACTCCTCGGGCGACATCCCGCCGGCGCGGCCCACGGTGGCCAGCTTGGCCTGGATGTCACGCGAGACGGCCGCCGGGAACTCGTAGCGGCGCAGCAGCGTGGCGGTACCGTCGAGCATCTGCAGGCGGGTCTGCATGTCCAGCGAGTAGGCCATGTACTCCTCGGGCGAGAAGCCGCCGGCGCGGCCCACGTGGGCGGCCTTGGCCTTCATGTCTCGCACCAGGTCCTGCTTGGCCGACGAGACCGCCTCCATCGCATTGACGGCCGATACCAGGTGCACGCGGTTCTCCGGGTACGGCGAGCCCAGCGGGCCCGGCATCTTGTACTTCGCGCGGAACGCCATGTCGAGCATGTAGGCGTCGAACGCCTCGGGCGACATGCCGCCCGCCTTGCCCAGGTTGCTGGCCTTGCTCTTGATGTCGCGGATGAGCGCATCCGGGAACTCGTAGGTCTTGATCAGCTGCTCGAGCTGATCGAGCTTCTTGAGGCGCCCGTCCATGTCGATCGAGTAGGCCTGGAACTCCTCGGGCGAGAGGCCGCCGGCGCGCCCGGAGTTGCTGGCCTTGGCCTTCTGGTCGCGGAGCAGATCCTGCTTGGCCATCGCGATGGTTTCCATCGTGTTGACCTGGGTCACCAGGTTGCGCAGGTGCTCGGGATACGGCGAGCCGGGGCCGCCCGGGATCTTGTGGCGCGCCCGGAACTTCATGTCGAGCAGGTACGCCTGGAACTCGGAGGGCGCCAGGCCGCCCGGCCGGCCGACGTTGCGCGTCTTGGCCGAGAGATCCTTGAGCAGCGCCATGGTGAGGCCGGGTTCGGCGGCCACCTTGCGCAGGTCGGCAAGCATGCCCAGCCGGGCGTTCATGTCGTTGCGGTACGCACGGTACTCCTCGGGGCTGAGGCCTCCCGGCTTGCCGACCTTGGCCGCCTTGGCGCGGATGTCGGCCTTGATGGCGTGCTCGCCGCGGGCGATGTCGTTGTGGATACCCCGGCGGAGCTCGGCTTCCTGCGAGCGGCGGGCGCCGAAGTACCATCCGGCCGGCGAAATGGCGACCGCGCCTTGCATGGGCGCGCCAGTACCCGCAACAAATCCCATCAGTCCTCGCTCCTCGAAAACAATCACGCTTCCCGCACATCTTTTAGAATCCTTCGTTAAGCAAATTGCTTGAAAAACAAAGACCTAACAGAGAAATAAAACAGCGGCCCCGCCGAGGCGAGGCCGCGTATAGCTTGAAGCGGCTCTACAGTTCGAAGTCCGCCGCGCTCGGAGGCGTCATGCTGACGTTCAGCAGCCGCATCGAGTACAGGAGCTTGGTGCCCTGCAGGTACTCAGCGTAGACGGGCAGCTTGGTGTTGATGTCGATGCCCATCTTGATGTGGTCGGCCTTGGTCATCTTGAGCGGGCCCGAGACGTCGGCCAGGGCCAGGGTGTAGTTGGCAAGCTGGCTGCGGCCCATGTACTTCACCTTCGCCGACGGATTCGTCAGCGTGTCGATGTTGGCCTTGAGCGAGAATTGGTTGATCTTCCAGCCGTTCTCGGTCAGGAGGCGGGTATCGCCGATCGCGAGGTCGACCTTCGCGAAGCCCAGGAGGCCCGAGGGCTTTACCTTCATCGTGTCCCCGCCCTTCCAGACGGCCTTGGTACCGGCCTTCTTGGGATCGTCGGAGTTGAAGGTCAGGTCTACCCGGATCTGCTCCGGTTTCATGAACTTGACGTTGGCCTTGCTGATGATCTGCTTGCCGGTGCCGTCCTTGGCGTCGGTGCACTCGATGCTGCCCGAGTAGCCCTGGAGCGCCTGGAACGCGGCGGAGACGTCCTTGACCAGGGCCTTGGCGGCTTCCTCGCTGCCCGCCTGGGGAGCGCCGGGCGCCTGGTACTGCTGGCCGGCGCCCGCGCCCGCGCCGGTGGTCGGCTTGAGCGTGGTCAATTCGCCCGACCCGGTCTGGACGGCTGTGTCGCTGCCGCAGCCCGCGATGCCGAGGCCGATGGCCAGTACGGCGATGAATCCTGCCCGACGGTACGCCATGGTTCCTCCATGCTCCTCAAGGATGCTCCAAGCTACGTATCTGCCACGGATTAACAGCTCTTTCCCAATTCGAGCTAATCTTTGGGTAAAGGCGGCCTTAAGCTTGGCCGAGTCTCTAATCCAGGGGGCCAATCGAGAGTGGGGCCCCTGGACGCGCCGCCGCTTGCAAGGCGCGGAGGGCGACCCACAATAAGCCGGGGCGCGGCCGGGTATCATGCGTTAACGATGCTGCGCCGAGCCCTGCTTGCGGCCCTCCTGGCGTCCCTGGCCGCAGGCTGCCAGGCGGCCCGCGCCTCCGACCGGGGGGCCGCGGTAGAGACGCTCCCGGTTCCGGACTGCGGGGGCACGGCGGGCAAGGTGGTGGTGCTCGATCCAGGCCATGGAGGCAAGGAAGCGGGCGCCGAGGGTCCCGACGGCCTGCTGGAAAAGGACGCCAACCTGGCGGTGGCGCTGGAGCTGGCGCGGCGCCTGGAGGCCGTCGGGGCGACGGTCCACCTCACGCGCACCACCGACCGCGCCGTCCTGGACCGGAGCCTCGGAGAGGATCTGCGCGAGCGGCCGGCCATCGCCAATCGCATCGGCGCCGACCTCTTCCTGTCCATTCACCACAACGCCCGGCAGGGAGAGCGCGAGACCGACCTCACCGCCACCGAGACCTACTACCGGATGGACGATCTGGGCGCCTCCCTCGAGGCGGCGACCAGCATCCACCGCTACCTCGTGCGCGCTCTGGAGCCGCCGGCCGAGATGCTCATCCCGGGCAACTACTCGGTCATCCGCAACGCCCGCACCGCGGCCGTGCTGGGCGAAGCCGCCTACATCACCCACCCCGGCGTGGCGCGCAAGCTCCGCACGCCCGAGGGCGTCGCTCAGGAAGCCGAGGCCTACTTCTACGGTATCTGCGACTATTTCCAGCCCGGGGTGCCCAGGGTGCTCTCGCTGGAGGTGGACTTCAAGAGCGACAAGCTGCGGCCGGAGGTCGTCGCCGTCCTGTCTGGCGGCGGGAGTCCCCTGGATCCGCAGGCGATCTCGCTCGAAGTCGATGGCGCGGCCGAACGGCCGGTGCTGCGGGGAGATCGCGTGGTCTGGCGGGCGCCCGGGCCCCTCGCCAACGGCAGCCACTCCGTGGAGGTGTGGGTGCGCAACCTCGCGGGTCGCACGTCGGTGCCCGCCACGGCGAGCATCAGCATCAACGAGCCGCCGGCCGCCATCACGCTCTCGCCGGCCTTCGACTTCGCCCCGAGCGGGGGGCCGGCTCCCGTGCAGATCAGCATCGTGGACGTCCTGGGCCGACCGGTGGCGGACGGCACCAAGATCAAGCTCAAGGCGAGCGCGGGTGAGCTGGCGCAAGACGAAATCGTCACGCACGGGGGGCATGCGGCGGCCTACCTCATCCGGATTCCGAAGGCCGGCGCCACGCTCACCGCCTCGGCCGGCGCGATTTCCGCGGCGGTCAAGGTGCCGGGCGCGAGCCGGCCGGCCCTGATGGGGCTGGTGACCGCGCGGGGCGGCCAGCCGGTCGCGGGGGCGCAGATCCTGGTCACGTCGACCACGCGCTCGATGGCGAGCCGGACCAATCGCGAGGGGCTCTGGTGGCTGCAGGGCAACCCCGGCGGCCTCCGGGAGATCCGGGTGTGGGCGCCGGGCTACCGCGAGGAGATACTCGACGCCCGCGCGGCGGCGTTCCGGTGGACCGAACTCGAGCCCGTGGCCGGCCTGTGGGTCGACCAGACCGTGGTGCTCGATCCCGAGGGCGGCGACGCGCGGCGCGACGCCGCGGCCATGCGGGCCCAGGACGCCAGCTGGCGCACCGCGCGGCAGCTCAAGGCGATCTTCGAGGCCGCCGGCGCCAATGTCATCCTCACCCGCCGGCCGGACGAGGGCCAGCCCGATGTGGTGCGGATGCGCGTCGCCAACAGCTCCGACGCGGTGCTCTACGTGCGCATCGGCCACCTGGTGGGCGCCGCGCCGCAGTCACGTGCCGAGCACCACCCCAACAACAAGCTCACCGGCAAGCTGGCGGGGGTGATCTCCGCAAACCTGGCCAGAGCGCTGGGCGTGATCGACGCCGGCGCCGTCCCCAACACCTCCTACCCCCTGCTGCAGACCACCACCGACGCCGTGGTGATCTACACCGGCGGCATCGAGCAGGTGCCCGAGCACGCGCTGGAGGCCCGCTGCCGCCTGGAGGCCGACGCCATCTTCCGGGGCCTGATGCCCCCCGAGCCCAACGCCGCCTTCATCAAGGTGGTCGCCCAGCAGGACCGCAAGCCGGTGGCCAACGCCCTGGTGCGCCTCGATGGCGCCTGGATCGGCCAGACCGGCCCCGACGGCGCCTGGATCTTCCCGGGCATGCCGCCCGGCCAGCACCTGCTGACCATCGACGACGGCAAACGCATCCGCCACGTCCGCGTCATGGGCGTCGAGGCCGGCGAGAGCCGGGAGGTGGTCGTGGAGATGGAACGCCCGGAGATCCCCGACGACCTGGGGTAGGTGCCAATGGCGCTTGCTCACGCCTCACCTGTGCCCACGATCGAGAGCTTTCCGGACGACTGACTCGGCCGAATCACCATGGCCGAACCCGACCCGTGGATCTCGCGGCCGGGACCCAGAGCGCCGAGTAGCAATATTGAGACGTTGGCTCCATGGCAGAGCGCGTGGTCAGGCGGAATGCCTGCCCTTGAACCAGGCGACCGACCGTTAGTACACCTGGCGGGATGGTTATGGAACTGCCTTGTTAGTTCTCGACCGATCGCTGGAATAGCTGTAATTCGCTCATCGCAGGCCTTAAGTGCAGTAGGACGGATTTCGTTGAAATCCTTGGATTGTCTCTGTAAATCTCCGTTGTTCGGGCAGCCTTCTCTGTCGGCACGCCTGGACCGGCGGCAGGCTCCCGGGGTTTGGCCCCTCAGGTCGACAGGATGCGCGCCAAGATCTCCCGTAGCGGGCGCATCAAAACCGAATCAAGGGTGCCGATGTACGCGCCCACCCGAGCACGATCGACGGCACGGAGGTTGTCGCCCAAGGCGACGGAATCTTTCATGAGGCCGGCGGATCCGGCCGGCAAGAGGGGGTAAAGACCGGGATTGGCTTCCTGCCACTGCCCGGTCTGGCTCGTGAGCGGGACTACCCAGACCAGCGGGAAGCGCATCGGCAGCGGAGGGATTCCCACTACAACCGCAGGTCGTAGCCCCTCCTGCTCATGGCCTCGGGGATCGTGGCGCGGGAACCCGATCATGACCACGTCCCCCGGTGCAAGGTCCCTACCCGGCATCGCTCGCGTCCTCGACGAAGAAGACGCCGCGAGCGTCATCCCAAATGACAGGGCGGCCCTTCGGCGGCCCGCCAGGCCCCCAGTCGTAGGGCTCCCATCGGCCCAGGCCGGATAAGTCGGCGTCCAGCCAGGCTCGATCCTGCTCGTCAGCCTCGCCCTCGCAACCGGATTTCTGCGCGAGGAACTCGGCGAAGTCAATCACCTCCCCACGGGCGCCTTCGGGAAGGCGCTCGAAGACCGACAGCAGCCGTTCGACCTCGCTCATGTCAAGCCTCCAGTTCACTTCAACGCTCTCTATCATATCCCCCGCCCGCATAGTCGCAATCTGGCGGCGGGATGCCAAAACTTGCATTGATGCCCGATCCGCGGGGCAGTTGCGGCCCGCTCCTGGCAAGTCTGCAAGCCCTACGACGGGAATGCTGGCAGGACGAATCGTGTCGAACGGACGTGGCGGAGTAGAGTCGATGGCGAGCGACGAAGGGCGGAGCGGCAAGTCACCTACCCCCCCCAGCGCCGACGGGCCGCCGACCGCGAGCAGGTCGAGCTTCCGGTTTGCGTGGATTGCCTTCGGGTCTGCCTTTTCAACGCCGCCGAGGACTAGGCTGGCACTGGCGACATGAGTTGCCAATGGTTCGAATCCCAAATGGTTGAAGTGCCACTGATAGCGGCGCTCAAATGACCTGGCGCCTATCGGACGCAGGCACGGAGGCCTGCGCCACCGATGCAACGGGTGGGGCCGGCCTCCGTGCCGGCCGCGATGCC
>Ga0194120_10002035_pt1 | contig 35503 bp, 31 predicted proteins | sample TA2MahCa65mmetaG_FD_148642 | JGI IMG/M metagenome (GOLD analysis project Ga0194120, IMG submission 148642) | Freshwater microbial communities from Lake Tanganyika, Tanzania - TA2015019 Mahale Deep Cast 65m | ecosystem: Environmental > Aquatic > Freshwater > Lake | place: Tanzania: Lake... | reverse complement strand
TGCGTTCAAATGATATTTTTTATTTTATATTGTTATATATACGATATAAAATATTTATAAAATATTTATAAAATATAATTATTTTTTACTTCATTACATATTAGTTACCTTGTGCCCGAACGGGTCTTATATTAAAAACAGACCAATTCATCTTCTTTGTGAATATGGAACAATTGAATCAATCAAATATCTGATCAATAATGGTGTTAATTTAGAATGTAAAAATAAAGAAGGAAACAGACCAATTCATATTCTTTGTCAATTTGATGTGTTTGAATCGATTAAATATATGGTTGATAGAGGCGTCAATTTAGAATGTGAAAATGATGCGAAATTTAAACCAATTCATGTAAAACGATTTTCTACTGCTTCTCGACTCATTATAATAAATATATATATTAATATTTTATTAAGTTAAACGCGAAAAATATATATAGTTAAAAACTGCAAGAATTATCTAAACTTGCCATAACTATTATTGATAATAAATCATGTTGTCATCCTGATTTATTTAAACATGCCAATATACAATATTCATATAATAAATATAAACATGCTTGTATACAAAGAGAATTGGAACTAAATCTAACACAGAATGAATATTATACAATCAGACATGGTAGATGTTATTTATGTGGTATGTTAGATTCTAATGGTATTGATAGAATCTATAGTTATGATGCAAATGGTGATAAAATAGATTACTCTGCTAATGTATGTCTTCCATGTTGCAAAACATGTAATTTCATTAAATATACATATTCAATTGATCAATTTATAGTGCAAGTTCATAAAATTTGCAAAAAATATAAACATGTGATTCATGAATATGATAATTATTCTGAATTGATTAAACACACAGAAAAATATATACAGACAGAACTCAAATATATTAATGATCAAGTTCAAAAAATTTAGTTAATTAAGATATTTATTCAAATTTCTTAATTAATATATACGATAAACAACCAAATTAAAAACAATATATATGCTATCTTTGATCATGAGCTGTAAGCCAATCCCCCCATTCCACTCAAAATTCGCAATATATTATAGTTAGTGACAAAGATATTTACGGTGGTTCCAGTGTATAGATCCCATGCTACATTTCGTGAGGCGGAGAAAGGATCGGCTACTTGGTAGACAAGTCTTGCGGTATCAATTCGTGAGAAGTTGCAAGTACCAGTTGGTTGGTGTTGTTCAGGGTGTAGACCAAATGAATATACATTGATACCATCCGCTGGAGTGTGAGTGTGGTGTTGCCATGGTTGAACATAGTTGAAATAGTTACCATCACGAACGGCAAATCGGTCATGTCCGTTCAAAGTCAATTTGGCACCTTGAGTAGAGGCAGTAGAAACGATGTTTCCAGTTCCGTCGAGGGCTACACCATAGTTCAATTGGTTGAATGTAACATCGGTAGCATTGGTGATACGGTTATCAGTCATCTTGGAGATTGGTGTAGAGATATCGTAGATAGTCAAAGTGTGTTGAGTAACAACTAGAGATACGATGGAAGCTTGAGCCGTCGAGGCTTTGGCAGAGTCGATAGTTACTGAAACCTGTTTGAGTTTAGTTGCAAGGTTAACAGATCCCGCTACCAAGGGGCTAAGCAAAATGTAAACATTTGCATAGTTTGTCGTGCTGGCATTGACAATATTAACAATCCAAGTAGCTACATCGGTAGAACCAGATGCAGGGATGTTAACTACGCTTTGGGCAACAGAGTTTGCTGAGATTGCAGAGCTTACTGAAGCTGATCCCTTAGTGTTAGTATCAACAACCATGTTATATGCCAAGTTCCATGCAGCTTGGTTAACACCAGACATAGACTGGTCAGTTCCAGAGTGTCCTTGGTTTCCAGTCCAGGCAGTCGAAGAAGTGTTGTTAGTGTATGCCAAGAAGGTTCCTCCATTTCCACCTCCAGTATTACCTCCCGCAGAGCAAGTGAATGCACCATTCAAATGGAACCAGATCAATTCTTTACAGGGCTGGTTAAAGTTTAGGGTAATAGTAGTGTTAGAGCTAGTCAAGTTGTTGTTGTTGTATTGGATCTGTTCGATCAAGTATTCATGTCCAACTTGGGCAAATCGGCGTCTTTCCTCAGAGTCTAGGTATACATAGTCAACTAAGATACTGGATTTGCTAAATGATAGACCTCCGCTAAATGTGGGGGCTACTCCGTTAGTTCCCGCGGTGTAAACAATCAAGTTGGGGATATCAACGAATTGCAAGTTAAGACGAACATCGTGGTATTGTAGAGCAATCAAAGGTAGAGCTAGACCGTAGTTTCGGTTGAACCAGAACTGTAGGGGGATATACAAGTTGTATCCGCTTGTTACACCTGAGCTGTAAGGCTGTAGAGTAGTGAGTGCGGCATCATCACCGATCATCTTGTTGTATGCAACAGTTTGTTCTTCAGTGTGTGTCAATTCATACCAAACATCAAGCCACATACCCCAGTGCTTGTCGATCGAAGAACCTCCAATAGTTACTTCAACTGTGTTGATCATTGCGTGTCCGAGTCTTCGGATCCATCCAATGTTTCCATTGAACAAAGTGCTTCCAGAGCCTTGGTTCGAGGGCTGTAGTGTTGGAAGAACTACATATACATAGCTTCGTGTCGCCAAATCACCATTTCTTAAAACCTGAACTGAGACTGAACCGTTGAATTTGGAATCAAATGGTAATTCGATGCATTCCATGGCAAAGTTAGTGTGTCTACGATACACAACCTTGAATAGAGTTATTTGTGGGTTACCCGTAAGATAAACATCTTGAGCACCATATGCTACTAATTGCATTAGACCTCCTCCCATATTAATAATATACTATGGAAATAGAAAAAAATTCGATTTAATCTATATCTTATGTTCGAAAATAAGATCAAAAATTACGCGAAAAAATGCCATATAATTGACGATTTGAACATGATTTTTTTATAAAATAATAAGTTTTATAAAAAATGATTTTTAAAAAATATTAATATATTTCTTCAGATCATTAAGTAACCACGCATGTCTACACATCGGACAATTATTTTTACAAGATAATTTGTTATTCATTTTTAACTATGATATTTATAAATTGACCCCTGTATCTAGAAACATTTAATAAATTATCTAACATTAAATTGCTATTATTCAGTTCATTTTCATTGATATCAGATATTTTTTTGGTTAATATATATTTGTTGATATCTTTGATAACAACCGTCCATCCCAAATTACGAGCATTTTGGATGATATTTAATTTTATGATATTATTTATGGTTGATTTATTCATGTTGATAAATAAGTTAGATTTAATTTATATTGATAATAAACTTAGTTTTTATCGAAAACACATAGATTACACTTGTTATATTCTTTGAACAGAACATTAATCTAATTGAAATATTCAAAAAATTCACAAGTTTTTGAAACTTAAATACAGTCCATATTAACATATAATATAGATAATGTCAACCTTCAAAAATAGACCCAACAAAGTTAAATATCTTTCCAATGTTCAAACCTTAGATGAGATACACAAAAACAAAATCACAAAACTCAACAGCAATTTACAATTATTGCCTCAACAAAAAACAGAATTAACAAACCTAGAAAAAAGACTCAAAAAATTAAACACTCTCAAAGTATCATCAACAGAAGACATCAAAGTAAAGGCAGAAATATTAACTCAAATTAATAAACTTAAATCTAATATCGAAAAAATAGAAGCTAATAATGATCTCCTCGATTATATTAGCACCGCCGAAGATATATTAGTTTCATATTATGATGAGAATTGTGATCAATTAGACAATAATAATTCAACAATCGTAAAAATAGAAATTGATAATACTCCTAAAAAAATTGCAAATGGAATTTATGTATCTGATAAATTAAAGAGGTTGAATGAAATTAGTCAACAAAAAAGAAAGGCAAAAAAACCAGTTAAGAAGAGAAAATTGCCTCAAGAACCAACATCGGGTAAACCTATATTTAATTTTATACAAACCGAACCAAAAACTATCTCTAGACAAACTATCAATCGAGCTACACTCCAAGAACAATATTTAATTCTAACAGACAAAAATTATGCGTGTGATAAGGTTAGATCATCAAAAATGGTATTTTGTGATTCATGCAAAATAGAGAAAACTCTAGTTCCAACAGAAGGATGTTATGTATGTGGTCAATGTGGTGCGACAGAAGCTATCGTTATGGAAAATGAAACTTTGACATATAAAGATTCAATTGCTGAAAAACAGAAATATCCTTATAAAAAGATCAATCATCTCCGCGAAAAATTAAATCAATTTCAAGCCAAAGAAAGTAGTAAGGTTCCAGATGAGATTTGTGATAAGATTAGAGCAGAATTAAAGAAACAACGAATTGATGTGAAACATTGTGAACCTCGTCATATAAAGATTATTTTGAAACGATATAAAATGACAAATTATTATGAACATTTACAACAGATTTATTGTGATATTACCAAAGCAACTCCTATTACTTTACCAAAAAATACCGAGGAAAAACTTATCAATATGTTTCAAGAAATGCAGGATAGTTTTTTTAGGCACTGTCCTAAGGATCGTTCTAATATGTTGAGTTATTCTTATATATTAAATAAATATTTCAGAATACTTGACATGGAAAATTATGCTGACTTTTTCCCTCTTTTACAAAAAGAAAAACTCAGAGAACAAGATATGACTTGGAAAAAAATATGTAGAGATATGGATTGGGATTTCCATAGTAGTTAAATTTCTTATAATTCATAGATAATTTTAAAGTCATATTTCATATAGTTATCCTTGTTTTTAAGAAATAGAAGATTTCGCGAGATATGTAATGCGAAGCATTACATATCCGCTTAGAGTAAAAAACTTTTTTTTACTCTTCTTAAAAACAAGGATCCAAGGCTTGCTCCGCAAGCCCGCCGAGCCATCTCGGCGAAGAACGAAAAAGAATTTTTCGTTCTAAGCGGATCAGTAAATGCTTTGCATTTACTGATCTCGCGAAATAAAGAAAAGTTGAATAATATAGTCTATATAGTCTATATAATCTATATAATCATATATTGACTAAACAAATATGGAGGAAAATAATCATCCTCAACTAATAACAAAATATCAGGTTCGTATTCAAGAATTTTCATGTATATTTATCATAAGCACGATAACATTTTATAGTTATGCTTTTTCTCAAATTTCTGAAAATTTGAGAAACGAAATATTATCAATATTATTTCTAACATATATAATACTTTATTTCATTTCGACAGTATGTAATAGTTTTATACAGATGAGAATACATCAAAAATTAGTTGGTCAATATGTAGCACCAAGATTACTACGCCAAATGAATCCATTGAATAGACGACCAATATGTTGGTTAATAACTCTTATTCAAGTAACTCTTATGGGAATTAATATATACATAATCTCGAATTTCCTTCCAATTTCTGATAATAATTGTGGTATATTTTACGACAATATTTTAGTATGTAATGCTTTTCAAGTGATAACTATTTTAAGTCTTTTCGGGTTTGCTATGGGATCCCTAGTTTTACTCAGTGGCTTGATTATGTTAATAGTATTCTGTGTACAGTATAGAAGACAAAGAAATAATATGTTACACGCTCGTGCAATAATCAATAATTTAATGAGAAAAATTGTCCCTAATTTGCCTATTACAGATGAAGCACCAGATGATGTTTGTTCCATATGTTTAGAAAAAGACACCGCAAATACTTGGAAAGTATTGCCATGTAAACATAAATTTCATCCAGTATGTATTGATCCATGGCTATTACAATCTGATAAATGTCCTATGTGTAAAAAAACAGTTATGATTCCCAATATCGCAAGTGAACATGTCTAAAAATTTTTATTTATCAATTAATATTATGATTAGTAAATATAATTTGAATCGATTGTATAAACTTGGGGTATTTTCAATATTGTTATATTTTATAGTTATATATCAACTTGATATAACAAATAAACAAACCATGAATTTATTATTATCAGTGTTGGTAGCATTTATGTTAGTGGAACAAGTTATGTAATGTTCAAAGAAAGTTTTGAACATAACAACAAGTGTAAAATCAAAATAAAGTTTTTGATATAACAACAAGTGTAAAAAAGTTGAAATGAATATTAATTTATCCTATCCAATTTATCTTATAACATTTTGAATAACATGTCTCGCATTCCGAGTCTTGTATCCAATTATGATATTATACTGCAAATATTCATATTTATATGTTCTCTTCCATTCTTAATTCCGATATATTTTTTAAAAATATATCCAATTGAATTACGAAATTCTCTTCTTGCTATTTCATTATTAATATTTACAATAAATAAAGTAGTTGAATATGTAATAACATATTTCTTAAACATTATTTATTATTATCAAAATAAAAACAAAACAGTATCAACTATTGTGTTGGTATTATTGAATCCTTTTAATAATATTCCAATTATTTATATCAAAGCATTAATGTGTATTATTGATATGATAATTGGAATATATTATATTTTTGTTAATACTAATTTTTCAGATAATAGTTTGAATGAATTATATATGATAATCAGTATATTTCAAAACATAGAAACAGTTTTAATTATTATTGCAATAATAGTTATACTTAAAATATTATCAAGAACAGAAAAAATTACTCTAAATACAATAATATATGCTATTAATTTAGTTTTTCCAGTAACTTCGAATTTACGAAACTCGGATATATGTCCAATTTGTCATCAACCAAATAGTAATAATATGAGAATACTTCCATGTCAGGAAAGCCATCAGTTTCATACACAATGTATTAATCCTTGGTTAGAACATCATGAATCATGTATTATTTGTCACCAAGAATTTTCTCAATTAGAAAATATTGAGATCAATTAAAAATTGATTTTTAATGCGTTTATTGATATAAACAAATAATAATATTATAAATTATTATGTCAGAAGAATTCACATATCAGGATGATACGGTTGTAGAAACAAATGGAACTGAAAATGATGAAACCATGAAATATACCAAAGTAGATTGTCTAGATGAAGATCCAGAATTGCGGGGTCAAAAATATGCTCTTATGTCATTTATTTCTCCTGAAGGAATTATGAATTGTAAAGTTCGAGGTATTAAAGTTCGAGGTGTTTATGCATCGGAAAGTGAAGCCAAAGCCGCATGTGAAAAACTAAAAAAAGTAGATAAATATTTCGATATTTTCGTCGGCGAAGTTGGTAAATGGTTGCCATGGAATCCATCAACTAAACAAGTAGAAAAAGTTGTTCACCGAAACAAGAAATTAGACAAGATCATGCAAAATGTTCACAAATCAGAAATGAATGAAATGAGTCAGTTAAATGAACTTGTTGGAAGACGCAAGGAAGTATTGGATCGAGGAACAAGAGAACACAAAGAACGAATTAGAAACACCGTTAATGAAAGTGCTAAAGCATATGATAATGATACAGCCGTAAAAACTCTAGAAAAAACCAATGATGAAAAACCTAAAAATACTCCTGTCAAGAATCCCGAAACCGTGAGAGATAGACTCAGGAAACAAATCGAAGAACGAGAAAAGAGACGAACTGAAGAACTTCAAAATGAGAGAAAGGAGGAAGAGAAGAGAGTTCAGATTGAACAATCTGAGAATTTATCAAAACCAGAGTCTCGTCCAGAACCTGAAAAATCTGATTTACCCAATGATCGGGTCAAATTAGATGAAAAAATAAACTCACTTAAGGAATACTACGAGAAAAATAAGGTTAGAAAATCAGAAAATTAATTTTCTTGTTATTGATTATAACATTAATGAATAACAAAAACATAATAATATTTCTTTTATTTATAGGATCTGTTTTGATCATAATTGGATTAACTAAGAGAGAAACAGCTTGTCCAAAACAGAAAGTTGTTTACAAATATATACCTCGAACATTTGAAGAACAACAAGACGAACCAGTCTTTGTATCTGACATATTCCAAACAATGTTTTCACAACCATCGCCTTGGATAGTTAGTATTTCGAATATCGATAATAGACATCAAATGGATATCAATAAATATTTCGTTAGTCAATATTGAATTCTGATTATTTTTAATTTTGAAAAATTAAGAATAATCAGTGTTCCGTATTCAATTTATTAACAACAATGTGTTTCTTCTTTTTAGCAAAATATTCTTCAAGATCAATGTGTTGAGCTTTTTCATCCCAATGTTTATCATAATTTCTCTTATGATAATTTTGAAATTGTTTACAACCAAAAGAAATACTAACATTATCTAAATTAGGGGCTTTATAGTGATAGATCTTACTGAAGAAACTATCATCAGCATCTCTATTAACTAGAACCATACAACCATGATCTACTGTTAATTGTTTGTAAATCTGTCTGAAAGCATCAAAAGTAGGAATCATACCAGCATAATTTTCATACATTCTTTTCATGTTTCCTACATTGTCTGTAGCAAGTAAGAAAATATAATCAAAATTGCTTCGTAAATCAGGACTCATACCGAGGGGATATTGTAGAGCCAAAATATATGTCACTTTATAATGTCTTCCATTGTATAGTAATTCGTGAATGTTTGCATCATTGTTCCAAATCTTCTTATCTCCCAATACATCATCCATAATAACATAACATCTCATATCGACTTTCTTTCCTTTTGTTTTCTTTTGAGAGAGAATTTTTTGTCTAATCAAAATTCTTTCAATAATCTCAGGTTTATATCCGTAATAAATATACGAATCAGGGAAAAATTTAGAATAAAATGGACTCACTTTCTCTGTTTTTGAAATAATTAATCCAGCAGGAATATGTTTATAATAATGCAAGATAGCTCGAATAACCCAACTCTTTCCTGAACCTCGTTTAGCAATCATAACAATGGATGGATCAGAAACAAACATTTTAAATAAAAATGGTTTTATCGGTAAATCATTATTATTAAGAGTAATGTTTTGCATTATAATATATGACGAGATATTTTAAAAATTGATATATTTATTTATTTCTGTGATAGATGTATAATATTATTTGTAATCTAATATTACATAATAAATGTTATGACGACAACAATAAAAGAGATTCTACATTATGATTATATAAATATGCTCCATTTTGGGCATTTATGATGGTTTGTAAATTACTTTTTGAATAACTATATTATGAATTACACATATAATAAATTACCAAAAAAATACAAAATTATGTCAGAAACAGAATATACACCAGATCTTCAAAACTTCATCAAAACAATAGTAAGACCAAATGTAATTAATTTGACTAAACATTCTGAATCAAATGTAAATATTATATACATAGACATAGAAGAATCTCAACGAATATTTTCAGAAATGAAAAGTATTATTGATAATTTATCAGAATTCCAAAATATTAATGAACCATTATCCATGATAAAAAAAACATATAATGATCTACAAATATCACAAATTGATGATATAGATCGGTTTATTTTAATCAGTAAATTTACATATTATATCGATACATTATTAATATATAAAAAAATAAAAATACATTTGTATCCACTTATTTTATTAATTATAAAATATAATGATGTAATTATTCGTAAAATAAAATTAACAGAATGGATCTATATTCCTGATTTAACATTCGCTAAAAATATATTTTTGGCATCTAATAGTATAATATTTAATGATATTGAAGTAACAAATGTAATAATATTTGAAAATGATAAATCTGAAATTATTATGAATATTCACTTAATTGGCAATATTGAATCAGCGTGTTTAATGTTAACTATAAAGATATCAGATAATACATCACACATTGACATTTTTTTTCCAAATTTTAATTCATGTCACATGAAACACAAAATAACATCAAAAGAATATATGAATTTAGTAGATATAATTAATGGAATATTTAAGATTAATAAATGTACATTATATGATGCGGCACATGTTTTACTTTGTAAACAAGATTTAGCAGTTTATACTGATGAGTATGTATTTACTAATGGTATTCATTTGAAATTTATTAATATGTTATACAATAAGCCCACCTACTATGAACGATATGGATATACACACACCCTTCAACAAGAATATAATAATGCTAAAGCGTTTTTAAGCTCTAAAATTACTAATATTAACGATATTAACGATATATATAATCATTTGATAATATCAACACAATATCCTGAATTAAAAATTTTTTTAACTTCTGAATATATGTTATACACCGGAAATAAAACAGTACGTGATTACTTTAAATATTTATATACAAAATACGAATGCACAACTGATAAATCAATATATTTAATCGAATTATCAAATTTATTTAATAGAAAATATGCCATAAGTGACTTAGAAAAAAATTATATTAAAACTAAAAATATAACTATCCAATTTGGAGATAATATAAATATTCATAAATATAAAATATTTGTATTATTTCCAAGATATATATCAAGTTTTCAATGGATCGGATTTTATAAATTACCATTACCAATTAATCATAGTAAAATAATTTATAATCTTTATATTGATGTTCAAATATTATATCTTGAAATAGATAAATCATATTATAAAATAAATTATGATGAAACGATAAATATTACAAATATAGAAACATTATCAAAATTAACAGATATATCTATTATAGAAATACCTAATCAAAATATAGTAGATATAATAGGTCAAAAAGATATTACATTAAAATATATTTGTGATATATATTATAATTTCACTGAGATCACATATATTGATAAAAAAGATTATATATATGATATAATTTTAAAAAGTAAAAAATATCAACATTATTATGATATAGTATTAAGGAAAGAAGTCTCTACTATCGATGAACATTATAACAAACTATGTATATGTTCTTATTTAAGAACACTAATTCTTAAATATAGTAGATGTGTAAATTTGTTGGTGGATACCTGGAACAATAAATATGTTAATAGAATAACATATATGTGATTTCAAACCTATTCAATATATACATCAGGTAAATTATGTGGCACAGTCACTCCACCTCCTCCTAATAACAAACTAAAAGACTTAGGATCACTAGACTCAGACAAAGCATCATTAGTAAATCTATATCCTGCGGGCTCCATATTTAATATAGAATTATTAGGTCTAGAAACTGAAACATTTCTAGCATGCTTATTATCAGACTCTAAATATGCATATGCAATAAACCATACAATTAATGTAACTAATAGAGGAATTACTAAATTGACTTCCTCAAGTTTTGCCTTTTTATTTTTTTTGCGTCTCTTGGCATTTCTCTCATCAGTATTATATTTTTGATACACATATGTTCCCAAACCAGCAAACATTCCTATTACAACGGGATTCTTAATAATATCCATTATTTATAGAATGTATCTAGAAAATTATTTTTGAGATTCATGTTCATCATAATAAGTGCTCTTTTTATTGATGCTTATTTCAACATCATCATCTTTATTATCTTTCTTTTTAATATCAGCTTCGATTTCTTCACGATTTGATTTGGTTTCGTCTTGTTTGGGTTTAGCTAATTCTTGTTTATTCTTATCATCGAGTATCTCTTTGATAAATTTATCAGTGTTCTTTGATTTACGAGCTTTCTTGAACAAATCAGATTCTTTAACAAGTTTCTTCTCCTGATCTAAATCAATAACTTGAGGTTCTGCTTGTTTAACTGGTTCAACTGGTTCAACTTGATCAGGTAAATCCATATCATTGCCTCCCAAAATAAGAGATTCTACATTGCCATTTTCACCAACTTGTTCAGGATCATTTTCAGAAGTAATAAATAATTTTCGATCATCGTGTTTATTATGTATATCTCTCATGAGCATGTCTTTAATCTTGGTATATTGATCTTGTTCGGGTTCTTCTTCGTAATCATTTTTAAGATATTCTGTTAATATTTCCTTGATAGGTAATATTTTCTTGATCGCATTTTTAATTGCCATTTTAATCATCTGATTAATCATTCGTTGATTTTCTTTCAATTGATGATTAGTATATTCATGCCAAAACAATGTCGGATTATCAAAGAACATTTGAGCACATTCTAAATAACACTTGTGAATGAAATTTTTGACCTCTACTTTCTCATGCATCTTTTCATTGACTATTTTACATTTTTTTCCGCTAGAATTGTAAGTCAATACTATAATATTGCTTTTAACAACGGCTTTAACTAGATCATCAAATATATCGGCACATTGACAAGCACTTTTAATTCTCTTTACTTCAGTTTCAATCATAGCATCACTCATTTTTCTAACTTCATATAAAAAATATTGGAATATTTTTAATACTCCTGGATTTTTGATATTAGGATCTTTTTGAGAACCTTCGATATATTTCAATTCCGTTTCTCGAGCATCATTATATGTAGATTTAATTCCTTCATATATTGGTGAAGTTAATACCATAATTAAATAATCAGTGTAAATTTCTTTCGCTTCAACAATAATTTTCTCATAATAATGTTGTGTCATAAACTATATGATATATATTCCGAGAAATTATATATGATATTTGACGAACTTGATAATATTCTAAATATTTCAATAATATTCTAAATATTTCAATAATGTTCAATTTAGATGAACATTATTATGTCTGATATTCTTATTTTGAAAAATCTTTGATTTCGCGAGATTAGTTTCGCTTTAGCGAAACTAATCCGCTTAGAGTAAAAAACTTTTTTTTACTCTTCTCAAAATAAGGATACAAGGCTCGCGAGATAAGTTTCGCGTTAGCGAAACTTATCCGCATAAAACAAAAAACCTTGTTTTTGTTTTTCGCCCCGCGAGCCCGCCGAGCCATCTCGACGTATTAAGAAAGATCGTGTCCATTATTTCCTCTATTGTTCAAGAACAAAGCCTGTTGTTTAGTCATGCATAAACAACCGCTATCTTGCCATGCATTATTGCATGTATAGCTTGTAGGAACAAATTCTTGTTCACTGGAACAAACTAGTGGATCAGCGGGCATAGGGAAAGGAGTTGGGTATTGTGGAGAACAGCATGATTTGCTACACAAATTGAAGTTTAAACCAGCATTTCCATTCATACCATCATCTAGAATATCTACATGTCCATAATCATTTGGGTTTTGTCCCCATGGAGGAAGAACAGTGTTTGGAAGAGATTGGAATGGTGAGTTTGCAATAGCATTACTTAAGTTTGGTTGATATGATTTGGGATCAACTGAAGTTGGTGCAGGATTGACCGGCATATTATTACTTGCATCGAATCCTTCAGTAAACATCGGGAAGACGATATTATACAACATAATTACTAATACTATAACTAAAATTATAGTTCCTGAATCGGTTTGCATTATATATAATATGAAAGTAAATTTAATTTTTTTATCGAAAAATTGATTTATTTATAGTATTAATCATTGTTTTGATAATTATGATGTTGAAATAATCTATTTCTAAAAAAATTGAATTTGCTAATACAACACTATCATATACAATTCTTATTATTCATTCTTCAAACATGCAATCTCTCTTATTAACCGAAAAAGAAAAAGATACTTTATCTCAATATAAATATTCAATAACAGATAATTCGATATCAACTAAATATTTAAAAAATTTTTGGAATCAGTTGCAAACATATTTTCCAAACTATGTAGCTCCTAATGTAATTAGTATAACAGGATTATTGGTTGTGTTATATGCATGTAATTTATGTTATCAATATTATGCACTATATCCAACATCAGTTGGATTATGCACAATTTTAAGTATTTTGATATATATTAATTTAGATGCCGTTGATGGCATTCATGCAAGACGAACTAAAAATACATCTCAATTAGGTGAATTAATTGATCATGGTTGTGATGCAATAGTAACAATTTTTGTTGGATTAATTGCGGGAAAAATTTTAACAGATGAAATATCATTATGGTATCTTGTTCATAGTTTAGTATTGGGATTTCAATTATCTCATTTAGTATTTCTAGTAAAAAAAGATATTACTTTCAGCAAATTTTTTGGTCCAGTCGAATGTCTAATATATTTTACGATTCTCATATTGTTAGAATTATTATTTGGAATAAAATTCTTATTTACATACATCAATTTTAGAACGGTATTCGGATTAATATTAACTGCCAATACATCTTATATTATGTTAACTGTTTCAAAGAAAGATATCAATACTGCAAATGGATTTATGATCATTTATACTGTTTATTTTTTAAAATCATATTTTGCAACAAATTTTACAATATTAACTATTATTTCTGATGCATTTACACTATCAGTAATAACATGTGATGTTATGGTTAGTAAAATGGCAAATAAACCATTGAGTCAATTTACTGTAATGTTAGCTTTAATTTCAACATTAAATAGTATTATTTCAATATGTATTTCAACGATATTCTTATTAGCATATGTTCATGAAATTAGTTCATATTTGAATATACCAATTTTAACACAAATAATTAATGTTTATTGTTGTGGTGTATTTGATTTGTGTCATGTTGGACATATTAAAATGTTTAGTAATGCCTTGGAATTTGGTAATCGATTAATTGTGGGTGTTCACAGTGATCAAGAAGTAGCATCATATAAACGAACCCCAATTATGACCCATGATGAACGATGTAATGCGGTTAAACATTGTAAGTTTGTATCACAAGTTTTACCCAATGCAAACTTAAATATAACCAAAGAAGATATTGAAAATAATAATATTCACTATGTTGTTTGTTCAGAAGAATATTTTAGTGTTCCTGACGATAAATATTATGATGTTCCTCGTAAAATGGGAATTTTGAAACAATTACCATACTGTAAAGAAATCTCAACTTCTGATCTGATTAAAAGAGTCAAAACTAGATTATCTTCTTAAAAACAGGCAAATAAATAGTATCAACAATCCACACTCCTTTATTATCTTTTATTCTTGGATAAAAATCTATAGCTAAATCATATTTTTTTAATAATTTGTTTAATTTTGAAATATATGACATATCTTGTGCAATAATAGAATAAAATTTATATGTATTAAAATTTGTTCCATATTTATCGATAGATTCAGTTTGCAATTTTGCAAATAATTTCATGACTTGATTGTAAAATTTATCTTCATCAATCTCAATCTTATTATTATTCTCATGATGTCTTCGAATATTATACAATCCTTCCGAAGTCATAACTAAAGATCCAATTGTTTTACCATCGTTATAATGATCGATAAAATGAAAAATATCACCAATACTTGGAAATTCATATAATATTCCATTCTCAGCTCTTCCCCCAGCTTTGGGTGTTGGTGGATGAGTGTGAAATATATATTCATATTTGAATGTATCATTAGAATTCATGGGAAGAAAGATTTCTTCATCTCCTCGATCAACTCGTAATGTATTTCCCTGAACGATAATATTTTGAAGTATTTTCATACGAATATCAAAAAACCCAGCATGTTCTGAATATCTAAATATATTTTTTTTACTAGAATCGTAATATTTCTTAGTATATCCTCCATGTTTCATCAAAGCATCGAGAATCATTAATTGATTTTTATCAAGTTTCAAATAAAAATTATTATGTTTTAATTCTAATCGTGATTCTAAATTTATTTTATTATCGGGTGCAATATAATAATTGAATACCTTCTCAATAAATTCTTCATTTGGTTTAATATTATGTTTCTCAATATAATGTTTTAATCCATTATCCCAAACATAATTATTAATAATATATCTTTTGGTGGTAATTTTAGATTCAGAACAAATCAAACAATTATTATATTTATTTAACTTAATTGATTTGGATTTATGATCCAAATGATCTTCTATTTCTTGTAATCGAATTAAAAACTGTTCCTGACCCGACCAAACCTTATTTTCTTTATTTTTGGGAAATGGAAATAATCTCCCTCGTATGTCTCTCGATTTATCTTGTTTGCTCCGCCTCCATGCACAAACTAACTTATATATTTTACTATTGATCATGATTTCATTTATATCGTCTATTTTATTAGACATTATATATTATTATTTTTGAAATAAAATAATAATATTGTTTCATGAATAATGTCAGACATTATTATCGTCCAATAATATCTGTAATCGCATAATAAATACAATTAGCATCCTGTTCATGTTTCAATATTCCCTTACATTTGCTAATATATACACATAATTTAATTAAATCTGTCATATTAGATTCTTCAATAAAGAATATATTATTGGATAAATAATATAATATTCTTTCTAAATATTCAGAATCAGTATATTTATTATTGATAATATAATCTTTGACTTGTTCTTTATATTTAGTGATACTTTTGGTTTTGTTTACTGACATCTTATGAAGTAGATCCATTTTATTTGCCCATTGAAATAAATTACATGGTCTTTGATATACTCCCAAACATTCATATTTCAATGATAATATAACCTTATCTTCTACTTGAACATCCAAAATAAATTCATTAGTATATTCCCTTCCAATAATAATTTTATATTTATTTTTAGTTATATCGAGTATTTCTGGAGGAACTAATTTTTTATATTCTTTTTCAACAAGAGTTTTAAGACTCATATATTATTAATTGTTAAAATTATAAACACTGGATAATTTTCCTGTAGCAATACAACTATATGTTCCAACATATGTTAAAAAATCAGAAGGTGAACATAATGCAAATCTGGCATTTGATTCAGGATTTTGTGGTGAACCATCTTTTTTGAAAAATCCAACTCCATTCAATCGAAATCCAAATTTATTACCATCACAAAATTCAGCCTTAATTACATCTTCAGACCAAGCTAAATCTCTGTCAATTGATGATTTAATGTAAATTTTATCAATAGGTTTAGTAACTTTAAATTTGTGAATATAACCTGTCTCCTTCGGATACAATATACAGTCTCCAATATATGATCGCAAACTTTCCATATCTGTGCTAAACATTCCAACCAAACTATTTGTTCCCAAATTCATGGTTGAAGGATTGAACTGTGCTATATCTTTACTTCCATGATATAATACTGTTCCAACTTGAATAGTATGCAATGGTATTTGACTGGGTGCCATCGTTGGAACTGGAACAGATGGTTCTGATTTAGTGATATCATTAACATCAATAGATGGAATCTGTTCTGATTGATCAGGAGTTCCATCAGTTTCAGCCATGGGATTTTCTCCGAGAGTTGATTCTCCTTCTTGTGTTTCCATTGGATTTTCTCCGAGAGTTGATTCTTCTTCTTGTGTTTCCATTGGATTTTCTCCTAGAGTTGATTCTCCTTGAGTTTCATCTTCTACACAATCTGGATCTCCTTCTGGACATACTCCTCCAATGAGTCTATCATTATATCTATTATTATATCTATTATCGCCTTTACCGAATATGTTCGAGAATTTATAAGACTTATCAGTCTTAAGTAGAATACCATCTTTATATTTCCTAGTATAAATTTTATGAGTTTCCATATATCTATATATTAACTGATTAGAAAATTTGAATTCTAAATTGTTAGAATAACATAATTACTCTAATTGTATTCAATCATGATTATTATATTACTAATATCGTCTATCTGTTCTGTTGTTGGAATCCAACAAACAGAATGGTTATATGTCCGTGATCTAGAAAATAATGAAACTGTTCCATTTCGAATTGCAATTAAATATGATAGAGATAATGTTGAACGGATGACAGTAATGGCTAATTTTATTTCACATCCAAAAGCCCGTAATTATCCATATTTAACTACTGAACAAATTCAAGATGAGTTTATAACTGAACGAGTAAGAATTCGTAGTAATCGAGTTATTAATTATCTAAATAATTCTGATGTAAATTTAGAACATTGTGTTAATTATGGTGATAGTATTAAATGTAATACATATGTTCATTTAGTAAACAAAATTTTTAATATTAATATGAAAGAATATCATCATCCAATTCATAAAAGAACTATGTATCGTGCTTCTACAAATTATGTTATTCCTATTGAAATAAAAAAATATATTTCTTTCATTGAAGGATTATCCCATTTACCAATGATGGGAACAAAAAGACTTTATAAAAGTTTTGATCCAACAAATGTTGCCGATTCTGGTTTTATGATGCGAGAGGTTCATGAAAGAATGTATAATATGACTATTAATAATTCCATGTTTAATACTTCAATTGGTGTGGTAGAATTTTCTGGGAATGGATTCAAACAATCAAATATGGATATGACCATGATGTTAAATGGTGACACAGAACAAGATGTGGTTTGTGTTATCGGATATAATCCAAAAGAATCAGGAATTGAAGATGAATTAGATATGCAAATGGTTGGAATAATTTCAAATGGTGTTAATATATGTTATATTAATTATAATGACAATTTATGGGTTTATGATATGTTTGCCGATTTAGCTATCAATCCAAAAACTCCAAATGTTGTTTCAATTTCATACGGATGGGCAGAATGGGATCAGTGTGATATCGTTGAATGTAATAATGAAACGGCTAAACAATATATTGAGAGAACAAATTTAGAATCAATGAAATTAGTTTTACGAGGAATTTCTGTTTTTGTTAGTAGTGGCGATGCAGGTTCACCAACAAGAGTTAATGAAGATTGTGTTTACAAAACTGTCACTGGACAACCTTATCCAACAGTAAGTGCCGATTATCCAGGATGTGCTCCGTGGATAACAAGTGTTGGTGGAACATTCGTAAGATCACAACCATCTCAAGAATTCAATTACACATCTAAAGCATGTCTAACTAATCAGTGTATTAATGGAACAACAACACAAACAATTTCATATGATACAGTAGGATGGACAACAGGTGGTGGATTCGCTATTTATACAACAGAAACAAGACCAACTTGGCAAGATTATGTTGTTAAACAATATCTAAAAGAAAATATTACATTTCCAAACTCAAGTTATTGGAACAGACATGGTCGAGGATATCCTGATGTAACTGACAATGCTCATAATTGTCCTGTATGGGGTATTAGTGATCGATCTAATGATCCAAAATATTATGATGTTGATGGAACTTCATGTTCATCTCCATTATTTGCTGCTAAAGTAGCATTAATAAATAGTTATTTACAGAGTGTTGGAAAACGAACTCTAGGTTTTATGAATCCATTGTTATATTTAGTTTCTCAAGAATATCCAAATGTTTTTAAACAACCTGATTTCATCACTAATACTCATTGCACAGAATATCGATGTTGCAATGATGATTTCGGATATAATGCTCCAAATGATAATATTCCATGGAATCCTGTTTCTGGACTTGGACAAATGAATTTTGGACTATTATTAGATTATGTTAAAAAAATTGATTGATTTATTTCCATAACTTAAACCATATTATGATTATTATAACATGAGTAATAATAATAGATTTGCTGTATTAAGTCTTGATCAACATGAATCAATTCAAGAATCTCGTTTACCAATATTACAAAAAAAAGATAAATATAAACATTATACTCCACCAGTAGCAAAAAATAATAGAAATACAATGCTCTGTCAAAATATTATTAATTATGGAAAATGTAGTTATCGTGCCAAATGTAATTTTGCCCATACTTTAGATGAACAAATTATAGAACGAAGACAAGAAGCATATGATATTGTTAGAAGTAATACGAATTTATCTCATATTAATTTACAAAAAAATTATGCCTTATTCAAATCATTATTAGAATTAACTAAATTATGTAATGAATGTAATAATAACAAATGTGTTGGTGGATATAATTGTAAACAAGGGGCATGTCATAAAAAATTTGTTATTTGTTATAGGGATTTGTATAATGGAAATTGCCATGGTTGTGATAATATACACTTATCAAAACGCGGATTAAAACCATATTATCAGATTCAAGTTCCTGTTCATGTTTACGAACCAATTAAACCAACCATTATAACATCCGAATTTTTCGCAGATTTAGAAGTAAAATCTGATCACGATTGTGATAGTTCAATATATTCTCTTGAAGATGAACCAACAGGAAATATAATATTTGATGAATGCAAACAATCCATATTTGATTAAAAATTGATTTTTTTATATTCTTATTATAAAGTTAAGAATATAATATATATACATGGAATATGGTTTTTGTAAAAAGTATAATCCTACTTCTATATCAAACATTATAGGAAATAAACAACAAATAGGAAAAATCAAAACTTGGTTATCTCAATATGATAAAAACAAAGAATCGTTCTTGAGATCTAATGTCAAAAAGAAAAAGAAAAAGAATGCACCTAAAACTGTTGATATTAGTGAAAATGAAACTGAGAATGAAACTGAAAATATTGTTTATTCAACAAGTTATCAAAAAAACACAAATAATATTTTTTCATGTTTATTGATTATTGGTGAACATGGTATTGGAAAATCATGTTCGGCAATTGCAGTTTTAAATGAATTGAATTTTAATTATTATCAAGTTGTATTAACTAAAATTAAGACAAGTAAAAATGTATTAGATAATGTCAATAAACTCCTCAAAAATAGAAATATTATTGATAAGTCTAATAATAATACTCAAAAATTTGCTGTTATTGTTGACGATGTTGAATCAGCAAATTCTCCAATTGAAAAAAATTTTATTATAACATTGTTAAAACAAAATGAAGAAAATTGGCATTGTCCATTAATATTTATTTCAAGTGGCAAACATTCTAAAATAGTATCGGTATTGAAAAAAAATTCAAATGTTATCTATTTTAACAAACCAACATCAGAAAATCTAATGTTATCATTAACAAATGTTTACAAAGAAGAGGGGTTATATTTTGCTGATCAAGAAGTTGCAAATAAGATTATCAGTATATCACAACACGATTATCGAAAATTATTGACTTGTCTACAAGATTTAAAAAATGAATTTGGTGATAAGAAAATCACAATCAAAGACTTAAATAAATTTTGTAATAATACCAAAACCAAAGATATTGATGTTGAAATTTTCAAGGCGACATCGGAATTATTGACAAATTATAAAAATATTAATGAATGTTTGAGATTATATGAAAGTGAAAAGGTTATTATTCCATTGATGGTTCATCAAAATTATACCAAGTGTATTGGTTCTGGAAATATTGAATCTATTGAACTGATTAATAAAATTTCTAAATCATTAGCCTTTGGAGATCTAATAGAAAATTATGTATTCAGTGAACAGAATTGGGATATGTATGAAATTCATGGATTTTTTAGTTGCATCAATCCATCTTTCAAACTAAAAAATCAACAAACTAATAATGAATATTTTACCAAATCATTGGAATTTCCATTAGACTTCAACAAAACATCAATTAAGAAAATTAATAAAAGAAATATTATTAATTCAAGTAATTGCTTCAAGAATTTGAATATTGATGATTTTGTATACGCCAGTAAATTGACTCGCGATCTTATTAACGAACAACGATTTGAAGAATGTGCTAATTTGTATTCTGATTATGATACTAAAATAGAGAATATTGAATCATTATTAAAAATAGACAAGATTACTGACACTAAAACAACACAAAATAAAATTTTCATTGCCCAAAATAAAAAAAAATTATTGGAATTATTGGGATAAATTTTTTGAATCAACATTATTATAATGACCAATAATAATGTTCACCAATTTGATGGAACCTTAAACAATAATTATTCGAAATTAGTTGAGATAGATAATTCACATCTTCAAAATAATCTCGAATATTTGCAGTGTTTGGATGAAATTTCCAAATTGGATAAAGAAGTTTCTGATATAATTAATCAAATTAGAACAACTCCTGATATGAACCTTGATTTATCTAATAATATTAATTTCACCGATATTTTACCAAGAGTTTGGAAATTTTACAGATTACAGGATGATAAGTGCGTTTTTTTCGAACAGATTTTGGATATGAAGACTGGATTATGTGCTCAAGGAAGAACAACAAGAATGTTTCAGTTATATAAAATTTGGATTGATGAATTGGAAAAATTTATTAAAAATCCTTCTAACACCGATATAGATATAAGAAAAATTTTCGAAAAATTATATTTATTATAAAAATAATTTTATTTCGAATATATTATATTGATAGATGAGTCAACAGAATACTAGATTACCCGAAGAAAAGCGATCGAAGGAAAGTGACTTCGACTTTTACCTAAAAAGCGGTCTTCCTTCAACTCAAGTCGTTTCCTTATTGAAAGCCCAAAACAAGGATCAAAAAGAAATCGACGCCTTTATGGAAAAATACGAAAATGCTCGCCGAAAGCTCAAGAAAGCAATTTCGAAATTCGTTGAAAAAATCGAACAGAAATACGGACACTTGGACAACCCAGAATTGATCCGTAAGGGAATGAAATTTGCATCTAAATATAACCTAACTCAAGCCGAACGAGAGGCGTTCTTGAAATTTGTTCTCAAGGGAAGCGTTGATACTCCCTACGATCCTTTCCCAGAAATGAACTATTCTGATATGTCAAAGGCTCTAGGATTTGCATCATACACTGGACAGACTTTGTCAATCAAGCCAACTGACTACGCGGCTCTTAATGAAATTGCTAGATTATATGAATTGTCTAAACCAGTTCAAGTAGCTATCCGAAACAATCAACTAATGTATAGATCATGTGGTCCAGAAGCATTGTCTGGCAAATTTGACAAACAACACAACAACCCAAACTTGTTCGTTCATCCTTTGATTGTTGCAATGTTCTTGCCCAAGATTGAACCCCTCGAAAAACGAATGTTGTTAAGTAATATTGGTAGATATGTTATTCAACGAAGTCAAGCATATTTCCAGTCTTCCGCCGATAAACGAGGAAAATTACCCAATTGGTCAATCAATATCAATGATATAATTCCTGGTGAATTGGAAGCCGATCTTGAATTAGCCTATGATATTGCCAAGGATCCTAACAGTATGGCATATTTCAGTGATGAATCCCCTGTTTCAAACTTATTGAAACGACAAAACATTCAAATTGAACTATGGAAGAATGTATTATCACTCAGACAAGGTAAATTCTTCTCTAAGAGTGATTCATTCACTAGTGATGACAATGTCGTTGGACTAACCAATGTTTTGTCTTCATATGATTGGGCATACTTTGACAGCCCCGAACTATACCAAGTTCAAGATGAAGGTTCTATGCTCAGAAAACTATTGGCAGTTTTCTCACTCCGCCCTACTTTTATCCAGACTATGTCATTGGCGGGACACTCTGGCTCTGGATATTCTAACTTGGCAACAGTTTCTAGAATGTCTTATTTGAACACCCCAGTATGCAATGTTCGACTCCCTGTTCCTGTGACTGTTGATGGTCCAGTTCCTCAAGTTTCAATCGAAACATCTCTATCTCAACACGATTGGTTTATTGAAAACAAGATGTTGGTTCCAAAACAAAAACAAGTTTTCTTCACCCGAGATATTATCTTCTTCTATGTTAACAGACGATACCAATCAGTCAACCTTGCAAACCTTGCATCTGGACTACGATATTTGCAACTACCTGGAACTCTATCTAACTTGACTCAATTAAACCCAACTCAATTGACTTTCAATGAACAACTAACTGTTGGCAATGATGCATTCAAACTAAGATCTGTTGTTGTATTGAACCCCTTAGGTGAAGGCAGAATTTCTGGTGGATGCTCAGCATTGGTTGTATGTGATCCAGCAGATTGCGGTGGTGCATTGGGAACTGAAAAACTATATGCATGCTATAACCCAATCCTTATTAACTATCTATATGATAATGGTGATGGTGTTTATCAAGAAAAACTACCAATCCAATTTATGCAAGAATACAGTTCATCCGATGGACAATATGTTGGTTTCCATGATAGTGCATCTGTTCATGGAACGGTTTTCATATATGCTAAAGCAAACATGTGATACTCAAAGAGAGTTTTGAGTATCATCCAAGTGTAATGTTCAAAGAAAGTTTTGAATAAAGTTTCTATTCAAATAATTTCAAATATATAATTTTCTAAACAAATTATATATTATGAACCAATATTCTTACATTAATCAGAAATTAGATTATAACAAAGGGATAACTGATAAAACTTCCAAAATACCTGATTCGTATTCATTTAGTATGTATCAATCTCGAATGACAAGTATCAATAATAATTCAACACAGAATCAAAAAGACACTGACAATACTCTATATTGTGGAGGTGATTCTAGTCTCGCATTAAAATCTATGATGGATAATACTCCTGTCAGTATCATATATTTTTCTAAGAGAAATATGAATCGTATTCAGAAACAATTACGAATTGAGGTTGAGAAATATTTCAATGGTAAAATGAAATTATTGGTTGATCAAGATGAACTCGATTTAATTAACATTATGAGATTTATTTATCTTGAATACGGAAAAAATTTACCTTATGATTACGGAAAACAAGTCAAAGAATTAAATATTAGAACTATCAAATATATTGTGCCTGATATGATAACCAATATTAAACAACAATATGATTATATTAGAGATATAACTTCTCCATTAAAACCTATTGATCGACCTATAAATGTTAACCATGCAGGAAGACAAACTTTACCTTCTTTGACTTCACCATATGGATTCTAATAATAATTTATTGTATAATCAAAGAATTTATTAAATTTTATTGATTTTTTGAAGATTTTATTAAGTTAACAAGAAAATTTTTAATTTATTTGAACCATAAAAAATATTTTTATTGTAATAAGATTTTGGAATTTTTATTGAGTTAATAATAAGAATTTTTATTAGTGTCATATTGAAAAGTCTTATTATGAGATCATTAGAGATTTTATTATTGGATCAATTTAAGAAATTTTTATTGAGTTAACAAAGGATTTTTATAATTTTCTGAATCATAAAGAATATTTTTATTGGAATTAATTTTGGAATTTTTATTGAGTTAATAATAAGAATTTTTATTAGTGTCATATTGAAAAGTCTTATTATGAGATCATTAGAGATTTTATTATTGGATCAATTTAAGAAATTTTTATTGAGTTAACAAAGGATTTTTATAATTTTCTGAATCATAAAGAATATTTTTATTGGAATTAATTTTGGAATTTTTATTGAGTTAATAATAAGAATTTTTATTAGTGTCATATTGAAAAGTCTTATTATGAGATCATTAGAGATTTTATTATTGGATCAATTTAAGAAATTTTTATTGAGTTAACAAAGGATTTTTATAATTTTCTGAATCATAAAGAATATTTTTATTGGAATTAATTTTGGAATTTTTATTGAGTTAATAATAAGAATTTTTATTAGTGTCATATTGAAAAGTCTTATTATGAGATCATTAGAGATTTTATTATTGGATCAATTTAAGAAATTTTTATTGAGTTAACAAAGGATTTTTATAATTTTCTGAATCATAAAGAATATTTTTATTGGAATTAATTTTGGAATTTTTATTGAGTTAATAATAAGAATTTTTATTAGTGTCATATTGAAAAGTCTTATTATGAGATCATTAGAGATTTTATTATTGGATCAATTTAAGAAATTTTTATTGAGTTAACAAAGGATTTTTATAATTTTCTGAATCATAAAGAATATTTTTATTGGAATTAATTTTGGAATTTTTATTGAGTTAATAATAAGAATTTTTATTAGTGTCATATTGAAAAGTCTTATTATTGGATCACGAAGCATATTAATATTTGAATCATGTTATGAAATCATTATACAGTATTTTTGAATTGAGAACTAATTCAAAAAATAATATATTACACTTGCTGTTATATTCAAAACTTTCTTTGAATATTACTTAACATCATCGCTCTTGATAACATAAGTTTCCAATAAATCCTCTTCTATTAAACTTGATTCTTCAGGTTTAAAATTTTGTGCAATTGGTTCAGCCCTTGAATAAGAAATTAGATCAGCTTTTGGTTGAGTTGTTTTGATTATAATGTCTTGATTTGGTGAATTTCGAGTAAATATTGTGCATGTAATATTATCTTGATTTGTTTTAATAAATGATACAATTTTATATATTCCAGCACCGCCATCTTCAATTACAAATAATTGTCCTCGTCTCCAATTCTTAATCTCTTCCTTTCTAACATTCTGAACTTCATTTTCTTTGAGATATGTTCCGATTCTGTTATGTAAATATCCAGTCATATTCGATAATATATTATCAAACATTTTGTTTTTAAAAACTTCAATACCTGTTGTTCTAATTCTGTTTAATAAATCCATAATTTCAGCAGATGGACGAACTCCTCCAGATTGTGTGAATTCGATATCATTGAATACATCAGGTTTAAACACAGCTTCAAACATATGATCTACTTTATTTAATATTGAAACATCATCCTTTTCCTCTTGGGGAAAATTTTTACCTCCAACTTTATATTCGGGATTCTTCTTTTCAATCTGATCAATGAATGATAGATTGGCTTCCTCTTTAGTATTAGTTATATCTCTAAAGTTGGTATCGAGTTGAACCAAAAATCCTAAATTAGGTAAATAGTATTCGATATCATTAATAATATATTTCCAATATTTGATAATTGGTCCTTTGGTTGGAAGATCTTTAACATATATATTCTTCTCAACCGAAAAATTTCGAATATATAATTTCTTGACAGACATAACATACAATGTTATCAATATTTGGAATATGATATTCTTCCATTCAGTATCACTATGTGTTCCTCTATTGATCATTTCTTTGACATTCCATGTTCTTTTGTATGTCTTGGATGCCCATCCATAAAGAGTATATGTTGGTGATTCTGTTAACAGAACAACAGCTTTTCCTAAATATACATTAGGATTAATACTGAGAACCTTTTCATTTTTGAGAACTTTCTTTTTGATTTCGAGTAATGTTGGTGTTAAAATTCTGATAGTTCCTTCAGCGATGTTTTGTGTAAGTTTCATTCGTCTCGCCATTTCATTGAATTGTTCAGGTGTCAGTTCACCTCGTAATTCTTTTTTGTTAATTGTATTGAGATCATTAATTAGATCCTGCTTTTTAATTTCTATTAATTCGGCAGTGATGGCAGTAATAGTTCCATTGCTAATATCATTCTTTAATCTATTCATTGCCATTTCTTCTATTTGTTCGGGTGTATATTCATGATCAGTAAGATATTTTTGTTCTTTGGGGTGGGCTTCTTTATTTCTTATCTGATAATTATAATTAAAATCGATATTCGAATTCTCACATATAAAATATCCAAATAAAAATGGAAAATGTGGACATACTTTCTTTTTAAGAATTTCTTCTCGAATAATTTCGTAGAACCTAATTTCTCTCCATTCATCAAATTTAAAGAAGTTAATTCTTCCTTGTGTTTTGATAATTGCATACGATCCTTCTATCAATCTGTAAATTCTAACATTAATAGCGGTTGAATCTCTGGCACATATGACAGCACCGCCAGATTCATGATGTTGAATAGGATAACATGATCGATAAATTAAATATCCAAACGGTAATCCCTTATATGGATTATATGAATATTTATAAGTATTATATGGATTCAATTCTCCAAATTTAATATAACTTAACAAACTCTTCTTATCAGTTCCTTCCAATCCCATATTCTCTCCATCAACATTGTTAAATATTGATGATCTAATAAAATTATATACTTCAAGTCTTTCTCCTAAAGTTGTTGATGAAACTATATAATCTCCCTTTTTAGGTAAAACATCTTCATGAATCATCATTAGTCTTTGATGATCGGCAGTTGGACCAGTTGTATTAATTTGATAATTTTTAATTATGGGTGGTGGCATCATCGGCGGAATTTGTGAAAACGGATACATATAATTAAATTGCGGCGGATATGCAATACCCGGATTAATTATTGGCATTAATGAAGCCATATTAAATTGTTTTTCTTGTTTAGGTTTCGGTGGTTGAAAATACTGAAAACTAATTATCGGTTGTTGTTCTTTGGGTTTCTTAACTTTATCAGCCATTATTTTTCTTTGTTCATTCGGAATAGCAGGATTATATTTGGGTTCGTCATATAACGGAATAACTTTTTCAGCTCCAGCTCCACCTCTATGAGGTTTTGTGGATCCTCCTTCATGAGTTTTTAAAAAAAAAAATCTTTATCTGAATCATTAGATTTACCATTTTGTTTAACGAATTGATATTTACTGTTTTTATTTTTGCCTCCTCCCATCATCATCTGTGGTGGTGCCATCTGTGGGGCGTTCATCATCATCTGAGGATCCATCATTTGTGGCATCTGTTGCATTTGTGGTGCCATCATCTGTGGTGCCATCATCTGAGGTGCCATCATTTGTGGGGGCATTTGTGGCATAGGCATATTTGGAGGAACCATATTGGGTGGTGCCATCATTGGTGCCATTTGTGGAGACATCATAATGGGTTGTGTATCCATAGATAATCCGCCCTGATTCATCATCATTGGAGATTCTAGACCGCCTAATGGTTGCATTTGTGGCATTTGTTGAGCCATCATATTACCAATCGGAATTCCACCAAGTCCTGCATTTGTCATATCATTACCATTAAGAGATGGTAATTTATTTAGAATATGTTCTGGAACTTCTCCAACAAAGTTTTTGGGAACATTCTTCAATTTATTAGAAAATGATCTGTCAATCTTGTCTAATCTTTTATTAACATTTTTAACATTAATAGAAGCTTCTGACTGTTGTGCTGGTTGTGCATGTTGTTCATGATGTTCTTCAGATGAACTTGGTGTTTCACTGCTTGGTGTTTCACTCTTGGGTGATTCTGGAGTTTCACTGTGTTTTTTGGATTTCTTCTTTTTCTTCTTCTTGTCTTTATCAGATTCAGAATCGGATTCAGATCCAGAATCATCTTCTTCATCTTCGTCATCGTCCTCATCTTCTGACTCATCTTCGTCTTCATCTTCTGACTCATTTTCAGATTCTGATTCGTCTTCGGAATTAGATTCCTCTTCAAGTTCAGATTCGGCTTCAAATTCTTCCGATTTATCATCTGAATCATTATTACCTTCTTGTTGATATCTTTTAGTTTTTGGATCAACAGAAGAGTCTGATAAAACTATAGTTTCTTCTTCTAATATACTTCTAGAGTTTTTAGGATTCCTATATTGTTTTTGTCCATGTTTAGGACCAATTATTTTTCGAGAACCTTTCATATTACTATAATATTGTTTCGATTTTTTTTTATTAGAATTAATTTTTCTAGCCAACATTTGTGGACCATGATAATCATCGGTTGGTGTCAAATAATCTATATCTGATTCAACCAAATTTAATTCTGACATCTTAATGCGTTCATTTTGAACAGGTGATATAGATAGATCCATATTATCTTCTTTTATAAATTGTTTGAAGAAATTATTTTTTTTTAGAACAACTGCGGGAACAATTATTTGTGATGATACCGAATCAAACTCAATCTCATTTAATCCTAAAAACTTCTCTCCAACTTTAGGAAGAAATCTTTTTGGAATAACTTCATTGATAAATAATTCCATTTCTTTATCAATCGATATTTTATTTTCTTTAATAAACAAATATAAACATGATACAAAATAATGTAAATCATAATATGGATTTTCTGTTATATTTTGTGTATCTTTGTTTCGAATGTAATCATTGGTATTACTGAAATCAAAATCTGTTAATTTAATATCAAATCCTACATTTGGAACATCAAAACTAGTAATTCCTAATTTGTATGATGTGGGTTCATTGTTATCTTTATGACGAGCGTATACCCTAATTGAATCTAAATTTAACATATTATGTCTGAATCTTTGAAACTTCTCAGATATTTTACTCAATGCATACAATACTTGAAAAATTAAAACCTTCCAATTCAATATTGACATATCTTTTGCTTCATCTTTCAAATATTCTTTCAATGTTCTGAGTTTAAAATAATGTTCAGTAACAAAAGCACATAATTTTGACTTTTCATCCTTTAATTCATCATATATAACAGGAGCTTCTTTCTGAATCTTCTTCAAATCAATATCAAAAAACATAAGGGGTAAAAGAGCATGTTTAAATTTTTCATTGATCACTAATTCACTTAACATGTAATGCATCGCTGGATTATACAATTCTTGTGTTCCGAGATCATTGACATTTCTCGAGCCAATATATTTTGCGATGGATATAGTGCATGGATGAGATGAATCAGAGGTTCTCTTAAATACCCATTTATTATTGTATTTTCCTGTATAAGTTATTTTTCCTGATAATGCATTTTCTAAATAATCATATTCATTGGGCATTTTAATATCTATGAGAGATATGTTATGTTTGACGATAGGATTAAATATATATTTTGGTCCAGTTTTGTTGTAGACAGCATCATATAATATATTTATTCTAACATCCAAATTATCATAGTTATCACTACTCATTATATTAATTATTTCGATAAAAAATTGGTTATAATGAATAATTTTCACTACTCATTATATGGATAGTTTTACCATCGTATTACTTATATTACTCATAATGTCTATCGCAAATAATTTAATCATGTATAACAAATGTTATATGAGTTCGCGAGATTAGTAGATGCAAAACATCTACTAATCCGCTTAAAATAAAAACGAAGTTTTTATTTTTCGCGAGATTCAGAAAATAAATAAATTGGTTAAGTTTTAATGATCACTAATCGTCCTAGATTTTTTGATTCTCTTTTTGTGTATAGTTGGATCGCGTTGATTAAAGTTCTCTTCTTTGAATTGTTTCGTTATAATAAGTTTAGTTAAATCGACATTATCATCTGATTCAGACATCAAAAATTTGCGTAAATTTGGTGTTTTTTTAACAGTCTTTTTTCCAGTCTTTTTAGTTGACGATAACATATTACTACTGGTTGTCTGTTTCTTTTTATTTGTTGGATCAAATCTAAATTCATCAAAATATGGGTCATTTTTTAATATATATGCTGGAGTCATATATTCATCATTAACTTTGATTCGTCCTTTATCTGTGACATATTCTGTGTCAATATCTCTATATTTTTCTGGAACAATTCGTTCAATAAATTCTTTAACCTCTTGAGGAACTTTACTACTGGTCATTATCTCTGGACAAAATCCTTTTTTGATCAATGTATTGAAAAAATAATGAATATCATAATATCGATTCTGTTCTGGAGTGACATTGATTTTCTTATTCCATTTCTCATTTTTCTTAACTTTTCTATTATCAATAACTCCCGGAATACACGCAAAATCAAAATCCCATATTCCGATACAATAATGCATATTCGGAACTTTATACATAGATCCCGATATCATATATTTAAATCTCTCATTGGATGATGTTGTTCGATGTATCAATATATTATTTGCTTTGAGATCATTGTGTCTAAAAGTAGAATATTTTCCTTGAATAATTGCCAACGCAGATAATAATTGAAAGAAAATTACTTTCCAATGCATAGGTGTCAAATATCTATAATTTTTTCGTAAAAAATCTAGTAAATCTCCACGATTTGCCCATTCACTAATCAATATTGATACTGTATCATGATATTTGCCTTCATCATACATCTGAAGAAATTCTTTATATTTTTTATTTTCAGAATCAACAACATCTCTTTTAACTAAATCAACAAATATTCCAATATTAGTATCAAATGATCCAATTGGTAATACTATATGTGGTGTCAATTTATTAACAACAAAATAACTTAATAATCGCAACATCGAAATCTCAACATTCTCGGGACGCCGAATATCATAAACATCTCCATAATGATCTTTTTTGGGATAAGCAGAAACTTTAACACCGTATGCTTTATTATCGTCTATCTCTCCTTTAAATGTATGTCCTGTTGTGCCACTTTTAATATATCTTAATCTACCACCAATCTGAGAAATTATATTATTGAATTGAAGATGTTTTTTATTAAGAATAATTCTTGTATCATAACTCTCGCCACTTCTACTTTCATCTCTTCCACTAGGCAGAAAATTATCGATACTTGTTTTATTAAAATCTATAAGAGGATTTAATTCTGTCCCCGATAAAAATGATTTTATTGATATGATTCTCTCATCTATATATCCTGACATTTATTATAATGTTAATAATATATATAAAAAAATTTTATTTAAACTTAAAATCTTTGAAAGATTCACTTCTTTGACTTTCTTCAAGAGATAACTTGGCTTTTTTAGTTTCTTTTTTAATCCTATCAATATCAAGATATGGTAATATGGGATCACATTGCCAATATTGTGTTTTATACAAAGTATCAATTTTGAATTTTTTAGGAAACAAATCTTTAATATCTGAATCATTCATTATTTTTTGATAACTTGTTGGTAATAAATATTTGGAATCTGGATGTAAAACCGAAATTAGTTGACAAAATATTGGTATTGGTTTGATATCATGAAATTTAATATCATTAATATTGATTTTTAATTTTCTCATTGTTCTTGCTATATCAGAAATAAACGGAGCATGATTGTATGGCAATGTCCATTCCCAATCAGTGCATTTGGAAAAATAATATTCTGAAACCCATTTTATTCCTTCAATATACATATATGATAATTGTTCAACAAATTCTTGTTGATGTTCACAAGTATGAAAATGCTGTTCGTAATATCTGAACTTATAATCATCAATATCATCGTATCCAAGTTTAATTGGATCATGAATTTTTATTTTTTTTAAATTTTCAAACTCCCATAATTCTCGATCACAATCAGATGATCCTAAAAATCGTCTCTTTCTAAAATTTTCAAAATACATTGGCATAATATTCTTGAAATAATGATCCTCTTTATTTCCAAGTTTTTCTAACAAATCAATAAACATATCATTATTAATTTTTATTTTATTTTCATTTATGGTAATCAATGTTTGTTTATACGCAAATAAACATTCAACATATGAATTAATAATTTCATCAAGTCCTTCACTGTGAATATCTATTGATGGAAAATGAGGCAAGAAATCATTTCCCAATAAAAAGCATATAAATATTAGATCATGATGCAAAGTTTCATAATGTTCATCTGAATCAAGCATTTCATGAATAATTGTATTATATGCTTTTTTAGCTTCATCCATTGAAACATAAATTAGATTTTGAGCTACATCTAATACTGGATCAAATAATTCTTTTTCTACTTTTTTATTGTTAAAACTTAACTTCGCCTTTGGCGAAGTTATTTCAACGCTTGTTTTAGAGGCTTTGCCTCTAAAACAACCGAAATGAGATTCTTCTCGTAAAAGATAAATATTATTCTTTCTACTTGCCAATGATAAAAATATTAAATCGGCATCAAGTCCATAAATAACACAATTATTTGTATTATTGGCTTTAATATATTGCAATATTTTATGTTCACCTTCTCCCGCAGTGTGATAACTGGAATAGATGTATTGTATTTTGGATTTCTTTGAATAATGTTTCAATAAATACTGATGAAGATCCTCCATAAATCTAGTTCCTGGAGTTATACATGTATTAGACCAAGAACTATTACATTTAACATGATATTTGGTTCTAATTGCATTTTTTTGCTCATGTTCAACAACAGATTTATAGCGTCTCTTGCGTTGTTGATTGATTTTTGCTAATGGTGCAGTTCCATCAACCGAAATATACATCATCTTATTCGGTTTAACAAAATTCTCAATATAATCCAAATAATTAACAATCCTTTTGAACATATATTTTTCTAATTTCGATAGATTTGTTTCATCAATATAGTGTTCTAATATTTTGAAGCATTCTGGATGAAATAAACAATTAGCATCTATAAATAGATAATCAGGGGATGTTTGTAATTTGGAAATTAGTATTTTAGTTTTGAACTTTTTCAATATCCACGCGAAAAATCCTGGAACACCCATATAGTATATTATATTAAATATTCATCTTTAAGAAAATTTCAATTTTTTTAAACCGATATAAAAATTTTTAATCTCGATGTTTAATATAATAAATATGGCTAATTCAGTATTCTTACCTAAGTCTGGTAAAACCAGAAATGATATTCTTAGTAGCACATCTGCATTGAATAACGATATGTTGTTATCGGCAACATCTCCTATGAATTCTAGACCCGCTCCTTCTCTACAAAATAACGCTCCTTTGCCTAAAGCTAATAGTAATTCGACATCTGTCTCAACTATTCAAATTGTTAATGATATTCGTGGGGCATTGCGAGACACCTCTGAAGAACCAATGGTTGTCAGAACTCAAGACGATCAAATAGTTAATGATATTCGAGAACAACTCAGACAATCTGGTGGCAATACCAGTTTGAAGGCATTATTGAGCGAGTTCCGTGTTGGTGCTGGTGATTGTGAACAATCTGGTGGTAGACGAAAGAGACGCGGTTCCAAGAAAGCCAAGAAATCTTCAAAAAAACGAAGAGGACGAAAACAACGAGGAGGTGAAGGTGAAGATAGTGATGATCTTGGAAATCATGCAAATCACAAAGAAGATCATGAAGAAGATCAAGATGGTGTTGTAGAAGAAGATGGTTCTGGTGATGGAGAAGATGGAGAACCTCAAAATGACGTAGTTCCTAGTGCTGATGGATTGATAAATGATTCTTCTGAAGCTGACCAAGCAGGAGGTAAACGCCGAAAACGCCGAGGATCTAAAAAAGCAAAACGCGGATCCAAGAAAGCTCGCAAACATCGAGGAGGTGGAGGCGGGGATGACGATGACGATGACGATGAAGAAGGAGAAGATGATGAATTTGCATTGGAAGGTGGTGCCCGAAGAAAGAGACGAGGTTCCAAAAAGGGTTCCAAAAAAGGATCAAAACGCCGACAACGAGGAGGTGAAGGCGAGAAGAAGAAACGAGGGCCTTCTGAATATCTCATGAAAATCCTTGACATCAAATCGGCTATCAAGAAAGAAATTCCCGAATTGAAAGATGGTCCAGTTATGACAGTTGTAGCTAACAACTTATTGAAGAAAGCTGGTAGTGTTGACAAAGCCAAAGAAGAAGTCAAGAAAAGCAAAGATTCCATCAAGAAAGAATATGAACAGAAGAAGAAGGAAATGGAAGCCAAACGAGCCGCCAAGAAAGCTGCTTCTTCCAGTGAGAGCAATTAACTAATTTTGTTTATCTAATATATAATGCCATATATTAGATTTACATATAATGAAAATTTTCCCAAAATAATAAAACAACTAACAGGTTCTTCTATCCGAACTTTTTTTGAAAAATATAAATTTGATAATGTTAGAAATATTCAATTAGAAATACATAAAAACAATGCATTATTTTTATATGAATTAGACGATGATGATTTAGAATTAAAAATTACTGGACCACTTATTATCCAATCAACATTCCAACCAGAAAAAGAAGTTATATTTGATGTTTGGAATAATTTTGATTATGGGAGCATTCGGGCAAAAGCCTATGTCCCATATTACGTCTGTCTTTCTATACAGCATTAATTGATCGTTTTAAATGGTTTAATCTTCCTAAACCTCTTAAAATAGACATTCCACATC
>Ga0194120_10002033_pt1 | contig 35531 bp, 22 predicted proteins | sample TA2MahCa65mmetaG_FD_148642 | JGI IMG/M metagenome (GOLD analysis project Ga0194120, IMG submission 148642) | Freshwater microbial communities from Lake Tanganyika, Tanzania - TA2015019 Mahale Deep Cast 65m | ecosystem: Environmental > Aquatic > Freshwater > Lake | place: Tanzania: Lake... | reverse complement strand
GCTCATGCCGTCTCGAACCACCGCATCGATCACCCGATCACGCAAATCTTGAGAATATGATCCACCCATCCCCGCTGGCCTCCGCCCAGCCAAAAGGTTGAATCAAAACAACCGCGATTCGGGAATCCCCTCCGAGTCAGCGTAATTGCAAAACGCTCTAGCGGCGCGCTTAGATTTGCAGCAAAAGCTTCGATGAATCTCTCAAGCGGCTCCACTCTCAATTGGAGCGCTCTCAATTCATCATCGAAGCAATTTTGGCTCAATTATCCAAAAAGCTCCGCAGCTTCCGGCTTCGGCTCGGATGCTTCAGCTTCCGCAGCGCCTTCGCCTCGATCTGGCGGATGCGCTCGCGCGTCACCGAGAACTGCTGGCCGACTTCTTCGAGCGTATGGTCGGTGTTCATGCCGATGCCGAAACGCATGCGCAGCACGCGTTCTTCGCGGGGCGTCAACGAAGACAAGACGCGCGTCGTCGTCTCGCGCAGATTCGACTGGATCGCCGCCTCGATCGGCAGCACCGCGTTCTTGTCCTCGATGAAATCCCCAAGATGCGAATCCTCCTCGTCGCCGATCGGCGTTTCGAGCGAGATCGGCTCCTTGGCGATTTTTAGAACCTTGCGCACTTTCTCGAGCGGCATGGCGAGCTTTTCGGACAGTTCCTCTGGCGTCGGTTCGCGGCCGATCTCATGCAGCATCTGGCGCGAGGTGCGCACGATCTTGTTGATCGTCTCGATCATATGCACCGGAATGCGGATCGTGCGCGCCTGATCGGCGATCGAGCGGGTGATCGCCTGCCTGATCCACCACGTCGCATAAGTCGAGAATTTATAGCCGCGGCGATATTCGAATTTGTCGACCGCCTTCATCAGGCCGATATTGCCTTCCTGGATGAGATCGAGGAACTGCAGGCCGCGATTGGTGTATTTCTTGGCGATGGAGATCACGAGACGCAAATTCGCCTCGACCATCTCCTTCTTGGCCTGCCGCGCCTCGCGCTCGCCCTTCTGCACCATATGCACGATCTTGCGGAACTCGGAGATTTCCAGTCCGGTTTCGGTCGCAAGCGCGTGAATGTCGGCGCGCAGATCCTTGATGCGATCCTTGTCGGCGGCGACGAATTCCCTCCAGCCCTTGGAGCCGAGCTTGGCGACGCGCATCACCCATTTGGGATCAAGTTCGGAGCCGTGGAATTTGTCGATGAAGTCTTCGCGCATCACGCCATGGCTGTCGGCGAGGCGCAAGAGCTTGGTCTCATAGCCGATGAGCCGCTTGTTGATGTCGTAGAGCTGCTCGACCAGCGCCTCGATGCGGTTCTGGTTCAACGAGAGCGATTTGACGTCGGCGACGATCTCTTTCTTGAGAGTCTTGTATTTGCGCTCCTGCGCAGGCGTCAGAGTCTCGTTCTTGAGTTTGTTCTCGACGTTCTGGTCCTGAAGCCGGCGCAGCTTTTTGTATGCGTCGGCGATGCGCGCGAAGGTTTCGAGAACTTTCGGCTTCAGTTCCAATTCCATCGCCGAGAGCGACACGGAATTTTCCATGTCGTCTTCTTCCTCGAAGGTCTCTTCGGCGGGCGCGCCTTCCTCTTCCAGTCCGGCCGGCGGCGTGCGCGGCGCGGTCGCAGGCGCCATGTCGGCGGCGCCAGCGGACGGTTCCGCCGCCTTCGCCGCCTTGCCTTCGGGGCCGGCGTAGGTCGCTTCGAGATCGATGATGTCGCGCAGCAGAACCTTGCCCGCCTCCAACTCCTCGCGCCAGATGATGATCGCCTGGAAGGTGAGCGGGCTCTCGCACAGTCCGGCGATCATCGCCTCGCGTCCGGCTTCGATCCGCTTGGCGATGGCGATTTCGCCTTCTCGCGACAGAAGCTCGACCGAGCCCATCTCGCGCAGATACATGCGGACGGGATCGTCGGTGCGATCGGCCGGTTCCGACGTGCGCGTCGCCACCGCGGTCGCGCGCGGGCTCTCGACGAGTTCGCCGCCTTCCGCTTCCTCTTCTTCGGCGGCCTGCTCCTCCTCGACGTCGTCGGGATCGTCGCCTTCCGAGACGGTAATGCCCATTTCCGAGAGCATGGCGTAGACGTCCTCGATCTGGTCCGACGACACTTCCGCGGACGGCAGCACAGCGTTCAGTTCGGCATAGGTCACGAAGCCGCGCTTCTTCGCGAGCTTGATCATCCGCTTGACCGCGGCGTCGTTGAGATCGAGAAGCGGCCCGTCGGACGTCTCGGTCGTCACCGCGGTTTCATTCTCGACCTTGTCTTCGTCTTTTTTCGCCATCCACAAGCTCCAAGCGCCTCGCCCCGGATCGGCTCCCCGAACCAGGCAAGGCGCAAGTTTTCTCAAAAAAACCTGAGAAGGCCGCCCCTCCCCAAGCTAAAGCGCGGCAAGCAGGCGAAATAGCCCGGCCGACCGCATGAAACCTTCGCGCTGCGTTCTAGCGGCGCGTTTCTTATCCCCTCTTCGCCACGGCGTTAACCTCTGCGAATTCACAAATTGCGCGAGGGCCGGCCGGAGAGCGATCCATATCCTTCCACCGCCGCTTCTGCGCCATCTAGCGCCGACAACTGGGTCTGAATATCCTTCAGCCGGGCATAATCCCGCTCGTTGGGGTTGTCGGCCAGCATGGCTTGCACCGCGCGCAACTCTCTATTTAACGCCAACGATCGGCGATGCAAGACGAAAGCCTGTCGCAGACTTTCGCCGGCGTCGGCGGCCGCGGCCTCGGGGCGCACGCTCCAGAGCGTTGAATGGGCGGCCATCGCTTCGAGCCGGGCGACCGTCCGTTCAAGCCCCAGAGACGCGAGAAATGGGCGAAGTTCAGCCTGATTCGGGTCGTTGCGCTCGGCAAATCGCAGGAGCGCGTCGCGCAGGGCCCGCGCGTCGGCGGAATTGAGGTCGAGGGTCGCCAGCTCCTCGACGCGGGAGTCGATCAGATCCGGATGATTGAGCAAGATCAATAATATCAGCGCCTCCCTGGGCGCGATCCCGGATTTGACGCCGCGAAACAGCGGCGAATTCGCCAATGCCGGACCTATGGTCAACGGCCCATCATCGGAAGGACGGGCGATCCCGCCGCGCCGCTGCCGCGGGAAATCATGGCGCCTAAATTTTGTGCGCCGGTCGCGGCCGAAGAGCTGGTCGAGCCGCTGCTTCAGCTCCTGCTGATAGTGGCGCCGCAGGTCGTCGTCTCTGATCTGCCGCGCGATGTCTTGCAGACGCCGTTCGAGCGCGGCGCGATGCTCCGGCGTGTCGAGCGTCGCCGCTTCGGTTTCGCGCATCCACAGAAGATCGACAAGCGGCAGCGGGTGGTTCAGAGCGTCGGCGAGCGCCTCGGCGCCGCTCGCCCGCAAGAGTTCGTCTGGGTCCTGGCCGTCGGGCAACAGGACGAAACGCAGCGTGCGGCCGGGACCGATCAGCGGCAGCGCGGTGTCCACCGCCCGAAAGGCCGCCTTCAATCCGGCCTTGTCGCCGTCGAAGCAGAGGATCGGCTCCTCGGCCAGGCGCCAGAGCAGGGCGCATTGATCAGGAGTCAGCGCCGTGCCGAGCGGGGCGACCGCATGGGGAAACCCCGCCGCCGTCAGCGCAATGACGTCGACATAGCCCTCGACGGCGATTGCCGCGCCGGTCTCATGCGCCGCCTTGCGGGCGTTATGAAGATTGTAGAGCGTCGCGCCCTTGTGAAAGAGCGGCGTCTCTGGGGAGTTGAGATATTTAGCCTGGGCGTCCTTCTCGAGGGCGCGTCCGCCGAAAGCGATGACCCGTCCGGCGCGGTCGCAGATCGGAAACATCACCCGGTTGCGGAACCGGTCGTAGGGAACGGCGATATCCTCGCCATGGACGAGCAGGCCCGCCTCGATCATGGTTTCGACGCTCGCGCCCTTGGCGGCGAGATGGTCGCGCAGCGCATGGCGTTCGGCCGGCGCGAAGCCGAGGCGGAATTCTTGGCGCGAGGATAAGGAAATCTGCCGGCGGTCGAGATAGGCGCGCGCCTCGCGCCCGGCAGGGCCGGCAAGCTGCCGTTCGAAAAACGCCGCCGCCTCTTCCAGAATCTCGCCGAGCGTCGCGCGGCGGCGATCCTGTTCCTGCTGCTCTTTCGTCTCAACCGGCAGCGCCAGGCCGGCGAGCGCCGCCAGCCGTTCCACCGCCTCGGGGAAGGAGAGCCCCTCGGTCTCCATGAGAAAATCGAAAATATTGCCGTTCTTGCCCGCCGAGAAATCGAACCAGCGCATTTTCTGGTCGTTGACATAGAAGGAGGGAGTTTTTTCGGCGTTGAACGGCGAGAGCCCCCGCCATTCCCTGCCTTCCTTGCGAAGCTTCACCTTCCGGCGCACGACCTCCGAGACGGGCACGCGCGCCCGTATCTCTTCGAGGAAGGAAGGCGTAAAGAGCATAGGCTGTCCCTAGCACCACTTCTTCCTGGCGGGGAACAAATCCGCCGCGATGCCCATGATTCACAGGCTGGACCGTCCGCCGGAATTATGGCGAGATACGCGCAGGATGAGGTTGCGACAGAAAATGAGCGATTCGCAAATCGACGCCGCCGTCGCGAGCGATCCCGATTGGGCAGAATTTGACTCGATCGACTGGAGCAAGGCGGAATCATTCCTCCCAAGAAACAGGCGATTTCGATCCGCCTCGACCAAGACCTGATCGACTATTTCAAGGCGCAGGGACCGGGCTATCAGCGCCGCATCAACGCCGTGTTGCGCAGCTATGTGACGGCGCGCAAGCGCGCGTAATCAGCGCGCTTGGCGCCATGCGCGCCAATCGACCGGACGCTTCTCGGTTTCGAGAACGGCGATTGCGCCGGGCGCGACTCGGTCGGTGAACAACACGGCGTTGAGGCAGTCCCAGCGCGCGCTCGGCGCGACTAACCCATCGAAACCCAAGAAATAGGCTGTGTCGGCGATCGCCTGCGTTTTCGTATAATCGCGTTCGCGGTATCGCTCAACATTCACGCCGAGCTTGGCGAGCGCCGGCAGATCGGCGAGCCGCAGGGTCGCCTTGGCGTCGATCGCCAGTTTGTGGACATAGGAGCGAATGTTCGACGGAAAGACCGGTTGCGAACTCAGCAGCGCATGGATTTCCGCGAGCGCGCCGTCACGATCGAGCGATGTGTAAAGCGCGTCGAAAGTTCCGTCGCACCAGCGACTGTTCGTCGCCGCGCCGAGAATGGGCTCGCGCCCTTCTCGCGCCACCCGCCAGACGGGCCGGGCGAACGGCTCCCGCTTGAAGGCGTCGATCGCGTCGAGAAGCTCGAGATCGCGGGCGCGGCGATCCGCCATTAGACATAAGCGCCCGAATCAAGCGCATCGATCACGGCGAGCACCTCCTGGGTGCGGCCGGCGTTAATGAGATCGATGGCGCGTTCGCCCTTAAGCATCGGATGACTTGCATGCAGCCACAGCCGCGTTTCATCCGGCGCGTAGAAATCTGCGAGCCGGTCGACGACATAGCGCAGTTCCGCGATCACCGTCTGCGTGCGCAAATCCGGCGTCGCCTTGCCGCTCGACCAGCGTGAGACCGTCGCCGGCGAGACGGCGACGATGTTGGCGATATCCTTGCCCTGAAGTCCGCCGTCTTCACGCAGATGATCAAGGACTTTGCTGACTGCCGTAGACATCACTCGCATTTGGCGTTTGTAATTCCGATCGCGCTCGACCGCTTCGTCTCGACTCCTCGTCAGTGACGAAACTCGCGCGTGGAGGCCTCCGGAGGCGTGCCAAGAGGTAGGATTGCATATTGATTTCATTAAATCAATTCGTGAAATCACATTCTGCTTCGGCGCCGCCGTCCAATCAGTCCGGCACAATCCTCAGTGGCGCTGAAAAGTCGGGCAGCGATTCGAAACTGATCGGACCGCCGAAGGTAAAGCGCACCGCCGGCGGCTCGACCGGCTTGAAATGGCGATCCATGACGCCGACCCCGCAAACGGCCCCCGGAGCGACGCCGTTGGCGCATTGCTGATAGAGCGCGTCCGTCGGCAGCAGCGAGCCATAGGCGTAGGTGATCTGGTCGGAGCGCGAGTTGAAAATGTTGAAGGCGTCGATCTGAAAGCGCCAGCCCCCGTCCCAGCGATAGCCGAGCCGCGCGTTGAACGTGCCAGTGGCGGGCGAGGAATAAAAGCCGTCGGGCGTCAACGGGCGCGCGCCGAAATAGCGGTATTTCATGCCGGCGAACCAGCCGGTGGCCTCGCCGATTTCAAGCCCGCCCATCGCCACGATGGCCGGCGCGTTGAAGAGATAGTTGCCTGGGGCGTTGCCGAGGAAAGTTCCATAGGGCAGCGCGTCGGGCGCGGTCAGTTCGACATAGCCGAGCCAGGCGTACTGATCGACGCCGCGGAAACGGGTGTTCACAAGCGCCACATTGCCGTCGAAGCTGACCCAGGACACTGGGTGATAATGGTTGGCGATTTCGATGCCGTAGCGGCGGCTCGGGCGGCCGAATTCGGTCGTGCCGGCGTCGCCGACATATTGGTTTTCGGAGTCGAGATTGAGCCAGAACAGGCTCACGCTCGATTCCAGTCCTGGAACGAATTTCGTGCGCCAGCCGATTTCCGCGCCGCGCGACTTGACCAGCAGCGGAATGCGCGCGGCGACCGAGAAGCTGTCGAGGTCGAAGCCGTCGATGCCGCCGATTTCCGCGCTCGAGAAGTTCTGCACGGTGCCGCGCGCGTCGGTCGAGTGGAACCCTTCGCCGAAATTCAGGAACATTTCGGTCGCATACCAGGGACCGAGAATGATCGACGCCTTGGGACTGAAGATCGCCGCGTCCTTCTGGCCATTGTTGAAGGGACCGGTCCACAGGAAGACCGGCGTCCCTTCGCTGTTGAAGACTTTCGGCGCGTCCGCCAGTGTCTGAATCGAATTGGTGGCGGCGGAATAAAGGTCGACGCGCGCCCCGGCGACGGTGCGCAGCCACGGCGTCCAGCTCACCGTCGTGTCGGTCCAGATGCCGATGCTGCCCTCGCCGACATAATCGTTGCGGATCGCGTCGAAACTGGTGCGGCGGAAGCTTTCCTGCAGGCCCAGGCGAATATCGTCATAGCGGCCCTGAAGCCCGAAGCGCGTCTGGACCGGAAGACCGAACGAGTTCCAGGCAATGCCGTGCTGCGCGTTGACGCCGACGATCGTGCGCCGGTCGAACTGGCGGAACTGGTCGCCGATATCGGGATGCGCGAGGAAATAGGTGAAGTTGTTGTAGAGTTCCAGAGTCGAGCGGATCGCATAGGCTTCGACGCGCGAATAGTGATTGCCCTCCGTCTGGCTCCATCGTCCAGAGAGCGAGAAACGGGTCGTGTCGCCGCCGTCGGTCGGGTCCATCGTGCCCCACAGCGACATCAGGCCGGAATTTACCGCGCGCATGGGAATCTGATCGGTCGAATACCAGCGGTTGGCGTAGGCCATCGCGGTGAGCGCCAGGCCGTCGCTCTGGGTGCCGCGCGTCCAGCGCAAAACGCCGTTGATCTTCTTCAATTCGTCGCCGCGCTGCCACGGGCCGTTGTAGACGTTCATTTCAACGGCGCCATAGGCGTCGCCGCCGTTGATATCCTTGTAAGGCTGGATCGCGAAGCCGCGGCCATAGCCGAAGCTGCCGCCGGTTCCGGAGAAATAGCCCTTGTCGATCTTATCGATGTATTGGATGTAGATTGATCCGGCCGAAGAGAAGTCTCCGTCTTCGGCCGCATAGGGCCCTTTGTGCACCAGAATTGACGACAGCAACTCGGGCATGAGGAAATTCGTGTCGGCGTAGCCCTGCCCGTGACCATGGGTGCGCATGTTGAGCGGCATGCCGTCGAGATAAAGCGCCAGATCTGTGCCGTGATCGAGGTTGAAGCCGCGCAGGAAATATTGGTTCGCCTTGCCGTCGCCCGAGTGCTGGGAAACGATCAAGCCCGGCACGATTTCGAGCGATTCGCTCGGCCGCGAATAGGGATAAGCGGTCACTTCCGCGCCGGTGAAAAACTTGTCGCTGGAGGCCGTGAGCGGCGGCGGCTTTTGCGCCTCCGACACCGTCTCATCCTGAATGACCGGCGTGGGCGCGGGACGAACCGGTCCGCGCGTCGCCTGCCCGCTCGAACGCGAAGGCCGCGCAGCGGTGCTGGCCGCCGGGCGCTGACCACCGACATTGATCGTTGGCAGCGCGGTGAATTGCGCATGCGCCTCAGCGCCGATGAGCGAAATCGCGACGGCGACGGCGGATACGGTAGCGGCGAGTCTGCAATTCATTCGTCGTTTCCCGGCGCGCTCTTGTGAGGTTCTTGTAAAATTGTCTTACCCGACGCGCCGGGTCAATGAGTTCAGAACAAATTGCCGCAAACGTTGCCGATTTGCCACAGATGACGCATTCTAATTCGAACGATGTGCGTGGCGGCCTGTCGGATGAAAATGCGCATGGGGCGTCTCGCCCTGCTCGGCGTCCGCCGGCACGACGACGAGCTGCCCGTAGCGCACGCCGCGTTCGCCGATCAGATGGTCGGCGAAATGCTCGACGTCCGACTTCTGGCCCTTAAGCAGCGACACTTCGAGACAGGTGGCTTCGTCCATGTGCACATGCAGCGTAGCGATCGACATATCCGCATGTGAATGATGATCGTTCATCAATCTCTTCGACAGCTGCCGAGTCTCATGGTCGTAGACGTAGACCAGCGCCGCGACGCAGGGGCGGGCGCTGTCGTCAGATTCGGGCGTCTTGAGCAGCCCGGCGCGAACCAGATCGCGCACCGCTTCGGAACGGTTTCGATGGCCGCCCGCCTCCATATACTGATCGAGCGCGCTCATTAGCTCTTCGTCGATCGTTATCGTTACGCGCTGCATAGTGGCTCCGCCTGTCCGCGCCTGTGCTTGTCGTAAGCGGCTCCAAGGCGTGGTCGCATATTGTATCGCCAAGCGGCGCAGACCGCCACTGGGCGGGCGCGCGCTCATCGCGCCGCTGATCTCGGATTCGTCGATCCGGAGCGGCAAAGCTTGCAACCCCTCGACAACCCGTTCGGCCCGAGGTTGTCGCCCATCTCTCCGGACCAATCCGTCGTCCATGTCTTGAAACTCGACAGTCCTCGCGCGGGAGCTTCCGCGCCTCCCTGCAAGCGGCCGGCGTCGCGCCGGCCGATGTCGATGAAGCTGACAATAAGCTCCGGAAGAAGGCGCGCGGGAACTCTCGATCAATTCGCCTCTTTGCGCTAACGTTTCCACATCGATTCACAATTTCCTCATGCAGAGATCGATGGAGATGAGAGATGCGGCATTCTCTTACACGCAGACTTCTTGCAGAATTTCTTGGGACTTTTTGGCTCGTTTTCGGCGGCTGCGGCAGCGCCGTAATTTCCGCCGGCTTTCCGCAGCTTGGGATAGGCTTTCTTGGCGTGGCGCTGGCCTTTGGGCTCACCGTCCTGACGGGCGCTTACGCCTTCGGCCCCGTTTCCGGCGGCCATTTCAATCCGGCGGTGACGCTCGGCGTCACAATATCTGGCCGTTTTTCCTGGAAGGAACTCGGACCCTATTGGGTTGTTCAGCTTATTGGCGCGACATTCGCGGCGTTCGTGTTGCTCAAGATCGCGCAAGGCAACATCGATTTTTCGCTCGCTAACGGCTTTGCCGCCAATGGCTATGACGAGCATTCGCCCAACGGCTACACGTGGCAGTCGGGCCTTCTTGCCGAAATCGTGCTGACGGCCTTTTTCCTGCTTGTCATCCTTGGAACGACCGAAGGCCGCGCGCCGGTCGGCTTTGCGCCGATCGCCATCGGACTGGCGTTGACGCTGATCCATCTGGTCGACATCCCCATCACCAACGCTTCCGTCAATCCTGCGCGCTCGACCAGCCAGGCGCTGTTCGTTGGCGGATGGGCGCTCGAACAGCTCTGGCTATTCTGGGTCGCGCCGCTGGTCGGGGGCCTCATCGGCGGTCTTCTTCATCGCTTCACACTTGCTGACGACTGAACGCGAGGGGACGCAAATCGAGACGGGTCCGGGGACGAACCCGCCGCTATAAATTCGCGGCCCGGCGAAGTTTATGGCGGTCCCGAAGGGATTCGAACCCCTGACCTTCGGTTTAGGAAACCGCTGCTCTATCCTGCTGAGCTACGGGACCGCGAGAACCGGCTTTTAGCATAGCGCCGGCGTTTGAAAAATTCCCCGCCCGCTCGGCCGCGCTCAAACGCCGCCGCGCGCCATCAGGCGCTTTTCCCATTCCAGCGCCTGGCGAACGATTTCGTCGAGATCGTCATATTGCGGCCTCCAGCCGAGCGCGCGGCGGATTCTGCCATTCGCGGCGACGATCGCAGCCGGGTCGCCTGGACGGCGCGGCGCGCGTTCGACCTCGAAATCGACGCCCGAAACCCGCTTCACCGATTCGATGACTTCGAGAACGGAGAAGCCGCGTTCATAGCCGCAGTTCGCCGTGAGATTGGCGCCGCCGGCGCGCAGATAGCGCAACGCGTCGAGATGCGCGCGCGAGAGATCCGTGACCTGAATATAGTCGCGCACGCATGTGCCGTCGGGGGTCGGATAGTCTTCGCCGAACACCTGCAGCTTCTTGCGCAGGCCGAGCGCCGCCTGCGCCGCCACCTTGATGAGATGCGTGGCGTTGGGCGTAGACTGCCCCGCGCGTCCCTTGGGATCGGCGCCGGCGACGTTGAAATAGCGCAGCGCGACATAGGCGAGGCCATGGGCGCGGGCGGTGTCCTCCAGCATCCATTCGACCATGAGCTTCGATCGCCCATAGGGCGACACCGGCTTCAAGGATTCGTCCTCGGTCACCGGATTATGCAGCGGATCGCCATAGACGGCGGCCGTCGACGAAAAGATGAAGCGCTTGACGCCGCATGCGACTGACGTTGCGAGCAGCGTGCGCGCCTTCGCCGTATTGTTGAGATAATAGCCCAGCGGATCGGCGACAGATTCAGGAACGACGATTTTCGCGGCGAAGTGAATGATCTCGTCGACGCCGTGGCGCGCGATCAAATCCGAAACGAGGCTTTCGTCGCCGAAATCGCCGACGACAAGCGACGCGCCGTCGGGAACCGACCAGCGGAAGCCGGTCGACAGATCGTCGAGCACGATGGGCGCAGATTCGCCGGCGTCGAGCAGTTCGAGAACCGTATGGCTGCCGATGTAGCCCGCGCCGCCCGTCACCAAAACCGTCATGCCGGCAACCTTTCCTTGAATTCTTGCGCCTGACCGCGTTCGCTGCGCCGCGGCGAGGATCGGCCTGCGACATTTGCGGCAGGTTCTACCAACCGGCGAAACCGTGCTACACGCCGCGTCGTCGTCGCTAACCCTCTCGCCATCTCAATGGACCGCTTCATGAGCAAACGCATTCGCAAGGCTGTTTTCCCCGTCGCCGGACTCGGCACGCGCTTCCTGCCCGCCACCAAGGCCGTGCCGAAGGAAATGCTGACCGTCGTCGACCGGCCGGTCGTGCAGCATGTCGTGGATGAGGCGCGGGAGGCGGGCATAGAACATTTTATTTTCGTCACCGGGCGCGGCAAGGGGGCGATCGAGGATCACTTCGACATGGCCTATGAGCTTGAGGACACGTTGCGCCGCCGCAACAAGTCGAAGGAATATGAAGCTCTGATGTCGGACCTGCCGGCGGCCGGCGCGACGAGCTTCACCCGCCAGCAGGCGCCGCTCGGCCTCGGCCATGCCGTGTGGTGCGCGCGCGACATTGTCGGCGATGAGCCTTTCGCGGTATTGCTGCCCGACATGATTACGCTTCCGGCGAAGGGCAAAACACAGCGCTGCCTTGCGGAGGCGGTCGCGGCTTACGAAAAACATGGCGGCAATATTATCGCGGTCGAAGAAGTGAAGCCGGAGGAGACGCATCAATACGGCATCGTGGCGCGCGGCAGGGATTACGGCGCGACGTTCGAAATCACCGGCATGGTCGAGAAGCCGCCGCAGGGAACGGCGCCCAGCAATTTCATCATCTCCGGCCGCTATATTCTGGAGCCGGACATTTTCGCTCTGCTCGAGAAGCATGAGAAGGGCGCGGGCGGCGAAATTCAGCTCACCGACGCGATGATTCATCTGGCGAAAACGCGGCCCTTTCACGCCGTGCGCTTCGACGGACGCACCTATGATACGGGCTCGAAGCTCGGCTTTCTCGCGGCCAATGTCGCTTTCGGCCTGGCGCGGCCCGATGTCGCCGATGGACTTCGCGCCGAATTGAAGAAGCTGCTCGATTAGCGTGTATGTTCAACGCTTGAGCGCGTCTGTTGCGTGAGCGAAGGCCTGGCGCCTGTTTCCCCGGTTTGACGCAGACGTGCGCGCTTCTTTAGAGATCGAAGAGGTTTTTTTTGAAATTGGCGCGAGGCCGCGCCTGGTTGAAATCAAGCAAGGGATTGAATGCTGATGCCGCAACAAGGCGCCGCAGGAAGAATCGTCATTACTGGAATGGGCGCGGTGTCCGCCGCCGGCGTCGGCGCCGCCGCGTTATGGCGTGCGGCGCGCGACGGCGTGTCCTGCGTGCGGCCGGTGAAATTGCCGCGTCCGTTCACCGGACGAATCGGAATCGCCGCGCAGGTCCCGGATTTTGATCCTGCGGCCTATATCGGCGCCGAACTGCTTCCCTATTGCGATCCGTTCACGCAATTTTCCATCGTCGCCGCCGACGAGGCGCTGGCCCAGGCCGGGTTTGCGGGCAAAGAGGTCGGCGGGCCGCGAACGGCGGTGATTATCGGCACCGGCATCGGCGGCGCCACGACCATCGATAACAACGCCTATCAGGAATATAAGATCGAGACCCGACCGGATACGCTGACCGTGCCGCGTCTGATCCCGAGCGCCGCGCCGACGACGCTCGGCATGCGCTACGGCGCCAAGGGGCCGACCTTCGCGCTTGCCTCGGCCTGTTCCTCCGCCGCTCAGGCGATCGGCGAAGCCTTCGAAATGCTGCGCGCCGGCCGCGCCGATCGCGCCATCGCCGGCGGCGCCGAAGCCTGCGTGACCAATGGCGCGATTCGCTCCTGGGAGGCGCTGCGCGTTCTCACGCCCGATCTCTGCCGTCCGTTCTCGCAAAAGCGCAACGGCATGACGCTCGGCGAGGGCGCCGCGGTCTTCATTCTGGAAACGCTGGAGGCGGCGCAGGCGCGCGGCGCAACGCCGCTCTGCGAACTCGCGGGCTATGGCACGACCAGCGACGCCTTCGATCCGCTGCGCGCCGATGTCGAAGGCCCATCGCGCTGCATGCTTCTCGCGCTCGAAAGCGCCGGACTGGAGCCCGGAGACGTCGATTATCTCAGCGCCCATGGCACGGCGACCTACGCCAATGACATCACCGAATCGCAGGCGATGCGCGCCGTTTTCGGCGACAGGCCGCCGCCGGTGTCATCCACCAAGCCCGTGCATGGCCACGCGCTTGGCGCAAGCGGCGGGCTTGAGCTAGCGATCACGATTTGCGCGCTGCGCGACCAGATCGCGCCGCCGACGATCAATTTTCTTGAAGCCGATCCGAAATGCGAGGTCGACGCCATTCCCAATGTCGCGCGCAAAATGCCGATCCGCGTCGCTTTGTCGAATTCTTTCGCCTTTGGCGGCATCAATGCGACGCTCGCCGTGCGCGCGATGTGACATGAGGGCCGGCGCCCCCTAGAATCGCGCTGGATTTTCGAGGCGACCGCAATGGCCGGCGACAGCGAAAAGCGAAAGGGCGCCCAAAAAGGGGCGGATTTTGGCCCGAAGCCTAAAGGCGCGTCGAACAGACAGGCGGCGCTCGCCGCCGCCTTGCGCGCCAATCTCGCCCGCCGCAAGGCGCGCGAGCGCGCGCTGCGGGAGTCGGCGCAGGAATCGGCGCAGGAATTGGCGCAGGTAAGAGACGAGCGCTCGGAAACCGACAGCGAGGGGTGATGGACAAGATTAAGATCGTCGGCGGCAGCCGGCTTAATGGCGTCATCCCTATCTCCGGGGCGAAGAACGCCGCCTTGCCGTTGATGATCGCGTCGCTTCTGACCCGCGAAACTTTGACGCTCGCCAATATGCCGCTGCTCGCCGATGTGACGCTCCTCGAACGCATCCTCGGCAATCATGGCGTCGATTACGCCATCGCCGGCAAGCGCGCCGGCGATTCCGTCGACGCGAGCCGCGTCGTCCATCTCACCGCCCGCGACATCGTCGACACCACCGCGCCCTATGAGCTGGTTTCGCGCATGCGCGCGAGCTTCTGGGTGCTCGCGCCGCTGCTTGCGCGATGCGGCGAGGCGCGCGTCTCGCTGCCCGGCGGCTGCGCGATCGGCACGCGTCCGGTCGATCTTCTGCTCATGGCGCTGGAAAAACTCGGCGCGAAAATCGACATCGAAAACGGCTATGTCGTCGCTTCCGCCAAGAATGGTCTGGTCGGCGCCGAGATCGACTTTCCCAAGGTGACCGTCGGCGGCACCCATACGGCGCTGATGGCGGCGTCGCTGGCGCGCGGAACCACCGTGCTGCGCAACGCCGCGCGCGAGCCGGAAGTCGTCGATCTCGCCGACTGTCTGGTGAAAATGGGGGCGCGAATCAAGGGCGCCGGTCAATCGACGATCGAGATCGACGGCGTCGGTTCGCTCTATGGCGCAAGGCACGCGGTCATGCCGGATCGCATCGAGACCGGCACTTACGCCATGGCGGTGGCGATGACCGGCGGCGACGTTGTTCTCGCCGGCGCGCGCGCCGATCTTCTGCAGGCGGCGCTCGACGCGCTCGAAGAGGCCGGCGTCAGCGTCAGCGAGACCAATGAAGGATTGCGCGTGGCGCGCAATGGCGCCGGCATTTCGCCGGTCAGCGTCGAGACCGCGCCGTTCCCCGCCTTTCCAACCGATTTGCAGGCGCAGTTCATGGCGCTGATGACCCGCGCCAAGGGCGTCTCGCGGATCACCGAAACGATTTTCGAAAACCGCTTCATGCATGTGCAGGAGCTTGCGCGGCTTGGCGCCCATATCAAGCTTGAAGGCGATACGGCGATCGTCACGGGCGCCGATCATCTCGAAGGCGCGCCGGTGATGGCGACCGATCTACGCGCGTCGGTCTCGCTCGTCATCGCGGCGCTCGCCGCGCGCGGCGAGACGACGATCAACCGGGTCTATCATCTCGATCGCGGCTTCGAGCGGCTGGAGAAGAAGCTGCGCGGCTGCGGCGCCGAAATCGAGCGCATCACCGCGCAGGGGTGAAGCGAGGACTTCCGGCTTATCCTCGAAAATCCGTAGGATTGCGCGCGGCGTTCCATATGCGCAAAATGCGGACCGTATGCGTTGGCTCGTCTATGCCGCTGCGCCCGGACCGCGATAACAACGTGATGCCTCATCAATCAATCGAGATCGCCTCTACAGATCGCCATGAACCGCGCGATGAAACCTGCCCTGTCAAAAGTGGTGGCCCGGCCGGCGGCGATATCCGACTCGGCATCCTTTAAGGATGTGATCAGATCTTCGCGTTCCTCATCGCCCAGGACAGGCACTTCTTCCATCGTTACGACGGGAACAAAGGTCGTCTCGGGCGCTCGCTTTGATTTGGGCTGCGTCATGGCGCATGACTTTAGCAGGAATTTTTGCTTCGTCGAGCTTGCCAGTGGCGCGCCGGAACCAGCCGGCGACGTCGAAGACTCACTCGATCACGATTCTCACCGTGCGTGACGCGACAGGCGCGAGCGCAAGCCGCGCCTGAATGCGATGCCGGCCGGGCGTCATCGGCCAGAATACGGTCTCGTCCGCCTGCGCCGTGGCGAAAGGCTCGCCGTCGATCGTCCAGACGACCTGCGAATCTGCGCCTGACGGCGCGAGCTTCAATGCGAGTCTGTTCAAGCGCTCCGGCTGCTCCGGGTTTCGCCAGATATGCGTATTGTGCTCCGGCGTCGCAATGACGAGCGGCGCGAAGCCAATTTCCGGAGAGCTACGCCTATAATCCACTCCCTCACCCTGAGGAGCGCCTGAAAGGTGCGTCGCGAAGGGTGAGTACACCTCGAATCCTGCTTCTGAAGCATCCTTCGAGACGCCGCTTCGCGGCTCCTCAGGATGAGGACTCGGATGTTGCGCCTGATTCCGATGAGCGTCCTTGGGCGTCACCCATTCGCGCAGCGTTTGCGCGCAGTCGCGCCCATCGCCGGCGCGGCAGAGGTCGATGGCGATGCGTCCCGGCGGCGGCGCGAATGTTTCGGGCGAAATTTCGCCGGGTCTGGCGTCATGCAGTTTGGCGAGCACGGCATGGGCCAGCCGCGCCGCGGACGAAACTCCCGTCATCGCCCGCATGGCGCCGGCGTCGCCGCGCCCGATCCACACGCCGACAATGAATTTATGCGAGAAGGCGATGGTCCAGGCGTCGCGATAGGCTTGCGACGTGCCGGTCTTCACCGCGACCGCGAAGGGGTATTCGAGCGGCCCGTAACGCGGAAAAGACGGAAGCCGCGCCTGCGGGTCGGCGAGCATCGAGGCGACGAGCCGCGCGCTGTCGACCGACAAGACGCGCCGCGCCGGACGTCGCGCGTCGTCGCGCGTGAACGCAAGCTCGCGCATGATCCCGTCGTCCGCGAGCGCGGCATAGGCGCGCATCACATCCTCGAGCCGCGTCGGCAGCGCGCCGATCGCCATCGAAATGCCGAAACTCTCGGCCGGCGTTTCGAGATCGTGCAGGCCGAGGTCGCGAAGGAAATTGAAGTTCGCCTCGAGCCCGACGCGGCGCAGCAGATTGGTCGCCGGCACATTGCGCGAATTGGCGAGCGCCTGACGCGGCGTCAGCGGCCCGAGAAAAAGTCCGTCGGCGTTCGACACGCCCGACGCGCCTTCGGGAATGTCGTTGAGGAGATCCGTCGTTTTGAGCACGCCGCGCTCAAAAGCCAACGCATAAATGAAGGGTTTCAGCGTCGAGCCGGGAGAGCGCCGCACACGGGTGAAATCGAAGGCGCCCGCTTGCGGGTCGTTATAGTCGGAAGAGCCGACATCGGCGATGACAGCGTTGGTTCCGCGCTCGACGACCATGACCGCGACCTGCCGCGCGCCGCGACTGCGAAAATTCGCAAGATAGCGGCGCGCGAGCCGGAGCGCGTCGCGTTCGATGTCCATATCGATCGTCGCATGGATGCGCCGGTCGCCCTCCGCGACCGGCCGCGCCAGGCCCTCGCGGGCGAGCGCCTCGTAACGCAGCGCGAGATGCAGAGTCTCCGGCCGGCGCCTGGCGTCGAGCGGGCGGATATGATCGAGTTCCCCGTGCGCCAGTCCCGCCTGTGCGGAATCGAGCGCGCCTTCGGCTTCGAGCCGCGCGATGGCGTAACGCGCGCGCGCCGCCGCCAATGCGAGGCCGCTGTCGCGCGTGATGTTCATCCGGCCCGGCGACTGCGGAATGGCGGCGAGCAAAGCGGCCTGCGCCCAGGAGAGATCGTCGACCGGCCTGTCGAAATAAAAACGCGCGGCATAGGCGACGCCATGGCCGCTCAATCCGTAAGGCGCGAGCCGCAGATAATGGGCGAGCGTCGCTTCATGTCCGTGTCGCGCGACGATGGCGAGCGCCGTCGCCGCCTGAATCAGTTTCTCGGCGAATGAGCGCGGCCTCTCGCCCTGCATGCGCGCGACCTGCATCGCGATCGTCGAGGCGCCTTCGCGTCTGCTCCGCGACGTGAGATTGCGCCATGCGGCGCGAAGCAGCGCCCGGATGTCGACGCCGGGATGCGCGTAGAAGCGACGGTCTTCGAGCGCGAGAGTCGCCTGCGCGACGCGCTGCGGAATGGCGTTGAGCGGCCAATAGCCGTAGTCGACGCGCGGCTTGCCCGTCGCGGCGTCGCGAGTCTTCTCGCCGATCTGGGTGAGGAAGGCGCCGTTGCGGTCGTAAACGATCGAACTTGCGCGCGGAGCGATGAGTTCGGCGCGCGAGAGGGATTCAAGCGAGAGCCAGGCAGCGGTTACGACGAATGCGGCAATAAGAACAAGCACGATTCCGCGCGCAAACCCTCTCCCTTTGGGAGAGGGTGGCTGCGGAGCAGCCGGGTGAGGGGTTACGATATTTGTCGGCATGCGGTTGCGTCGAACCTGCGCAGATTGTTTCCCCTCACCCCGGTCCTTCGGACAGACCCTCTCCCTTTGGGAGAGGGTTACGTGCGTTACTTCCCGATCTCCACCCTCGCCCCCGCGCTCGTTGCGCGAAGGCCCTTCTTGTACATCGCCTCGACGAGGGCCGGCGGCTGCGTATAGGCGCCCGCCGTCTGCGCGCGCAGGCGAAAGGCGAAGCGGTAGGCTCCCTTCGGCAACGAGTCATAAGCGTAGAACACGCGATCGTCGCCGAAGGAGACCCAACTCGGCTGCAGCGTCGGCGCGAAGGACGGCTGCGCTTCGGCGGGCGCCGTGGCGATATTGGGATTGAGCGGCTCGTAGCCGGCGGCGAGCGGGATCGAGATCGCGATATGGGTGCGATCCTCGGGATTGACCACTTCCGCCGTCTCCTCGATCACATCGCCCTGCTTCACCTGCAGAGCGCCGTCGCTCACGTCGATCTTCTGAGGCGCCTTGCCGCTTTCGACGCGCCAGCTTTGTCTCACGATCGTAAAGCCGTCGCTCGTTGGCCTGGCTTTGGCGCCAGCTTCGGCCGGCATGTAGCTTGTCTCGATCATCGCAACGAGCGGCGCGTTTGAGCCGTTGACGATTTTCAGCGGCGCGTCGTTCTTCGTCACATGCCGCGCCACCGGCGTGTTGGCGTCAAGCGTCGACAACTGATCCTTTGCGCCATCATTAAAGCTCACCGCGATCGACGCCGCCGGCCGCCGCCAGCCTTCGGCGAGCGCTTCGATCGCGGCGGCGTCGGCGTTGGTCGTGCCCCAGCCGTCGCCTTCGCCAAGGCGCAGCAGCGCGTCGCGCAGCGCATTGGCGCGCGGGTCGCCGGAAGCCGCGAGCGCCGCGGCGCGCACCATCTCGGCGAGGCTGCGGGTCTCGGAAGGCAGAATGATCGGCGAGGCGCTCTCCGCCGCTTGTCCCGCATAGACCTCAACGCCGTTGCGGCTGGCGAATTTCACTCGGCTCCACATCGTCTCGATGAGAGACGCAAGCGCGCGCTGATCGACACTAGGCAGACGCGCGGCGGCGGCGGCCATCTGCGCCACGCTGATATTGGGCAGGAAGTCGGCGCGGCGCGCGAATTCGGCGACGTAAGAATCATCGAGCTTGCCGCCCTCGGCGAGCGCCGACAGCGCCTCGACGCGCTCGCGCAATTCATCGCCCGACATCAGCCGCGGATAATCCGAGCGTAGCGACAATTTCAGTATGTTGGCGAGACGATCGAGAAGCGTCCTGTCGATCGGCTCTCCGGCGCGTTCGGCCCGCGCGAGAAAATCATAGGCCCAGGCGGTCAGCGAAACATTGCCGCGCGAACGCGGCCAGAAGGCGACGAGCCCATCGGCGTCGATCGACTGATCGATGGCCTGCGCCGTCGACTTCACATTGGCGGAGACGCGATCCTCAAGTCCCGCCGCCGCGAGAATCGGCCCGAAGCTTTTAAGCGCCAGTCCGCCACGCGCCAGCGACAGGCGTTGCTCGGTGCAGCCATATGGATATTCGACAAGCGCATTCAATCCGGCGACGAGCTTCACCAGCGAAGGATCGGCGGCGACGATCGTCTCGCGCGAGAAACTCCCTGGCCGCGAGGCTTCGCCCGAAGGCGCGATCGTTTTGGTTTCGCCGGGTGCGATCTCGACCAGTTCGAAGCGGCGCGCCGCTTCGCGATCCTGCTTCGTCGGCAGAGCGATTTCGACCGCGTCCTTCGCATGATCGGCGTCGCGCTCGATGCGGAAGCCGAGCGTCGCCTCGCCGGCAAGCGCGGCGGGCGCCGAGGCGCGCAGATCGATGCGCACCGGCTTGTTCTGCGTCCAGTCGATCTTGCGGCTTGTCTCGCCCGAGAGCGTCAGCGCCGGCGCCGATATCGACGCCTTGCCGGCGCCGCCGGGTCCTTCGACGATGCGCGCGACAAGGCCGATATCGAAGGAATCGCCCGGCCGAATGAAGCGCGGCAGCGCCGGCTGCGCGACCAGCGCCTGCCGGATCAGCATTTCGCCGCCGGCCGCGCCGAAACGGTCGGGGCCGCTCACCGCCTTGGCGCGCAGTTTGAAGATGGTCAGCGTGTCGGGCAGCTGCACCTTGATTTTGGCGACGCCGTCGGGCCCGATCTTCACGCTCGGCAGATAGATCGGCACAGGCGTGAAATTCTTGCGCACGGAAATATTGTTCTCGGCGCCCCATTCCTGCAGCTCGTCGCCGTCACCGCCGGCGATCTCTTCGAGCGGAATGACGCCGAAGGCCATGTTGCGCGTGTCGCGCGCCGCCATTTTGGTTTCGCGTTCGACGATGAAGTCGGGCAGGGGATCGAGCGGCCTTTCCTTGGCGAGCGACAGCACCGCCTGATCGACCATCCAGAAGGTCGCTTCGCCCGCGAGCGGCTTGCCGGCGTCATCAGAGAGCCGCAGCGCCACCTCGATCGTCTCGCCCGGACGCGCCTTCGTCGGATGTTCCAGCTTCACATTGACGATGTTCTTGACCGGCGTCACCTCGATCCATTTCGTCGCCGCGATGGTGACAGGCTTGCCCTGGTCGAATGTCGCCGTCGGCTGTGGCGGCGCATCCTTCAACCGTCCGCGCATGATCAGGAAATGAACGGCGAGTTTCGGCATCTGCTCTTTCTTGACCGGCAGCGCATAGCGGCCGAAGCCATTGGCGATGTCGACGAATTCATAGTCGTAAACGCCGTTCGGCTGTTCGACGATGGCGAGCGCGCGCGCATTCTGGAATGGCGATTGGATAATCAGCGTCGCCGTTTCGCCCGGCGCATATTTGTCCTTGTCGGTGGTGATCGTCGCCGATTCCGCCGGCGGCCGCGCGAAAGTGACGGGCGTGTCGCCGCCGACGAAGAAGTCGACGCTCACCTGTTGTCGGCGCTTGAGCCGATCATAGGCCTCGAGCTGCACGACATAGACGCCGGCGTCGCGCGCCGCGAGTTCGATCTTCTGCGCCTCCTTGGCGCTCGTCACCTTGCGTTCGATCAGGACGTCGTCCTGCGTCTGCGTGACATATTTCGCCGCGCCTTGCGCGAAGTCGGAGGCCTGCAGCGTTGAAATCCAGTTGCGCTTGATCAGCCGCAGCGTCATCTCCAGGCCGACCACCGCGTCGCCCTTGCCGTCGATGGCGATGAGCTGCGGCGTCACCGCGCCGGGGCGCTCGACATAGCGCGGCGTCTTCACGCCGAGCACGAAAGGCGGCAGCGCGATGACGTTCTGAACATTGCGCACTTCGACGCCGTCGTCGCCTGTCACTGTCGCTTCGATCGAATAGCGGCGCGGTTGCGCGGTTGGCTCGATCGTCGTGTCGAAGGTCATGCGCGCGGCGCCGCCTGCATCGGTGCGCTGATCGCGCTCCAGCACCGCGGTCGACTTGAACTTGCCGTCGCCCGAGAAGCGCGCGTCGGTCGAAAACAGAAAGCCTTCGCGGCCGGGCGGCGTGAAGACATGCGGAAATTGCGCCGCGCGCCATTTGACCGGGCGGTCCGCCGCGAGCCCGCCAGCGAAATAGCGGGCGAGAAGATCGACGTCAAAAGTTCCGTCGAGCGCGACGGTCTGCGGCGCGTTGAGCACGACTTCGAAAGTCGGCAGGCGGTAGGCCTCTTTCTTGAACGAGAATTGTCCGCAGGAAATGTCCTGCGCGGCTTCGGTCGCTTCGCTCTCTCCCTCGGCCGCTTCGTCTTTTTGCGCCTCCGCCTTTCTTGGCGCATCGGGTTCAAACCTTGCCGAATAGTCGCCGGTCGCCTGGGTTTGCGCGTCGAATTTGTGATAGAAGCCGCCGCTCGCGTCGAGCTTCACCGGAATGCGCCATTCCTGATTGCCGGGGCCGGTCACGACCAGCGTGCCGCCGGTCTTGGTCAGGCTCAGCGCGCCGCCGCGATAGCTGCGGACGAATCCCTTGATATGCGCGCTTTCCTCCGGGCGGTAGATCGGCCGCTCGGAGAAAAGATGGCAGAGCGTGCGCGGCTTTTCCGCGCGGGGTTGGTTGGTTTCGCTGGTCCAGGCGAGCCATTCCGATTCCGGCTTCGACCAGATTTCGCGCGAATATTCCGAAGGCGCGCTGTTAGGATCGAGGACCAGCGTGTCGAGCCCCTTGCTCACGACGACGCGTCGGGCTTCTGCCCCGCCGCGCTTGTCGGGCGTCCAGGAATAGAAGCCGGAAGCGTCGGTCGTTCCGCTCGCGAGCGTGACGAATTTATCGTCCTTGATTCCTTCAATGCGAATCTGCGCATTGCCGACAGGCTGCGTCGTCGCGAGCGACGTGACGGCGAAGCGCACCCGCGTCGGCTCTTCGATCGCCGAGAGCGAAAGATCGGTGATCTGCACGCGCAGCCAGCGGCGCTTGTCGTCATCGACGGCGCGAAGACCGACGAGATAGGTTCCCGGCTGATCTCGGCCGCTGACCTTCGCGAAATCCTCTTTAAGATCGACGCCAAATTTCGCGTCGGGACCGTTGCGGCGGATCGGCAGATCGACGAGCCGTGATACGGCGGGCGAGCCCAGCGACTTGATGCGCTCCTTGATCGCCTCGGCCTCGATGTTCGCGGGCTCGCTCCAAAGCTTCGGCTCATTGCCGGGCAAGGGCGGCGCGTCGGAATCGCTCGTCTCGACGCCATGCGCCGGGAAGGGAAAGAAATCGCGCGACAGCGGATCGATGGCGTGGATGCGGATATCGGCGCGATCATAGCCGCGTCCGCGCAGCGGTAGAAGCTGCGGACCGAGCCGCTCGGCGACGCCAAAGCCGGCGTCCCACTGCAGCGCCGGGACATCGCGCGTGAAGGCGAAGCGCTGCGCGAAGGCGCTCGCGACCGCGCGTCCCTGCGAGTCTTTCAGCGCGCCTTGCGCGATCGAGAGTTCGTAAACCTGATCCGACAGGAATTTCGCAGCGACGCGCAGGCGCCTGCCGTCGCTCTCGACGGCAAGATCGTCGACCGGCGGCGTGATGCGCAGCGCCTCGCGTGCGCGAAGAATGTCGAGCGTCTCGGGCGTCGCGTTGAAGGAGAGCGCGAGCTGCCGTTTGCTCGCCGGCGCATAGGGGATGCCGGCGCTTTCGCCTTCTTCTTCGCCGTTCTCCGGCGACATGAGATAAGACGCGCAGCGCAGCAGTTTGTCGGCGCGATCGTCGCTCCAGCCTCGGCCGCAACTCGCCTCCGTCGCGGCGAAGGGCGGCGCCGTGCGCAGCCGCAATTCATAGGTCTGGTCATCTAAGCCGGCTTCGTCGGAAAGACGCAGCCGCAGGATGGCGACCCGGCCGTCGGCGATCCGCTCGCGGAAACGAATGACATAGGTCTGTTCCGCGGCGCGCTCGCTCCGCTCGAGCGCACGGATTTCATAGGCCGAAGCGCCGAGCAACTGGCCGCCTTGCGGCGAGACGCCCGGCGTCGGACGGATTTCGATCGTGAGCAGCCGCGCCAGCGCAGCGACGTCGACCGGCTCGGCGAAGGCAAGCGCGATCTGCGTCAATTCGAGCTGCGGATCGGCGCCCTCGGCGGGATTGGTGGAACGCGGCGTCGGCAGCAGGGCGACGAGTTTGGTTTCCGCCGAACCGAGCTTCACGTCGACGCGCGACAGCGGCTTCCAGGCGCCGGCGGGACGAAACTGCAGCGCGCGCGGACCGAGCCAGCGCCATTCGCCGGCGGGCTGAGGAATCATCGTCACATATTTTTGCGGCGAATCCTCCGCGCCGCCGTTCTTTGGCCCGATCTCATTCGGAAAGAACACCGTCACCGGATCATAGGCGCGCAGGAATCGATCGGGCGCGACGCGCGCGCCGTCGGCGCGCTGCGCATGGTCGAAGATCGGCGGCGCCTCGGCGCGCAGCGGCGTCGCCGCGGCAAGGAGCGCGCAAAGCGAGAGAAGCAGTATTTTTTTCATTGCAGCGCCTTTCGCAATCATTGCGCTTTGCTCTTCTTCATGCCGGCCTTGTCGAGCAGTTCGGCGACGATCTCCGCCGGCGGCGCATTCAGAGGCGGCGACAGGCCGACGATCGCCGCGCGGATCGTCGTCGCGGGGGCGTCAGAGGGCGTTCGCGCCTCGAGGAAATAGCGGCCGGGCGAAAGCTTCATCGTCTGCGCGACGCCGTCTCCGAGCGTCTTACCCTGCGCATCGAAGAGGCGCGCCTTGACGCGATCGGGTTCTGCGCGCACGCCAAGGCCGACATCGCGCGCTTCCTTGACCTCGAAGCTGAAAATCGCGCTGGCGCCCGGCGAAACCGCCACCGCGTCATTCACGCCCTCACGCGCCTCGATCACGGGCTGCGTCGAAATATCGAGCGCGCCCGACAGAGTCCCCTCATAGGGCGCGTAAATGTCGAGAGTCGCTTCGCCCGGCGTCAAATAGCGATTAAGATCGACGCCATTGGCGAAGGCGAATACTTCCCGTCTGCCGTTCTGCGTGAAGCCGACGATCGCCGGCGCGCCGCCGCTCGCCTTCAATAGCGCCGGTCTGTCGCTCTTGATCGCAAAGCGCATCGCCCCGCCTTCGAGCGACACGCGCTGCGGCAGGTTGAGCGCGCGCGCCGCCGGCGCGGGCCAGGGCGAAGCGCCGGCGCGCTCGATCCAGAAGGCGACGAGGCCGGGGCCGTGATCGATGATCGCTTCGCCGGCGCCGTCGAGCGCGACATTGTCGCCGCGCGCGATACGGCCGCTGTTCGATATGACCGTCGCCTGCGCGCCGCTGACGATCAGCCTGTCGTCCTTCCGCGCGTCGAGCGGCAGCGAGATCTGCCCTGCAGCCGGGAAGAAGCGCGTGAAGGCGCGGCTCGTGTCGAGCTGCCGGCTTTCGCCGGTCTCGCGCGCGATGCGCGCCGGCAGCGGCGTCCGCGTCAGATTAACCAGAAGCACGCGCGATTTGACGCCGTGCAGAAGGCGCGACGTGGCGGCGCCGTCGCTAAAGACGACGCGTGGCTGCGCAAAGGCGGCAAGTCCGCCGGCAAGATCGAGCGCGAGCGGACCGGCGGCGTCATCCATGTCGACCGGCTGCGCGCTCATCGGCGGGACGATCCCGGAGAACAGCGCGCCGCCCTTCATTATCGGCCGCGTCTCGACGTCGATCGCATTCAGCGCGACGCGCATCGGCGCGACGCTTTCCGCGTTCCAAAGTTTGAGCGTAGCATCGCCGGGGAGCGTCAACGCCGCGCCCTTCGCCGAGCCTATGCCGCGGCCGCCGTCGAGCGCAGGCTGCGCAAAGGACGAACGCGCCAGCCACAGCCGCAATTTGCCGGCGGGCGGCGCGAAGGGAACGAGATGGGCGCGCTCGCCCTCGCCGATGTCGAGTGAAATTTCGGCGCCTTTCCAGTCGAGGGCGGCGACGCCGATGCGCGACGCGCAGTCGCCGCGGCTCATCAGCCACAAATCCTGCGCTTGCGGCGCGAGCGGACCGGCGCGCGTTGCGCGCAGCAAGGCTCCAGGCGTCGAGCCGGCGGCGATGTCCTGCCGCGTCTCAAGCGTGACGAGCGAAGCGTCGGGCGTCGCGACTTTGCCGACGCATACGCCGGAAAGGCCGTCGACCGGCGCCAGGGTCATTTCGCCGAACTTTCGCGCGCGGCGCTCGATGGTCCGCGCGGACACTTCAATCGGCGCGTCGCCGCCGCCGATCGCCCAGACGACGGCGCGCAGGTCGGCGTCGCCTGATGCGGGCCAGGCGGCGACCGGCGCGGGGCCGCGCTCGACGCCGATCGCGCGCCATGCGCCATCGGCTTCGCGCCGTTCGATCGATATTGCTGTCTCGCCTTCCGAACGCGCCGCGACGAGCGCCAGACTTTCCGTTGGCGCAGGCGCGAGAGAAAGAACATGCGCGCCGGCGCCGTTCAGCGGCTTCTCGCCCGAGAGCGTCAGCGCGCCGTCATTCCTCTCCTCAAGCAGCGACAGGCGCAGCTCGACGCCGCTCAGCGGCGCGTCGTCATTCGTCGCCGCCTCTTCTTCATTGGCGTTTCCTTCGTCGTTCGACGCTTCTTCAGTCGCATCGCTCGTCGTCTCTTCGGTCTCCTCCGCCTGCGCCGGCGCGCTCGCTTCGGCGCCGAGTCGTTCAAGCTCCAGGCGGTAAGCTCCGGCGGGCAGGCGCCGCGACAGCGCGAAGCTCCAATCGTCGGCGCGTGGCTGCAGACGTTCGATCACGTCGCCCTTGTCGTCTTTCAACGCGCCGATGGTTTCGATGGCGCCGAAACTCGAAAGATCGACGATGCTGTCCTTCGCCAGCGAGAAATTGACGTGGGTCGGCGGTTCCACGACGCGCATCGCGTCGGGCTGCAACTGCTGCGAATTAAGCGAAATCTCATAGTCGAGACGATCGTCATGGGCGAGGCTGCGCGCCTCGACAAGGTATTCGCCCGCCGTCAGCTTCGATTTGAATGGCCGGTCCGAAGCGACTTTGCCGACGCCTTCCTTCTCGCCTTTGACAATCTCGCCGACCATGCCTTCGCCGATCGACAGATCGATGTCGGAATCGCCATGGAGCGAGAAGCGCCAAACGTCCGGCGTGCGCGTTGCGTCGCGCGCCTGCGGCTCGCGCCATTGCAGGCGTTGCGCCTTGCCGAAGGGCAGGGGATGCGGACCGTGGCCTTCAAGCGGCTTCGCGGCGACGATCGGCGTCAGACGCGCCGCCATGCGCGCTTCGACATTTTGAGGCATGACGACCAGCCGATAGACGCCCTTTTCGAATCGCCGCGTCAGGCGCTGCATCTCGCCGGGCGCCGCGAGCGGCCAGCCGTCGGCGTCCTCCAGTCGCGCGCGCCATTTCTGCTTCAGGCCGAGAAGCTCGATGCGATATTCGCCGTCGTTTGTGATCTCGATCGGCGTGATCGCGCCCTTGCCGAGTTCGAGCGTCGCGCGCGCAACGCCCGCATCGACGAGTTTCGACGTCGGCGCGAGGATCGCAGGCGAGACGGCGAGTCCGAGATGGCCGGAAGAGTCCTTTGCCGTCACCGCCGCGCGATAGGCGCCGGCGCGCAGAAAGGCTGTGACCAGCGCGTTGGCGCCGGGCCCGTTCGCTTCGCCTTCGCCAAGTCGCGGCGAAATATTGGCGCCGATTCGCAGCGCGGTCTTCATGCGCCCGAGCGTTTCGACCCGGTAGAGCCCGCCTTGTGCAACATCGAAGCGCAGACGCTTCGTCTCGTCGCGCGCAAGATCGAAAAAGGCCGGCCGCGCAACCGTGGCGGAAAGCGCAATTGGCGCCGGCTTGCCAGTCTCTTCGGACTTGGCCGGCGTTACTTCGGGAACGAAGACGAGCCCGAGCGCGCGCGATTTTTCGAGCGCCGCAATCCTTATCGTCGCGAGACGCTGCGCGTTCTCTTCTCTCTGATCGGTGAGCGTCAGCGCGACATCGGCGCCATGCGCATCGCGCGCCATCGCTCTGCCGGTTTTGGGCAGCCGCACCGGCAGCGCGATCTCCTTGCCGGCCTCCTGCCAAATCGCCAAGGGCGCCTTGTCGAGTTCGACGGGCAGCGCGACGACGCGCGGCCCGGTCAGGAGCTGCGGCGCGACATTCGTCAAAATGAGATAGGAGCCGTCCCTTTCGAGCGTCTGCGTCCCGAAGGACATTGTTGCGCGCGAAGGCGCCGGCGCGGGCGCTGATACGGAGAGTCCGGGCGGACCGAGCGTCACGTCGATGACGCCGCCGGAATCGCCTTTCGGCGCGAGCTTGAGAAAATAATAGCCCGCCTGGAGGTCGTAGCGCGCCGGGTCTTTGCCGTCGGCCCGCGCTGTAAGCGCGCCAAGCGCCGGTTCGATTGAGGCGTCGACCTTGATCCCTTTCGCGTCGATCGCCACAAGCCCGTCGCGCGTCGATTCGAACAGGATCGACGTCGGCCCGAACAGGTTGAATTTTCCCCGCCACGCCTTGCCGGCGCCGACGCGCGGCGCGTCCGAGGCGATGACCCGCGTCTTGCCGTCCTTTTCGATTCGCGCGAACAGCGCCGTCGCCGGCGCTTCGTCGCCGCCGTCGCCGGCGAGGTCGACGCTGACGAGATGCGGTCCCGACGCTTCGAACGTCTCGCGATCGGACTGACGCAGGCCGCGCAAACTGAACGCCTGACCCTCAAAGCCGGAGACTTCAAGACGCGCGTTGGTCTTGCCGTCGGAAGCGATCCGGACGATTGCCGACGGCGCGCGGCTGTTCTTCGAAATCGTCGCGATTTCTCTTGCGTCATTGCGCCGCGCTTCGAGCCGCGCTGGCGATATCTGCGCGAGATCGAGACGGAAAGCGTCGTAACTTGCCGGCGCGTCGAAACGCGCGGCGCCGAAGGGGCCGATCACGCCCTCGGCGACGCCGGCCGCGAGCAGCGCCGGCTCGTCAAGCCGCAACATGAAGGGCTGGGCCGCGTCGCCGTGCGCCCAGACGAGTTTCTCGCCGCCATAGGCGGTGACGACATAGCGCCCCGGCTCCAGCGCGCCTTCGAGACGCAGCCGGTTCATGGCGCGGCCTGGCTTGGTTTCGACCGTCTCTTGCGCGAAGGCGAGATCGACGAGTTCGCCGTCGCCGCGCCAGACGCGCAAATCGCTGAGCGCGCGGCCGATCGCCTCGAGATTGACGCGGCCTTCCGCGCCAACTTCGAACGCATACGAGCGTTGCTGCAGATCCCCAAGCTCGCCGTTTTGAATGCGTCCCGGGGCAAGCGTCGGCTTCGATGCGTCCGCTTCGACGAAAGGCTGCGCGGAAAGCGCGATCTTGCCGCTTGCGCCTTTGACGCCGGAAGCGCGCAGCTTGTAAACGCCCTTGTCGAGCAGCGCGTCGATTCGTCCATCGCGCAGGCCGGGCGCGCCGCTCGAATCGAGCGGGCCGGCGATCATATCGACAAGTTCGATGCGCGCGCCCGAGGGACTCCTGGCGCGAATCGAATAGCGGCCGGGCGCGGGAACGGTGAGGAGACTCGCGCCGTCGCGATCCGCCGGCAGTTCGCTCGGCGCAAAGCTGATCGAGGTTTGCTTGGCTCTCGTATCGGCGACGGCCCCTTTCGCCGCGCGCCACAGGGGCTGCGCGAAATAGGCCGCGCAGGCGGCGAGAAGAGAGAATGCGATGCGCCGCATGACGGCGCCGTACGCCAGCCGGCGATGAGACGGAAAAGACGCGCCGCCGCTGATGTTCAGCATGGGCCGCGACTCTCGACTGAGTCGAGAGTCGAGCGGCTCTTGCCGCGCCGACGATTTCTTCATGCCGCTCTCTCACAACTTTATTTGGCCGGTCCGATTTGGAGCCGGCGGGATTATCTTTTAGGCTAGCTTCCGCGCCCGGGGATTTGCGGGAGCGCACAGCAACCGGAAAGTCGGCATGCGTCGGTCATTATTCGCCTTAGCGCTTTTTCCCGCCCTCTTATTTGGCGAGCAGGCGGCGGCAATCAAGCTGACGCTCGCCTATCCGGCGGTGCTGCGCGCCGGTCCCGAGGAACATTACGCGGCGATCGGAACGGCGCCGGCGGGGACCGAAGTCAAGATATTGCGCGACGATCCAAGCTGGACCCGGATCGCCGTAGAAAATCGGCGCTTTTTCGTCGCGACTCCTGAACTCGTGTTCATGTCGTCGCGGGTCACCGAGACGTCGGGCTGCGATTTCGGCTATCCCTATTCGGGCAGCAGCCAATATTTCGCCTGGCCGCTAACGGAGTTGCGCCACAGCCCGCCCTTGGGCTCGCTGTTTGGCTATCACACCCGGTATCCCTGCTAGGCCTCGCGCTTCAGGGCTTCGGCCGATCGGTCAAGGTTTCGAGGAATGCGACGATCGCGTCGATCTCCTTATCCGAAAGCCGCGGGTTTTCCCCCAGCTTGCGATCATAGGGGACTTCCTCGACATTGACGTTGTCATGCGCGGCGGCGGGCAGGTCGTCGAATTTTTGCGGCTTGCCGCGCCGGTCCTTTGGATACCAATGGCCGGGATCGGTGTCCCGCGTCGCATAAAAGGCGACGACGTCGCGCAGCCTGTCGAAGACGCCATTGTGCAGATAGGGGCCGGTCACGGCGATGTTGCGCAGCGTCGGCACCTTGAAGGCGCCGCAGACGCTCTCGACCTTGAAATCCGCGGGCGCCGCTTCGGCGAGGCCGGGCCGCGCGCACAGGCCGAGATCGGGGGCGGCGCCCGGTTTCGTGGCGCTCGGGATCGCGCTGTTTTTCGGGCCGCCGAGCGCGTCATAGGTGAAATCGGTGAACAGCCAGTCCTCGGGGTTTCGCGACTCTTCCTTGCCGGCGTGGCAGGCGAGGCAATTGCCTTTCTTCGGGTCCTTGAAGAGTTCGAAGCCCTTCTTCTCAAGGGCGGTCAACTGCGCTGCGCCGCGCAGATAGTCGTCGAACTTCGAGGCGAAGGGATGAAAGCGCGTAGTTCCTTCGAAAGCGACGATCGCTTGCGCAAGCTTCTCGAAAGCGGCGTCCGGGTCGGCGAAAACCTTTTCGCCATAGACCTCGCGGACAAGGCCGGCGTAGGCGCCGTCGCGCACCGCCTCGACGACATAGCGTTTCGACGGCGCGTTCATCTCGAGCGGATCGAAGATCGGGCCTTCAACTTGAGCGAGCAGATCGCGCGCGCGGCCGTCGAAAAACTGTCCGCCCGCCGGAATCTTTTCGATTTTGCCGGTCTCTTCGTCCTTGTCGTCGATGAAGTCGAAGGGCGGCGCGAAGGATGCATACATGATCGAGGGCGTATTGCGCTTGCCTAATGAGGTCGGTAGCGAGCCGCGGGCCACGGCGGGCGCGCTCGAACCATTATTGCCTTGAAAAGCCTTCGCGGCGTCATGGCAGGAGGCGCAGGAGACTCCGGCCGGACTGGAAAGGTTCACATCTTCGAAAACCCGTTTGCCGAGCAGCTCCAGCGGCGAGAGGCCGCGCTCGTCGGGCGCGGCCGCGCCCGACGGCGCCGCCTGTGCGCAGAGCGCCGCGCCGAGCAATGAGAAGACGGCGCAAAGCGCCGCTCGGCGCGCCTTGCCTAAGCAGGATCGGGTCACTTGAAACAGTCCGCCGGAAGAGGAAAAACGCGTTCCTCGCGCTTTCGACATTTAGAAATCGCGAAGCGCCAAGGTCAATTTCGGTAATCTGGATTGCTTCCAGCATGGGCGCGGATTTATGTCGCATGATGTAACCGACGCTCGCGGAGTCCGCAGTCTAAGCTCAAATAAGATATTGATAAGAAAAGCTTTAAAGCTTGATTGGGCGACCGGCCCAGAACAGCCACATTTTTACGTTTGCCTTGACGCGGATGGTGTGACCGCGCGCGACTCGTCGAGGAGTTCCTGGCGCGCGGCAATGAAAGGGTTCTGGCATGATGGATATCGGCGACGACAAGGAGCTGATGGCTGAATTTGCCGAGTTTAAAGAGTTGCTGCGTCGTGACCTGGGCCATGCGCCCCCCTTGGAGCCGTCGGCCCGATTTGCCGACCGCGAGGTCGGCGAGCGCTCACCCGGTGCGGCGATCGATTCAGGCCCGTCTCCTGAGGCGCCGCGCGCCGAGGATTCCTGGAGCGCGCTCCATGCGACGGAAGAGGAGTTCGACAACGAGCCCGAGGATGAGCGCGAAGGCGGACGCCGCGGACTGTTCTTCGCCGCGGCGGCGATCGTCATCATCGGTCTCGCGGCGTTGACCTGGGTCTTGGGCCCCTGGAGCGCCGTCGACCCGAACGACGATCCGGCGCTGGCGACCGCGCCGCCTCTGGTCGCTCCGGACGCCGCCGCGCCGGCGATCGACAGCGCCGCGTCGCAGCCGCAGGACGCCGCGCCGGCGCTCCAGCAAAGCGCCAAAGCGCCGGTCGGGCCGGCTGAAGAGGCGCCGAAAGCCGCCGCGGCGGCGGCCGAGCCGAGTCTTACGGAAAGCCAGTCCGAGGCCAGCGCTGTTCCGGCGAAGGCGGCCGAGCGCTCCCCCGCGGTGGCGCCGATGGGCGGGTCGATTCCTGTTCCGACCGCTGCCGCCCTGGCGCCGAAGCTTGCGCCTTTGCCGACAGCGGCGGGGCCGATATCCGCCCCCGCCGAGCCGCCGCCGGCCGTAGCCGCCGCTTCGCCGACAGCCGCCCCCGCCGAGCCGGCGCCGCCCACGGCGGTCGCGCCGCCGAAATCCGTTGCGCCGACGAAGCCCGTTGCGCCGGAGCCGCCGCAGGCGGCGGCGCCCGCTTCGGAGCCCCCTGCCGCGGCGGCCGAGGCGGCCCCAGCGCCGAAGCCGGCGCCGCGCGTGAAAGTTGCGAAGCCGAAGAAGCCGACGAAACCGGTCGCGAGCCGTCCGTCCCCCGCGCCAGCGGCGCCGGTCGCCCTCGCCGCGCCGGAACCCGCGCCGCCGCCGCCCCCGCCTGCGCCGCCAGCGAGCGACGGGCCATTCGGCTTCGTCAAGCGCTCGGTCAATGCGGTCGGATCGGCGATCGGCATCGCTCGCTGATCCTCGACGCGGCCAGTCGAAACGCCGGCGCCTCTTGCGCCGGCGTTTTTCATTTGAGGAATAGGCCGGCTGTGGCCTTTGCCAAATGCTTTGGCCTGTGACTTTATCCGGACGGGTGAGCGGCGCGCATCAACGATCCTGGAGAATTGCAGGCATGGCCAAACCTACCCAGGCTGACGCAGAAGCGGCGGTGCGCGTTCTCATCGAATGGGCGGGCGACGACCCCACGCGCGAGGGGCTGATCGACACGCCCGAGCGGGTGGCGCGTTCCTACCGCGAGCTGTTCTCCGGCTATGGCGTCGATCCGCGCGACTATCTCAAGCGCACCTTCGACGAGGTCGGCGGCTATGACGAACTCGTTGTGCTCAAGGACATTCGCGTCGTCAGCTTCTGCGAGCACCATATGTTGCCGGTGACCGGCCGGGCGCATGTCGGCTATCTGCCAAGCAACCGGGTCGTCGGCATTTCGAAGCTGGCGCGCGTCGTGCACGGCTTCGCCCGCCGCCTGCAGATTCAGGAAAAGCTCACCGCCGAAATCGCCGAAGCGATCCAGGACATTCTGGAGCCGGCCGGCGTCGGCGTCGTCATCGAGGCGGAGCACAGCTGCATGACGCTGCGCGGCGTCAACACCACGGGCTCGCTGCTGACCACGAGCCGCCTGCTCGGCGTCATCCGCGACGACCCGCGCACCCGCGAGGAGTTTCTTGGCATGGTGCATGGGAAGTGAGCGTGGAGTTCTTAGGACAGCGTCTTCTTCAGCTCCGCCACAATCGCGTCGCCCATCTCGCTCGTTGAGACCGTCGAGGGCGCGTCGCCCTTGATGTCGGCGGTGCGCAGGCCTTTCGCCAGGACATTGGCGATCGCGGCGTCAATGGCGTCGGCCGCCTTCGGCAGGTCGAAGCTGTAACGCAGGGCCATGCCGAGCGAGCCGATCATGGCGATCGGATTGGCGATCCCCTTGCCGGCGATGTCCGGCGCCGAGCCATGGCAGGGCTCATACATGGCGTGGCGTTTGCCCTTTTCGTCTGCAGCGCCAAGAGACGCCGACGGAAGCATACCGAGCGAGCCGGTGAGCATGGCGGCCTCGTCCGACAGCATGTCGCCGAAGAGATTGTCGGTGACGACGACGTCGAACTGCTTGGGCCAGCGTACGAGCTGCATCGCCAGCGCGTCGGCGAGCATATGTTCGAGCGTCACGTCCGAATATTCGCGCGCGTGTAGCGCCGCGATCACCTCGCGCCACAGATAGCCCGACTTCATCACATTCGACTTTTCGGAAGAGGTCACCTTGTTCCCGCGCTTGCGCGCCAGCTCGAAGGCGACGCGGCCGATCCGTTCGATCTCGTAGGTCTCGTAGACCTGCGTGTCGACGGCGCGTTTCTGGCCATTGCCGAGTTCGGTGATTTCCTTGGGTTCACCGAAATAGACGCCGCCGGTCAATTCGCGCACGATCATGATGTCGAGACCGTCGACGATGTCGCGTTTCAGGGACGAGGCGTCGGCGAGCGCCGGATAGCAGATCGCCGGGCGCAGATTGGCGAACAGGCCCAAATCCTTGCGCAGGCGCAGGAGCCCGGCTTCGGGGCGCAGATCGTAAGGCACGCCGTTCCATTTCGGCCCGCCGACGGCGGCGAGCAGCACGGCGTCGGCCTCTTGAGCGCGCGTCATGTCTTCTTCGCTGATCGCCTGCTTATGCGCGTCATAGGCCGCGCCGCCGACGAGTCCGCGCTCGACCTCGAAGCTCGCGACGCCCGCCGCGTTCAAAAGCGCGAGAACCTTCTCGGCTTCGGCGGAAATCTCCGGACCGATGCCGTCGCCCGGCAGGAGCAGGAGCTTGTATATGGCCATGAATGCCTCTTCGTCGGCGAGAAAACTCGCGCCGTCAATAAAGCGCGCGACAAGGCGACGCAACCGCGTAAAATTTCCCGCGGTCGTGCGACAATTCGCGCGACGCGTCGGCCTTGCGACCTCTCGTGAAGCCGTGCAGCTTGAATAATGTCAAACGCAAGGGGGCTTCGCGCGAGACGCGTCAATTCAACGAACGACGTCGGCGGGAAGCGACGCGCGGTTTTGCGCAGTTGGGAGACGCAAAGATGAAGAGCTACAAAACCATCATGCATATCGCGGCGCTTGGCCTGTTCGGCGCGCTCGTCGCCGCGACGCCCGCCAACGCCTTCTGCCTCGTCAATTGCGAGCCCAAGCCCGAGCACGCGAAGAAGGTCTTCGAAAATCTCGTCAAGAAGAAATTCGACAAGGACGCGGTGATCGAAAAATTCGAGATCACGCGATTCTGGCCGCTCGACGTGGAAGGCGCCGGCCACGCCGGCTATGAATTCTATTACACCGCGAACGTGCGCTTCCCGAACGGCGCCAATCTCGAATGCAAGCCCGAGGGCGGCGCGCCGAAACCCGGCTGCTCGGACAATACGAACTATTATTCGACGACGATCCAGAACCAGATGATCAAGGACAAGCAATATATCGAGCCGGGCAAGGTCATCGAATTCAAGGACGAAACCCGTTTCGACGAGGAAGGCTCGAAGTGGAAGGGTCAGGACGGCAATTTTTATTGAGCGGCGTTCCGAACGATCCAAAGATCGCGAGCCTGGGCTCGCGATCATTTGACTGAGCGGCCGCTTGCGCCGCCTTTCGCCTCTTCCGTGCGCCCGGCGCTTGGTGTAGAAGGCCGGCCAATGGGTTGCGCGCCGAGTTCGGCTCAGGCGCGGCTGGAAGGGTCGACATGCAGCAGGTCATTATCGCGATCCACCTGATGGTGGTGACGGCGCTCGTCATTCTCGTGCTTTATCAAAAGTCGGAGGGCGGCGCGCTCGGCATGGGCGGCGGCAGCGGCGTTTTCACCGGCCGCGGCCAGGCCAATGCGCTCACCCGCGCCACGGGCATTCTCGCGACGATCTTCTTCATCACCAGCATCGCGCTGACGGTGCTGCCGGCCTGGGAGCGGCGCAGCGAGGGCGGCGACGACTGGACCAAGGCGCTCGACCCGGGATCGATCCAGATCAAGGAGCTTCCCAAGAGCGAGGGCAAGACCGAAGGCAAGGGCGAGCAGGGCGCGCCTGAAAAGTCGCCCGAACCCGGCAAGGACAGCATTTTCGACCAGCTTCAGCGCGCGCAGCAGCAGCGTCAGCAGAGCGCGCCGGCGGGCGCGCCGCCAGCTGCGGCGCCGCCGGCCGCGGAAGCGCCGG
>Ga0194120_10002032_pt1 | contig 35539 bp, 21 predicted proteins | sample TA2MahCa65mmetaG_FD_148642 | JGI IMG/M metagenome (GOLD analysis project Ga0194120, IMG submission 148642) | Freshwater microbial communities from Lake Tanganyika, Tanzania - TA2015019 Mahale Deep Cast 65m | ecosystem: Environmental > Aquatic > Freshwater > Lake | place: Tanzania: Lake... | reverse complement strand
GGTTTCCCCGGTTTTCCGGTCGGTGGAGGTTGCGTTCCGGTCGGTGGAGGTTGCGTTCCGGTCGGTGGAGGTTGCGTTCCGGTCGGTGGAGGCTGCGTTCCGGTCGGTGGAGGCTGTGTTCCGGTTGGTGGAGGTTGCGTTCCGGTCGGTGGAGGCTGGTCACCAGGCGGTTTCCCCGGTTTTCCGGTTGGTGGAGACTGCGTTCCGGTGGGGGGCTTGTTATCCGGGGGTTTGTCCCCGCGAGGTTTCTCAGGTTTGCCGGTGCCAGATTTTCTTGGTTTTTCAGGTTTTTGTTCGGGTTTGTCTTGGGCTGCAATGGAAAGTTGCAACGCCATCAAGACCGCGGCCACGACGCCGTACTTGAGGTATTTCATAGAGGTGCTGAGTTTGATGAATGCTGAACGAATTAACGCTATACGAGCGATCAATCCCACGCTACGGGGCGCATCTTAGGCTCCCTGGCCCGCAAGTCAAGGTCATTCCCGGTTTATTTTCTTGGCTAAAACGCATCGCAACGCCAACGATTGCACGGATGCATTTGCCAGTTGTGAACACACGTTCGACCGAAAACCGCCCTGGGTGGAGCGACGCTCCTGCGGAGCTTGGCTGAAGAGCAGTTTTGGGCCCGGCGGTCGCCTCGCCGCACCGCCGGTTGCCACCACTGGCAGACGCATCACGATTTCAATGCACTAAATCGACAGAACTGACGATGTTGCTGGACAAGCCCGAAGATTTTCATTACACGTAGTCGAAAGACGAAAGGAGAGATATGCCCGCTAAATCTGCTGAGAAAACTGTTGTCGAAAAAGCTGCCGTGGAAAAATCCAACGGCGAAAAATCCGCGCCTGAACGAGCCTCCGGAGAAACGCGATCCGCCGAAGCGCCGAAGATTTCCGCCGCGCGCCAGCGCGATCTCGAGGCGGCGATTTCCACGATCACCAAAGCGTATGGCGAAGGCAGCATCATGCGGTTGGGGGACGCGCACCGAGTGCAGATCGATGTCATCCCGACCGGCGCTCTCGCCGTGGATCTGGCGCTAGGGATCGGCGGTTTGCCGCGCGGCCGCGTCATCGAGATTTTCGGTCCGGAATCGTCGGGCAAGACCACGCTGATGCTTCATGTGATCGCCAACGCCCAAAAGGCCGGCGGCCTGGCCGCGTTCATCGACGCGGAACATGCGCTGGATCCGAACTACGCGCGCCGGCTCGGTGTAAATCTGGATGACCTTCTCGTTTCGCAGCCCGACAGCGGTGAAGAAGCGCTGACCATTTGCGAGACGCTCGCGCGCTCGAATGCGCTCGACGTCATCGTCATCGATTCCGTTGCCGCGCTGGTGCCCAAGGCCGAGCTGGACGGCGAAATGGGCATGGCCACGATGGGCATGCAAGCGCGGCTCATGAGCCAGGCCTTGCGAAAACTCACAGCCATTCTGAGCAAGGCCAAGACGGCTTGCGTGTTCACGAACCAGATGCGGGAGAAGGTCGGCGTCATGTTTGGCAATCCCGAAACGACGCCCGGGGGCAAAGCGCTGAAGTTTTACGCCAGCGTCCGCATCGATATCCGGCGCAAGGACACGCTCAAGAACACCACCGGCAACGCCATCGGCAATCGCGTCAAAGTCAAAATCGTTAAGAACAAGCTCGCGCCGCCGTTTGCCGAGGCCGAATTCGACATTTACTTCAATCACGGGATCAACAAAGAAGGCAGCATCATCGACGTGGGAGTGGACGCCGGCGTAGTGGAAAAGAAAGGCGCGTGGCTCCAATTCCAGGGCGAACTGATTGGCCAGGGCAAAGACGCCGCCCGCCAGGCGCTGGTGGACAACCCGCAGGTTGCCGATCGCATCGTTGCAGCGATCATCGAGAAACGCGAGGCAACGCCGGCCACAGCTTGACGAGTCTCGTCACTCCGCGACCGGCATCCGATAGCGCGCGGCTTCCTTGTCGTTGCGCACCAGCAAGAACTCGCCGGCCAAGCTCGGCGGATTCCATGTCTTGCTGTGCAACGCTCGGAAGCCGGCGAGCTTTCGATGTTCCTCCGGCACCGGTTCGATCAAGACCACTTCGCCGGACTCCGCCATCACCAGCATCAGATCGTCCACGAGAATGACCTGGCCGTGTCCATAACGGCCTTCTTTCCATTTCAACGCGCCATCCGAGGCATCGAGGCAAACCAGAATTCCGTCGTCGAGGCCGTAAATGAAGCCGTCGCGATAAACGACATTAGTGAACTTGGCTTTGAGGCGGGTAGATTTCCAGACGCGCCGAGGAATCCAGTTGGTTCCTGATTGAATTTTCAACAACTCGCTGCCTGTGCCGTAGCCGCTCGACACGAGCACTTGATCGCCAGGCAAGATCACGGGAAGCGCGACGTGCGGATGGCCGCCGGGCCACGGATACTCCCAGAGAACATTCCCGGAACCCAGGGTGTGTGCCGCAATGCCGTGCGCGTTAAAAATTAGGATCTGCCGGGCGCCACCGAGGGTCGCCAGATAAGGAGAACTATAGCCCGCGCCATCCGTTCCTCCTCCCCATTTGAACTGGCCTGTCTCGCGTTCGTACGCCACCAGCGAGCGCCCGTCACGCCCACCGGCGCTCACGATCACGAGGTCATCCACGACGAGCGGCGATCCGCTCAGCCCCCATTCCGGGACGTGGCTACGATTGTCCTCCACGATATCTTTCGACCAAATCGGTTTTCCGCTGGCGAGGTCGAGGCAATTCAAACGCCCGGTTGCTCCCAGCGCATAGATGCGATTGCTCACGATGGTCGGCGTGGCTCTGGGGCCTTCGCCGGCAATCGTCGTGAAATAGCGGGTTCGGTCCGCGTGGGACCAAAGAACTCTCCCGGAGTTCAAATCGTAGCAGACCACCATTTCGTCTTCTCCGCGCTGTTCCTGGGTCACCGCGCGATCACCGACCACGGCGAAACCCGACCAGGCCGCGCCAATCGGTTGCCGCCAGAGCAAGCTCGGAGGATTCGCTGCCCAATCCCGGCGCAATTTCGGGCCGGCGACCGTCGCGTTGCGATTGGGGCCGAGGAATTGCGGATAATCGAAAGGCGTGGACTTGATTTCCGGCTTCGCCGCCGGAGCCGGGCTGAGTTCGATTGGCTGCGCCACTGACCGTTTCCAGCGAAACTCCAGGATGGGCAGCAAATCGCCAGTGACACCGCGAATCCGGAAAAGCCCAACCGCGATGGCCAGCGCGCCTGCCACGCCGCCCAGCACGGTCCACCGAATCTTGGAATGAGCGCGCGAAAAAAGGACGAGCCAAAAAAGCAGCAGCACGATCGTGCCGAAGAGCACCGGCGCGGTGGCGACGATTCGATCCTGCCGCGAAGCGCCGTACCATCCCCAAACCCAAATCAGGCCGCCCGCGGCGGCGATCGAGATCAGGATTGCAGGCCACCAGCGAATGGATTTCACTTCAGATCTTCGCCGGCGCTCAGACCTCCCACGGTCCAATCCAGGTTGTAATCCCCATACGGCTTCGCTTTGTTCAACTGCGGGTATTTCGTGTAAGCCGTGTGACTGTCCACAAAGAGCAAGGGAAAGCCGTCCTTTCCGTGCGCGATGTTTCGGTCACCGAGATTGCCGTGCTCCGGCTCCGCGAAGCAGGACATGATCGCCTTTTTGGTTGGCGATTTGACCTCGGTGGTGCGCCGTTGAGTCAGCTTGGGCGAAAGCGTGTCGTCGTTGTAGAACTGGTGGTAGTAGTAATAGGAATTCGGGAACGGCAGTTCGTTCGTGCGAATGCCCATCGAAGAGCCATTCACTCGCGTCCAGGCAATGTTCCACGCCACGCCCTTGTCACTCGGACAGAGATAAAAGCCCGCGCCGTTGGTGGGGAGATAAGGATCGAACAGCTTGAACAAGTCCACGAAGGGCATCTGCGGCCAGGGCCGGCCGGAAAAAGGAAAACGTTCCGCGTTGTCCGAAGTGTACAGCGCCATCGTCACGCCGAACTGCCTCAGATTCGACAAACAGCGCGCCGTGCCGGCCTTGATTTTAGCCCGGCTGAGCGCAGGCAGAAGCATGCTGGCGAGGATGGCGATAATAGCCACGACAACCAGCAATTCGATGAGCGTGAAAGCCGGTCTGGAGCGGCGGCGAAATCTTGAAGCCGTCTGAAACTGAACGTTCGTCTGGCGCATAAATCCTCGGGGCCTGAATTGTGGTTCTCGGCGGAGAAGTTACTGGCCAGCCCAATGAAAGGCAAGGGAAGGAAAGGCGAGGACGGAGTAGCGCAGGCTTTCGAGCCTGCGGGTTCACGGAGCTCTCCAGCTCCGTTTCGCGATCTGCGCCGCTGGGGACTAGAAAGTCCCCCTGACCAACAGGCTGGAAAGCCTGCCCTACAACGCCAACTGATCCTACGTGCAAGCGAGTGGGAGGCGCCGAGGCCTAAACCTTCACCCACTGCCGTTTGTTGGCCGATTCTTCGACCGCTTCGAGCACGCGTTGGTTGCGCATTCCGTCCTCAAACGTAGGTTGCACGGCCTTCCCATCGACGCAAGCATTCACAAAATCGGCCACGGTGTGAACGAACGTGTGTTCGTAGCCGATGATGTGGCCGGGCGGCCACCAGCGCCCAACGAAAGGATGGATGTTCCCCGGCTGGGTCACGAGAATGTCGCGGAAGCCCTGCCGGTCCGGAGCCTGTGTATTGTCGAAGAATTGGAGGCGATTCATGTCTTCCAGGTCGAAAGCCAGGCTGCCTTTCGAGCCGTTGATCTCCAGCGTGATTTGATTCTTGCGGCCCAAGGCAAAACGTGTGGCTTCCAGGCTCGCGATCGCGCCATTCTGAAAGCGTCCGAAGAACAAGGCCGTGTCGTCCACGGTGACAGTGCCCATTTTCTTCGCCGCCTTTGCGCCCAGCCCTTCTTTGCGCTCGCCCAGGAGGGGGCGTTTCTTGATGAAGGTGTGCATCAAGCCGCAAACTTCCTTGAACTCGCCCACCAGGTAGCGGGCCAGATCGATGATATGCGCGTTGATGTCGCCATGAGCGCCGCTGCCGCTGACGTTTTTACGCAAGCGCCAGACGAGCGGGAACTCCGGGTCCGTAATCCAATCCTGCGCATACCGGGCGCGGTAATGATAAATCTTCCCGAGCGAACCATCCTCGATCAATCGTTTCGCCATGGCCACCGCCGGAATGCGCCGGTAGTTGTGGCAGACCATGTGAACGACGCGGGCTTTCCGGGCGGCGGCAAGCATCTCGCCGCACTGCTTGCTCGTCAGGGCCAGAGGCTTTTCGCAGAGGATGTGTTTGCCTTCCTTCGCCGCGGCGATGGCGATCTCCGCATGGACATGATTGGGCGCCACGATATCGACGACGTCGATTTGAGGCGACGCAACGACTTCCCGCCAGTTGATCGATCCGCTGCCGAAACCCCATTTGGCCACGGCGGTCGGCAGCACGGTTTTCTCTTCGCCTTTGCAGCCGCAAATCGTGTGCAATTGGACGTCAGCCTTGAGCGGGAAAAAATGTGTGGCTTGCCGCCAGGCATTGGAGTGGGCTTTCCCCATAAATCCACAGCCGATCAGGGCAACTCGAAGGGTTCGTTTGGTTTCGCTCATGTTCAGGGTAGTAAGTTAAAGATTAGGACCGAACTTATCTCGGCAACGGGGAGGTTATAGGGACGATGGTTTTTCAAGTCAAATAGTTGTATTCCCTCCCCCAGAAGTAAAATCACGAACACTTCGGTTTTCGCTCGGACGACCTGACCGGGAAGAACGCCATTCAGCGGTCGTCCAGATATGGGTTCGCCAGCGGGAGGCCGGCAGCAGCACCGGGAAGTGTTTGCGCCGGCTGTGTTCCAGGAATTGATCCCACCGCCTTGCGCTTGCATTGTTTCCTCATCGCAGCGTCCTTGCGCGGAGTGCGTCTGCGCGAACGTTTCACGCAGAGCGAGCGTGAAGTTTTTCCGCCTCGTTTGCGCGACCCAACGCGCCGCGCCAAGTCATGGAGTTTTGTTCTCAGCAGTTCGAAGCTAGACGCGCCACTCCAAAGCGCCTGACCGATTTTGGGAATTACTCACCGCTCCTTGACCCAATTGAGGGAGTTCAAAGTTTCAGATTCAAGGTTCAAAGTCGCAGATTGGAATCCTGCCAGGCGGCGAGGACCCAGAGCGCGGTCAGCGGGCAGGGGGCTTTTTGCGGCGGTAGGGGACCAGACGATTCAGAAGTTCGCGGCGTTCTTCGCAGTGGCACGGGCGGCCAAGAACCTCGGTATAGACCTCCACCAGGGCATCCAGGTAGGTGGCTCGCGTGATTTTGGCGATCGTGTCGCCCAGGCCTCGCGAGGGCCCTTCCGTGGACTTGCGATCTGTTCGCCAAGATTTCATGAAGGGATTTCCACGCCGGTATTGAATTAGGTTCGATGAACCTTATAGTGACGGGCGCTGTTCAAGTCAAAACTCGAAACACGCTACGCTCACACTGCGGATTTGCGATTGATCATGGCCTACACCGCCCGAGAAATTGCCGAACGCCTCCAGGGGAAGGTCGTTGGCGATCCCGCAACTTGCCTCACGGGTTTCGCGCCGGCCGGCAATGCCAAGCCAGGAGACCTCACTTTCGCTGAGAACGAAATCTACTTTGCCCGGGCAGAGCAAAGCGCGGCGGCGGCAATCCTGGTGGATGGAACATTCGACTCCTCCAAGAAAGTTCTCATTCGCGTCGCCAATGCGCGGGTGGCATTCGCCAAGGTCCTGCCGCTGTTCTTCCCGGAAGCCGAATTGCCTTGCGGGATTCATCCGTCGGCGGTGGTGGCCGCTTCGGCCCAGATCGATCCCACGGCCCATATCGGGCCGTTGTGCGTGGTTGGAGAAAACGCCCGCATCGGCGCGCGAACCGTGCTTTACGGATTCGATTATGTCGATGCGAACTGCCAGGTTGGCGACGAGAGCCACCTGTTCCCGAACGTGACTTTGTATCCACGGACCCAAATTGGCCAGCGCTGCCGAATCCATGCCGGCACGGTCGTTGGCTCGGATGGATTCGGATATGTCCTGGATGCGGGCATTCACCGCAAAGTGCCCCAGATCGGTTTCGTCATCATTCAAGACGATGTGGAAATCGGCGCGAATGTCACCATCGACCGAGGCGCGCTGGGTCCCACGATCATCGGCCGGGGCACCAAGATCGACAATTTGGTCCAAATCGCCCACAACGTCGTGATCGGAGAGCACACCCTGGTCGTCGCCCAAACTGGAATCGCGGGCAGCACTAAGCTCGGTCATTACGTCACGCTGGCTGGTCAGGTGGGGGTGGCGGGGCATTTGAAGATTGGCAGTCGCTCGACCGTGGCGGCCCAGTCGGGCGTGATGAGGGACATTGGCGAAGGCGAGAAATGGTTTGGTTCGCCGGCCCAACCGGACCGGCAGATGAAACGGCAACTTCTGGCGCTCCAACAACTGCCGGAACTCCTGCGGCGGGTCTCTGAGCTGGAAAAGCGGTTGGACGCGCTCTCCGATCCGGCGGACAGCAACCCATCGGAAACACCGGTCGCTTGAGACTTCCCTTGACAAACTGGTTCTTCGCAGTTTTGAGTTGCCAGACTAGAGTTAGCTTAACTTCCTATGAAAACACTCCGCCCAATCCTCGCCTGGTCTCTGTTCAGCCTGTTCATGGCTGCGTTCTGGTCAACTTACGCCGCCGACACTCGCAAACCGAACATCGTCATCTTTCTCTGCGACGACGTTGGCTACGGCGAATTCGGTTTCCAAGGCAACAAAGAGATTCCCACGCCGAATATCGACTCGATCGCGCAAAACGGCATACGGTTTACTCAGGGGTATGTGTCTGGCCCTTATTGCAGCCCGACGCGCGCGGGACTGTTGACAGGCCGGTACCAGACGCGGTTCGGCCACGAGTTCAACGGCGGCGGCCCTGCTGGCGGAAATAACTTCGGGTTGCCGCTGACCGAGAAAACCATGGCCGACCGCTTCAAGGCGCTCGGTTACGCCACGGTCGCGATTGGCAAATGGCATCTCGGCGGCCCGCCCAATTTCCTTCCGATGAAACGCGGCTTCGACGAATTCTACGGCACGGTCGCCAACACGGCCTTTTTCAAGCCGCGCGCTTTCGTCGATTCCCGCCAGTCGGACGCGGTGCATCCGGTCGAGGATGAGAATTTTTACACGACCGACGCCTATGCCGAGCGCGCAGTGGATTGGATCGAACGCCACAAGGATCGGCCTTTCCTTCTCTACCTTCCATTCAACGCCCAGCACAACCCGCTGCAGGCGACGAAAAAGTATCTCGACCGCTTCCCAAACATCGCCGACGAAAAGCGCCGCACCTTTGCCGCGATGATGTCAGCGATGGATGACGCCGTGGGCCGCGTGCTGGCGAAGCTGCGGGAGATCAAGCAGGAGGAAAACACGCTGATCTGGTTTTTCTCCGACAATGGCGGACCCACGCAAGCGACCACGGCGAAGAATGGCCCATTGCGTGGCGTGAAGGCAACAACCCTGGAAGGCGGCGTGCGCGTCCCCTTCTGCGTGCAATGGAAAGGCAAGCTGCCTGCCGGCAAGACCTACGAACATCCGACCATCCAGCTCGACATTCTGCCCACCAGCCTGACGGCGGCGGGCGCGAAAACCGATCCGTCCTGGAAACTCGATGGAATGGACCTGCTGCCCTATCTCACGGGTAAAAACTCGAACAAACCGCACGAGGTCCTCTATTGGCGCTTCGGTGAGCAATGGGCCATTCGCAAAGGCGATTGGAAACTGGTCGCCTCACGCATCGACGGAAAAGAGCCGCGACTCTTCAATCTGGCGGAGGACATCGGCGAAGCCCGCGATTTGACCGCGGCGCATCCAGAGAAAGCGAAGGAACTGAAAACGGCCTGGGACGCCTGGAACGCCGAACAGGAAGCACCGCGCTGGCGCCCGAACCCTGCCGCCCAACGCCGCCGGGCCAAGCCGTAGCAGCGATTCAGTCGGTGGTAGGGCTGCGCTGCCGCGCAGCCAACCGGCGCACTAGCGTCATGCCGCGTGGCAGTACCTGCCGCACCTCTTGGTCCAGTGCATCCACAAGTTGTCGCCCATTAGGGCGCGCGGTCAGTTCCATGAAGGCCCTGGCTGGGTGGAGCGGGCTACCAGCCCGCCTCGCGCGGCAACCTGCCGCGTGAAAGGTCGCGGGTAATTCCTTGCGATCCGTCCGAGACTGATCCGCGACCGTTCCGTCCGGCTGGTAGCCGGACGGCACAGGCAAGTTGCCTGTGCCACCGACAACCTGGGTCCCGCAGGCCAAGAAAATGTTCGCCTTCGCCAAGAATCGGCAAGCCGCCGGGACTCCTTTCTCCTAGACAAACGATAAGTATCGTCGTTTGCTCGGACAACAGCAAGAAAGAGATTATGGACCTGGCATTGATCGGCCCCTCCGGCGCAGGCAAAGGCACTCACGTCGCCTGGCTGAAAGAGAATTACGACCTGATTCATATCGCGACCGGCGATTTGCTGCGGGAGAACCTGGATCAGGTCACCGCGCTGGGGTTGCTCGCCAAGAAATACATGACCCAGGGCGAGTTGGTGCCGGATGAGGTCGTCGGCGCCATGATCGACGAGAAACTCCGTAAAACTCCCAAGGACAACGGGCTGCTGTTTGACGGTTTCCCCCGAACGATCCACCAGGCCAGATTCCTGGACACGCTCCTCAAAGAAATCCATCGCGCGCTCAAGGCAGTGATCTATCTGAAAGTTGCGGATGAAGAGATTATCAAGCGGCTGTCCGGCCGGCTGATTTGCCGCGAGTGCCTTGGCCCCTTTCACCGAACCCTCCGGCCGTTCGAGAGTTGTCCGCACCAAAAATGTTCGGGCGAACATCTCTACCAGAGATCGGACGACATTCCCGACACGATCCGAATTCGCTTGCGGGTTTTCCACCGCGTCTGCGGGCCGCTGGTCGATTACTATCAGCGAGCCGGACGGCTGATCATTCTGGACGCCGAAGGCGAACCGGAGGCCGTCGGGACGAGCCTGATCCAGACGGTCGAGTCGATTCGATCCGGGAAAGCCCGCTACGCGACGGCTGCGGACCTCAGCCGCATTCAGCCCCGCGATGTGTTCACCCCTCATCCCTTGCCGAAGGCGGCGATGCGGCGCGCACTCGACCTTGTTTTGCTGGGCGCGCCCGGATGCGGCAAAGGCACGCAGGCGGAGGAATTGAGCAAACAATTCCCCCTCCGCCACGTCGCCACCGGCGACCTCTTTCGCGAGCACCTCAAGAACCAAACGGACCTCGGCAAGCTGGCCAAGGCGTATATGGATCAGGGCGACCTGGTGCCGGACGATATCACGGACGCGATGGTCGCGGAGCGGCTTTCGCACCCGGACACGACGGAGGGTTTCATCCTCGACGGTTACCCGCGCACGCTGCAGCAAGCGGAGGCGCTTCAGGAGACGTTGGGCGGTTTGAAACGCAAACTCGCAGGCGTCATCTACATCAAGGTTCCAGACGCCGAAATCGTGAGCCGGCTCTCCGGCCGGTTGATTTGCCGCCAATGCCAGACGCCGTTCCATCTTCGGTTCAAGCCGCCGGCCAAACCCGGATTGTGCGATTTGTGCCAGGGCCCGCTTTATCAGCGCGAGGACGACAATCCAGAAACGGTCGAGACTCGGTTGAGGACTTTCCATGCGCAGACTGAACCGTTGATCGAGTACTACCGGCAAGCCGGATTGCTGATTGAGATCGACGGAGCGGCGCCTTTGGCGGACGTGACGGCCAAGACGATTGAGGCCGTCAAGAAGCTCTCCGCGCCTTCGCCGTTCAAACGGATCCATCGCCATTAAGTATTCCCTCAGAGCGTGTCCGAAAATTGCGCGGGGTCCTGCGGCGAGGGATTTTGGCTGTGGCCAAGGCGGCGAGGTCCGAGCATCCCCAACGCGGGCTGTAAGGACCGAGCCAACGCAGGCCACGGACAAAAGACCCGCCGCCCGGAGGGTTTTCGCGCCAAAGGCCGCCTGGCTTCGTTGCTCCTCAGTCGAAGATCCAGGGAGGATATTCTCCTTCGTTGCGCCTCGCCATCCGGCCTTTGGCGCGAAAACAGGACCCCGCGGAATTTTCGGACACGCTCTCAGCGAACCACGGTTGGGCAGAGGCTCCTGCCGAGCCAATCGCCATCGACGCGCAGTTCGGCGGCAGCCTCGCTCCACCGGCGCTCACCGAGTTGGGTCGCTGACGGTCTTTGCCGCCCCCGGAGGTTTCATTGAGATGTCCGCTTTTGAGGCAAAGGCTGTCTTGGTTTTTGGCATGGAAAGGCCGGCGCTCGAATGGGTTCAAGAAGGAGGTTCGTTTGCATGTCGGAAATCTCCAGGAAACTTCCTTCAGTTTTCGGCGAAAAACAGGGGCATTCCACACAGCTTGGGAGAAAGAGCTTCAGTTTGACCAGCCAGCCAAACTTCTGAAATCAAGGAACACCGTTCGGCACAGAGATTGCACGGGGCTGTTTATCAGGGCGTCCTGAACACCACAGCACCGTGGAACTAATAGACCGAGACCATGCAAAACTTTCAGAACCTCACCGAACTGACCGACTACGTCCGGAAGACCCTGCCTCAGGCGAACGCCATTTCGCACTTCAAAGCCAACGATCAGGCGAACGTCATAGAATTTGCCTGGCAGTCCAGAAATTTCGTCGTCAAACCGACGCTGGAGGTCATGGAAATGAAAGGGAAGAGCCTTTTCATCACCGGCGCCTCGATGTTGATGCAGACTGCCTTCATGAAAAGGAACTCAAACGAAAAGTGATCGAGACGATTGTGACGACGCTGCAGCAGGTCGAGGATGTCGTCCGGCGTGACCGCGAACGGGGTTTGCATCTCCTGCAATCGGTCAAGGCAACCCTGGAGCGTCTGGCTGGCAGGAAGTGACTTTCGGGTAAGGTTCGGAGCAATAGCGGCGCCTGGTCTGCGCCGCCTTCATCGGGAACCGGGAGGGCGAGGTTCGCCCTCCCACCTCTTTCTTCAAGCGGACACGGATCATTGGATTGCTGGATTCTGAGAGTATTGAAGTAACCCACCAATCCACTCACCTCACCAATCCAATTCTCTGCACCGCGGCGTCTCCGTTGGCCGGTGTGTGCTCAACGAAAAAGCCCGCTCTCCCTGCGAGCGGGCGTTGTGGCAATCAGCAGCGATAGTAGCTTACCACAAAACTTCCCAAAACTTCATCCCGAAGCTACCCCGTGACCTTCGTGCTGGTCTTCGCCATCCGCTGCTGTCGGGTGCAGCCGGACTATCGCCACAGAGAATATCGGCTGTCCCCGCCGGAACTTTACCCGGAAAACTTGAATTGCCGCCGCACCCGCGGAGTCCCTATTATCTGTTGAACTGCTGATTCGCGTCTTCTTCAACAACGCGGCCCATCGGATGAGTATTGCGGAAACATTGCTCGGAAACGGCTTATTGACGCCGGCGCAATTGGACCAGGCCAAGGCCATGCATCGAACGCAAGGCGTGCGCCTGGACCGTGCCCTCGTCCAGTTGGGGTTCATCACCGAAAGCCGCTTGTTGGAAGAGGCGGGAAAGATTCTGGACATCCCGCTGGCCAATCTCGCCGATCTCTCCATCGATTCTGAAACGCTCCGCTCGCTTCCGTCCAAATTCGTCTTTCGCAAACGCCTCGTCCCGATCTCCAAACAGAACGGCACACTCAGTGTTGCAACCAGCGATGCGTTTGACATGAACGTGTTCGACGACATCCGCCTGCTCACGGGCCTGAACGTGCAGCCTTTGCTGGCGCCGACGGACGAGATCGAGAAAATCATCAAATCGCATTACGGGGTCGGCGGCGACACGATTGATGAGATGGTGGGGACCGGGGAGATGGAAGTGGTCCGCGAGACCACGGAAAGCAGCGAGGATCTCCTGGAGCTGGCGCAGGAAGCCAGCGTGATCAAGCTGGTGAACGAAATCATCGTCGAGGCCGTCAATGAGCGGGCCAGCGACATTCACGTCGAACCTTACGAACACGAACTCTCCATTCGTTACCGGATCGACGGCGTTTTGCAGCCGGCGTCCGTGCCGCCGCAGATTCATCAATTCCAATCCGCGATCATCAGCCGCATCAAAATCCTCGCCAGCCTGAACATCGCCGAAAAGCGCGTGCCTCAGGATGGCCGGATCAAGTTCCAGATCGGCGGCCGCCAGATCGACGTGCGCGTGAGCGTGATCCCGATGCTTTTTGGCGAAGGCATCGTCATGCGCATTCTGGACAAAGCGAGCGTGCTGTTCAGTTTGACCGACCTGGGGATGGACCCAGAAACATTCGGCGCATTCAAATCGCTCATCGAACGGCCCCACGGCATTATTCTCGTCACCGGTCCGACCGGCAGCGGAAAAACCACGACCCTTTACGCAGCTCTAAACGCGATCATCGGTCCCGAACTCAAAGTGCTGACCGTGGAAGATCCAGTCGAATATCACCTGCAAGGCGTGAATCAAATCCCGGTGGATCAACGCGTGGGCATGACCTTCGAGCGCGGGTTGCGGGCGATTCTGCGGCATGATCCGGATGTAGTCATGATTGGCGAAATCCGGGATTTGGAGACGGCACGGGCAGCCATTCAGGCGTCGTTGACCGGCCACCTGGTCCTGTCCACGTTGCACACGAACGATGCGGCGTCGGCCCCGATGCGGTTGATCGACATGGGGATCGAACCTTACCTGGTGAGCAGCACGTTGATCGGCGCGATGGCGCAACGATTGGTTCGCAAGATTTGCCCCCACTGCAAAACCGCCGGCCCGCCGAGCGCATCCTGCCCGGCGGATTTCGGAGCGACGCCCGGAGAATTGATCCATCATGGAACCGGCTGCGCGGCTTGCCGCCAAACAGGCTATCGCGGACGAACCGGTCTTTACGAATTGATGGTCGTGAAAGAGGCCATTTCGGAAAAAATCATGGACCGCGCGCCGGTTTCGGAGTTGATCCGCGTCGCGCGGACAAACGGCCTGCGGCTCCTGCGCGAGGACGGCTGGCTTAAAGTGCGCCGCGGCCTTACGACGCCGGAAGAAGTGGTCACCTGCACGGCGGTATGAAGGTACGATGAGTGAATTCCGCTACACGGCTCGGACCGATCAAGGTGAGAAGATCACCGGCCTGATCGACGCGGAAAGCGAAGCGGCCGTGCTGCGGTTTCTCGATGAAAAGAACTTGTTTCCCGTCTCTGTCTCGGACGTTTCTGGCACGGCGGCACGAAAACAACAAACCAAACGCCGGCGCATCTCCACGCGGGACGTCGGGGTGATGTACGGACAACTGGCGGATTTGATCGGCTCCGGCGTGCCGTTGCTCCGCGCGCTGGATTCGCTCGCCAAATCCACGGTCAATGTGCGGCTGCGGGGAGTGTTGAAGGAAATTCGCGCTTCGGTTGCGGACGGCAAATCGCTCACGGCGGCGATGCGGGAACACGAACAGGTTTTCCCGGCGCTGCACACGGCAATGGTGCAAGCCGGAGAAAGAGCCAGCTTTCTGGAGGACGTCCTGCGCAGTTTGTCGCAATTCCTCGAGCGGCTGGACGAACTCCGGAGCAAAGTTCTGGGCGCGATGATTTACCCGGCTCTCCTGACCGCCGTCGGACTCGCGGTCTTGATCGGTGCGCTGATCTTTTTCGTTCCGCGCTTTGAGCCGCTGTTGAGCGGCGTTCATCAAAGTCTTCCTACGCGCCTGTTGTTCGCGTTAAGCCATGGGGTGCGTGGATTCTGGTATCTGATCCTGACGGCGCTGGCCGGCGCGTGCGCCCTGCTTTGGTCCGGCCTGAAAAGTGAGACCGGCAAACGCTGGATCGAGGAACGGCGCCTGAAGCTTCCGGTGGTGGGCGTGGCGTTGCGCATGGTGGCCATCACGCGCTTCTGCCGGATTCTCGGCACGATGCTGGCCAATGGCGTTCCGATGCTCCAGGCGTTGAGCATCAGCAAAGACTCGACCGGGTCGCCGCTGCTGGCGGACCGGATCGCGGCCGCGGCGGAGAATGTTCGCGCGGGCAAACCGTTGACGGAACCGCTCCGCGCGGGTGGATTGTTCCCGGAACAAATCATCGCCATGATCACCGTGGCGGAAGAATCCAACCAATTGGAAAAAGTCCTGCTGCACATCGCGGACACGGTCGAGCGCCGGACGAATCGCCAGGTGGACCAGGCCGTGCGATTGGTCGAACCGCTCATTCTTTGCGGTGTCGCGGGGGCGATCGGTTTTTTGGCGCTGGGTTTGTTGCTCCCGATTTTCACGATGGCGAGCACGCTCACGGTGAAGTAGCCGACGATTCGCTCGGTGGTTGACCCGCTCAATCGCTCAAGCCATAGTGACAGTGTGAAAGAGGCTTTGACCATCGAAGTGACTCCGGGTTTTGTGGACCGGCTCAACAGGTGCTTCGGGACAAACTACTCCTCTGGCATAGCCCGCCGATGCCGACAGGACGAGCCGAGGCCATCCTCTTCATGAGGTCTTCGGTGAGTCCTGAACTGGCGCGACTGCTGGAGGCGCTCTACAATCTGGAAAACGCGCCGCCGGCCGAACGAACACATTACGCCCGCACTTTTCAAGATCTGGTGGCAGATGTTTTGAGCAAAACATCCAGCTCTGAGTCGCGATGCATTCATAAGAACGCTCAAGTGCCGTTACCCAGGCTTCCGACGCGCGCGCCGCAAGCCGCCCACGATCCCACCCAAGGCCTGAATACGAGGTCCCTTCAACAAGTCGGATTTGGATCGCGCATTGTGTAGGGCCGCAGTTTTGACCCGCGCGAAAAAAACCCAAAAATCGCGTTTGGTGTTGGCTCAAAGTGCTGCTACAGTAGGCGAGCGCGCTGGAGCGTGGACTGCGGAGGGCCAGTGTGGTCGGACTCATTCACGCAGGAAGGAAAGTGACGGACGACAAAAGTTGGCGCGCAGGAAGCAAGATCGGACAACGTCGGCGCATTCGCGCTTTCCCGCGACGCTTGCCACGATCTGGAAGGACGACAAATTGAATTTTGTCGTTCCCAAGTTCGTCCGAACCATGACGTAAGAACTGAAGCAATATGATTTTGCGTTCAAAGAACAGAGGCTACGGCCGCGCGTCAGGCGCCGGCTTTACGCTCATTGAAGTGCTCCTGGTGATTGTCATCATTCTGATGCTCGCGGGAGCGCTCGTGGTTTTTGTTTTGCCGCAGCAAAAGGGCGCGGAGAAAAACACCACCCGGTTGCTGCTCACGCAGATTCAGACCGCGCTCGACACTTACCGCTTGAACATCGGTTCCTACCCGACCGAAGACCAGGGCGGCCTCGGCGCGTTGCTGGTGAAGCCCACCTTTGAAAATGAGCGGCTCGCTGAAAAATGGCAGGGCCCTTACCTGAAGCCCGGCACGAAAATGGACGACGCGTGGGGATTCAAGATTCGTTACGAACTGATCGATAGCAGCCAAAAAACCGAGGCTTCTGCGCCAGATTACAAACTCTATTCCGTCGGTCCCGATGGCCAACCGGACACCGAGGATGACGTCAAACTCGCCGAGGAGTCCGACACGACCAAGGACTCCAAGACGGTGTTGGAACAGTAAGCGGCCTGCTCCCCGCGAATAAATGATAACTCGCACCAGCAAAAACCCGGGATGCTCTCGCCGCGGATTCACGCTGCTCGAAACGCTGCTGGCGGCTTCGCTTTTCATGCTCTTTTTGGGGGCGGCGATTGTGAGTTTGGGCCCCACCAGCCGCGGATGTAATCTCGACCAGGGAGCCGTGCGCCTGGAGAGCATTCTGAGGTTTGCGCGCGCGGAAGCGGCGAACACGGGCCGGCGCGTCCGCGTGGCTTTTACACAAGAGGCGCAGACCACCGAACCGCACAAGCCCGTCCGCGTCTTATGGGAGCCGGAACCGCTCGACGAACCGGAAGTTTTTCAGGACCTTTCCAGCGCGAAGTGGGAGCTCGACGGATTCGGCGAACACGTGAGCGTGGAGCAAATTCGGCTGCTCGACTCCAGCGACACTTCCTCTGCGCCCGACGCGTCCGCCCCCAGCACGATCGAAGAAGGCGATGAATGGGCCTTGGCAGCGGAATCCACGCCCATCACCTTCAATCCGGACGGGTCGAGCGACTCCGCGGAGATTGTTCTGGCGGCGCGCGATGGCGACGACGACCGGCGCGTCACCGTGCGGGTGCTGGGATTGACCGGACTCATTTGTCGTGAAGTGACCTCCGACAGCAAAGGAGAGAGCGAGGCGGATGGTCACAAGCGAATTCAAGACTCCAGCTTGACCGTGGCTGAGTAACGGCCCGTCGTGGTGGTTCAGTGCGTTGCGTCTCCGCCAAAACCTCCAGATCACGATGGCCACGACCCATTCCCGCAGCGAGGTCCACGAATAACGCGTCCGTGCTGCTGGAGGTTGTCCTGGCTCTGTCTTTCTTTGTCCTCGCCGCCACCGTCATCACGGGCGGACTCAACGCTTCGGTCCAGGAAACCGAGCGGTTGCGTTTGAATGTTCACGCCAGCAACCTTGCGATTTCGCTTTTGTCCGAATTACAGATGGGGATCAAGCCGGTCGAGTCGGCCGGACCGGAACCGTTTGAGGCGTCCTTTCAAATGTGGACCTGGCAAATTCAAGTTTCGCCGATCGACGATGCCTCCGAGAGCGGCCTGCCGCTGCGCAACGTGGAGGTCATCGTGCGCCATGATACCCGGCCCATCGTGCGGCGGTTGACTCAGTTCATCGTCCCGCACCCCGCCGGCGCGTTGACACCCTCGACCAACAGTCCGCCTGCGACGCTGGACGATCGGTCGATTCCCGCTTTGCCATTCTGAAATCGAATCATGGAATGGACATTGAACTAAAAGAGTTTGGAACATGCCCGGACCGTTCATGGGAAGGTCCCTGGGTCTCGGAACCAAGCACTCGGCCCACGAACCGGTCGCCGGTAGGGCGAGTCCGTCCCGGCGAGCCGCTCCACGTGCTTGGAACACGTCCCGACCGGCTCGCTGGGGACAGCCTCGCCCTACCGGCAGGTCCATGGGAAGGCACTCGCGCGTTCACTTTGCTGGAGGTGCTGCTGGCGGTCGCCATCGCCGCGGGCATGCTCGCGGTCGTGTTGTTCTTCTACACGCAGGCCGCGAATCTGCGCGTCCAGCTTTTCTATGAGACATCGAAGATATCCGCCGTGCGCCTGCTGCTGGATCGGCTGACGGCTGACCTGAGCAACGCGCAACGCTGCGAGTCCATGCAGGTCGGACTCACCGGCACATCTGAGACACTGGAATTCGTGCGGCTTGAACTGCCAAACTTTGCAGGTTGGACAAATGCCCCGGAGGTCGCGCCCGCGGCCGGCCCTCCTTTCCGGTTGATTCGCTACGCGGCGCTTCGCGCGCCTGGTGAAACGAACGTCTCCGGTTTGACGCGTTCTGAAGAACCGTTGCTGCACCGACCCGTTGAACTGGTGGAGGAAACTGACTTGTCGTCCACCAACGCGGCCGCGGCGCGGCGTGCCCCCATGACGATCGATCAATTCCGCTATCTCCGCTTCCGATACTGGAACGGCGCGGCCTGGCTGGATTCGTGGAGCGCGCCGGAACTCCCCGCGGGCGTCGAAGTGAGCCTGGGCGCCGAACCGTTGCCGGAAGAACCAACGCCGGATCAGCCGGATCCGTATCCGCCTGAAGTTTTTCGCCGCGTCATCTATTTGCCAGGGCATTCTTCGTCTGCGTTATCCAACCAGCCGGACGCGCTGTTCGAGGAGGAATTGCCATGATTTGTTTGTTCATGGGAAGTCTCCTGTTTCTCACGGACCTGCTCACGGCCCATGAACTGAAAACCGTGCGGACCGCAGCCTTCAGGCTGCTTCAGCGCGCACTCCACCGTCGAGCGTTGAAGCGGCCTAAAGGCCGAAGTCCGGAGGAATGGTTCATGGAAAGCACTCGCGAATCCTTAAATTGTCATGGGGCGTTCTCGGGAAGTTTGGCCGGGCGCCGATTTCCCTCAACACCAGAAGGCCCCCACGCCTTCGTTCTGCTTCTCGTTCTCGTCATCGTCATGCTGGCCTCGATGGTTGCAGCCAGCGTCCTGTATTTGCTACGCTCCGAGAAAACCGCCAGCGCCACGGGCGTCAGCGGCGAGCAAGCCTGGGCAGCCGCGATGAGCGGCGTGTACCAGGCCATGCGCATCGCCTCCCGATCTCCATCGGATCCCACGCCCTGGCAAGACAATGCCGCCGCGTTCAAGAATCAACTCGTCGTCGATGATGGAGCGAACCAATGGTATTTCTCCGTGTATTCGTGCAACGATCCCGGGGCAGCGCCCATTCGCTTCGGGCTGAATGACGAAGCAAGCCGCATCAACGTGACACACACCGAGGCCACAGTCCTGGAGCGCGTTCCTAACCTGACTCCGGCGCTCGCCCAAGCGCTGGTGGATTACGCGCCAACCGTCCGGAGCTCCGTGCCCGGAAGCACGAATGAGCCTCTCTTCACGACCCTGACCAACAGCGTTTCGGCGCCGGACCGGAAGTTGGCTTGTCTGGACGAATTGCTCGGGGTGCCCGGATTCACCGGCGCGCTGCTTTACGGCGAAGACGCCAACTTGAACGGCAACCTCGATCCCGGTGAGGACGATGGCGACGCCTCGCCTCCACCGGACAATCAGGATGCCCAGCTTGAACCGGGTCTCCGCTCATTGCTCACCGTGTTCAGTTACGATTTGAACGTGCGCGACGATGGCCAGCCCCGGCTGAATCTCAACGACTCCAAAGCCGACCTCTCAAACCTGGAATTGCCGGAGGGCGTCCTGACTTACCTCGAAGCCATGCGGCGCCAGGGACAAAAACTCGCGCATCCGGCAGATCTGCTCGAAGCTTCCGGCAAGTTCAAAGACGAAACGGGCGCCGTGAAGGATTTCTCCTCCGGTGTGGGCAAAGCGGAGTTGCCTCTCTTGTTGGATCGCTGTTCCGCGACCAACGAAACCCGGTTGATCGGACGCGTCAATCTCAACACCGCCCCGGCCAAAGTCCTCGCCGCTTTGCCGGGAATCGATGCGACGCTCGCCGAGGCGATTGTTTCCGCGCGAGTCAGTTTGAGTGAGGACGCGAGGCGAACGCCGGCGTGGCTTTATCAGGAAGGCCTCGTCACCGCCGACTCGTTCAAGAAACTCGCGCCGCTTCTGACGACACGCAGTTACCAATTTCATTTTCACGTGCTGGCGTATGGCGTCCCCGCCGGCACGTATCGCGTGATCGAGGCAGTGATCGATACGGCCGCTCAACCGCCGGCCATTTTGCTCCTGCGCGACCTGACGCGGCTCGGCTTGCCCATCGGCATGGACACGATCAAGGAACCCGCTCGCCAAACGGAGGCCTCAAATGAATAGTCGGTCTAACTCGGGGGAGCGCACGCGCCTCGCGTGCCGTGTTCCGCGCCCGTATGCGTTTCGCGGGCCTTCCGCCGTAGCGCAGAGTTGCACGCTGCCGTATCGCCGATTTGCAATCGGCGGCGCTTCGGCGAGTTCCGGAGCGCTGGAACCTGTCGAACCCCAGCGGAATGCAATTCCGCGATACGGCAGATTACAAATCTGCGCTCCACTAAACAGATACCCGCGCGCTCGCGGAACACAGAAGCGCGTGCTGATGTTCCCTGATTCAGTGGTTGTTGAACGTCTCCTTCCGACCGGCGAGGGCGCCGGTCGGGACACGCAAGGGCGCGTGTGCTCCCCCTGAAAAGTGAACTATGCCATCTGATCGGATCCCAAAAAACACCACGCGATTTGGCGCGGCCCGGCGCAAGCGCATCAGGTTCAAGTGGGCCGGCCAGGGTCCCGTCACAGTCATTGATCTCGATGGCGGCACAATACGCGTGGCCCAGTCCTGGCGTCGCGGCGGAAAGCCCGCGATTCTCCAATTTGCTTCCACAAAATTCGACCCCGCCCTCAGCGCGACGGGCGCGGAGCCGCAAGAGTTGGGCAAAGCGATTTCCGCCGCGCTGCGAGACCTGAACATCAAGCCGGCGTCTATCGTCATGGCATTGCCGCGCGGACTGGTCTTTCTTCGCACGCTCACCCTGCCGGCCGCCGGCTCGATTGCAGAATTGGCTTCGATAATCCAATTCCAAATCAGCAAGGACCTCCCGTTCCGACTCGAAGAGGCGGTAGTTGATTTTACCATCCTGCGCTTCCTCACGCCGACGGCGCCAAACGTTGGGCAGGCTTCCAGCCTGCCGGTTCCGGCGGTAGCCTGCCGCCAGATCGAAACCATCGCGAGTGACCTCCCTGCCCCTCCCGAGAATTCGCCGGCCAGTGCCCCGGCAAACGCCGCAAGCCCCGTGGACCTCTCCCCCGCGTCCGCGCAGCCCCCTCCGCTCACGGCCCAGACTGCCGCTGCACCGGATCAAGTGGAAGTGCTCGTCGCAGGCGTGAAGAAGGAAATCGTCGAACGCCATCTCCGCATCGCCGAAGCCGCAGGGTTGAAGCTGACCGCTCTTGGTTTGCGCCCTTGCGCCAATGCCCGGTGCATCGGAGTTCGTTCGGCCGCGGATCAACCTCACGCCGTGGGGCTGATTTCCTTCCGATCCGACGAAGTCACGATTGAATTTGTCGTCGATCAATCCGTGGTCTTCAGCCGCGTGGCTTCAGTCACGCTTCCGTCCCATGAACCCGGTAGGGACACGAGTGGATTCCACTCCGTCCCTGACCTTACTCGGCCGTCGAAAGACTTCATTCCATCCATTTTAACCGAGATCGTGCGCAGCTTGCACAGCTACGAGAGCACCGTCCGCCATTGCCCGGTCGCGAAGTTCCTCGTCGTGGGCGGGACGAGCGCCGAGCCCGCCCTCGTGTCGGCGCTGCAACAGCGCTTCCCGATGCCTTGCGAACGCTTTGTGCCGTCCTCAGCGTTCAATGTCGAAGGCGTGGACAAAGAAAGTGGCGCAGGAGCGCTGGCGGCGCTCGGCCTGGCCCTGGGCGCGCAAGATGCGGAAGGGTTGCCCTTCGATTTCCTGCATCCCAAGCGGCCGCTCGTGCCGCGGAATTGGGGGCGTATCAAGGTGCTCGCCGCGGTCGGCGTGGGGGCGCTGCTGCTGTTCGGCCTGGCTGGCTTGCGGTCGTATCAAATGGGCCGTCGCCTCCAAATCAAGGAGCAGGTTCAAGCTCAGGTCACACAAGCGGAAAAGAACCGCCCGCTCTTTCGCGACATGCGCGCGAAGGCCAAGGTCGTCCGGGACTGGACGGCGGAGAAACGCCATTGGCTCGACCACTACGCCCTGTTGAGCGCGCTCTTGCCTCCGAGCCAGGACGTTTATCTGACTTCGCTTTCGACCGGTGCGCGCGGCATGATTCATCTCTCGGTTCAGGCGCGCAACGGCGAGATTCTCGCGCAGATGGACAAACGCCTGCGTGAAGCGGGCTATGAGGTCAAGCCGCTCGCCGTGACACCGGCCACGGACAAGTTCGGTTATCCGTTCCGCTCCAGCGTCGAGCTGACCCTGACGAGCAAGATGAAATATGATTTGAAACCAGCAGGAACGGCGTCGCGACCCGCGGATGAGGATTCAGTTGAACCGCCGGCGCCGGACATTGCGCCTCCCGCAAAGCCAGCCGAGGCGTCCCCTGAGGCAAAGCCGCACCTCCCCCTCTCCCGTCCTGCGGACACCCTCTCCCCCTCCGGGGTCAGGGGAGCTGGTCGCAGGCAAGGAACGCAATAGATCATGAACCAACGCGAGAAAATCCTGGCTCTGGCCGTGGGCGGCCTGATTCTTGTGTTTGCCTCAGCGCTCGGCATCCGATACGTGTTCGTCAAACCGCTCCAGAACATCGATCGCCAGACCGCGCTGCTGCGGGAAAAGCTCCGCCAAATCAAGGACGAACGGCGCGCGTTCTTTTCTGCGGAAGACCAGATGAAACGCCTGGCCCAGGCTTCATTTGGAACCAATGCGGACGTCGCCACGGCTCACGCCGGAAAAATGCTGACGGATTTGATCCTTCGCCTGGGCCTCTCGGAGTCCGAATTTGCGCGCACGCCGGTTGGACCGCGGAAACTGCGCGGCGCCCAAGAAGTCGGCTGGAACGTGCAAGGCGAAGGTCCCCTGCCCCACATCGTGGACTTGCTCTTTGAATTGGAGCAATGTCCGCAAATCCATCGGCTGGAAAACATCGTCGTGTCCGCGGGCGACAAACCGGGCCGGGCGAAAATCCGGCTGCGGTTTCTCACGCTGGTGGTCGATGCCGCGCCGGACGTGGTTCCCCTGGATCTCAAGCCGAAACTCACGCTCGCCAGTTCGGAGCGCCGGCTTTACGACACCATCGTCCAGCGCGATCTCTTTCGGCCCTACATTCGAAGAAGCGCGCCTGAAAACGCCGCGGCTTCAGCGGGTGGCGATCTGCCCGGGGCGGCCCGGCCGGAAATGCTCAAAGTGGTGTCGCTCTCCGAATGGCGAAGCACGCCCGAGGTCCACGTCATGAACCTCGCTTCGCACAGGCTCGACATCTTGAAGCCGGGGGACGCGTGGGCGGACGGCCACATTGCCGCCGTGGACTATCGGGCGCGGCCCATGCCAGGAAAGCCGGGGCTGCTTTCCTTCGCGCGCGTGATTCTCAAGATCGGACCGGATTTCTGGGCCGTCGAACACGGCCAGACTCTGGCCGATAAATATCAACTCAACGCAGACGCGTTGCCGTCGGATCTGGCGAAGGTGGCTGCTCAGGCGAACCCCAAGGAATGAGAGCTACCGGTAGCTGTTCGATTGAGATGAGGAGCGCACGCGCCCTCGCGTGCGGTGGTCGGCGCCCTCGCCGACCACATTCGTGCGGTCGGACAGCTTTCCTCCAGGTAACGGCTCGACGCGTCCCTTTCAACCGGCGCGGCGCCGGTCGAAACACGCGAGGGCGCGTGTGCTCCCCATCGCTAACCGGAATCGACTTTATGAAAACTGTGAATCTATACCTCGCTGCGTTGCTCCTGATCTTCTTGTGTGACCCTCTGATCGCGCAAGACAAACCAGAGGCCACTCCAACGGTCATTCCGACCGTTGCCCAACAGCCGAATCCTCCAGCCGCGCCGCCCGCGGGTGCGGTCGCCGCCGCGCAACCCGCTCCAACCGGCGCCGCCGCCAACCCCGCCGCGGACGCCTCAAAGCCCGCAGCTTCCACGAGTTCCGCCGAAGTGAAGCCGGCGGACCGCACGACTCGGTTTCAGTTCGACGGCATTCCCTACATCGATGTGCTGACGCGCTTCGCTCAGATGGCGAACAAACCGCTCATCAGCGACACCACGGTGGAAGGAACGATCACCTTCAATGATCCGCAGCCCTACTCGTACGCCGAAGCCATGGAAACTCTCAACCTGATCCTTTCCATGAAAGGCGTCATGCTGGTCGAAACCGAGCGTCATCTGCGCCTGGTCACCTTGAAGGAGCTTCCCCAGATGCCGCTCCGCATCTTGCGCGGGCTGGACAAGACGGGTGACGCCAGGCCCGGCGAAGTCGTCACCGTCGTGTTCTCGCTGCAAAACCTGGAAGCGCCCGATGTCGCCCAGGCCGTTTCGTCGATGCTCTCCAACGCCGGTTCGGTCGCGCCGTTGTCGCGCGGACGCGGCCTGATCATCACGGACCGTCTCGGCAACATCAAACGCATCCGCGAACTCCTGAACGAAATCGACACTGCTTCCCCCGCCCAGCGCCAGATGCGCGCCTACTCGTTGGTCCACTCCTCCGGCGCCGTGGTCGCCGATCTGATCAACAAAACCTTCGGCAGCGCCACGGCGCCCAAGCGCGTCGAATTCAATCAAGCGTCCAAGCGCTACGAGGCGCTCCCGGACGACCCAAGCGATTATGTGACGGCCGTGTTCGATGAAGCCTCGCGAACGCTGGTTATGTACGGCCCCGGCGAGCGAATCACGCTGGCGGAAACATTGATCAAACGCTTCGAGGATCAAAGCGGCTCGCGCGTCGGCGAGGTCCGAATTTTCTTCCCGCGCACCATCTCGGCCCAGGAATTGGCGCGCATGGTTCGCGAGGCCATCCCGGGTGTGGCGGAGGAACGCGAACCTTCCGCGTCCGCGGCCACCAAAGCCCGTCTGATCGTTGATCTGCCCACGAATCGACTGATCGTCTCCGCGCCCATGGCCGGGCAGTTGGACGCTATTGACAAGCTGGTGACCAAGATCGACGCCACCGCCGACCCCAAAACCAGCGCGATCCAGTCCGAGAATGTCCAGGTCACAAAAATCTTCCGCTGCAAATGGGCCGATCCCGACGTGCTGGCCCGGCTGCTCAGCGACGGCTTGAGCCGCCCGCCGTTTCGTCCGCGCAACGTTCCGCCTTTCCGCGTCACCGTCGATCCCAAGACGCGCGACCTGATTTTGATGGGCATTCCGGGCGACGTGCAGCAAGCGATCGAAATCGCGACGCAACTCGATTCGAATCAACCCGCGCAGCGGATTCTGAAAACGGTTCCGTTGAAGACCAGCCGGCCTTCGCTCTTCGCCCAGATTCTGCGTCAGGCTTACCTCGACCAGGCGAAAAACCAGCCCAACACCGGCGCGCCCGATGCGACGATCCTAGGCGACGACTTCAACAGCCGGCTGATCATTACGGGAACAGAAGCTCAGTTGACGCTGATCGAGGAACTGGCTGCGCGACTGGATTCCGAAGCGGAACGGCCGGCCCGCGAGCTCAAAGCGATCGTCTTGAAACATATGTCCGCCAATTCTGTCGCGAATATCATTTCCCAATTGTTCAGCCGCCAGGCCGATGATCCCTCGCGCCGGGTGATTGTGACGGCTTCCGCCGATGATTCGACACTCGTCGTGGAAGCCCGAGAAGCCAACTTGACGCGGATCGAAGAACTCGCGCGCACGCTCGATCTCGAACCGGCGCGCGGCGCGATTGAAGTCCGCACGTATCACCTCGTCGAAGCCAACGCGGCGGATCTGGCGCCGACCCTGGCCCGTTTGTTCGCCGAACGCCAGGACCCGCGCCGCCGCGCCACCGATACACCGCCGCAGCCCCGGTTTGAAGTCGATGTGACCGGCAACGTCCTCCTGGTGGCGGCCACGAAGGAGCAAATGGAGAATATCGACAAGTTAATCAAGGAACTCCGCACCGCCGTCCAGTATGTCCAGGTCACCAAAATCTTCCGCTGTCAATGGGCCGATCCGGACACGTTGGCTCGCATTCTCAGCGAAGCGCTGGCGAGACCTTCCGCTCGTCCGCGCACCGTTCCGGCGTTCAAGGTCATGGTCGATCCCAAAACCAAAGACCTCATTCTGATGGGTTCGCCCGGCGAGATTCAACAAGCCACCGAAATCGCGGCGCAGCTCGACTCCAATCAGCCCGCCCCGCGCGTCCTGAAAACCATCGCCCTGAAATCGAGCCGGGCGAGTGAGTTCGCCTTGCGCATCCGGCAACTTTACCAGGACCAGGTCAGGAACCAGCCCGGCGCCGGCACGGCCGACGCGGTGATCCTGGGCGATGACTTCAACAGCCGCTTGATCATCACCGCCACGGAGCCGCAACTGAAAATCCTCGAGGACCTGGTCAAGCAGCTCGACACCGACGCGGACCGTCCCATTCGCCAGGTCAAGGCGTTCGTTCTCAAACACACCTCCGCGGCGTCGGTAAGCGCAATGATCTCGCAGTTGTTCAGCCGGCAATCCGATGATCCCGCCCGCCGCGTCGTAGTAACCGCGTCCAACGACGATCAAACGCTCGTTCTGGAAGCGCCCGAATCCGTGCTCGGCCGGATCGAGGAAATGATCCGCGCGCTGGACCTCGAACCGGCGCGAGGCACATTGGAGCTTCGCACGTATCATTTGGTCGAAGCCAACGCCACGGAGTTGGCGCCGACCCTCGCGCGCTTATTTGCCGAGAGGCAGGATCCAAGGCGCCGCGAATCCGAGACGCGGCCTCAGCCTCGGTTCGAGGCGGATTCGACCGCCAATGTCCTCATGGTGGCCGCCACGAAGGAGCAGTTGCAGCAGATCGATCAATTGATCAAGGAACTGCGCACGCGCGCCGAGGTCACCGGCGAGATCCGCACCTTCGTGCTTCACCACAGCGACGCCGCGCAGATGGTGCAGTTGCTGGAGACGATGCTGCGCGAAGACACGGCCCCGGCGTTGAATCGCGGTTCGAGGGGAACCCTGATCCAGCGCGGACCGTCCGGAGAAATCAGCCGGCTGCGCATCGCCGCCGCTCCCGCGCTGAACGCCGTCGTGATCCAGGGCTCGCCGCAACGCCTGAGCCTTGCTGAGCAACTGATCAATTCGCTGGACCGCGCCGAGACGATTTCTTCGTCGATCATCCAGACCGTTCATCTGAAGAAATCCCAGGCGGAGATGGTGGCGGATGCGGTCAACAAAGCCGTGTCGGCGCGCGGGCCTCAAGCCGGTCCCAAACGCGTCAACGTCACGCCCGTCGTCGGCTCCAACAGCCTGATTGTCGAAGGCGCTCCGCCCGACGTGAAAAATGTGATGCAGATCATTCAAGGGCTCGACGAAGAAAGCTCCGGCAGCGAGATCGAGGTTCACATCTATAAACTTGAGAACGGGAAAGCCAGGGAAGTCTCTCGGACGCTGAATCAGATTCTTCAAGGCCTGCCCCGCCGCCTCTCCTTTTTCGGCCGAGGCGGCAGGGGCGGGGGTGGCGGCAGCGGCAGCGGCGGCATTGGCGGCCCGCGGCACGACATTACCGTGACCGAAGACGAACGCACCAACAGCCTCATCATCTCGGCCACGGCCGCGGACTTTAAGCTCATCCAGCAAATCCTTCCCACGCTCGATCAAAAGCCAGACCACCCCGATCGCGACGTGAGTTTCGTTTCGCTCGTGAATGCGGACGCGTTCGACGTGGCCATGAAGATCGAGTCGCTGTACTCCGGCCGGCCCCGGGCGGATCAAGTCTTCGTCGAGGCGGACTCGAGTTTGAATTCGGTCACAATCATGGCCAAACGGGAGGACATGGCGGAAATCGAGAACATGATCAAACGCCTGGACGCCGCCGCGCTCGACACCAGCATTCAGGTCCGGATGGAAACGCTCGACAAAGTTCCCGCCGAACAAATGGCGCGAATGCTCCTGAATCTCTATCCCCAGATGTACCAACGCCAGATCAAGGTCGTGGACAAACTTCCCACCCGGCCCGGTGAGACACCGCAAGACAAACCGGCTCCGCCAGACTCAACAAATGCGCCTCCGGCCAAGACGACTTCCACCGACGCAGCCGGCGGCGCGCCGAGGTCGGAGGACGCGGAATCGCCTCCCGTCGTTATGGCCGTGGACAAAACGGCCAACGTCCTCATCTTCTCCGGGCCGGGGCGTGAGTTGAAACAGATTCATTCGATCATCTTCGAGTTGACCTCGTCCTTCGTGAGCAACGATGCCGAGTTCCGCCAGTTCCCGTTGAAGGAAGCCGATCCTGTGGCCGCGGCGCGAACCCTCAGCGAATTGTTCCGCCCGGAACCGTTCATGGCCGGCCAGGCGGGAGCGCAAGCCCGAGGGCAAGGCCGGCGCCCCTTGCAAGGCGCGCCGCCGCCCCAGGCGCAACCTCAACCGGTGCCCGCCCCGGGCCAGCCCGGTCAAGTCCTCCTCGTCCCCTCGCGGATCGCGGTCGTCGCCGAGCCGCGCACGCGCAGTTTGATTGTTCGCGCCCGCCCGTCGGATTTCTCTTTGCTCGAAACGCTCATCAAACAACTGGATGTTCCGGGCGTCAGCTCTCAGATCGAGTTTCGGCTGATCCCATTGCAGAACGCGCACCCGGACAAATTGCTGCCGCTGGTGATTCAGATGATCACCCAATTGAATCTGGCGCGTCCCGCCGACCCGCTTGCGGTCATCAAAGATCCGCGCGGCGGCGCGTTGTTCGTCGTGGCTCGCGCGGTGTTGCTGGATCAGGTGGAAAAGATGATTCGCGATCTGGATATGCCGACGGATTTCGCGGAGGCGGAGGTTCAGATTATTCCTTTGAAAAACGCCCGCGCGCCCCAACTGGCGGCCACGCTGCACGAAATGCTCAAACCGGGAGCCACGGGCGAGGTGACTCCCGCCGCGCGCGAACTTCAAGAACAAGTCCGGCGGCTGCGCGTGCAGAACGATCAAGGCGTTTCGGTCATCCTGGATTTGACCAAGCCGATCAAAGTCATGGCCGATCCGCTGCAAGCTGCGCCCGGCGGGAGCAATCGGCTGATCCTGGCCTCCACTCCCGACAACCTCAAAGCGCTCTCCGCCGTGGTGGAGATGATGGACACCACATCGCCGGAAGGCTTGCTCACGGAAGTGAAAGTGTTCCGGTTAAAGTACGCTTCCGCGACGCGGCTCGTGCCGTTGCTCCAATCAGTGTTCGCCGAAAGCGCGCCCACAGCGGGCACCGAGGCGTTGCGCATCCAGGTGAGCCGGCTGCAAACCGTGCTGGGGCGAAACGGCACGCGGACGACCGAGCGGCCTTCGCGCCGTCAGGCCGTCCTGATGCAAGCCGACGACACCACCAACGTCCTGATCGTCGCGGCCCGCAGCGACATCACGCCGCTGATTGAGGACGTGATCCGGACGCTGGATATTCCCGCCGCATCCGGCTTTTCCACGATCCGACTTTATCCGTTGCAGCACGCGGACGCGGCGGTGATTCAGAAGTTGATCAACGATCTTTACCGCGGCCCCAACGCCAACCAGATCCGCAACGAGGACCGCCCGAACGTGACCATCGACGACCGGACGAACACGCTCATCGTATCGGGCAACGAAAACGCCTTCGCGATCATTGCCAGTTTGCTGGACCGGTTGGATCGCGAATTGCCCGGAGGCGAAATCCGGCTCGTGGCGCTCCGCCACGCTGCGGCTCAAACGCTCAGCATTACGCTCACCACGCTTTTCAACCAGCGTTACCAAGGCGCCCGCACGCCGGACGCTCAGCGCAACCGTCCGATCATTCTCCCCGACCCGCGCAGCAACAGCCTCTTGATCGCGGCGAACCCGGAAGACAATCGCGCGCTGGATGAACTTCTGGCCAAACTCGACCGCCCGCCCGACAACCCCGCCGTGGCGCTGACGGTAATCGGATTGCGGCACAACGATTCTGCGCGCGCGGCTTCCATGATTCAAAGCGTCTTCACGGCGCGGCGTCAGAGCCTGGCGATCGCGGGCCAGCCGCCCACACCGCAAGACCAGGTTCACGTCGAGCCGGATTCGTTGTCCAACTCCCTGGTGATTTCCGCCAATCCGGAGAACCTGGAGCTGATCAGAGGGCTTCTGGCCAAGATTGATGTGGAGCCAACCGCTGCCGAAGGCCTCATCCAGATTTTCCCGCTGAAGCAAGCGGACGCGCAGCGCGCCGCGACCATGCTCCGCGCTTTGATGGATCAGGGCATTTACCGCCCCGGCCTCAGCGCCGGCGGGAGAGGCCGTTCCGGGCGCGACGCCCTCGCCGTTACGGTTGATCAGCGCTCCAACACGCTCATCGTCTCGGCCAGTCCGGAGAACCTGATCGTCGTGAAAGAACTGATCAAACAGATTGATTCGCACACCGGCGCGGACACGGGGAACATTCAGCTTTACGCGTTGAAACACGCCAAGGCGTCCCAACTAGCCAGCGTGCTCGAACAATTCTTCCGCTCCAAGCGCGCGGGGGAATCCGTCGCCGGCGCGGCGGAACGCAGCGTGCCCGTGACCGTCACGGCGGATGACCGAACGAATACGCTGTTGATCACAGGCGGCAAAGAAATCTTCGAGATGGTCGATCGCATGATCGCGCAGTTGGATTCCAAGGAGATCGTGGCGAAGACCAGCTTCCGCGTCATCCCGCTGAAGCAGGCGACGGCGGGCAAACTGCAGGCGACCTTGACCCAGCTTTTCGCCCGGCGCCCTTCGGCTGTCCAAGGCCAGCCGCCCGATCCGATCACCGTCGTGGCCGATAGCTGGGCCAACGCGCTGATCGTCGGAGCGGCGCCGGAAGATTTACAGATGGTGGAAGCGCTGGTAGCGCAACTCGACAGTGGCGCCGCCGATGTGGGCCTCGAAGTCCAGGTGATTCCACTGGTCAAAGCGGACGCGCGCCGAGTCTCCCAGACCGTGCAGACCCTTTACCGCAGCGGCGGCCCCGGCACGGCCTCGCCCGTCACCGTCAACGTGGACGAACGCCTGAACGCGCTGGTGGTTTCCGCAGGCCAGAGCGATTTGAAGCGCATCGCGGAACTGGTGAAGAAGCTCGATACGGACCAGGTGGCGAACGTCTCGGAGATTCGCATCTTCCCGCTGGTCCAGGCGCGGGCCACGCAATTGGCGTCGATTCTCACGTCGATTCTAAATACGAAACCGGCGTCGCTGACGGAGCAAAGCCCCAGCCGCCAATCGCTGCTTCAGTTCATTACCCGGACCGCCGAGGGCAAAGACCTCGTGGCGTCAGCTTTGAAGGAAGGGGTGTTGATCACGCCGGACCCGCGCACCAATTCGCTGATTGTGTCCGCGCCGCTGGATTACATGACGCTGCTGGAGCAGTTGATCGCCCGGCTGGATGCAAGCCTGGCGCAGGCCGCGAAGATCCGTGTCTTCAATCTCAAGAACGCGGACGCGCGTCAGATGTCCACAATCCTGACGACGCTCTTCCGGCTGCAGCGCTCGCCGACCCAGGCTGCGAACGACCAGACGGTTGAATATTCGCTCGTCAGACCGGCGCCCAATCCGAACGCGCCCGAGGAGCCGCAACTGGAAGAAACCGCCTCCGCCACATTCGGCACGCACGAAGACAGCACGCTGACGTTGACCGTGGACTTGCGCACGAACAGCTTGATCGTCGGCGGGGCCGAACACTATGTCGCGCTGGCTTCCGAAATCATCCAAGCACTTGACTCCAGTCCGGCGCAGGAGCGGCAAGCGGAAGTGTACCGGCTGAAAAACTCGCGGGCGCCCGACGTCGAAGGCGCGTTGCGAAATTTTCTGCGGCAGGATCAACAACTGATCAGCGCCGCGGTGGGAAGCCAGGCCATGGCGCAGGAGCTTCTGGAAAAACAGGTGTCCATCGTGGCCGAAACCAACAGCAACGCCCTGCTCATTTCCGCCAGCCCGCGCTATTTTGTGCAGGTCAAATCGTTGATCGAACAACTCGATCAGCCGCAACTCCAGGTGTTGATCCAGGTGTTGCTCGCGGAAGTCACGCTCGATGCCACCAGCGAATTGGGTGTCGATTGGTCGTATCAGTCCAGGGGCACGCCGCAGTTCAGCACGGGTCAGGATCTGGGTGCCGCCGAGGCGCTCAAGAACTTCGGAGGTTTTTCCTCCGGCGTGACCGGAAGCAACTTCAGCTTTTTGTTGCGCGCCTTGGAAAGCGAAGGGCGGCTTCAGGTGCTGAGCCGGCCGCAAATCCTGACCGCGGACAACCAGGAAGCCGTCGTGAACATCGGCCAGCAAGTGCCGTTGATCACCGACGCGCGTGTCACGCAATTCGGCGACAGCATCAATACCGTGGCGTACAAAAATGTCGGCGTCGAATTGAGGGTCACTCCACGCATCAGCCCGGATGGATTCGTGAAGATGGACGTCGGTCCGCGCATCAGTCAGTTGACCAGCTCGGACGTCGAGCTGGGACGCGGCGCCAAAGCGCCCATCATCAATGAGCGCAGCGCTACCACGACCGTGAGCGTGCAAAGCGGCCAGTCTATTCTCATCGGCGGCTTGATCAGCACCACCGACGACACGCGGGCCAGCCGGACGCCGTTCCTCAGCAGAATTCCGTATCTCGGCGCGCTGTTCCGGAGCCACAAGAAGATCGAAGACCGCAAGGAGCTGCTGATCATTTTGACACCGCAGGTGCTGGTCAAAGCCGAAGTGATCGCACAAACACGCGACGCGGCTTCGGTCACGCGCGAGCAATTGGACCGCTCGACGATCAACGAGGAATTCAATCGCGATCCGCTCCAGAGGCAAATCCTCGACCCGCTCTACCCGAACAAACCGACCAATGCCCCCGCGCTGAAACCCGGCAAACGATCGCCCAGGAATTGACGAGAGCGTGCCCCAACCGCGGCCAGTCACGTTGTTGCATGGTTAAATCGAATTGTAGGGCAGGCATCATGCCTGCCGGTCATGCGGGCATCTTGCCCGCTTCGTTAAATTGGCTCAATGGGGATAGAAACGAGACACCGCTGGAGCGGTGCTGCCGCACCGCCGCATCGACTGAAGACCGGCTGCGCGGCAACGCAGCCCTACCGTCAAGTTCAGGGGAAGCTCTCTTGGCCTCAGGGCCATGCCCATGGCCCTTGAACCGAAAACTGCGCGGACCGCAGCCTTTAGGCTGTTTCCGCGCACTCTCCGCAGTCGGGCGTCGAAGCGGCCTGAAGGCCGCGGTCCGAGGAGACGGTTCATGGGAAGCTCCCATGGCCACGTCGCCATGCGCATGGCCCATGAACCCACCCCTTCCTCTCCTACGAGGGGAGCTCCGTCCAACGTCGCGGAGCTCAGTTCCCCTCCTGGGAGGGGTGAAGAGGTGGGTTGGTTCGTGGAGAGCCTTGTGGAGAGGACCCGTTTCCAAGAACTGGAACGTCCACTCCCAGGTTCCAGGCGCTTGGACCTCGTGCCTTTCGTGGCTTTCGCGGTTCGCATTCTTGGCCGTGCTCCCGCTCCTCTGCCTGGCGCTATCGGGTTGCTCGACGCCGCGATCGGGCGCGCCGGCGCCCCAGCGTTCGTCTTCAACACAGATTGACGAGCTGAACGTGCTGGCCATGCCGGTTCCGCTTAATCTCGACGCCGCGCCGGGGGTCGATGGGTTCGCGATCCAGGTTTATGCCGTGAATCGCCGTCATCTCAAAGCGCAACCCATCCAGGACGGCACGCTGGACGTGCTCATGTATGACGGGCTGGTGAAAGACCTGCGTCGGGACAATCAGTCGTTCCGCCACGTTTGGAGCTTCGCGGCGGATGAACTGAAACGGTTTGCGTTCGATACAGCCATCGGCGTGAGCTATCGGCTCACGCTCAATTGGGGCACCGACAAACCGCGCGACGACAAAATCACGTTGATCGTCCGGTATCGGCCCAGCCAGGGCGCTTCCATCTACTCGGCGCCAAGCTCCATCGCGATCCCGGGCCCATAGGCATGAGGCACGCCGGGATGAACCATAGGGACGGATTCCACTCCGTCCCTGAATTCACTCGCGGATCGAAAGTGCAATTTCAGGGACGCGGTGGAACGCATCCTTGCCCATTCATGGGCCGTGTGCATGGTGTCGTGCCATGGCTCTTTCCCATGAACCGTCCTCCGTGGCCTTTGGGCCGCTGTAACGCCCGACTGCGGAGAGTGCGCGGAAGCAGCCTAGAGGCTGCGGTCCGCACGGTCTTCGGTTCATGGGCTGTGTGCAAGGTTCTGGAATCAAGGAAGCTTCCCACGGTAGGGCGAGCCTGTCCCCAGCGAGCCGAGTCGGACGTATTCCACGCCTGTCGAGCGGCTCGTTGAGGACAACTCGCCCTACCGCTGATCGGTTCAGTCCCCAGCGAGCCGAGTCGGACGTATTCCACGCCCGTCGAGCGGCTCGTTGAGGACAACTCGCCCTACCGCTGATCGGTTCAAGGGACGAGTGCATGGTTCTGGAATCAAGGAAGCTTCCCACGGTAGGGCGAGCCTGTCCCCAGCGAGCCGAGTCGGACGTATTCCACGCCTGTCGAGCGGCTCGTTGAGGACAACTCGCCCTACCGCTGATCGGTTCAAGGGACGAGTGCATGGTTCTGAAACCAAGGCAGCTTCCCATGGTAGGGCGAGCCTGTCCCCAGCGAGCCGAGTCGGACGTTTTCCACGCCCGTCGAGCGGCTCGTTGAGGACAACTCGCCCTACCGCTGATCGGTTCAAGGGACGAGTGCATGGTTCTGAAACCAAGGAAGCTTCCCACGGTAGGGCGAGCCTGTCCCCAGCGAGCCGAGTCAGACGTGTTCCACGCACGTCGAGCGGCTCGTTGAGGACAACTCGCCCTACCGCTGATCGGTTCAAGGGACGAGTGCATGGTTCTGAAACCAAGGCAGCTTCCCACGGTAGGGCGAGCCTGTCCCCAGCGAGCCGAGCCAGACGTATTCCACGCACGTCGAGCGGCTCGTTGAGGACAACTCGCCCTACCGCTGATCGGTTCAAGGGACGAGTGCATGGTTCTGGAATCAAGGAAGCTTCCCATGGTAGGGCGAGCCTGTCCCCAGCGAGCCGAGTCGGACGTATTCCACGCCCGTCGAGCGGCTCGTTGAGGACAACTCGCCCTACCGCTGATCGGTTCAAGGGACGAGTGCATGGTTCTGGAATCAAGGAAGCTTCCCACGGTAGGGCGAGCCTGTCCCCAGCGAGCCGAGCCAGACGTATTCCACGCACGTCGAGCGGCTCGTTGAGGACAACTCGCCCTACCGCTGATCGGTTCAAGGGACGAGTGCATGGTTCTGGAATCAAGGAAGCTTCCCATGGTAGGGCGAGCCTGTCCCCAGCGAGCCGAGTCGGACGTATTCCACGCCCGTCGAGCGGCTCGTTGAGGACAACTCGCCCTACCGCTGATCGGTTCAAGGGACGAGTGCATGGTTCTGGAATCAAGGAAGCTTCCCACGGTAGGGCGAGCCTGTCCCCAGCGAGCCGAG
>Ga0194120_10002029_pt1 | contig 35562 bp, 32 predicted proteins | sample TA2MahCa65mmetaG_FD_148642 | JGI IMG/M metagenome (GOLD analysis project Ga0194120, IMG submission 148642) | Freshwater microbial communities from Lake Tanganyika, Tanzania - TA2015019 Mahale Deep Cast 65m | ecosystem: Environmental > Aquatic > Freshwater > Lake | place: Tanzania: Lake... | reverse complement strand
GCCCAGCGCAAGCAGGCCGGCGTCGGAGCCACCTGCCGCCGGCGGGGGATCGCCCTCGCGGCGTGTCCCTTCGGCGGCCTCGGCCGGCGCCTCCCGCAGCTTGCTCTCGACCGCTTCGACGCCCGCGACCAGGCCGCCGCCGAAATCTCCGGCCTTGAAGCGCGGCACCATCTTCTTCTGTTGCATCCCGCCCAGCCAGCCGTCGGGCAGGATGGGCTCCAGGCCGTAGCCCGTCTCCATCTCCAGGCGCCGCCGGTCGCGCACCAGCAGGACGAGCAGGCCGTTGTCGGCGCGGCGCTTTCCCACGCCCCAGCGGTTGAAGAGGGCGGTAGCGAACTCCTTGGGCGTGGTGTCCACCTCGGGGACCGTGACCACGGCGATCTCGACGCCCAGGTCGCGATCCAGGGAGTCGATGCGGCGATTCAGCTCAACTTCGGCGGCCTCGGGGATGACCCCGGCCTCGTCCGCGATCCAGGAGCCGCGGCTGCGCGGATTGGCCACGTCGCCGACCGAGTACGCGACTGCGGCCGCGAGCAGGCAGAGCACGGTGCCCATGGTCCCACCCAGTATGGACTAGACGACCTTCAGGGCGCCAGGTCCGTGGAATTCCGCCGCGCCCAGTCCTGCAAGCCGGGACGCGCCGCCTCGAAGCCCGCGACCGGATCGTCGCTGAGCACCGACCAGAGCATCCCGCCGCCGTAGCCGGCCCGCTTGGCCTCGTCGAGGATCTCGGCCGGCCGTTTCTTGGACCTGGTCGTCGGGAACTCGCCCAGGATCAGCGGGCGATCCAGTCGCATGTCCTTGACCGGCCTTGACAGCGAGCTGCCGAGCCAGTCGTGGCCGTCGTACCAATGCGCGTGGTAGAGGTCCAGCCCCAGATCCCGGACCAGGCCGAGGCCGCGGGTGCTCGCGAGCCCCACCGTCGCCCACTGGTTGGTATGGCGGTGGATCGCGTCGGTTCCGGCTTTCAGGAAAGCCCGCATGTCGGCGTTCCAGGGCATCGTGAACGGGTTCCAGGCTCGCTGCCCGAAGGTGACCCATTCCGGCTCGTTGAGGAGATCCCAGGCCTCGATCGCCGGGTCGCGCCCGTAACGCTCGAGGATCGGCGTCAGGACGTTGTCGATGAACGCTTCGCGCTTGCGCGGATCGCGGATGACGTCCGCGTGCCCGCCGGTCTGCACCTCGCCCGGCGGCTTCTTCTTGCCCTTCACGAACAGGAAGTCGATCACCGAGAAGGTGATCTTGATGCCGCTTCTCCGCGCGGCCGCCAGCGCGGCATCCATGTCCGCGAAGACGCGATCGTCCAGGCCCAGGGGCGTCCCGTCGGGGGCCCACCGGATGCCCGCCCGGCCGTCGCCGAACAGCCACCAGCGCACGTGGCGCGCCTCGTCCGCCGCCAGCTTCCCGAGTGCCGCGTCGAGCTTTTCGCGGCCTTCGGGTCGGCGGCGAGGCCGCCGCCTGGCCGCCAGGCGCTGGCGCCGAAGTCCCCGCCGTAGTTCACCCACGGGAGGTTGGCGCCGACCATGAAGCGCGTCGGGCCGAAGAGGGCCGGGGGTGCCGCGCCAAGGGTACCGGCCTGCGCGGCCTCGGAGGGACGCGCCGCAGCGCCCGGCGCCTCGGCGCGCCGCAGGGGGGCGGGGGTGGCGCGCGCCCGATCGGCCCGCGTCAGGGGATCCATACGGGAGGATTTCGGGCCGGGTGGCGGAGATCTTGCGCGGCCCTACTCGTTGTCGGCCACGGTCGCGCCCTCGGGGAGCGACGTGTCGGCGACGCTGCCGGTCGCCACGTCCACGGCGACGACCCCGCCCTGCCGAGGCACTCCCTGGACCCCGCGGGCGAGCGTGTACGGGCGCTCGACCACGGGGTCAGGGGGCGTCGCCACGAGCGCCGCGGGAAGGGGAGACCCGCAGGCGGTCAGGCCGGGGCATAGCACCAGGAATATCGCCAGTAGATTCGAAGAAGCTTTCATCACGAGGCCTCGCGCACGGCCATGATCTGGCCGTGACTCTCGAAGAAGCGCCCGGGCGGCAGCAGCGACCGGACGGCCAGCGTCGCTTCCTGCACCTGCAGCTCCACTCCCGGGAAGACTCCCTGCTCCACCACGACCGCCGGCGCCACCGACAGCCGCGTCGCCTGCTCCAGGGCGTCGCGCTCCAGGCGCAGGCTGCGCGCCGCCCGTTCGACCTCGGTCTCGACGCCGTGCAGGTAGTTGAACTCGCGGGGCGACGTGACGCGTTCGGCCGCGTCGCGAATGAGGGCGAGCCGGGACTCGGATCGCCGGATCTCGGCGTCCAGTTCGGCGATCCGCGCTGTGCGGTGCCACTCGGGAACCACCATCACCTGCGTGCGCGGCGCCGTCCGGGTTCCGAGGGCGAGGGCATGCAGGCCGCGGTCGGCCACCAGATGTCCACCGAACACCCGGCCGCCGATCGCGGCCACCCCGCCGACCTCGGTCTCGCAGTACGCCAGTTCGCCCGCGACGCGCAGGTTGCCGGCGCACCGGACGTGCGACCGCTGCCCGGACTGGAACTCGATGTCGCCGGTGGCCTCGAGGCGGGAGTGCACCCGCACCGACCCGGTGATCTCGATCGACCCGTCGGCGTGGATCTCGCCGCCCGTGACGCTTCCGAAGACGCGGACGTCGCCGCCGGCCCGCACGCGGACTCCGGCGGGCAGATCGCCGTCGATGCGGATGTCTCCGGCGAAGTCGTAGTTCGTAAGGCGTCTGGAGGGCATCGGAATGACCAGTTCGGGCACCTTTCTTAGCGTCGTGACGTCCATGTCGCACCTCCTGCCCTCACGTTAGCGCGGACCGGCCCGACGTTTGAACCGGCACGCGCGTGGCGCGCGCGGGATACTTTCTTTTCGAAAGCGTTTCAAAAATCACGGATTGGTCACAGTTGAAAAACCGGAAGGCAACCACCGCGAAGCCTGGCAACCTGGAACCATGACCACTCTCGATCCCGAGACCCGGGCGCGGCTGGTGCACGACCTGCTGAATCCGCTCGCCAGCGCGCTGGGGTACGCGCAGATCCTGGCCGATCCTGGCCGCAACCTCTCACCCGAGTTGCAGCGCGAGTTTGCCGCCGAGATCGCCGACGGCCTCAAGCGCGTCTGCGATCGGTTGCCCGAGCTTTTCGGCCTATGACGATCCCCCCGCACGTGTGGATCGTCGACGACGATCAGAGCCTGCGCAAGCTGTACGCATTCATCCTCGAGCAGGAAGGATTCTCGACCGAAAAGTTCGGCTCCAAGGAGGAAGTCCTGCTGCGGCTCAAGGCGGGGCCGCCCGATCTGCTGCTCCTGGATCTCGGCCTCCCGGACGGGGACGGCCAGGAGATCTGCCGCATCTTCCGCGACGATCCGGCGGCGGCCGCCATCCCGATCGTCGTGGTTACCGGCAGCCTGGACATGACCGATCGGTATCGCGCCCTCGCCGAGGGCGCCGACGATTTCCTGACCAAGCCCATCGATCAGATGGAACTCGTGCTGCGGATGCGCAACCTGCTCAAGCGTGCCGCGGGCTTCCACCTGCGCGACACCGAATGCCTTCGGGCCGGCGATCTGGAACTCGACCTGCGCAATCACGAACTGCGCTCCGGGGAACGGCAGGTGCAGCTTACCCCGAGCGAATTCGCCATCCTGCGCCACCTGCTCGAGCGCGTGGGCGTGCCCGTGTCGGCCGAAACCCTGCTGGTCGAGGCCCTGGGCTACCCGCCGCGCCTGGGGAATCCGGAAATCCTGCGCGCGCACGTCAAGAAGATCCGCCGCAAGATCGAGGACAATCCCGACGAGCCCAGGATCCTCGTCAATCGGCCCCGCCTGGGCTACATGGTGCCCGAGCCGAGGCGGGCGTGACCACCGACCAGGTCGCATTCCTGGTCCTCGAAGGCGCACCCCTCGGGGCCTCCCTGGCCGCCGGGGGACTGGGGCGCCCGGCGCTGAGCCAGCTATGCGCCGCGGTCGCGCTCTGCCCGGCGGTATTCTCACTTTCCGAAGTCTCCCTGGTCGCGCTCCACCCGGGTGAACTCGACACGGTGGGTCTTCCGCCGGCCGAGGCCCTACTGGCGATCCTGATCGCGGTGACGCTGCTGCTGTGGCAGCAGGATCGGCCTCCCCTGTCCCTGGTCTTGAAGGCAGGCGTGGCGAGGTTCTCGTTCTTCGCCGCGCTGGCCATCGCGATCTTCCTCCCCTACATGCTCCAGGTCGTCGTGGTGATCCTCGACGAGACGACCCACTTCTCGGTCGAGACCTTGGTGGCCTTGGCGGGAACGGGCATGACGGCGGTCGGTGCCGGATTCGTCGTCGCCGCGGGCATCTTCTGGGACCGCTACTCGGAAGTGCGAAAGGTCCGCATGCGGGAGGCCGAGGCCGCCAACCGGCGCAAGAGCGAGTTCCTCGCCAACATGTCCCACGAGCTGCGGACGCCGCTGAACGCCATCATCGGGTTCTCGGAGGTCCTCGTCGACCTGCGCGCCGGCCCCGTCACGCCGGTCCAGGCCGAGTTCCTCGCAAACATCGTCTCCAGCGGGCGCCACCTCCAGGCCCTCATCGACGACGCGCTCGATCTCTCGGCCATCGAGGCCGGCCGCACGCGCCTGCGGCCCGAACCAGTTGAAGTCCGGCCGATCGTCGAGCAGGTCTGCGCGGCGACGCGCGGTCTGGCCGAGCTGCGGGGCGTCGAACTGGCCGTCGACGTCGAACCGACTCTCGGCCGCGTGGTCACCGACCCGGTCCGGCTCAAGCAGGTGCTGATCAACTACGTCACGAACGCCATCAAGTTCAGCGAGTCCGGCGGCCTGGTCGCCATCCGGGCGCTAAACGCCGGCACGGACCGTTTTCGCCTCGAAGTCCTGGACAACGGCTGCGGGATTTCGGCGGAGAACCAGCCTCGGTTGTTCCAGCCGTTCGAGCAACTCGACATGGGCGCCGCCAAGCGGCATTCGGGCGCAGGTCTCGGCCTCGCGCTGACCAGGCGCATCGTCGAGGCGCAAGGCGGGAGCGTCGGCGTGATGAGCCAGCCTGGAGAAGGCAGCGTGTTCTGGGCCGAGTTACCCAGAGGTTCTCCATGAAGGGCCGCATAGTCATCGTGGACGATAACCCGGCCGGCGCCCGCCTCGCGGCCTATGTCCTGGAGTGCGAAGGTTTCGCGGTCAAGGTCGCCGACCGGCCAGAGAATGGCCTCGAGCTGATCCGCGAGTGGCGTCCCGATCTGGTCCTGATGGATCTGCAGTTGCCCGGGATCAGCGGTCTGGAGTTGACCCGGCTGCTGAAGGCGGATGAGAATACGGCTGGTATCGTCATCGTGGCGCTTTCGGCCTACGTCCGGTTGGAAGATCGAGATCAGGCGCAGGACGCCGGCTGTGACGGCTTCATCGCCAAGCCCATCGACACGCGGGCATTCCCCGCACAGGTCGCATCCTTCCTGGAAAAGCCTCTTTGACCCTCGAGGTCACCGACCGCAACTACATGTGGTGGGCGGCACTCCCCGTGCTGCTCGGCATGTTCATCGTGATCATGGACAACTCGGTCGTCAACGTGGCGTTGCCCAGGATCATGGGCGCCTTCGGGTCGGACGTGAAGGAGATCGAGTGGGTGTCCACCGGCTACATGCTGGCCGCGGCCGTCATGATGCCCACGACGGGATTCCTGGGAGATCGCTTCGGACGGCGTCGCCTGTACGCCGGGGCCATCGCGCTCTTCACCTTGGTCTCGCTGCTTTGCGGCCTGGCGTGGGACACGGCCAGCCTCGTGGCGTTCCGGATCCTCCAAGGGGCGGTCGGCGGCGCCATCCCGCCGATTGGCCAGGCGATTCTCTTCGAGGCCTTCCCCCCGCATCGCCGCGGGCTCTCGATGGCCCTGGTGGGCGTCGGCGTGATGCTCGCGCCCACCATCGGCCCCACCCTTGGCGGCTATCTGGTGGACTTCCTGGATTGGCGGTGGATCTTCTTCGTGAACCTGCCGGTCGGCATGGCGGCCGCGACCCTGGCCTGGTGGATCGTGCGGGACAACCCCGCGCGCCGGGTGGGCTTCGATGCGGTCGGCTTCGCTTTCATGGCAATCTTCCTGACGACGCTGCTCCTGGCGTTCAGTCACGGTACGGGCCAGGGGTGGGCCTCGGCGAACATCCGCGGCCTGTTCCTGGCGGCGGCGATCAGCTTCGTGGCGTTTCTCGCGGTGTCCCTGCGCCGGACCGACGCCATCGTGGATCTGCGCCTGTACGCGATCCCCACCTACACTGCCGGCACGCTCGCCTCGGTAGTAGTGGGCATCGGCCTCTTCGGCAGCCTGTTCCTGCTGCCGCTATTCCTGCAAAATCTCATGGGCCGCGATGCGCTGCACACCGGTCTTCTGCTGTTGCCGCAGGGCCTGACCATGGCCTTGACGATGCCGCTCAGCGGCTTGCTGCTCGGCAGGCTCGATCCGCGCCTCCTGCTCGGGTGCGGCCTCGGGGCCGTCAGCCTGTCGCTCTTCCTGCAGGCCGGCATGACGGTCGAGACGCCCGATGGCGAGATCGTGGCCTGGACCGTGCTCCGGTCGGTCGGGTTCGCCCTCGCCTTTCCGGCGATGAACCAGACATCCTTGGGCGCCGTGCCGATCGAACGCATCGGGCACGCGTCGGGCCTCTACAACGTCACGCGGCAGATCGGCGGCACCTTCGGCATCGCGCTGCTCGCCACGATCCTGGCGCACCAGCAATCCCAGGTGCCCGCGTTCCAGGAGGCGTTCCGCCTCGCCGGGATCATCGCCCTCATCGGGATCGGGCCGACGCTTTTCATGGTGCCGAGGCGGCGACCCGACCCTTCCAAGGACTAGCCTACTGGAAGCGGAACCTGGGCAGGACGGGATTCCAGGCGGCCCCGGGTTCGCTCGCGTCGCGCCCGCCGGCCGGATTGAACGTCTCGCTCTCGTCGCGATCCTCATAATCCCAGGCCTTCTGGATGTCCAGTTGCATCCTGGCCCTGCCCGACGCGCCGGCCCGCAGGTCGAGCGGAGCCAGGAAGTACTGCCCGACCTGATAGGGCTTGTCGGCGGGTATCTTGCCCCAGAGATCGTCGTTGCCGAACGGCCCGCGGTCGTGTCCGGTCCTGGGATCGGGCGCCGAGGCAAAATGGCTGCCGGTTGCCGGGGGTACCGATCGGGTGGCCGGCGAGAATCCGTGGGTGCCGACCCAGCCCAGTTCGGTGCCCGCGTCGTCGATGAACGTCACGTCTCCCTGGTGGTGCTTGCCCTTGCCGAATGGCTTCTGGCCGGGGAAGTCGTCGTCGGTGAGGTAGACCCGTAGCGTCTGATCCTTGCCGTTGACCGGGATCTTGCACTGGACCCAGTAGATGTCGACGACAACGCCGGCGTAGGAACCGGCCAGAAGCGACCCGGTGGCGACGTCCCTGGCCGGTGCGTCCGGCGACAGGTCGACCACCACCGAGTCGGCCAGCGTATCGCTGGCCAGGATGGTCTGGCTGCCCGTAGCCATCGCCGATCCGGTCGCCGGCACCAGGGCGATGCGGGAGAGGGCGATCGCGTATTGCTTGGGCGCAAGCGTGCGCATGGTGCCTTGAATCCGGCGGAAAGCGGCGCTCAGGGGCTTGCCGGGGTCGAACGCGGCGCCCGCGGCGAAGTTGGCCTCGGCGCTGAAAGTCAGGATCGCGGGGGCAGGCGTGCCGGCCTGCATGGCGCCCGTGGGCGTCGGGGCCGGAAAGAGAGTCCCCAGACCGGCGCAGCCGGTAAGGAGGAGGGCCGTACCGATTGCGTACCTCACAAGATGTCCTTCGCCCTTCTCACGACCTCGTCCACGGTGAACCCGAAGCGCTCCAGCAGGATCTCGCCTGGCGCGGAAGCGCCGTAGCGATCCAGCCCGATCGACGCGCCGGCGTCACCCACGTACTTCGACCATCCGAGGGTCACCCCGGCCTCGATGGAGATCCTGGCCTTGACCGAGGCCGGCAGGACCTCGGCGCGGTACTCCGCGGGCTGGGCCTCGAAGAGCTCCCACGACGGCATCGATACGACCCTGGTTGGGACGCCTTCGCCTTGCAGCCGCTCGCGGGCCGCGAGGGCCAGGGCGACCTCCGACCCGGTGCCGATGAGTATCAGCTTCGGGACGCCCCCTTCCGCCTCGGCCAGGACGTACGCGCCCTTTGCCAGGCCTGCCGCCTTGCCGCACTTCTCGCGATCCACGACCGGCAGCTTCTGGCGCGAGAGCACCAGACCGACCGGCCCGTGCCGGTGGCCGATGGCGGTGCGCCAGGCCGCGACCGCCTCGTTGGCGTCCGCCGGACGGATCACCGTGAGTCCGGGCATCGCTCGCAAGCTCATCAGGTGCTCGACGGGCTGATGGGTGGGGCCGTCCTCGCCGAGCCCGATCGAGTCATGGGTCCAGACGAAGATGACGGGCAGTTCGTTGAGCGCGGCCAGCCGGACGGCCGGCCGCATGTAGTCGGAGAACGCGAAGAAGGTCGCCGTGAAGGGCCGGACACCGCCGTGATAGGCCATGCCGTTGGCGATGGAGCCCATGGCGTGCTCGCGCACGCCGAAGTGGAGGTTGCGCCCCTCTCCCGTCCGGGCGTCGAACGAGCCGAAAGCTTTCAGCCGCGTGTTGGTCGAGACCGACAGGTCGGCGTCGCCCCCGACCAGGTCGGGCAGGTGCTCGGCGATGACGCCAAGCGCCTTGCCGGCGGCCACGCGCGTCGCCTCCTTCTCGCCGGCCTGCCACATGGGCAGATGGTCCACGAAAGCTTCGTCGACCTCGCCGGCAAGCGCGCGCCGCCAGTCCCGGGCCAGGTCGGGATGGAGTTTCTCGTAGTCGGCCATGCGCGCTTCCCACTCCCGCTGCGCGGCGGCGCCGCGCTCGCGCGCGCCGCGGAAATGCGTCAGGGCGTCCCCGGGGACGGAGAACGGCTCGCTGGCCTCCCAGCCGAGCGTCTGCTTGGTGAGCGCGACTTCCGCCGTCCCGAGGGGGCTGCCATGGGCCTCGCTCGTGCCCGCCTTGTTGGGGGAGCCGAAGCCGATGGTGGTCCGCACCACGATCAACGACGGGCGCGACTCGTCGCCGATGGCGGCCTGCAACGCCCGGTCGATGCCGTCGATGTCGCGGTCGCCGTCGGCGACGGACAGGACCTGCCAGCCGTAGGCCTCGTACCGCTTCGCGACATTCTCGCTGAACGCGAGATCCGCCGGCCCGTCGAGGGTGATGTCGTTGGCGTCGTACAGGTAGATGAGCTTGCCGAGGCCGAGATGGCCGGCCAGGGAAGCGGCTTCAGCCGAGACGCCCTCCATGAGGTCGCCGTCGGACACGAGCGCGAAGGTCCGGTGGTTGACCACCTCGAAGCCGGGACGATTGAAGCGGTGCGCCAGGAGGCGCTCGGCGATGGCCATCCCCACGGCGTTTGCCGTGCCTTGGCCCAGGGGGCCAGTCGTGGCCTCGACGCCCGGCGTCAGCAGCGTCTCGGGGTGCCCCGGCGTCTTGCTGCCCCACTGGCGGAACGCCTTGAGATCGTCGAGCGACAGATCGTAGCCGGTGAGGTGCAGGAGGCCGTAGAGCAGCGCGCAGCCGTGCCCGGCCGAGAGCACGAAGCGATCGCGATCGGGCCAGCGGGGGTCGGCGGGATTGTGCCGCAGATGGCGCTGCCAGAGAACGTAGGCCATCGGCGCCGCCCCGAGCGGCAATCCGGGATGCCCGGACTCGGCCTTCTGGATCATGTCGATCGCGAGGGTGCGGATGGAGTCGATGCAGAGGGCATCCAAGGTCTTGGTGGCGGTGCTCAAGTGAAAACCTCCTGGCGGATCTAGCGGGAATTGGATCCTACACGCCTGAGGGCGGGGATTCCAGGCCTTCCAGCTTCCAGGGGTTCTCCAGGACTTCGCGGACGATCTGCGTGAGCTTCGCGACCTGCTGGCCGTCGATGAAGCGATGGTCGATGGTCGCCGTCAGGTGCATCAGCGGGCGAACGGTCACCTGGCCGTCCCTCACCACGGCCTGCTCGCGGATGGCGCCCACCAGCACCCAGACCGGCACGCGCGCCCAGGGCGTAGGCGGGACGAACCCTTCGTCGACGCCGAACATCCCGACGCTGGTGACCACGCAGGCCCCGAAGGGCAGGGCCTCGAGCCCCAGCGGCCGCGCGCTCAGACCGAGGCCGGACGTCAAGAGGCCGGTGAGGGCCGCGACGGGCCGGATCAGCCAGATCGGCAGGAATTGCAGCAGTCGCTTCCCGCTCTCGAAGTCCGGATCCCCGCCCGCCCGGACCTGCTCGGCGCGCTCGCCCAGTTCGCGGGCGATTTCTGGAATCGATTTCCGGTCGATGTCGGCGATCTTGACCTTCGCGAGATCCTCCTGGTCTGGGATCGCGACCAGGAAGCTGATCGACACGTCGGGATTCGGCAGATGCAGCGTCCCGACCAGGCGGGCATTGAGGGTCGGGGCGTGCCGGAGGCCCTCGCCCAGCGCCTTTCCCACCAGGTGCGTGATCGTCACCCGCTCGCCGGTGGTCTCGCGCAGGTGGTCGATGTAGGCGAGCGCCTGGGAGGCATCTATGGTGAGCTTGCCGTAGATGTTTCCCTCGCGAGGCGCTACGTAAGAGGCGATCGCGAGTTTGCGGCGGTGATTGAGCCTGATCACGGTTCTGGATCGGGTATAGGGGGGACAAGGGGGAACGATCCGTGAATTCCGACACGCGAGTCAAGCGCCGGCGGCTACGCCAGACATGGCGTCGCAACCTCGCGGCCAAGAAGGCCGCGGCTCTCAAGGCCATGCAGAAGGAGGCGATACGACCCGCGCCGATCGCCGCGGGCGGGCCGGCGCCGGCCCCCGGCCTCGCCAAGGGCGCGGCCTCCATCGCGACCTTGCCGGCCCAGGGCTCCCCGCCGGCTCAAGGAACCTCGGCCCCGGCCGCGTTACCGCCGCCCCCGGGCGGCCACGCTCCCCTCGAGGGATTCGACCACGTCAAGCTCAATAACCCCGATCACAAGACGCCGAAGTACCTCTTCGCGCGCGTGGCCCGGCAGTTCGGGCTCGAGTCGGTGAAGGATCACGCCTCGGGCGAGGCCCTCTTGCAGAAGATGGTCCCTTACCTGCGGGCCGCGGGCATGGAGATCGCCGGGGTCAGCCGCGACAAGATCAACGTCAAGACCGAGGTCGGCTGGGAGTGGGTCGACGTCATCCGGGGGGCCGGCGGAGGCGACCCGGCCTGGTGGTGGGGTTCGGAGGGCGTCGGTGCCCCCAGTCCCGGTCCCCACGGTGCCGGCAACCAGCCGGGCGGCGGCCCGGGCGGCGCTCCGGCCCCTGGCGGCCCGCTGACGACCGTGCCGCCGAATCCGTCCTATGCCGCGGTGAGGCTCGACAAGTCGAGCCCGCTCGCGGCCCTGCTCAGCGCCGCCCGGTGGGTTCGGCAGAACCGGCCCGAGTACTTCGACAAGGGCGAAGATCGGCCCACGGCGTACAAGATGATGACCGAGGTCATCGGCATCATGCGGGCAAACGGTTACGACGCCCACCGGGTGGTCAACCACCCGTCGCGGCCGGTCGGGGATCCAGGTCGCTACGGTACCGACGCCCTTGTCCTCGACGGCGTGATCTACGACGTCTTCCGCGCCTGGGGAGATCCGGGCGGCGGCGAGCCTCAGACGCTCAACGTCGGAACCTACGGGAATCGGCCTCGCGAGTAAGGTCGACCTCCTGATCGCCGCGGCCCGCGACCTGCGTGACGCGGTTTCGTCGCTTCCCCTCGCGGGCGCCGATGTCCTGCGCAAGGGCTTCGGGGTGCTGGCGTACGCCTACAACCCTCTCGCGTATGCCTGGGAAGTCCACGAGGCCTACATCAGGAAGTTCGGAGCACTTGGCGGGCCGGGCCGGACCTTGCTGGTCGGCCTCAATCCCGGCCCGTGGGGCATGGGCCAGACGGGAGTGCCGTTCGGCGACCCGCGCATCGTGCGAGACTGGATGGGACTTTCGGGAACGGTCCAGGCGCCGCGAGACCTGCACCCGGCCCGGCCGGTCCTGGGTTTGGCCTCGACGCGCCGGGAGGAGTCCGGTACGACCCTGTACGGGTGGGGGCGAGAACGGTTCGGCACCGCCGAGCGCTTCTTCGGCAAGTTTTACATCGTCGGGCATTGTCCGCTGCTGCTGTTCGACGCGGAGGGGCGCAACGTCACCCCGGCCGACTTTCGCAAGGGCACGCCGCTGTTCGATCGCCTCATGAGCCACTGCGACGGCCATCTGGCGGCTGTCGTCGAGGCCGTCGCGCCGGCGCGCATCGTCGGTCTCGGGCGCTTCGCGACCGACCGCGCCGAACGGGTGGCGCGACGACTGGGGTATGCCGGCGAGATCGCCTGCCTGACCCATCCCAGCCCGCAAACGCGGGGCCGCTGGGGCCCCGGCGGCTGGGGAGCCCTCGCGGATACCGCTCTCTTAAGATACAATTCATAATTGCACCTGGTTCCCGCGAACCCTGGTCTCCGGACCAGGGGTTCTGCGTAAGAAGATGGTTTAGATGAGCAAGGCCACTCTCCTCGATCTGAAGGCATACAAGGCGGAAGTAGACCGCCTGTACGGCCTCGTGGAGGAGCGCCGGTCGGCGCTGGCTGCCGAGACCGGGCGGTCGGGCCGCGTCGCCTTCCGCGAGATCGAGCTGGATGGCGAGCTGCAGGCCCTGATGAACGTCGAATTCTCGACCCACCAGGAGTACGGCGGCCAGAGCGTTACGGGCGTCAATGCGGAGCTGCGCAAGAAGGCGCGCACCGTCAGCCTCGCGGCCTTCGGCGAGCTCATCAAGGCCGAGTACCAGGGCGATCTCTGGGGCCTGTACAAGGAGTGGACCGCGAAGATTCCCGACTCGCGGATGTACAGCATGCTCGAGAAAGCATTCGCCGACGAGGGCCTGCTCAAGGAGGGCCAGGATCTCACCGGCGAGAAGCGCTCCTGGTTCACCGACGCGCTGATCGCGGAGGCCGGGTTGCCGCGCAAGATGCTGCCCGAGGTGGTGGAGCTCTTCGCGCTGTACTGGAAGTACTTCTATCCGATGGACATCCGCGATCTGTTCCGCTACGTGAAAGGCGGGGCCGAAGAGCAGAAGCGCGTTCGCATCCTGCCGGACGAGCACGAGCGCCTGCGGGGCATCGTCGACAAGTGCAAGGAGTTCCCCACCGCCATTTCCTCGGCCATCGGCGAGCTCTCGCTGCTCATGGAATCCCTGTCCGAGCGCGAGGATCTCCAGCCCATCGACCTGGTCGACCGGCCGGAGCGTTTCGAGGAGGTCTGCGGGATCAATCCCACCCGCGTAGTCCGCGGGAGCGTCGCGCTGCGCAGCCTGGCACAACGGGTGTCGCTCGCCATCACGCCCGAGAAGTTCCGGCGCATCGTGCTCTCGCTTGCGGCGGGCACGCGCGTGATCCTGCCTTCGGGCCGCAGCGTGGACACCGAGGAAGCCGGCGACGTCCCCTACTTCGGGCGGTACCGCATCGGCGCGGCCACCCACCTGGTGATGCCCAACGAGTTGCTGCCCCCCGAGGACGTCAACGTCTACCCGGATCATCACCTGTCCACGCTGGGCAACCGGGTCATCTACAAGGCCAAGGACGAGTTCCTGCCGCTGGAGGGGGACGCCGAGAGCCCCATCATCCCGCGAGAGCTCTGGATCGAGGGCCGTACTCGCGGATTCCTGTGGTTCCGCAACCGGCCGACGGATCGGGCGGTGCGCGTCGGCAAGCAGCACCTCTTCCCGGAGGAAGGGCTGCACTGGCGGCCCGCGCTGCGCCTGCACGAAGGCAAGCTGGCGCTCGAGCTGTCCGGCATCCGCCTCTACGATCCCAAGCTCACGCAAAAGGAAATCGAGATCGTCGCCGGCGCGGCCCAGCACTCGGCCGTCTGGTTCCCGACCGATCGCAACGGCCTCGGCAGCCTCTCGCACGCCTTGCTGCCCATCGCCGACCCGGGCCCCGGCACGATAGCGGTCTCGCTGCGCAATCGGCGCACGTCCGAGCGCCTGGCCGTCGCGGGCGCCGAGGTCAACGACGAGGTGATGCTACCTGGTGCCATGCTGTTCGGCCGCCGCTATCCGGCCGCAATTGCCCCGTCCCCTTCGGAGCGGCCGTTTGGCGAGCGCGAGCTCACGCTGCTGGCCATGTCCGACCTCCCGGCCGAGAAGCTGAGCACGGCGGCCTACGAGGCGACGCCGGAAGAGGCAGTTGGCGCTTACAAGGCCTATCGCATCGTCTGGAAGAACACCGACGAACCGTTTGCCCTCGAGCTTTCCGACGAGCTCATCTGGCGCTTCGACCGGCCGACCGACCTGCGGCTGGAGTTCACGGGCCACATGGCGCCCGATCCTTTCTTCAAGCTGCCGACCGGTCCGGATCGGATCTTCCGCACCTGGGAAGATCTCTCGCTCGCCATCCTGCCCGAACTCGTCGAGGGCGAGGATCGCCGCGTGGACTTGGCGCTGTACGCCAACGACATCTTCGTGGCCGAGCGGTCGGTGGAGGCGACGAGCCGCCTGGCCGGCCTCCGCCCCGGCAACTCGGCTTTCAGCGGCTACCAGTTGCGCCGCGGGTTCGGGCTGGGCGAGACGGCCTCGGGCCAGTACCGCCTGGAGTTGCGCCGCGCCGCCGCGACGCTCTCGGAGTTCACCTGGACGGTGCTCCCGCCGCTGGACGTGACCGATCTGCCGATCGAGCCATTCCTCGAGGGCGAGGAGGTCAGCTTCCTGGTGACCTCCAAGGTGCGCTGCTTCCCCGATGACGCCAACCGGCGGCGCGTCGTCTTCGGCGGCGTCCAGGTTCAAAACGTCACGCTGGGCGTCGGAGAGTTCGTCTCCCCCGAGTTGACGACCCAGGTTCCGCTGGAGCGCCCGCGGCTCAACCTCTCGGCGACGTTCGAACCGCCGGTATGCGGCTGGCGCCTCTTCGACGAAGCCGCGCCGGCTGGCGAGGACGGCTCCCAGTTCCTCAAGAAGACGACGATCGCGCGCTACGACATGGCCAAGTTTGGGCTGGTGATCTTCGCGTCGGCGGGCCGGCACGCGGCCGTCGCCATCAACGACCAGATAGTGCGGCACCTCGAACTCTACGAGGGCTACGCCTTCTGCGAACTGGCCGACCTGATCGACAAGGTCACGGGACGCACCACGAAGATCACGCCCATCGTGGGCGACCGCCGCCTGGCGACGCTGACGGTCACGTGGACGCCGCGGGTATTCCAGTTCGACCGCACGGCCGAGTACATCCTGGATAACGCGCTCCGCTTCTCGCTGTCCTACGAGGGCCCGCAGGGCGACACGTTGCGGCTCATCGTCAAGAGCCCCGACGGCCGCGCGCTGGCCCGCGAAGAACTCACGTGCGAGGGCCGCATGGAACGGCGTGAGGGCATGGAGCTCAAGATTCGAGAGGATCTCTCGGGCTTGCCGTCGGTGACCCTGCACGGGCTGATTCCGTCGATCGGGCCAGATCATGAATTCGGCACGCTCGAGTTCTTCAACCAAGAGCGCGACGTGGACATGAAGAAGATCCTCGAGCGCATCGAGAAGGAGCCGACCAATCCGGAGGCCGTCTGGATGCGGGCCGAACTATACCGCACCAAGGGCCTGCTCGATCTCTCCGTCAAGGATTACGAGAAGGCGATCGCCCTCGGCTTGCGCGACGCGTCGAAGCGCAAGCGCGCCGAAGAGACCATCGCCCAGCAGGACTGGCTGATCCTCCGGCAGGAGATCCAGGCCCTGGCCAACCATTTCGTGCCATTCTGCCGAAAGGAACTGCACCTTGAGTACTAAGACCTTTGCTAGGGCAGCAGCGGCCCTCTTGGCGGACCTCGACCTCAAGGTGAAGCGCCAGATCATCGCCGACGACGAGAAGGCGCGGGTCCGCTTCCTGCAGGACAACAAGGGCGGCCACACGACGGCCAAGGAGCCCGTCATCGACCGCTGGCTGGCCGATCAGATGGAAAGCGATTTCCCCACGCGGCTGCGCATTTTCCACGAGTGGCTCAAGAAGGCCGAAATTCCCTCGATCCCCAACTTCGACGACCTGGCCGAAGAGGACACCAAGGGCAAGAAGGCCAAGACCTTCCCGGCAGACGCCAAGACCCTGGCCGCCCTCAAGAAGCTATTGAAGGGTTGGCTCGAGGAGGCCGATGACCGGCAAGTCGAGATCTATGCCTACGTGGGCCCTTACGAGTTCCCCGAGAAGGCCCTGGCAACCATTCCCGAGGCCCTGCCCGAGGAGGCCGAGGAGCCGGACAGCGCCGCCGATCAGGCGGCGCTCGATGCCCTGCGCCGGGACTTCGAGAAGAAGCTTGCCAAGCAGTCGGCCGAACTCGACAAGGTGAAGGGTCTGCTCGAGAAGGCGCAGGAGAAGCGCGAGGCCGATCTCGAGAAGGCCGAAGATAAGTGGCGCCGCGAAAAAGAGCAGCTCCAGAGCAAGCTGGCCGAGGCGTCCGGCTCCGCCAAGAAGCTTGCCGACGAGGTCTCCGCCAAGTCGCAGCCCATCTCGCAGCTCAAGCGGGATCTCGAGGATGCGCTGCGGCAAAACGAGAAGCTGACCAAGGATCTCGCCGAGGCCAAGGCCACGGCCGACAACGCGCTCAAGCAACGCGACGAGGCCGTTGCGGCCCGCGGAACGCTGGAGGCCGACCTGGCCTCGGCTCGCACCGATGCGACCGAGGCGCGGGCCAAGCTTGCCGAGATCGAGAAGCAGGCCAAGCAGAACGAGGCCGAACTCGCCTACTTCCGCGAGGCCAAGGCCTGGATGCTGGTGGATCCGGAGACCCTCGAGGAGCTCAAGGAAAACATGGAGGTCGAACTCGACATCCGCAGCGAATTCTCCAAGATCCTCCAGCTCGATCTCAGCAAGAAGGGCAGCTTCCAGCAGCGTGCCACCGACCTCCACGAGGTCTGGAAGAAGCTCGTGTCGCAGGAGACCGAGATCGTCGACGAGTTCTTCGGCGTCACGCTCCAGGAAGTGCTGAAGGACGGCAAGCAGCTACGCGACTCCGCCAGCCGCCTCAACGACCTCAAGGACAGCCTCCTGGCCCGTGAGATGGCAGCCCTGGCGCTCGCCCACATCTGCAACCGGTTCCTGGACAAGAAGAAGGCGCCGCCCGCGCCGGTTTCCAAGGCTTAGACGCCGTAGGCTGCCAGCCAGGCTCTCGCGCCTGGCTCTAGGGCGGGGGGCCGATCCGGGATGGGCAACTCCTGGAGCCAGGCCTTCGAGATGTTGTAGGAGCCTCTTGGAATGCGGTCGCTCCGGCAGGTGACCTCCAGGTAGAAGCTGGCCAGCGGGCTGTTGAGCCAGCCTTCGAGGGCTAGCGGCTCGGTGTGGCCGGTGACGGCCCGCACGGCGACCATCGGCACCGCGGGCTCCTCGCAGAAAGCGGCGACCAGCCGCCGGGCAACGCCCTTGACCAGGACCTTCGGTTCGCGGCAGAACGCGGCGAACTCGCCGGTCACGGGGGTCACCGGCTCGCGGTAGGTCTGGCCGCCCCGCTTGAAGGGCCGGTCCCACGCGACCTCTCCCGGGCGAATGTTGCCGACGGCTACCGTGCGGACATGCGATACACCTGTATATACAGGTGTATAGAGGTTCTGCAGGCCGTCGCTGAGCGGCACCTCGTGGTAGGCCCGCCCGAGGATGCCGTCCCTGATCCCGACCCCGCGAAGGTCGCCCAGACGCGGGTGCTGCTCGATTTCCGCCAGGATGCCGGCCACCGCGGGCGTCCGGTAGACCTCCCAGCGCCCGCGGGCCCCGACGGCCAGGCCGGCGGCCGGATACCGCTCGCGTGACCCGTCCTTGCGCCCCAGTACCACTATTGGCCGACGGGTCGCCGGGCTACGCCGGCCGATGATGACCGCCACATCCACCGCCACTCCGGGGAATGCAGGCGCGGCGGCCAGGTCCCAGACCTCCACCAGCGCGAGCTGGGCGAGCAGGTGCTCGCGCAGGAGAGAAGCAAAGTCCTTGACGAGGAGCTTGTTGGTCACCACCAGCGCCAGCCAGCCCCCCGGGCGGAGCCAGGCGATGGCCCGCTCCACGAAGGGCACCGCCAGATCGAAACTCCCGCGCGCCGTCGGATGATCGGCCCGGACGCGGGCGCGATCGGCCGGATCGCGAAACGCCGCGGCATAGGGCGGGTTGCCGACGACAAGGTCGAATTCCGGGGCAACCGGGACATTCAGGGCGTCGGCGACCTCGATGCGGGCGCCTGGCAGGCGCTCCCGCGCGGCGGCCGCGACGCCCGGATCGGCCTCGATGCCCGCGAGTGCCGCCCCTGGCCAGCGGCGGGCAGCCTCGACCAGGAAGTTGCCGTTTCCGCAGGTCGGGTCGAGCACGCTTTCCGGCGACATTTCGACCGCCGCCAGGATCTCCGCGGCGAGCGCCGGGGGGGTGAAGACCTGGCCGATCAGGGCTTGATCTCGATCGGTGTGCCGTCGCGGACCAGGCGCCATAGCTCCTCTATTTCGGAGTTGGTCACCGCGATGCAGCCAAGGGTCCAGTCCCGCGCCACGTGCAGGGGCCCGAGGTAGGCGAAGTGCTTGCCGAGGCCGTGGATCATGATGTCGCCACCCGGATGGTACCCGCCGCGACGGGCCCTGGCGACGTCCGTGGGAGCCGGGTATGAGATGTGCAGCGCTCGATGGAACTGGCTCCGGGAGTTTCGGTAATCGATCACGAAGCGGCCCTCGGGCGTCTTGCCGTCGCCTTCCCGTTGCTTGGGACCCTTGTTGGGGCCCAACGCGACCTTGTATTGCTTGACCACCGCATCGCCGTCGAAGAGGGTGAGGGTGTGGTCGGCCTTGGCCACCACCACCAGGGTCACCGCATGGAGCGTGAGTTGAGCGAGGATGCAGGACATTGGAACTGTACGACCTCTTCGTCAAATACCACGCGCTTGGCGAGAAGCGGCGCTGGACCCTCGAAACGGACGTGGATTGGCAGGCGATAGTTCCCGCCGCGGCCAACCGCGACCTGGTCGAACTCGTGAAGATCGCCTCCCTGGTCGAGAGCTTCTCGTACCAGAACTGCGCCCGCTTCTTCCAGGCGCACCGCAATCTCCCATGGCTCATCGGGTGGAAGGTGATGAACCTGTACGAGGAGAATAGGCACCATTACTCGCTGCTGCGCTATGCGGCCGCGGTCGGCGCCACGATCGCCGACGAGGAGATCGCCGGGATACAGCGGGGCTACCAGGAGAGCACCGACCTCCGGGACTCCCAGTGGTCCGGCGCGGATCTCCTCGAAGAACTCGTGCTGGCCTGGATTTCCGAGATCGAAACCATGATCTGGTACCGCGTGGCCGCCGACCACATCGCCGAACCGACGGGAGCCAGGCTGTTCATGCTCATCTCGCAGGACGAGGCGTTCCATGCGGCCTACTACAACGAAGTCCTGGAGCGGATGATCGCGGCGGCGCCGGCCGAGGCGGTTTCGCGGATCCTCGCCGTGATCGGGCGCTACCAGGAGAATCAGGCGGCCGGCAAGGACGAGCACTACGGGGTGGTCATAGGCCGCGAGACCTTCTCGAAGGTCCGGGACAAGATGGTGCAACTCGGCGCCGCCGAGCAGATCCGGGCCGCGGTCGGCGCCAGGGTCAAGGTCTGGCGGGGCACTAGAACTTGACCCGGTAGCCAAGGTACGGGAGCGGCGGCAAGCCGTAGTTGAAGATCGGCTTGCTGGGATTGTCGGGGCTCTCGTAGCGCTCGAAGTCCTGGCCGTAGTCTATCGCAAGGGCCTCGGCCTGCTGGGTGACCTCCAGGTAGAACGCGTCGTCGAGGCCGAAAAGCCCGACATGCCGCTCCAGGCGCCCCGACCAGGTGATGCCGTCCGGGAACTTCCCGGAGTTCTGCTCGCCCCGGATGGCCTTCCACGTTCCGGTGGCCTCCTGCTCGCGCCCAACCACCGGCGTGTACGGCCGGCCGGTCGAGTAGCGGAACTTGAGCGATGGCGTCCAGCCCCAGACTCCAGGGGCCGTGGCCAGGAGGTTCGCGACGATCGGCTGGTCGTACTCGTACGGGACCTCTGGCTTGTCCGCCGTGGTCCGGAAGGAACGCGAGAGCGTGAGCGCGAGGCTGCCCGACCAGCCGTCGCTCTCGGCAAGCTCCAGCGTGGATTCGAGGCCGAAGGAGCGCCCCGACCCGATGTTGGCGTAGTTGGCCACCGGATCGGACACGACGAGGCCGAAGAGGTTGCGGTAGTACGCCTCGAAGCGGCCGAAGAGCTTCTCGCTCAGCTGGACATCCAGGCCCGCGACGTAGTCCTTCGAGAATGCGGCCCGGAGGTTCGGATTGCCGAATCCGGGCAATAGCTGGGCGTCGGATGGAAACTGGTACTGCTGGCCGTAGGCCAGGCGGAGCGTCGTGTCGGGATCTACCCGCCAGGAAAGGCCGCCGCGCGGGGCCAGCCGGTTCTCGGCGGTGCTGTCCAGCTGGTCGTAGCGCATGCCCAGCGACAGCGTCAGGCCCTCGCTCGCTGCCCAGGCGTCCTCGAGGTAGGCCGCGTACACCTTCTGGTTGCCGTGGGTGTCGGTGGTCCGGGTCGGCAGTGCCGCTATCTCCTCGGGAGTCGGGAACGACGCGGTGGCCGTGACGCTGCCCGTGCCCTGTCCCTGGCCGATGGAAATCCGGCCCCCGCCCCCGAACGGGCCGCCGAAGCCGCCGCCCTGCTGCGCCCGCGGCAGCTTCGAAAAGTCCGGCTGATGGCGCCTGGCGAGGTAGTTGATCGTGTCGTACCGCAGGCCCGCCCGCAACTGGTGCTGCTCGCTGGCCTGCCAGGCGACGTCGTCCGCGAAGGTCCACTTGAACCGGAAATCCTCCAGGTTGAAGAACCGGCCGGCCTGCATGTCCTGGTAGGGCTCCTGGTAGCTGAGCGTGAACCGGTTCGACAGCGTGTCGCTGACGGGCTGACGCCAGATGCCGCCCACGGAGCGGTAGCCGTTATCCAGCGAGAAGTCGCCGATGGACCGGCCGACGCCGCCGCCGGGCAACGTGACGCGCACCGCGTCGTGCGCGGTGACCCCGACGATGTCGAATCGCCCGTCGCCGGGCAAATCAAGGACCACCTTCCCCTGGAAGTCCGTGAAGTACGGCAGGACCGTGCCCGCCGCGATGAATTCGGGTGCGATGCGGCTGATAAGGGGAAGCGCGACCACGTCCACGTAGCTCCGCCGGCCGGCAAGGGACAGGGCGCCCGCCTTGCCGAGCGGTCCCTCGATGAGGGCCTCCGAATAGAGCAGGTTCGACTCGATGGCGCCGTGGAGGCCGTCGCGGCGGGGATTGCGCGTCTCGACGTCGATCACGGCCGAGAGCGCGTTGCCGAACCGCGCCGGCAATGCCCCCGAGTACAGGTCCACCTTCGAGATGGTGCCGGCATTGAAGACGCTCACCAGCCCGCCGAAGTGGTAAGGATTGCCGATCTCGACGCCGTCGATGAGGTAGCGGTTGTCGCCGGGTCCGCCCCCGCGCACGGCTGGCGCGCCGGACAGGCCCGCCGCCTTGACGCCCGCGGTGTTGGCGATGGCCAGGATCGGGTCGTTGCGGGCCCCCGCGACGCGGCGAACCTCGTCACCCGTGATCGACCTGCGGCTCGTCTCGGTCTGGGCCAGCCGGCTGGGCCGATCCGCGGCGATGCGCTGGGGCGCGAGCGTGGCCACGCCCGGCTTGAGGGACACGTCCAGGATGATCGGGCGATCGTCCCGGAGGGGCAGGTTCTTGACCACGAAGGCGGCGTAGCCGGGCGCTTCGATCTTGACGTCGCGGGCGCCGGCGGGAATCCGGTCGAGCTTGAAGCGCCCTTCGCCATCCGCCGCGGCACGCCTCTCTCCAGGCCCGACCACGGAGACGACCGCATCGGGAACGGGCCGGCCGGTCGCCTTGTCTCGAATCTCCCCGCGCACCTCGGCCGCCGCCGCCGGAAGCGATGCGAGGAGCCAGGCGCCGATGCCGAGCAGCAGCAGGGCCGGCCTCATGGCGTCACGCTCCCGCTCGACTCGACATTCTCGGACGCCGGGGCGCTGAGCGCAGCCGCGGGACCGGCCGCATCGTCGATCGGCACCGAGACCGTGGCCGTGACGACCGGCGCCGCATTTCCCGCCAGGTCGAAGGCCACCGGCACGCGGATCGATCGCGCCACCGGAACCCCGAGCCGCACGGCCGGCTTGAAGCGCGTCTGGCGCACCGCGTCCAGCGCCGACCTGCCGAATGCTGGGGCGCTGGCGCGGGCCAGGACGGCCCGTACGACCAGGCCCGCGGCATCCACGTAGGCCTCGATCACCGCCGATCCGGTGGCCCCGGCCAGCCGGGGGACTTCCGGGTAAACGGCGCGGAGGGGGCCGATGGGCGCGGGTTCGCGCTCGAACTCCGGAGAACGCGCGTCGTCCGAGTAGCTCAGGAGCAGCGGCGGCGGCGTGGGCGGCGCCGCCGGCTCGGACGGCGTGGCGGGCGCTTCGAGCGTGCGCCCCACGGGAACTTCCAGCGTGCCGGCCCCCCCGTCGTCCGGGGCGACACCGAACGCGTCTCCGGGATCGCCGGCCGCCGGCGGCGCGAGAGCCGTCCGCGGCCGCGCATGCTGAGGCCGCGCCTGGGCACGCTCCTTGGCCCTGGGAGGCGGCGGACGCTTGATCCTGGGAGGGACCTTGGGCTTCTCGACCAGTTGCACCGGGATGATCTTCTGCACCAGGCGCTGGCCAGCCGGCACCGCCAGCAGGACGTAGAGGATGACGGCGTGCACGATGACGGACGCCGCGACCTCGACCGGATACCGCTTCTCTATCGCCTGTCCACCGCAAACGCCACTCGCTCGATTCCCGCCAGGCGCGCCGCATCCACCACGTCGACCACCCGGCCATGCGGCACGGCGCGATCCGCCCCCACCACGACCTGGAGGGTCGGGCGTTCGGCCCGGAGCGCCGCCAGGTCTGCCTGCAAGGTCTGCGGATCGATCTGCCGGCCGTCCAGGATGATCTCGCCCGACGCCTTCACCACGACGGCGATGGTGCGGGCCTCGGTCGCCACGGTCCGCGACGCTTTCGGCAGCTCCACCTTGAGGCTCTGCTGCGCGATCAGGTAGCTCGTGGCCAGGAAGATGATCAGCAGCACCAGGGCCACGTCCACCAGGGGCGTGACGTTGATGTCGACGATGGCGTCGTCGCCGGAATCAGCGCGCATGGGCGCCTGGCAGCGCCGGCTGCGCGGCGGCCTCTCGCGGAGTGGCCAGCGCCAGCGCGTGCAGCGCTTCGGCGGCCTCCTCGAGCTGGTAGTCCATCACCTTGATCTGCCGCTGGCAGAGGTTGTAGGCGATGACCGCGGGAATCGCGACGAGGATGCCCACCGCGGTGGCGACGAGCGCTTCCGAGATGCCGGTCATCACCGCGGCGGGGCCTTGCGACGCCGAGGCGCCCAGATCGTGGAATGCCCGGATGATGCCGAGCACCGTGCCGAACAGGCCGATGAAGGGCGCGTTGTTGCCGAGCGTACCCAGAATGACCAGGCCGCGTTCGGCGGCGTTGCGCTCGCGCAGGCGATGGGCCAGCAGGGCGGCTCGCAGCCGCTCCGGGCCGAGCCGCCAGGCCACGTGCGCCGCGGCGCTCATCCGCCCGACCGGGCCCCCGGGCCGGCCGGGCGGCCCCTCCCCGGCTCCCAGGGCCGCCAGTGCGCGATCCAGCACGTCCGCCGCCGGCTCGCGATTGCCGACGAAGTACACGACGCGATCGAGGATGATGGTGACCGACAGGACCGACGCCGCAAGGAGAATGTAGAGCACCCATTCGCCGCCGGCGAGGCCCAGTGCTTGTACCAGCCCGGAGAGGTTCATTTGGGCAGCTTGCTCGTTTCGTTTTTCATATGTGTTGCAGATCTATAATAGACGCCATGCGCAGCGCCACCATCGAGCGTAAGACCCGGGAGACCGCCATCCGGGCCACGTTGGCCCTGGACGGCGCCGGTGCTCCCTCCCGGGTCGCGACCGGCCTCCCGTTCTTCGACCACATGCTGGATTCGTTCGCGCGCCATGGCGGGTTCGATCTGGAAATGGCGTGTAGCGGCGACGTCGAGGTGGACGGCCACCACACCATAGAGGATTGCGGTCTGGTGCTGGGGCAGGCGCTGCGCGAGGCCCTGGGCGACAAGGCCGGGATCGCGCGCTACGGCCACTCGTACGTGCCCTTCGACGAGACCCTCGTCCGGGCGGCGGTGGACCTGTCCGGCCGGCCGTACCTGGTCTTCAAGGCCGATCTGGGGACCGGCCTGCTCGGCAGTTTCGACGTCGAACTGGCCGAGGACTTCTTCCAGGCGCTTTGTACGGCCGGCATGTTCAATCTCCACCTGGAGGTGCTGTACGGGCGCAATCGCCACCACATGGTCGAGGGCCTCTTCAAGGCCTGCACCCGTGCCTTGAGAATGGCCGTCGCCCTCGACCCGCGCGCCAGCGGCATCCCGAGCACCAAAGGCAGCCTTTGATCGCCGTCCTGGACTACGGCGTCGGCAACCTGCGCAACGTCGCTCGCGCCCTGCGCCATCTGGGGGCCGACGTCGCGATCGCCGCCGCCCCGGAAGCGGCCGATCGTGCCGATCGCCTGATCCTTCCGGGCGTTGGCGCATTCGGCGAGTCCATCGCGCAGTTGCGGCAAAGGGGGCTGGATCGGGCGGTGCTCGCCGCCATCGCGGCGGGGAGGCCCGTCCTGGGCATCTGCGTCGGGTTCCAGCTGCTCTTCGAGGAGAGCCTCGAGTTCGGGCGGCATGCCGGCCTCGGCGTCATCCCCGGGCGGATCGAGAGATTTCCCGAGGGCGTGCCGGTCCCCCACGTGGGCTGGAATCAGGTCAGGTGGCACGGCGGCCCCACGCGCTGGTACTACTTCGTCCACTCGTACCGCGCCGTCGGGGTTCCCGCGGGCGCGGTCGCCGGGACCGCCGAGTACGCCGGGGTCTTTCCCGCGGCCGTCCGCAAGGACCGGGTCTGGGGCGTGCAGTTTCACCCCGAGAAGAGCCAGCAGGCAGGACTGGACCTGCTGCGCGACTTCCTGGCGTCATGATCATCCTGCCGGCCATCGACCTCAAGGGCGGCAAGTGCGTGCGCCTGGTCGAGGGCCGCATGGACACCGCCACGGTGTACGACGCCGATCCGCTCGCCGTGGCCGAAAGATGGACCGCGGCGGGAGCCGCTTGGATCCACCTCGTCGACCTCGACGGGGCCCTGGCGGGTAGCCGGACGGCACACTGGGACATCGCGGAGCGCATCGCGGCCGACCTGCGAGTTCCGGTGCAGTTCGGCGGCGGGATCCGCTCGGCGGCCGACGCGCGGGAGTTGCTCGACCGGGGAGTGGCGCGGGTGGTGATCGGCACGCTCGCGGTAACCGACCCCGAGGCGGTCGAAGCGCTCCTCGCGGATGGCGCCGACCGGGTGGCGATCGGCCTGGATGCCCGGGACGGGGTCGTGCTGGTCAAGGGCTGGAAAGAGGCTTCCGGGCGCCTGGTGAAGGACCTGGCCCGGGAATGGGCGGCGCGCGGGGCAAAGCGCTTCGTATACACCGACGTGGCCCGGGACGGAACCCTGGCGGGCCCGGACGTCGCGGGCCTGAACGCGCTTGCCGCGTGGGTCCCCGAGGTGCCGATCACGGCCAGCGGCGGGATCTCGTCCCTGCTGGATCTCGCGGCGCTGCGCGCCGCGGAAGGCGTGGACTCGGCGATCGTGGGCAAGGCCCTGTACGAGGGCCGGTTCGGGCTGCGGGAGGCCATCGCGGCGTGCCGCTAGCCAGGCGCCTCGTCCCGTGCCTGGACGTGGATGCGGGCAGGGTCGTGAAGGGCATCCGCTTCGTGGCGCTTCGCGATGCGGGCGATCCGGTCGAGCAGGCCATCCGCTACGACCGGGAAGGCGCCGATGAGCTGGTTTTCCTGGACATCACGGCCTCTTCGGACGGACGATCCACCATGCGCGACGTGGTTGCCCGCGTGGCCGACGCGGTGTTCATCCCGTTCACGGTGGGCGGCGGCATCCGGACCGTCGAGGACATCCACGCACTGCTGGAAGCCGGGGCTGACAAGGTTTCGCTCAACACGGCGGCGATCCGGCGCCCCGAACTGATTTCCCGCGCTGCCGAGAGGTTCGGCAGCCAGTGCGTCGTCGTGGCGGTAGACGCCAGGCGGGAGGGAGAGGGCTGGGTGGTGTACTCGCATGGCGGGCGGAAACGCACCGAACTGGACGCTATCGAGTGGATTCGCGGCGCTGCGCGCCGCGGAGCCGGCGAGATCCTACTGACTTCGATGGACCGGGACGGCACGCAGGAAGGCTACGATTGCGAACTCCTGCGAGCGGCCTGCGGTGCCGTCGACATCCCCGTGATCGCTTCGGGCGGCGTGGGCGGCGTGGACCACCTCGCGGCAGGTTTCGCAGCCGGCGCCAGCGCGGCCCTGGCCGCTTCGATCTTCCACTTCGGCTCCATCACCATCCGCGCCGCGAAAGAGGATCTGCTCCGCCGCGGCATCCCCGTCCGACCCGTCGAGGAACTTCCATGAGCAGTCCGACCCGCGATCTCAGCTTCGGCGCCGACGGCTTGGTGCCGGTCGTCATCCAGGATGCCGACACGGGCGAGGTCCTCACGCTGGCGCACGCCAACTGGGAAGCCATCGCGCGGACGCTGGAGACCGGGGAGACGCATCTTTGGAGCCGATCGCGCGGCGAATTGTGGCACAAGGGGGCGACGTCGGGGCATCGGCAGGCCGTCGTGGCGGTCAAGGCGGACTGCGATGCCGACGCGGTCCTCTACCAGGTCAGGCCCCAGGGACCGGCATGCCATACCGGCGCCGAGACCTGTTTCCATCAGCCGCTGCATGGCGCGGTGCCCCCTTCCCTGGGGGCCCTGCTCTCGCGCCTGGCCGCCGTCGTGGCTTCGCGCCGGCGGGAGCGTCCGGAAGGCTCCTACACGGCCTACCTGCTGGACAAGGGCCTGGACAAGATCTGCAAGAAGGTAGGCGAAGAGGCCACCGAGGTCGTCATCGCGCTCAAGAACGGCGCCCCGGAGCCCATCGCCGCCGAGGCCGCGGATCTCCTCTACCACCTGATCGTCGGCCTTGAGGCCGCCGGCGTGGGCCTGCCCGACGTTGCCGCCGCCCTGGAGGGGCGCCTAGGCCAGTCCGGGCGCGTTCCCGGCGAGAGCAAGCGCGTCTAGGAACCGGTCGTTCTCATCGGGGGTCCCCACGTTGCACCGGAAGTACCGGGAAAGCGCAGGGTGGGCCGAGACGTCGCGGACCAGGACGCCGCGGGCCAGCAGGGCCTCGAAAACTTGGCGCGGGTCGCGGTCGGTCTCGACCAGCATGAAGTTCGCGTCGGTCGGCTGCGGCTGGAACCCTGGCAAGGCGCCGAGCGCGGCCGCCATTCGCTCACGTTCGGCCTTCAGGGTCGCGATGGCCGCCTGGAGGCGGTCGATCCGTTCGAGAGCGACCTCGGCCGCGGTCGTCGAGAAGACGTTGAGGTTGTACGGGAGCTTCGCCTTGGCGATCTCGGCCACGAGGGCCGGATCGCCCACAAGGTAGCCGACCCGCAAGCCCGCCATCGCCAGAGCCTTGGAGAAAGTCCTGAGCACGACCAGGTTGCGAAAGCGCGGTACCAGGTCGGTCAAGCAGTCGGGCGCGAACTCGACGTAGGCTTCATCCAGGACGACCAGGCCGCGGGCCCGAGCGAGCAACGCGAGCAGATCGGCGCGCGGCAACTGGCGGCCGGTCGGATTGTTGGGCGAGCACACGATGGTGACGTCGGCCTCCTCCACCGCTCCGGCGAGCGCAGGCATGTCGAAAGCGAGGTCGGCGCGGAGAGGCACCTTGTGCAGCCGTCCGCCGAAGACCCCGACCAGCAGGCCATAAAGGGAAAACGTCGGATCGAGCGTGGCCACCCGTGTGCCGGGCGCCACGGCGACGGCCAGGAGGGCCTGGATCAACTCGTTGGAGCCGTTGCCCACCAGGATCCCGTCGGCCCCCCAGCCGACGTGGGCCGCCAGCGCGGACCGCAGCGCCGCGGGCACGAAATCGGGGTACCTGCACCACGGGCGCTCCGCCAGGCGAGCGAGTACTTCGCGCTTGATATCGTCCGGCAGGTCGTGCGGATTCTCGTTCTGGTTGAGCTTGACCGGCGCCCGGTGCGGCTCCAGGTGGTAGGCGGCCAGGGAGCGGACGGCAGGCTTCACGAAGGCGACCGGATCGACCTGGCCGGCGCCGCCGCGGGCCTCGCCGGCAATGCGGATGCGGGCGGCGGCGGCATGCGCCCCGAGGCCCTCGGCGTCGGCCAGGGTCGCGATGATTTCGGCCTCGGCCAGGAAGGCCTCCCGATCGTATTGCAGGATGCTGCCGCGCACCTGGAAGTCGTACACCCCGAGCGGCGAAGCGAAGCGGGCGGTGCCGTGCGTGGGGAGGACATGGTTCGGACCCGCGAGGTAGTCTCCCACCACTTCGGCCGTGTAGGGCCCGAGGAAGAGCGCTCCGGCCGGCCCGACCCGCGCCGCCATGCCCGCGGGATCGGCGACCATGAGTTCGACGTGCTCCGGCGCGAGACGCGCAATCAGATCCAGGGCGGCTGCGGCGTCGGCCACCAGGACGACCGCGCCGTACCTGGCGAGCGATTCGGCGGCGATGGCCGCCCGGGCGAGGCCTGGCAACTGGCGCGAGACCTCGGTCGCGACGGCCTCGGCCACCGCTTCCTCCCACGTCACGGCGATGGCCGAAGCCGCCTCGTCATGCTCGGCCTGCGACAGGAGATCGGCCGCGATCCACGCCGGATTTGCGCTCGCGTCGGCGATCACGACCACTTCGGAGGGGCCGGCGATGGAGTCGATCGCCACGTGGCCGAATACCTGGCGCTTGGCGGCTGCCACGTACGCGTTGCCCGGACCGACGATCTTGTCCACGCGCGGGAGCGAGGCGGTGCCGAATGCAAGGGCGCCGATCGCTTGCGCGCCGCCGGCCAGATACACCTCGGATACGCCCAGCATATCCAGGGCGCATGCGATCGCCGGATTCGCGAAAAAGGAGGGCGCCGGGGTGGCCACCGCGATGCGCCGGACCCCGGCCACCTGCGCCGGCACGATGTTCATCGCGACGGTCGACGGGTACGCCGCCTTGCCGCCCGGGACGTACACCCCCACCGCGTCCAGGGGGCGCACCCGCATCCCGAGCATGACTCCCGGCGAGCGCGGAAACGACCAGTCGGCCTGGGTCTGGCGCGCGTGGAAGGCGCGGATGTTGCGGATCGCCGTGGCCAGAGCGACTCGCAGGGCCGGCGCGGCTCCGGCGGCGAGGCCGGCGATCTGGGCCTTCGTCGCGAGCAGGTTCGCCGGAGCGCCGCCGTCGAACCGCTCGCAGTAGCGCCGGACGGCCACGTCGCCCTCCGCCCGCACGTCGGCCAGGATCGCCGCCGCCGCTTGCATGGCGGCAGGATCCAGCGCGGCGTGACGGTCGAGGATGAGTGCGAGCCGGGGATGATCGGCGCGGGCGCGTAGATCGACGAGTTCGATGGTCACGTCACGACCGCGAAAGCGTCCCGGAAGGTCGCGACAAGGCGGGAGACCGCGTCGCGTTTCGTGGTGAAGCTCGCCCGGTTGACGATCAGGCGCGCGGAGCACGCGGCGATGGTCTCGAGGATCTCGAGCCCGTTGTCGCGAAGCGTGGCGCCGGTCTCCACCAGATCCACGATGTGGTCGGCAAGGCCCACCAGGGGAGCCAGTTCCACCGATCCGGCCAGATGCACGAGTTCGACGGGCACGCCGCGATCGTGGAAGAAGCGTTCGGTCGTTCGGGGGTACTTGGTGGCGACGCGCACGACCGAGCCTCCGAGGTACCCTTCGGTTCCGGTGCCCCGCTTGCCCGCGACCACCAGGCGGCAGCGCGAAATGCCCAGGTCGAGCGGCTCGAACACGTCGGCACCGGACTCGGCCAGGACGTCGCTCCCGCACAGGCCGGCATCGGCCGCGCCATGTGCGACGTAGGTAGGCACGTCGAGCGGCTTGACCAGCAAGAATTCGTAGGCGCCGCCCCGCACGCGCAGACGCCGCGAATCGAGGCCGTCGAAGACGATGCCGGCGGCACCGAGGACCGCCACCGCCCGATCCATGAGGCGGCCCTTGGCCAGGGCGACCACGAGCTCAGGCATCGGCCAGCCGGACGCGCCGCCCGAGGGATCGCGCCGCCAGGGCCTCCCGGAGCCCGGACACCGCGAGCGCCGGGGCGGCGGAGGCCGCGGCCTCGCGGCGTCCCGCCGCCAGCAACGCCTCGCGGTACAGCACCATGCCGACGGCCGGTTCGGGCCGGCCCAGCGCTCCCAGGAGCGCGTCGTACCTCCCCCCGCTGCCGATTTCGGCCGGGTACCCCGGGGCATACGCGCGAAAGGTCATGCCCGTGTAGTAGGCCATGGCCGCGACTTCCCCCAGATCGACTTGCAGGGCGTCTCCCAGGCCCAGATCGCCGGCGAGCGCAAGCGCCTCTTCAAGCTGGGACACGGCGGCCAGCGCCGCGGGGTGGTCGGTGAGGGAACGCGCGCGGGCGAGGCCCGCGGTCCCCGCGAGATCCGGCAGGGTGCCGGGCGCCCGGCGCCGCCAGGCTGCCAGCAGCGTCTCTCCCTCCTCGGCGGGCCGGTCTTCGAGGAGCGCGCGGTGGAAGCCCGCGTGTGAGAGCGTCACCAGCGGCCGATCGATCCCCACGGCGCGCATGGCTTCCAGGCCGACCAGCAGGACTTCGAGATCCGCCCGGAGGTCGGCGGAGCCGAACAACTCGATGCCCAGCTGATGGAGATCGTGCTTTCGACCATGCTGCGGCGCGTCGTAGCGAAAGACCTCGCCCGAGTAACACAGGCGAACGGGCCGCCGGCGATCGCCGAAGCGCGTGGCGACCGTCCGCGCCACCAGGCTCGTCAGATCCGGCCGGAGCGCGAGCAGGTGCCCGTCCCGGTCGATGAACTTGTAGGTGCGCTCGGGTAGCCAGGCCCCCATCCCGCTCGAGAAGAGATCCAGGTAGTCGAAGGCCGGGAGCCAGATCTCCTCGTAGCTCCAGCCGCCAAACACGTCCAGGATGGCGGCTTCAGTTTGCCTGCGGCGATGCACGTCGTCGTCGAAGAAGGTCTGGACCCCGGGCGGTACGCGAGCGAGGAGCGGTGCCATGACTGGCCAGATTACACCTTGCGCCGGATCAGGAACATGGGCCGCCCGCCGATCACCAGGGGATCCGCCGCGTCGAGAGATTCCAGGAAGCGGGGCGCGAAGGCGCGGAATGTCGGGTAGCGATCGCGCTGCCGCTCGTACTCGGAGAGGCGCTCGACCGCGTAGGGCAGCCACAGGAAGCGCTCGCCCTGGACGCCCTCGCGGAGCCGTTCGCGGGCCTCATCGCGGCGCCCGGCGTTTTGAAGCAGCCGGATCTCGCACGCGCGCACGGCCATCTCGACCAGCGCCCAGCGCCAGGTCGGAAAGCCCAGATCGTCCATGTCGGGCTTCACCAGCCGGAAAAGGTCGGGTCGGAGGTCTTCGCGGTACGCGTCCTGGATCGCCCCCTCCACGAAGGAGCGATTGAACTCGCGGAAGAGCGTGGAGGAAATCGCCCGGCGATCGAAGCCGGGGTCGCCGCCAGCCACCCGGTCCGGCGGGCCGACCGCGTAGACCTGGGCGCCATCGCCTTCTCCGAACCAGAAGCCGTAGCTCCTCCCGCCTAGCTGCGGCGCGATCACGATCGAGTACGCCCGCCGCCGCTCCCCGAAGTAGCGCTCGAGTTCACCGGGCAGGCCGAGATGGGGTGCGGCCTCTTCGCGGTACTCGTCGGTCAGCCGTTCGTAGTCGCGCCGGTGCGCCGCGAAGAAGCGTAGAAAGTCCGATCTTCTGGCCAGGTCCCGAAGGGCCGCGGCGAGGTCGCGCATTTCCTGCGCGCTCGCCCGCCGAAGCATGTAGGGCTCGAAGGGCGCTTCCTGGGCAAGAGCGGGCAGATCGCCGTAGTGGGCGATCCAGCGGAGCGGCACGTCGAAGGTGAAGCCGGCGCCGACCATCGCGTCGAGCAGCCGTATCGCGGCGTGGTCCCGATGCGGGCGGAAGTGTTCCGCCACTTCGCGGGCATACCGCGTCTCCCCGGTATTCCACGGGCCAAGGTTCGGCCAGTTGGTCAACGACAGCGCCGCCGAGATCAATTCGATCCGGGGATCGACCAGGACCCGGGCGGCTTTCGCCTCGCCTCCCGGTAGGTTGCCGGGCACGGGAACCGCGAGGGGATCCATCAGGCCCGTCACGTAAGAACCCGAGGCCAGAAACGCCCCGTCTTCCCGCCAGTAGTGCCAGTCGCCGGCCTGGAGTCCGTCGTCGTACGAGCCCCGCGCGGCCGGCTTCCCGCTCTCGTGCCACCACAGCCAGGGGCCATCCGGCCAGTCGGAGCGGTAGGTCCCGGACGCCGACGCCTGGCCGGCCCGGTACCAGGAGCGGTAGGCGCCCTCCACCTTCCCGGCGCGAAAGGCGATGCGCTCGAATGGCTGGCCGTTGTCCCACCACCGCCGCCACGGGCCCTCCCGCAGGCCGTCCCGGTACTCCCCCTCGGCCGCGGCCTGCCCGTTGGAGTACCACGCCCGGAAGGCGCCATGCCGGATCTCGGCCCCGGTGGGGCCCATCTTCCGGCAGTATCGCTCCCGGCCCGCGGGCGGGGGCGCCCCCGCGATGGACGCGCCTTCGGGGCATTCCGGCTCGTCCGGGAAGCGGATCTGCGAGGCCGCGGCCGCCGGCGCGCCGCCGGCCGCGAGGACCAAGAGCAAGCAGGCAGGCCATGCGCGCATGACGATCAGTAGAACACGGTTCGGGTCCGGTGATAGGGGTGACGGAACGCCATGGTCTGGCCCAGGTGCCAGATCCTCCCGTCGAGGTCGACCTCCCGCAGGCCGACGGCGGCGGCCAGATCCGCGACGGCCACGACCGTGGCCGCCCGTAGCTCGACCTCGGGTTCGCTGCCCGCCGGGATCTCTACAAGTGCGTCCACCTGCCCGGCCAATGGCTCCGAGTATGCGAGCACGCCCTTCTCGCGGAGGACCTGCGGGACCTTGTAGTCTGCAAACGCCGTCAGATCCTCCAAACCTGCAAAACGGGTCCACGGCTGATCTGGCAGGGCGGCCATGAGGTCGACGATGAGGATCTGCGCCCGTTTGTAGAGTTGAATTCGCCTCCCGCGGTAGGTGGCCACGTCGTCGAAGGAGGGAAAGCACTCTACAAGTCGTTGCACCGTGCGGACTGCGGGCTCACTCGCTTCCCGCAGATAGGTCGAGAACTGCCCGCCAAATGATCTCAGCAACACCTCGCCGGCTTCACGCAGGTGATCCACCCGTTTGCCAAGCCACGGGATTTCCCCTTCTCCGCGGAATACCTGCCGCAGATCATCCAGGGTGGCTCCCGCCATCACCCGGGCGTCGGTCAGGTCGAAGCCGTCCTCGATCGCCCGCTTCAGGGCGGCCGCCTCGGCGAAGTAGCCATCCAGCACCCGCCCCTGGTAGGAGATTTTCCACTTCGGATCGCCCCAGAAACAGAAGTTGAGGGCGTCTAGCACCAGCACGTAGTTGGCCACCCGGTCGGGATCGGGGCACGTCCAGTGGATCGACGTGTCCCAGGCCGGTGCCGCGGGGATGTCGCCGCGGAGGATCTCTTCGGCGAGGGCGGCCAGGGCCTCCGGGTCGATGCGGACCTGGGTGGCGTTCGTCGCGACCCAGCGGCAGTCTTCTCTTACGCCGAGCAATCAGTCTTGCGGTTCAATCGTCTCCCCCATACCCGCAAATACGCGTGACTTCCGGGATGGTGGTCAACTTCTTGAGCACCTTGCGCTTGCCGTCCTCGAGCAAGGTCGTCATGCCGGCTTGTCTGGCCGCCTCGGCCAGGGCCAGCATCGATTCGCCCTTGTTGATGAGGGCCTGCATCTTCCGGTTCATCACCAGGACCTCGAAGATGGCGACCTGGCCCTTGTAGCCGGTCTGGTTGCAGAACTCGCAGCCTTCGCCCTTCGCGAGGATCAACTGCTCCTCTTCCTTGGCTCGCAGGAAGATCTTCTCTTCGAGAGTCGCCTCGTACTCCACCTTGCAGCGGGAGCAAATGCGCCGCACCAGGCGTTGCGCGATGACGCCGGCCACGGTAGCCGAGACCATGTACGGCGGGATGCCCATGTCCACCATGCGGTTGACCGTGGAGACGGCGTCATTGGTGTGCAGGGTGGACAAGACCAGGTGGCCGGTCATGGCGGCGTTGGTGGCCGTCTCGAGCGTCTCGTAGTCGCGGATTTCCCCGACCATGATGACGTCGGGGTCCTGGCGGAGGATGGTACGCAGCGCCGACGAGAACGTGAGATCGATCTTGGGATTCACCTGGATCTGGCAGATGCCGTCGACGGGATACTCGACCGGGTCCTCGATGGTGATGATGGAGTCGGTGTCCTTGTCCATCATCCCCAGGCTGGCATACAGCGTCGAGGTCTTGCCCGAGCCGGTCGGGCCGGTGACCAGGATGATGCCGGCCGGAGCGTGGAGCAGGCGCGTGAACTTCTCGAGATCCTGCGGTTCGAAGCCCAGGTGGTCGAGGCCCAGTGACAGGGTCATCGGGCGCAACAAGCGCAAGCACAGCTTCTCGCCCCAGTGGGTCGCGATGCACGAGACGCGGAAGTCGATCTTGTCTCCCGACCGGGATTTGACCGTGAAGCGGCCGTCCTGGGGTCGGCGCTTCTCGGTGATGTTCATGTTCGACAGGACCTTGAAGCGCGTCGTGACCGACGGCTCGATGGCCTTCGGAATCTCGAGGACCTTCGTCAAGACGCCGTCGAGCCGGAACCGCGCTTCGAGGTGCATTTCCCGGGGCTCGAGGTGCAAGTCCGACGCGCCGCGTTCGACGGCGTCGTTGAGGACCGAGTTGACCAGTTCGATGATCGGGGCGTCGTTGTCGCCGGCCGCCGCCGAAAGGTCTTCCACCCGGCGGAGCGCCGATATCGTCTTGTCTTCGCTCCCGGCGGACGCCTTGACGGCCTTTTCGATGGTTTCCTTGTGGGCTGCCGCCTTCTTCTCGTAGAACTTCTCGATCGCCTGCTCGATGTCCTCTTTCCGGAAGGTCACGGGCACGACGAGGTAGCCGGTCAGGAGCGACAGCGTGTCCAGCGTCTTGACGTCGTTGGCCGAGGTCATGCCGACCACCAGGCGCCGTCCGACCTTGACCAGCGGCACGGTCAGGTTCTGCTTGGCGAAGTTGTTCGGGACCAGGTTGATCAGGGCGTCCTCGACCGAGAATTCGGTCAGGGTGTTCTTGGAGCCCAGCGATTCCTGGAGCTTGAGGATGTCGTCGAGTTCCTTCTCGTTGACGTAGCCCTTGGTCACCAGGATCTCGCCGAGCTTGCGCCCGGTCTCGACCTGGATGGTCAAGGCTTCCGAGAGCTGGAACTGCGAGATCAGGCCGAGCGAGCTGAGCCACTCGCCCAGGCGCATCTTCTTGATCGGGCCCTTGCCGTCGCCCACGGCGGCGGCAGGGTCGGCGGGCCTACCGGGAGCCTGGGCGCCCGGCGGGCCGGGAGGCCGCGGACCGGTAGCGCCCGGGGGGCCGGGCGGCCTGGGACCGCCTGGTCC
>Ga0194120_10002028_pt1 | contig 35602 bp, 28 predicted proteins | sample TA2MahCa65mmetaG_FD_148642 | JGI IMG/M metagenome (GOLD analysis project Ga0194120, IMG submission 148642) | Freshwater microbial communities from Lake Tanganyika, Tanzania - TA2015019 Mahale Deep Cast 65m | ecosystem: Environmental > Aquatic > Freshwater > Lake | place: Tanzania: Lake... | reverse complement strand
TCGCCGAAGCCCAGCCGTTCATCCAACTCACGAACCAGGATGAGGCCACCGTCGGAGGTGATCCGTGATCCCTGGAAGTCAATCTTCAACGCGGCATTGAAGGAGAGCTGAAATGGCCCGTTTTGTTTCTCACCCATTGGGTGTCGTCCTCCGGTGCATCTTCATCGCGTTCAAACCCCTATGGATATTGATGATGAAGCCCATCCGAAGATTCGCAATGCAACGTCAAAATGGAAATGTGGGACTAGAACCTGACCCCGCCAGGTACTGGAGCCTCCTCATCAGGCACTAAGGCGGAAACTGCATTACAATCCACTAGGAACACCTTAGTGGAGACCCCCGCCGTTGCCTGATCTCTCTCTCGTACGCAGACAGTTTCTCTCCTTGCTTCCCGGCCTCTTACCCGCGGCCAAAGCCGCCGCCAGTCCGCGGTCCACCGGAGTGTGGCTGCAAAATGTGGACGCAGAACACGCCACTCTGTTCTGGCTTGACCCATCGGGAAGGCGTGCGGAGCGGAAGAGAGTCACCGGGCTGGAGCCGGCCACGGAGTACTCGTTTGACCTGGAGGCGGGGGCGGCGAAATTCCGGACGGCGCGTCGGGACGGGGTAGCCCGATTGCTGGCGTTTGGGGACAGCGGTTCGCAGGATCCGCAGCAAAAGATTCTAGCGGACCGGATGGAGCAGGAGACGGTGGACTTGGTGCTGCATACCGGCGACCTGGCCTATCCGGCGGGCGCGCACGAGGACCTCGTCAACGGGTACCTGGCAGTCTACCGCGCGATGATGTCGCGGCTGCCTTTCTTCGCCGCACCCGGCAATCACGATTACGCGACCGAGGATGCAGCCCCGTTTCTGGCGCTGCATGAAGCTCCCGAATGCCGAGTGCCGGAAAAGGACCGGGGCCGGTATTACTCTTTCGACTGGGGCGGCGTGCATTTTATCTCTCTCGACAGCAACCGTCCGCTGCTGGATGCGGTGGAGGGGAAGGGAGAAATGCTGCGCTGGCTGGAGCAGGATTTGCAGCGGGCCTCGGGCGCGTTTTTCAAGATCGCGTTTTTCCACCATCCGCCCTATGCCGGCGGGCCCAACCAGGAGCACGTGATGACGCAGCTGGCGCGGCGTCACCTGGCGCCAATACTGGAGCGGCATGGTGTGCAGCTGGTGTTGACCAGTCACGAGCATTCCTATCAGCGCAGCCATCCGATCCGCAATGGCGCGCGCGTCGAGGCGGGGCACGGCGCTGTTTACGTCACCTCCGGAGGCGGTGGCGCGATGCTGTATCCGGTCTATCCGATGGAGCAGGTGGCTCTGGGAGTTTCGGCGCATCATTACCTCCGGCTGGAGATCAGCGGCGCGAAGTTGAAGCTGGAGGCAGTCGGCATTGACGGAGATATTCTTGACACCATCGAGCTTGCACCGCGGCCGGAGATGTATGATGGCGGCCTCAAGAGCGTGGCGGGAGATCCGGGCCGGATCGCGGCAGGAGGCATGGTAAGCCTTTTCGGCCGCAACTTGGCGTGCGGCGGAGGCAGCCTGAAGCTGAGCGTGAACGGAAGGCCGGCGGTGGTTCTTTACGCGAGTCCAGTGCAGATCAACGCGGCATTGCCGCCCGATGTTCGGGGGCGCGCGCTGCTGCGGCTGGAAACGGAGAACGGAGTGGCGGAGACGGTGTTGGAGCTGGTGGATGCGGCGCCGGGGATTCTTGCCGTGGCCCACTTAGACGGCGAGCTGGTCAGCGCGGCGAAGCCCGGGCGTGCGGGGGGCCGCATCTTGGCGCTGGCAGCCGGGCTCGGCGCGGGGAAGCCGGAAGCATTTTTCGAGAGCAACGCCGCGCAGGTTGTGGCGGCGGGGATGGATCCGCGGATCCCCGGGCTGCAACGGGTGGAGATCACCGTTCCCTCCATGGCGGCCGGCTCACACCAATTGCGGTTGCGGAGCGGCGGCTTTTCCAGCAATGCCGTTGCGGTCGCGGTCAGCGGACCGTAAGGGTGAATTCGGCGCTTTGCTGGTTGCCCGCGCGGTCCAGCGCTGTCAACTTGTACTTGGTGGTCCTGGCGGGGGAAATCTCCAGGCACCGGTTGAGCGCGGGTTTCAGGGCTTCCAGCGCCGGCTCCAGCCGGACCGATTCCGCGTTCAGCACGCCGTAGCAGAGCAACCCCTTCTGGCCGGGCTCCAGCATGACGGGGGAGGCGTAAAAATGCAGGATCTTCAACTCGTCGCCGCTCAAGGCCGCCGGAAGGGGAGAAAATTTTTTCTGGGCATCCTCGGCTGCCTGGCGCCGGTCCCACCAGCGCGTCCCGAACACCAAGACAAGGTACAAGGCGCAGAGTGTCGCCGTGATCGCGGTGATGCGCAAGTTGCGGTGCATGCTCTGGTTGCATTATCGGGCATCGCCGCTGCGGGAACAAATCGGCCTGCGCTACACTCACAGCGTGCGGCTGCTTTGGGTAGCGGTTTTCTTGTGGATAGCGCAGGGGTGGGCGGAGAATGGCTACGTCCTATTGATCGGCGCCGACGGCGTGCGCCACGATTATCTCGACTTATATGCCGCGCCCCGATTGCGGGGCCTGCGCGAAACCGGATCGAGCGCCCGTGCTTTGATCCCCTGTTTCCCCTCCACGACATTCCCGAACTTTTATTCGATGGCGACGGGGCTGCGGCCTGCGAGGCACGGGCTGATCGATATGCTGTTCTACGATCCGGGACGCGGAGAGCGTTTCTATTACCGCGAGCCGGACAAGGTCTCCGACGGCAGCTGGTACGGCGGGACGCCGATCTGGACGCTTGCCGGACGCGCCGGGTTGCGCACCGCCTCCTACTTCTGGGTGGGTACGGAGGCTGAAATCGGCGGCGCGAGGCCAAGCTGGTGGCATCGATATGACGGGCGAGTGAGCCATGAGGAGCGGGTCAGGCAGGTGCAGGATTGGCTCGCGCTGCCGGCGCCGGAACGGCCGCGGCTGGTGATGGTCTATTTTGCCGACGTGGACAGCGCAAGTCATATGCACGGGCCGGAAAGCGAACCGGTACGGGAGGCGATGAAACGGGTGGATGAGACGGTTGGAGGACTGATTGACGCGGCAGCCGCGGCTCAGCCGCCGGTGAACGTGATCGTGGTGAGCGATCATGGCGGGATCGCAGTCCGCGGCCGCATCCGGCTGGAGGAGTACGCCGATTTTCGCGGATTCCATGTGGCCAGCGGCGGCAATCTCGTTCGGCTGTACAGCCAGGACCAAGCACTGATCGAGCGGACCTACCGCGCGTTAAAGGGGCGGGACCGGCGCTTTGAGGTCTATCGGCGGCACCAGCTTCCGGCGCACCTGCATCATCGCGGGAATCCGCGCGCGGGAGACCTGATTGTGATGGCAACGGGGCCGGACCTGCTGGTGACCGGGGTCTCCTTGGGGCCCCCGAAGGGCACTCACGGCCAGGACCCGCGCCAGTTCCCGGAAATGCGTGGGATCTTTCTCGCGGCCGGTCCGGGGATCCGGCGCGGGGTGCGGGTTCCGGCCTTTGAAAACGTGCATGTATATCCACTGGTGGCGCATCTGTTGGGTCTAAAGGCGCCTGAGGGGATCGACGGGCGGCTGGCTCCGGTGAAGGCGCTGCTAACCCAGTGACGCGGCGGGCAGGCGAGCGAGTACAATCAACTTACTAAGCATGCAGCCTCGACTCGTCGCCATCTCCGGGCCGCTTGCGGGGAAGATCTTTCCCTTGCAGGGGAGTCCGCTCACGCTGGGACGGTCGCGTTCCTGCTGGCTGACGGTTCCGACGAATCTGGTATCGCGCACGCATTGCCAGCTGGCGCCGGATGAGGACGGTAACTGGACGGTACGCGACCTGGATAGCCATAACGGGACGCGAGTGAATCAGGAAGCGATCAACCAGGCGGTATTGCGGCATGGGGACCATCTTCAGATCGGCGATTCGATGTTCACTTTCCTGAGCCGGGATGAAGCCACGCACTCTTTTGGCGGCAGTGGAAGCGGCAGCTTTCAGACGCAGACGATTGTTACGCTGCAACCCTCCGATTGCGTTTATCTGCGCCCCGACGACAGCTCCAACCAGGCGGCCCGGCAGCTGAAGGGGCTGCTGGCGATCAGCGCCGCCATCCACGGCCTGCGCAATCAGGATGCGATCGGTGAGGAGCTGGCCGCGCGGATCTTCGACATCACGCCGGCGGAGCGATTTACTGTGTTGTGGCGGGATTCGGAGCCGGGCGAATGCGAGTCCATCATCCGCGTCCAGAGGAAAAAGAACGAGCAGTTTCTCCAGCCCAGCACGACGGTGATCGAACGTGTCCTGGCCAGCGGGGAAGCCGTGCTGTCGAGCGAGATCTCCGGCGAGACCCAATTGTGGGAGGCGAAGTCGCTTTCCGGCCACAGCGTGCGCAGCGTGCTGGCCGTGCCGTTGGGCGTGCCGGGACAATTGCGCGGCGTGCTGTATCTGGACACCAGCGATCCGGCTCAGCCGTTTGAGACCGATCACCTGCAACTGGTGACGGCCATCGGCATGATGGCTTCGGCGGCGCTGCAGAACGCGATGCACACGCGGTGGCTGGAAACGGAGAACCGCCGGCTGCGTTCCGAGAGCGGGCTGGAGCATGAGATGGTGGGCGAAAGCAGCCCGATGCAGGAGGTGTATGAGAAGCTGGCGCGCGTGGCGCAGACCGACACCACCGTGCTGATACTCGGAGAAAGCGGCACCGGCAAGGAGTTGGCGGCGCGCGCAATTCACCGGAACGGTCCCCGGCAGGAGCGGCCGTTCGTGGCCCTGAACTGCGCCGCGATTCCGGAGGCCCTGATCGAGAGTGAGCTGTTCGGCCATGAGAAAGGCGCCTTCACAGGCGCGGTGGCGCTCAAGAAAGGCAAGATCGAGACCGCCGAAGGCGGGACGCTGTTTCTGGATGAAATCGGCGAGATGCCGCTACACATGCAGGCGAAACTGTTGCGGGTGATCCAGGAGCGGGAGTATGAGCGGATCGGGGGCAACCGCACCTTGCGCGCTGATATCCGCGTGATCGCGGCGACCAACAGGGCGCTTGAGGATGCCATCGCCTCCGGCAGTTTCCGCCAGGATCTGTTCTACCGCCTGAATGTGGTGAGCATCGCTTTGCCGCCGCTGCGCCAGCGCCGCGAGGACATTCCCCTGTTGTCCGGCCATTTCCTGGCGCTCTACAGCGACAAGTGCAAGCGCAAGGTCTACGGCATTTCCGCGGCCGCGCGCCACTGCCTGGCGAGCTACGATTGGCCGGGCAATGTGAGGGAGTTGCAGAACGTGATCGAGCGCGCCGTTGTGCTGGGCGCCACCGGTACGATTGAGCTGGAAGACCTGCCGGAGGAACTGCACATCTCCGCGCCGGAGACCGAGGAAAAGCTTCCGCGGTATCTGGATGCGGTGAGGGAAGTGAAGAAGGCGCAGATCCTGCAAGCGGTCCAGGAGGCGGGCGGCAATATTACCGCCGCGGCAAAGCTGCTGGGCGTCCATCCCAACTATCTCCATCGGTTGATTCGCAATCTGGGATTGCGTCAGGCGATGAAGAAAACTGGCTAGCCCGCAAAGGGCCGTTCCGGCCCTCAATACACCTGAGAAACAGCCAGCTTCCGCGCCGGAACGAGCTCCGTTTTGCGGGCTGTTACTCAAAAGTCTCACCTCACGGATAGTGTTTTGAGGGATGCGCAGTTCACTCTATCTTTCCGGATAGACTCGGCGTGGGTAGCGTTCTTTTAGAATCAACAATATGGAGTTTGGCACGTCGAATGCCCTTATTCCACGCGGGCGAGGCAGTAGCCGTAGCGGACAACGGTGGTCACGGCATTGGAGAGGCATCTCGCTGATCCCATGGCCCAGCTTGGCAGCGCCACGTGTCGACCCTGCGTGGTGTTTGTCCGCTACGGCGGCTCTTTCCGGCGCCCCAACCCCACTTGACTCCAATGTCGTTGCAGTGACAGAGTGGTTCTGTCAAAAGGCCAGCCATAGGGGCTGAGGCCTAGTCTCTGGGCAGGAGTCAAATCATGTTCACCATTCGCATCTTCATTTTTCTGAGCCTTGCGCTCATGCTGGTGGCCGCACCCGCGGCCAAGTACACCGATACGCTGCAGCCCGGCAAGGCGGCGCTTCTGTCGGCCGGCCCGCTGGCCTTCGGCCCGGAAGGGATTCTATTTGTCGGCGACCCGATGGGCGCCTCCATCTTCGCGTTGGATACGGCCGACACCAAGCCAGGCAAAGCGGCGCCGGTGAACATCACCGGGATCAGCGATAAGATCGCGGCATTGCTGGGGACCACCGGCGATCAGATCCTGATCAATGATCTGGCGGTGAATCCCATCTCCAAGCGCGCCTACATTTCCGTTGCCCGCGGCCGCGGACCCGATGCGGCGCCGGTGGTGGTGCGCACGGATGCTTCGGGGAAGCTGGAGACTTTATCCCTCGACAACATCCGCCACTCCCGCGTCGCGTTGCCGAACGCGCCGGCTCCCGACGCCAAGGACCGCCGGAACCAGCCGCTCCGTCTGGAGGCGATCACCGACCTGTCCTTCGTCGACGGCAACGTGATTGTGGCCGGCTTGAGCAACGAGGAGTTCGCTTCCAACCTGCGCTCGATTCCCTTCCCGTTCAAGGAGGCTTCCGCGGGCACCAGCGTCGAGATCTACCATGGCCAGCACGGCCGCTTTGAGACCAATTCGCCGGTGCGCACCTTCACCACTTGGGAAGTCGCCAACCAGCCGCACCTGCTCGCCGCCTACACCTGCACGCCTCTGGTGAAGTTCCCGCTGGCCGATCTGAAGCCGGGCAAGAAGATCACCGGCGTGACAATCGCCGAGCTGGGCAACCGGAACCGGCCGCTCGACATGATCATTTACAAGAAGGGCGGCGCCAACTACATCCTGATGAACAACTCCAGCCGCGGCGTGATGAAGATGCCCGCCGATAAGCTGGAATCGTTCACCTCCATCACCGCGCAGACCGAGAAGCAGGGCGTACCGTACGAGACGCTGGAAGGTTGGAAAGGCGTCGAGCAGCTGGACCGCTACGATGAGGGCAACGCGCTCATGCTGGTACGTCAGGAAGGAGGCTCGGCCGACCTGCAATCGGTCGCGCTGCCGTAAGCTGGTTGTGTGAGCAAGGCTCGTTTTCTTTTCACCGCGGCGGCGCTGGTTACAGTTCCCGCCGCGGTGGCGCAAATCCAAATCACGCTGGAGGGCGATCCGCCGGTGTTTCGCGCCACTGGCTCCTCGGTTTTGCCGCGCTTAAAGAATCCAAACTTCTCCGCAATCTTTCGCGTCTCGCTGGACCGTGACGACGTTCCTCCGATGGCCGGCGATTATTCGGTGCAGGGCGGAACCCTGATTTTCCGGCCGGAGTTTCCGCTGGAGCCAGGCTTGACCTATCGCGCGGTTTTTCATCTTGTCACCGACAAGGTTTCCGCCACTTTCACCGCTCCCAAACCGAAGCCCGTTTCGACCGTGGTGGTGGAGCAGGTCTATCCCACCGTGGAAACGCTGCCGGAAAACCAGCTCAAGTTTTATATCCACTTTTCGGCCCCCATGAGCCGCGGGGAGGCCTACCAGCGGCTGCGGCTAATTACCGGGCAAGATCAGCCGGTCAGCCTGCCGTTTCTCGAGCTCGATGAGGAGTTGTGGGATCGCGATCAGAAACGCTTGACGCTGTTCTTCGATCCAGGCCGCGTCAAGAGGGGACTGCTGCCGAACCAGGAGGTGGGCGCACCTCTGGAGGAAGGCAAGCGCTATTCGCTGGTGATCGATCAGGAATGGAAGGATGCCCAAGGCGTGCCGCTGAAGCAAGGCTTCAAGAAGAGCTTTACGGTGGGGCCGGCCGACCGCACGCCGCTGGACCCCAAAAAGTGGAGACTTACCCCGCCGCTGGCCGATACCGCGACACCGGTATTGCTCGACTTCCATGAGCCGCTGGACGCGGCGCTGCTCATGCGCTTCATCGACGTGATCGATATTAACGGCAAACCGGTGAAGGGGACGGTGTCGATTGAGCGCGAAGAGACACGCTGGACGTTCATGCCGGCCGAGCCCTGGAAAGCCGGGGCCTACAAGCTCGAGATCATGACAGCGCTCGAAGATCTTGCCGGCAACAAAATCGGCAGGGCGTTCGATGTCGACAGGTTCGAACAGGTGGACCAGACGATCGCCGCCGATTTTTACACGCTCCCGTTCACGGTGCGGTAGCAAGCAGCGCCAGCGCGGCCCAGCCGCTGGTGGAGACGTGCTGGGCGTAGCTGGCCGCCCCGGCCGGACGCGTTGTGCCGCGCCAGCCGCCTTCCGGGAGCTGCGAATCGAGCAGATAGCGCCGGCCTCGCGCGATGGCTTCCTGAGCCCGTGGCTCTTTGTTCTGCTCGAGCGCCAGTAGCGCCAGGGCCGTGTCGAATGCTTCACTCAACCAGCTGCCGTTGGGGGCTTGCCGGGAAAGGACGAATTCCGCCGCCCCCGGATCTCCGGTGGCCATGAGCTTCGCGGCAGCGTCCACCAGGCTGGCGGCCCGCCGGTTGCGCAGCCACTGCTCCGCCCGTGATGCCTCCTGCTTTTTTCCGCCGGCCAGCAGCACGCGCCGCGCCATGTGAGTGGCCAGCATCGGCCCGTAGGTGACCGGCGAGCCGGAGCTGGACTCGGGATCCACCGTAAAGCCCCCTTCCTGTTCCTGCATGGCGGCCACCAGCGCGGCGGCCTTTTCCAGCGCACCTCGGTCCGGAATCGCACCGGCCTCAATTGCTTCCAGCAGCGCCGCGGCGAACTGAATGCGGGCCAGCTTGCGGTCGCCGAAGGCCGGATCTCCGGGCTGATTGTCCCAACGTTCCGGGTTGGCCAGCCAGTCCAGCGTCCCGCGAAGATTCTGTTGATCCACCGGGAGGCCCATGCGATGAGCGCGTAGCAGCGTGCGGGCCGCGTCGCCGTTGTTGTGGCAGGAATAACAGCGGTTCTCCCTCGGCCAGGAAGCGACCTCGCCGCCGAGATAACGCAGCGCCTCCGCCACGCCGGCGCCCCAACACAGGGCGGGCAGCATGAGCGCAGCCGGGTACAATCGAAACAGTGTCCGCATACGCAACGCCTGCAGGAACCGCGCGCTACGCCGCGCGCTTCCCGCAACACGATTCTCACTCATTCTTCCGTTCCGCGCACGGTCTGCGGATTTCCTCCATCGGACTTGGCTCGTACTTGGGCAACATGGATGCAGCCACCGATGTGGGCTACCGGAGCTCGACGCTCGCCGCGCTGCGCGGCGGCATCAACCTTCTCGATACATCGCTCAATTACCGCCACCAGTCATCGGAGCGCAATATCGGCGCGGCTCTGAAGGAGCTGCTTTCCTCAGGCGAGCTGACGCGCGAGGAGTTCGTGGTTTGCACCAAGGCCGGCTATCTTGTCCCCAATGCGCTTCCACATGGTGTGATCACTGGCGCAGACCTGGTAGGGAACATGCACTGCCTGGCGCCGGCGTTCCTGGAACATCAGCTGGAATGCAGCCGCGCCAATCTCGGTCTGGAAACCATCGACCTCTTTTACCTTCACAATCCGGAGACGCAGCTGGGACATGTGTCCGAGGAGGAGCTCTACCGGCGCATCGAAACTGCATTCGCGAAGCTGGAGCAACTGGCGGCGGCAGGGCGGATACGCTACTACGGCGCCGCAACGTGGAACGGCTTCCGGACGCGGCCCTCCGAGGCCGGCCTGTCGCTGGTCAAGATGGCGGAAATGGCCCGCGCCGCGGGCGGAGAGAAGCACCATTTCGGGTTCATTCAGCTTCCTTTCAACATGGCGATGCTGGAGGCGTACGCGGTGGAGCGGGAAACGCTGGACGGCACGACCGTGGCCACGCTGGAGGCGGCTCGGCGTCTGGGCATCACGGTGATCGCCAGCGCGTCCATCCTGCAGGCGAGGCTCAGCCGCGGTCTGCCGGATGAGGTTGCCGAAAGGCTTCCCGGTCTTCAAACGGACGCGCAGCGCGCCATTCAGTTCGCCCGCTCCGCGCCCGGCATTGCCTCGGCCTTGATCGGCATGAGCCAGCCGCGGCACGTCGAGGAAAACCTCGCCTTGAGCCGTGTCGAACCGGCCGAGCTGAGCGCATGGTTCTCGAAGAGCCAGTAGTCTTTCCGCCCGATGGCGATCCGGCGGAGCTGCCGCAGGCGCCGGCCGTCTACCTGATCTGGCCGCACCAGGGCAATCCGTATCTGGCACGCACGAACGTTCTGCGGCGGCGCATCTCGAAACTGATCGAGCGGTGGCGGCTACGGGAAAACGCCTCGCGCATTGAATACTGGCGCACGGGCTCGCGGCTGGAGCTTTGGCTGATCAGCTATGAATTGGCGCGGAGGCATTTCCCGGAGGATTACGAGAGGATCCTGCGGCTGCCCAAACCGAGCTACGTGCGGCTGGTGCGCTCCAACCGCTTCCCGAGGACGATGATCACGACGCGCGTCACCGGCGGCCGCTCGCTTTACTTCGGGCCGTTCCCGAGCCGCGCCGCCGCCGACCAGTTCGAAGCGCAATCGCTGGACCTGTTCCAGATCCGCCGCTGCCAGGAGGATCTGGTTCCCTCGCCGGACCATCCCGGCTGCATCTACGGAGAGATGCACATGTGCCTGCGGCCGTGCCAGCAGGCGGTCACCGACGAGGAGTATGCCACCGAAGTGGTTCGCGTGGGCGACTATCTCCATGAACGCGGCGTATCGATGCTGGAAACGGTGGCGGCGGCGCGCGAGAGATTCAGCCGCGAGATGGAGTTTGAAGAGGCTGCCCGCCAGCACGCGCGTCACGAAAAAATCCAGACCATCCTGCGGCAGCCGGGTGAGCTGGCCCGCGACGTGACGACGCTGCATGGGGTTGCGGTAACGCGCGACCGCTCGCCGGAGGCTGTGCGGCTATGGTTTTTGCGGGAAGGCTGCTGGTTGCCGCCGAGGTCGTTTCCGTTGCAGTTGGACGACACGCGCTCGCTCGACAGCCGCCTGCGCGAGATCACCGCATCGCTGGAGGCGCCGGAAACGCGGCTGCGTCACGACCACCTCGCTTTGCTGGCCAAATGGTACTACTCGAGCTGGCGTGACGGGGAATGGCTCGGCTTTGAAGGTCTGGAAACGCTCAGCTACCGCAAGCTGGTCAACGCCATCCACCGCGTGGCGCGCGGCCAAACGGGCCCTGCATCTCAGGGGCAACTCGGGCTATAATGTGTCTTTGTTGCCTGACTCCCCTTGGTGGAGGTGTGCTTGTTCTTTTCAGTGAAGGAGTTAGAGCTTCACAAGGTTCCGTTTCAGGTTGAATTTCCTCCTGGTGGCATCGAGTTTTTCGATCCCAAGCTGAAGCAGGCACGGCCGCTGGAGGTGTCCGGAACGGCACAGCTGGACCCGATGGAAGAAATCCGGGTCCGCGGTCACCTGAAGGGCTTGCTGATCGCCGAATGTGACCGTTGTCTGGAGCCGATCGAGTTTCCGCTCGATGGCGATTTTGATCTTTGTTACCGTCCCGCCGAGTCGGACTGGGGCGAAGAACCAGCCTCGTTGAGCGAGCAGGAAAACGACGCGGGGTTCTACGATGGCAACGGCTTGCCGCTGGCCGACGTCGTCCGCGAGCAGGTTCTTTTGTGGCTGCCCATGCAGCGCATCTGCCGCGAAGAATGCAAGGGAATTTGCCCGCAATGCGGGCAGAATAGAAACGAGATTGAGTGCGGCTGCCTGGTGGAGCGGATTGACGAACGCTGGGCGGCCCTGAAAAATATTTGAACAGCCAGGGAGATCAAGAGAATGCCGAATCCGAAGCGCAGACATTCCAAGCGCCGCTCCAGTACGCGGCGCGCGCACGACCATCTGCGTGCGCCGGCGATGGCCGAATGTCCGGAGTGCCATCAGCCGACGATACCGCACCGTGTTTGTCCGCACTGCGGTAAGTACAAGGGACGTGAAGTAATCGAAGTGGAAGAGGCTTAGTCCGGACGGTACTCCTCTGCCATGGTGACCATCGCAGTGGATGCAATGGGCGGAGACCACGCCCCACGTTCGGAAGTCCTTGGCGCCGTCGAGGCGGCGCGCAGCTACGGCGTGCGCGTCCTGCTGGTGGGCCGCGAGGACCTGGTGAAACCCGAGCTGGAGCAGCACAAGGGCAGCAATCATCTGCCCATTCAAGTGGTGCACGCCTCCGAGTTCATCAAGATGGAGGACAGCGCCGCCAAGGCTGTGCGCACCAAGAAGGACTCCTCCATCCGCGTGGCCAGCCGCCTGGTTCGCGACGGCGAGGCGGCGGGGGTGGTTTCGGCCGGGAACACAGGAGCCGTTATGGCGACCGCAAAAATGGTGCAGGGCATGGTGCCCGGCGTGGAACGTCCGGCGCTTGCTTCCGCGCTGCCCACGGTGACCGGCAAGCCGACGGTGGTGCTGGACGTAGGCGCCAATGTCGACTGCACGGCGAAGATGCTCGCTCAGTTCGCGGTGATGGGAGAGATTTACTCCCGCTCCATCATGCATGCGCAGACGCCGCGCGTGGGGCTTCTTTCCATCGGCGAAGAAGAACACAAGGGCAACGAGCTGACACGCGCCGCCACGCCGCTGATGAAAACTCTTCCGGTAAATTTTGTCGGAAACGTGGAGGGGAGGGATATCTACAAGGGCGTGGTGGACGTAGTGGTATGTGACGGCTTCGCCGGAAATGTCCTGCTGAAGGTCAGCGAAGGCGTGGCCGACGTGGTGAAGCACATGCTGCGCGACTCGCTTACGGCAACCTTATCGGGCAAGGCCGGCGCCTGGCTGGCGCGGAATGCCTTCGCCGATTTCAAGCGCCGCGTCGATTACTCCGAATACGGCGGCGCGCCACTGCTTGGTGTCCGCGGCGTCTGCATCATCTGCCATGGCAGCTCCAATGGCAACGCGATGAAGAATGCGATCCGCGTGGCGGCGGAGTTCGCTTCGAAGAATCTCAATACAAAGATAGAATCCGAGCTGAGCCGTTTGGCATCTGCTCAAGTAGCGGCACGTGTGGAATAACGCAACAACTCGCGTCCTGCTGGTGGGGTTGATCGCTGCGCTGGCTTGGGGCCAGCCGAAGCGCCAGGATCCGGTGCAGTGGAAGCTGGAAATCGAGCCCGCCCGTGTCGCTCCTGGTGGCAAGGCGCTCGCGCGGTTCACCGCGGCGATTGAGGATGGCTGGCATCTCTACTCGCCCACTACGCCGCCCGGTCCGATTCCCACCGAACTCGGCCTTGCGGATGCGCCCGGCGCAAAGCTGGCCCGCCTGCTGCAGCCCAGGCCGAAAGTGAAGTTCGATCCGAACTTCAACACGAATCTCGAGACCTTCGATCACAGCGCGGTCTTCCTGATGGAGATCGCCATCGCGCCGGATGCCGCAGCCGGAGAGTTGGAGTTGACCGCGCAGGCGCGCTATCAGGCATGCAGCGACACAACCTGCCTGCGGCCGGTCCGCAAACAGGCAACGGCGAAGATTGTGATCGATCCGGCGGCAACTGCCCAGCCCCCCGAGCCGCCATCCGATTATGTTGCGGCTTCCCGCGAGAAAGAGCCGCCCGCGCCGACGAAGGTGTCCGGAGATGCAGACCAGGGACTGCTTCAATTCCTGGCGGTCGCATTCGGGTTCGGGTTGGCGGCGGTGTTCACGCCGTGCGTGTTTCCGATGATCCCGATCACCATGTCCTACTTCCTGAAGCGGGGTGAAGCCGGCCGGGGCGACAGCATTTTCCAAGCCTCCCTGTTCTGCCTGGGGATCGTGGTGCTGTTCACCGCGTTGGGGGTTGCCACTACCGCGGCGCTTGGCCCGTTTGGCGTGGTGCAGATCGGCTCCAACATCTGGGTGAATTTGTTTATCGCCTTCGTGTTCGGAGCGTTCGCGCTGAGCATGCTGGGGGCGTTTGAGATCACTCTGCCGAGCGGGATGCTGACGAAGCTGGACCAGGCGTCCCAACGTGGCGGTGTCGGGGGCACGCTGCTGATGGGGCTGACCTTCGCGCTGACCTCATTCGCCTGCGTAGGCCCGTTCATGGGTACGTTGCTGGCCGCTTCCGTGCAGGGCGGGGGATTGCGGCCGGCCGTGGGAATGGCGGTATTCGCCGCCGGCCTGGCTTCGCCGTTCTTCTTTCTGGCGCTGTTTCCCGGCTATCTGAATCAGATGCCACGCAGCGGAGGCTGGCTGCCTCGCGTGAAGGTAGTGCTGGGCTTCATCATCCTCGCGGTGATGTTCAAATATCTTTCCAATATCGACCAGGTAATGCAGTGGCAATTGCTGACGCGCGAGCGCTACCTGGCGATCTGGGTCGTGCTGTTCACGTTGCCGGGGCTCTACCTGCTGGGGCAGTTGCGGATGGAAGGCATCAAACCGGAGGAGAGCGTAGGAGTCGCGCGTGCCGTTGTCGGCTCGGCGTTTCTGGCCTTCGCGCTTTCGCTGGTCCCGGGCATGTTCGGCGGGCGGCTGGGCGAGTTGGACGCCTACGTTCCCCTGGCCGAGGAAACAGATGGCGGATTGAAGTGGCTGAAAGACGACTATCAGGGAGCGCTGACGAAGGCGAAGGCCGAAGGCAAACTTGTTTTTGTCAGCTTCACCGGCCATGCCTGCACGAATTGCCATTGGATGAAAGCGAACATGTTCACGCGGCCGGAAGTTCGACAGGCGCTGGAAGGCTATATTCTCGTCGAGCTCTATACCGACGGCGCCGATGCGCAGTCGGAAGAGTTTCAGAAGCTGCAGGATTCCAAGTTCGCCAGCTCCGGAATTCCCTTGTACGCGATCCTGGACGCCGGCGGCAACGTGCTGGCGCAGCATGCCGGTTCGACGCGCAGTACGCAACGGTTTGTCGGCTTTATTCAGTCCGCCCGCAAGCCAGCCGCGGCAGGCTAGAATCACTTCATGATCTCCCTCCTGCTGGTTATTCTACTGGCGGCCCCAACCGCCGTTTTCGCGCAACGCACAACATCCACGCCACCACCGGCCTCTGCTCCGGCCGCCTCACCGGCCAAGCCGGCGCCCGATCTGCCGCTCACCGACACACCGCCCGTGGTGACGGATCACCAGATGCAGGTGGGCGGGCGCACGCTGCGCTACAAGGCCACCACCGGAATGATGGCGATGAAGACCGAAAGCGGCGAGATGGAGGCGAACATGTTCTTTGTCGCCTACACGGTGGATGCGCCCGCTGGTTCGCGTAGGCCGCTGACGGTCTGCTTCAACGGCGGGCCGGGCGCCGGCTCGCTGTGGCTGCACCTGGGCGCAATCGGGCCCAAGCGTGCGCGGATGAACGATGACGGCTCGCTGCCGCCGCCGCCGTATCAACTTCCCGATAACGAACACACGTGGCTGGAACACAGCGACCTGGTATTCGTAGATCCAGTTGGCACCGGCTATAGCCGCGCCCGGAATCCGGAGGTGGCGCGGAAATTCTTCGGCGTCCGCGGCGACATCGAATCGGTGGGTCAGTTCGTGCGGTTGTTTCTGACGCGGTTTGACCGCTGGGATTCCCCGTTGTTCATCGCCGGGGAGAGTTACGGAACCACACGCGCGGCCGGGCTGAGCCAGTACCTGGCCGACCACGGTATTGGGCTGAACGGCGTGATTCTGATCTCCGCCGTGATGAATTTCCAGACGCTCCGGTTCGCGCCCGGCAACGACACTCCTTATCCGCTGTATCTGCCCACCTACACCGCCACGGCCTGGTATCACAAGAAGCTGCCCGCCGACCTGCAAAAGGATTTGCAGAAGGCGATTGAGGAGGCGCGGCAGTATGCTTCGGGTCCCTACGTCCAGGTTCTGCAAAAGGGCGATCTGCTCAGCGCGGAGGAGTATTCGGTGGCCGTCAAGAAGCTGGCCCGTCTCACCGGCCTGAGCGAGTCCTACATCCGCCTCGCCAACCTGCGGCCGGAGATCCAGCGCTTCTGCAAAGAGCTGCTTCGGCCGGCGGGCAAGACAGTCGGCCGTTTGGACAGCCGGTTGACAGGCATCGCGCCCGCCGACACAGCCGAGCAGCCCGAGTTCGACCCGTCGATGACGGCGATCCGCCCGCCGTATACGGCGATGATGAACGCCTATGCCCGCATGCAGTTGAAGTTCTCCACGGATTGGGAATACTTCGCCTTAGGCGGCGGCATCACCTCGCCGTGGAACTACGATCTGCCTGGCGGGCAGGGCTATGCCGACACCAGCGTGAACTTGAAAAACGCCATGGCGAAGAACCCGCACACGAAAGTGTTTATCGGCTCAGGCTTCTATGACTTGGCAACGCCATTCCATGCCGTGGAGTACACCATCAGCCACCTGGGACTTGATCCGGCGCTGCGCTCCAATATCCGCTGGGCGGAGTATGAGGCCGGCCATATGATGTACATTCACCTGCCGTCGCTGGAAAAGCTCAAGCACGATATAAGCGGCTTTTACCGGTTCGCGCTGCGCCAGGCCGGGTCCGGTTCCCACTCCACCGCTTCGCGATAATCCGCCGATCAGCCGGCGCCCGGCCTGATCAATTCCTCCAGTTGAAAACCCCGTCGTTTGCCCGTGTCAACGATGTGGCCGGTGAACTTCTCTACCCCGTTGAACACCAACTGTAGAGGCCGGTCAATCGAGTAGTCAAGTTTCAGGACGTCGCCCGGCTCCAGCTTCAGCAGATCCTCGGTGGAGATCGTCGCCCCGCTCAACCTACTGTCCAGATACATCACGGCGGGACGGATCAACCGCAATATCCGATCCTGCTCCTGCTCGGTCGATTCCGATTTCCGCACCGACCACTGCTGGTCGAACTTCTGCCGCAGCATCTTGATGATGATGGAGGGAATTCCAATGTTCATCATCCCGATCGATTCGCCGATGCGGACCTCCATGCTGATGGCGACCACGGCTTCGTTCGGCGCAAGAATCTGCAGCAGTTGAGGTTCGGTTTCGATCGACTGGAGATCGAAGTTCAACGTCGTCACCGCCTCCCAGGCCTGTTTCATGTCGTGGAGAATGATCCGGAAGATGCTGTCAAGGATGGTCTGCTCGATTTCGGTGACTTCCCGCTCGATCTTGGCCGGATTCACTTGCGGTACGCCACCTAGCAGAATCTCGATGATCGGGAAGACGAGGCTCGGATTCATCTCCAGCACGGCGCTCCCGTCGAACGGATGCATGCCCAGAGATGTGATGATCGTGGGCGACGGCAGACACTGAGAGAACTCCATGAACGACAGTTGCTCCACCGAGACCAGGTTCACGATCACGTAGGCGCGCAGGTAGGCCGATAGGCTGGAGGCCAGGCTGCGGGCGAAATTCTCGTGCAGCACGTGGATGGCGCGAAGCTGATCCTTGGCGATGCGGTCCGGCCGCCGGAAGTCGTACGGTTGCGCTTTCTTGGCCGGATCTTCCATCGCCCGCTGGCTTTGCAGGTTCCGGAATACATTGTCGATTTCATCCTGCGTCAGTACGCGATCCAGCTGCGGCGGGTTCATCACCCCTTACATCGGCCACCTCTCCGCTGTCCTGCATATCCCCTCAATGCTCTAATGGTAAGACTAGGATGCAACGGTTCTTCCTTCAGAACTTCGGCTGCCGGGCCACGCAGGCCGACGGAGCGGCACTCGGCGCGATGCTTGCCGGAACAGGCCTCTCCCCAACCGAGCAAGCCACCTCGGCCGACTTCATCATTTTAAATACGTGCACCGTCACCGCCAATGCCGACGATGACGTTCGCTCTACAATCCGCCGCGTCCACCGCCAAAATCCTGACGCACGCATTCTCGTGACAGGCTGCTACGCCCAACGCAGTCCGGAGGAACTGGCCGCGATGCCCGGCGTACTGTGGGTGGTCGGCAATTCTCACAAGATCCAGATCCCGCGGATTCTCTCCCGGGCCTCATTCGACTTTCACGGCGAACTGCCCGCCGCGATTCATGTTTCCGACATCGGCGAACAGCGCGAATTCCTCTCTGCGCCGGTGGAAGATGCCGGCGACCGGACGCGCCCCAACCTCAAGATTCAGGATGGCTGCAACAATCTCTGCACCTTCTGCATTATTCCCTCGGTGCGGGGGCGTAGCCGCAGCGCGCCGGCCTCGCAAATCGTGGAACAGGTGCGCAAGCTGGCGGTCAACTACAAAGAAGTCGTGTTGAGTGGCATCAATCTCGGGCGCTGGGGCCGCGATGCGGGCCGTCCGCAACCGATGCGCCTGGCCGGGTTGCTGAAACTGCTTCTCGCGGAGACCTCCGTCGAACGGCTGAGGCTCAGTTCCGTCGAACCGATGGATTTCAGCGAAGAACTGCTGGAGTTGATGGCCGCCTCGCCGCGTATCGCCCGGCATGTGCACGCGCCGCTGCAGTCCGGCTGCGACGCCGTCCTGAAACGGATGAAGCGGCGATACCGCTGCCGCCACTACGCCTCGCGGCTGCTGCTGGCGCGGAGGCTGATGCCCGACGCGGCCATCGGCGCCGACGTGATGGTGGGCTTTCCCGGCGAGACCGAGGCCGAGTTTGAAGAAAGCCGCCGCTTCATCGAATCCATGCCGTTCACCTATCTGCACGTGTTCACCTACTCGGAGCGGCCCGGAACTCCCGCCGCGGCCAGCGCCGGTCAAGTCCCCATGGCCGTGCGCAAGGAACGCAACCGCATCCTACGCGAACTGGCGGCGGAGAAGAATCTTGCATTCCGCCGGGGCTGCCTCGGGAAGAGCCTCAGCGTCGTTACACTCGACGAGGGAACTCCGGCGCTCAGCAGCAACTATCTGAAGGTGGAACTGCAACACCCGCGGCCGGCCAATCGTATCGTGAAGGTGCGGATTGGGGCGCTCGCTTCCGGCGGCCTTCGCGAAGAGACCCTGGTTCAGTTGGGAGCTTGAGAGTATGGATGAGGCGAAGCTTCCAGCTTGGTGGTGGAGCCGTCAGGGCTTGGACGGTTCACTGAGCGGAAGAACCTGCGGCGAGACGTTGTCTCGTTCCGGATGGGCGCGTTCGGTGGGCGGTTCGGGACCATATCTCACGCTGTTCTCGCGCGCGGGCAGCACTCGGGAGCGGGCCGATGCCGCCGTGGCCGCTCAGGAAATCCACGAGTTGCCTGCGGCCCGGGGCTGCACCTACGTCGTGCCCGCCGCCGATTTCGCCCTCGCGCTCCGCGCCGGCCAGCCGTTTACGGGCGGCGAAATGAAGGTGGCCGCCAAGCTGGGCGTAACGGAAAAGGAGATCGGCAAGCTGTGTGACGCAATCGTGAAGGCGCTGGCGAAGGCGCCGCTGGAGCCGGACCAGTTGCGGGAAGCTACCGGCGGCGCTGCGCGCAGTCTCGGAGCCGAAGGGCTCAAGAAGGGGCTCAGCACAACGCTTCCGGTGGCGCTCGGCCGGTTGCAGTCGCTTGGCGCGATCCGGCGCATCCCCACCAACGGCCGCCTGGATCAGCAGCGCTACCGCTATGCGCGATGGACGGAGAATCCCCTGGCGAAATCCAAACTCACCCTCCAGGAGGCCGGCATCGAACTTGCCCGGCGTTACTTCCGCTGGACTGGTCCCGCCACCCTCGCCGAATTCCAGTGGTTCAGCGGCATGGGCGTGAAGGCCAGCCAGGCGGCCGTGGCGCCGCTTGGGCTTGTTCCGTTGGAAAAAGACAGTCCGCGGCTGTTGTTCCCCGATGATCTGGAGGCGCTCAACAAATACCGCGCCCCCGGCAAGCCGCAGTATTCACTCGTCAGCTCGCTGGATGCCATCACGCTGCTCCGCCGCGACCTGAAGGGGCTGCTCGACGCCAAGGACCACGCGCGCTCCGTCCACGACGGCAAGAAGATGCAGCCGCTCGGGGCGATGAGCGACCCTCCCAGCCACTGCATCCTCGACCGCGGGCGGATCGTCGGGCTATGGGAGTTCGACACGGCCGCCGGGAAAATCGTGTGGACCTGCTTTGGCAAGAAGGACGCTGCGATGGAGAAGGAAGTGCTTCGCACCGAAGCCTACGTCCGCGGCCAGTTGGGCGACGCGCGCAGCTTCAGCCTGGACAGTCCCAAGTCGCGCGCGCCGCGTATTGAAGCCCTGCGGAAAGCTCACTAGCGTTGCGTTTCCACTGGCTCGCCACGCCAGGGCGCAACGCTCATTTCATACTCGATAGGGCAGCCGAAGCCTTCCATCTCGATCCCCAGGCGCCGCATTGCGTCCAACGCCGTGAGCCGGCGGTAGGCATTGAAAGTGATCACGTGGGCAAACATCCCGCCGAAGGTGAATGTCTCCGCCGGTTCGCACAGCGCGTCGACAAAAGTGTCGTCCCATGCCCCTCGGTTCCAGCAGCAGCCTTCGCCGCATTGCTCCGGGGCTCTCCTCGACCAGCGCCCGGAACAATCGATAGAACTGCGAGCGGCTGTGACGGGCTTGCCGCGCCAGATGGCACGATGTCCCTTCCCGGTCCAGGGATTCCAGCACAATTCCGGTGAGCCGCTCCGCCTCCTTGCTGTTCTTGCTGCCCATTGGTGAAATATGCGCTCCAAGAGAAGGTAGCATCAGAACATCCCCGTGCGCCTGATCGTGCGTCTCATTCTGCCGGCGGCAAGGCCATGGTAAACTCGGAGATGCCGCTGGCCCTGCTTGGGGCGCGTAGCTCAGTTGGTTAGAGCGCCTGCTTCACACGCAGGAGGTCACAGGTTCGAGTCCTGTCGCGCCCACCACCAAAAGGGCTCTACGCTCTACGCCAGAAACGGGGCGGACCCCCAATCCGAAGCTGATCATCCGGCTCTACGCCAGAAACTTGCCGTCAGACCGTCATTGTGCTGGGACCACGTATCCGCCACAATGATTGTGCTAAAAGCGGACTCATCGATTTTGCGGTTCATGTGAGGCAACTGCGTCTCGGAAGACATATTCCGAGATTGGCTGGGAGACAAGAATGGATGGCCAATTCATCAGCTCAAAACAGGTCAAGCGGGAAGAACTGGAGGGGGATCACTGGCCTGGTTAAGCAGCCCGGCCGCTTCGAACGCGAAGGACCTGGTGGTCATTGAGGTGACACTCAAGCCGGCGGGCGGGCATAACTTTCACAAACATCCGAGGCAAGAGGAAGTGATCTACGTGATCGACGGGGAGATCGAGCAGTGGGTGGACCACGAGAAGAGAAGCCTGCGGCCCGGAGACTCCGTATTTATCGGCGCTGATGTGGTGCACGCCTCTTTCAATGTGAGCGGCCGGAATGCGAAGCTGCTTGCCATCTTGGGGCCATGCATCGGGGAGGCGGGTTACAAACTGGTGGATGTATCCGGAGACAGGTGGCGCACCGTCTCCGAGCGCACAGCCGTCAGGCGTTGTGCACGATTAGTGCAGTCGCGGCTCCTAGCCGCGGAAGGGGATTGCGAGGGCACGGCCCCCGCCAGCACGCCAAGGGCATGCGCCACCAATCATTTTGACCAAACGAACCCAAAGTCACGCAATCCACCACCCCTCAGCGGCTTACAGCCAATTCTGGTACCAATACTCGAACGTACTTCTACGCGCGAACTTCCGCTGCCACTTCCACCTTACGCCGCACCAGCAGGAACAGCAGCCCCATCGCGATCGGGTGCAGGAAGCCCATCACACAGAACACCGACCCGTACCCGAACGCATCCACGATCCGGCCGACGAGGGGCGTCGAGATCGCTCCAGCCAGTCCGCTCCCCAAGCCGACGACGCCGGCCGCCGAGCCCACCATGCTTGTCGGGAAAATGTCGTTGGTCATGGTCATCAGGTTCGTCTTCCACGCCATATGGCTGAAGGTCACGATGCAAATCACGCCGAGCGCCGGCGCCGACGGCAGATAGTTCACCAGAATCCCGACGGGCATCACCAGCGCGAACGGCACCATCGTGGCGCGGCGAGCAAAGAGCGCGCTGCGCTTCGCCGAGATGAATCTGCCGCTCACCCAGCCGCCGAACAGCGACCCGAGGTCGGCACACAGGTACGGCATCCAGGCGATCATGCCGATCTCGGCGAGCGTGAAGCTGCGCACGTCCTGAAGATATTTCGGCAGCCAGAAAAGGTAGAACCACCACACCGGGTCGGCGAAGACGCGCGAGACGAGCAGGCCCCACACCTGGGGCAGCGCGAGCAGGCGGCGGTAGGGAATGCGCTCCTTTTCGAGGCCCGTGCGGCCCTCCAGAATGTAGAGGCGCTCGGCCTCGTTGATCTTCTTGTGCTCGTGCGGCAGCCGGTAAATGGCGAACCACGCGATGAGCCAAACGAACCCAAACGACCCGGTGATGACGAACGCGGCGCGCCAGCCGTATTGAATCGTGATCCAGGCGATCAGGGGCGGGGAGATGATGGCGCCCGTCGCGGCAGCGGCATTGACAAGGCCATTCGCAAAGCCGCGCTCCTTGGCCGGGTACCATTCCGAGATAGCTTTCTCGGCGGCCATGAAATTTCCGGATTCGCCGAGGCCGAGCAGGAAGCGGAAAGAGCCGAGGCCAAACGCGGAGCGCGCGGTGGCATGGAGAATGTTGGCCGCGCTCCACCAGGCCATGAAGGTCGCCAGTGCGCGGCGCGTGCCCCACTTGTCCACGAGCCACCCGGAGATGACGTACATGAACGTGTACGGGACCATGAACGCCGTAAGGATGTTCGAGTACTCGGTGTTGGAGATGCCGAGTTCCTTGGTGAGCACCGGCGCGACGACGGACAACGTCTGCCGGTCAACGTAGTTGATCACGGTGGCGAGGAACAGCAGCGAGGCGATGGACCAGCGGACGCGGGTCATGGCGTTGGCCTCGGGGGACAGGCACGTCTGCCGCTCGCGCCTACCACAGCGAGCAACTTAGGAAGAGTGCGGGCGCTCAGGTCAGACGAGCCTGTCCCCGACCTCCTCATGGCCACTCCAGTTCGATCCCGAGGCCGGGGCCTTCCGGCAACAGATATGAGCAGCCGTCCATTTCGATGGGTTTCGCGAGGAACCGGTTAGCGATGGCGGCCACTTGCGGATTGTATTCCACCAGGTGGCAGTTCGGCACGGCGGCGGCGAGGTGGAGCGCGGCGGCAAGCTGCGGACCAAAGGCGATACTGACGTGCGGTACTACGGGGATGCCGTGCTCAGCGGCGACGGCGGCAAGGCGAAGCCCCTCGGTGATACCCGAGCGGCCAAGGTCGGGTTGATAAACACCCACCGCGCGCTGGCGAAAGAAGGGCGCCATCTCGAAGCGCGTACGGTAGCTCTCGCCGATGGCAACCGGCGTCTTGACGCGGCGCGCCAGCTCCGCGTGAGCCAGCGGATCTTCGGGCGCGAGCGGCGCTTCAAACCACAGCGCCCCGCGGCGGTCGAGCTCGGCCCCGAATTCAAGGGCCGACTCGGGCGTGTGCCGCCACAGCGCATCGGCCGCCACTTGCACGCCGCTGGGCCAGGCGCCGAAGAATTCCTCCGGCGTGTGCGTGTCGTAGAAAAGCTTCACCTGGGTGAACGGCTCGGGCGACGCGCCCTTGGCGAGACCACTGAGATAGGCGGGGAGACGCGTCTTGGGAGCAGAGCTGAGCATCTTCGAAACAGGCACGCCTTCGGCCCGGCCGCGAATGTCCCAGAGCGCGATGTCGATGGCCGAGATGGCGTCGATCATGAAGCCGCCCGTCTGGCCGCGCACGCGCATGGTGTTGTACATGCGGTCCCAGAGGGCTTCGGCGTTCACCTCTTCGCCAACGAGGACGGGGGCGAGCAGGCGGTCGATGATGGCGCACGCCACTTCGGGCGCAAGCGGCGCTTGCGCTTCGCCCCAGCCATGGATGCCCGCATCGGTTTCAACGCGCACCACCGCAGTCTCGAAGTTCACCGAGTAGAGGCACGGGTAAACGCTCGACCATCGGTAGTCATTGGTCGACGGCGCGAGTACCGTGGGCGAGCCCGCCGTGCCCGTGGCTTGCGCGATGTCACGCGGCAGGCGCACGGGGCGGGCTTCCATGCGGGTGACTTTCATTCCATCCGATCGGCGAGTTCGCGCAGGACTTCGAGTTCCTTGAGTCCGGCGCCATCGAGAGCAGAGGTTGGCTGGCGCACGCGGGCGGATTTGATTACGCCGCGGGCAACCAGGTTGTGTTTGGCGGCGGAGACGCCGAGGCCGGGCTGGAGTTGGAAGCGGATCAGCGGCAGGGCAGGCGTGAACACACGCCACGCTTCGGCGGTGTCGCCGGCTTCGAGCGCGTTCCACACGCGAACGTACGTCGATGTGATGTCGCTTGAAGGCATGGCGCCGATCGCGCCGCGGCCGAACTCCTCGATGAGAAACTGGCCGTTGAGCCCGCCAAAGATGGCCAGCTTGTCGCCAACCAGGGCGCTAAGCGACCCGATTTTCGGCGCCGTCGGCGGCGCTTCCACCTTGGCGGATTTCACGTGTTCGATCTCTTTGGCCATGCGGGCGAGCAGCGGCGCGGGCATGGCGACCTGAGTCATCAGCGGCGCGTCCTGCACCATAATTGGAATGCTGACGGCATTGGAAATTGCAGTGAAGTAACACAGGAGTCCTTCGCCGTCCGGCTTCAGTAAATAAGGAGGCAGCACCATCAACGCGTCGGCGCCCTGATCCTGCGCCTCGCGGCTCTGCGCGGCGGCGACGTCCGTGCCCGTGTGGCCCGAACTGGCGACAAGCGGCACGCGGCCGTTCACGTGCTCTACGATCCGCTCGAGCATCTGGCGGCGCTCGGAGGAGGCGAGCGCGTAGCCTTCGCTCGCGTTCCCGAAGAGTCCGAGCCCGTGCGCGCCTTGGGCGAGCAGGTGATCGATGAGCCGGTCGAGCGATTCGTAGTCCACCGAGCCGTCGTCGGCGAACGGCGTCACAACAATGGGAAAAACCCCTCTAAGCATCTACTGTTCGCTTCCTTTGGTTTGTTCTTCGAGCGCGGCGATGAGGCTCGTGCGGGCCCGGTCGATATGGGCAGTGAGATTTGCTTTGAGCGCCTCCAGATCGCGTGCCTCCAGTGCGGTGATGATAGCTTCGTGTTCGGCATGCTCGAGGTCGAAGCGGGAGCCGCGGTTGTGTTCGGCGACGTGAATGCGGGCGATTTGAATATTGGCCCGCAGTTCGTCGTACATCTGCTGAAGACGCTGATTGCCGGCCGCCCGAATCAGAATGGCGTGGAACTCGGTGTTCCACTCCTGGCGGCGCAGGAGGCCGCCGTCGTCGGTAACCGGCTCGACCATGCGCGACACGAGATCCTTCATGGCGGCGATCTCGTCTTCGCCCATCCTTTTAATAGCGCGCTCAGCCGCCAGGCACTCCAAGGCTATTCGAAGCTCGAACGTTTCCTCAATATCCCGGTTCGTCAGCGTAGCGACGAAGGTCCCGCTGCGCGGGCGGATCTCGATCAGCCCTTCGGAGGCCAGCCGTTGCACGGCATTACGGACCGGAGTTTGGCTGACGTCGAGTTTCGCCGAGATTTCATCGATTTGGAGACGCTCGCCCGGCGTGAATACGCGGTTTAAAATCGCCTGTCGAAGTGATTGATAAACCTCATCGTTGGCGCGCTGACGCTTGATTTTGGCCAGTTCCATGAATGGCGAATTACCAGACTCTAGCATACATCAAAGTCTTTCAGATTCAAGTTCTGAAATCTGAAATTTTAGTGTTGCAATAGAATGAGAAACATGACATGATTGCAGACGAGCCACATTCCTCAGGATGCGGCGCAGGCAAGGGCAGTACCCATATGAGAAGTTTCATCCGGACAATTTCCATGACGGTGATGGCTGCTGCCTTGGTAATGGCACAGCAGGGAACCGGGACAATTTCAGGGACGGTGTCTGACGCTCAGAATGCGGTGATCGCCGGTGCGTCGGTGGAAGTGAAGAGCGTTGGCACGGGCGCCACCTTTCGCGCGACGACGAATGAGAGTGGCTTCTACACCGCGCCGGGCCTTCCGGTGGGCGAGTACGAGGTGCGCGGCCAACAGACTGGTTTCAAGGTCGCGGTGCGGAGCGGAATCACGTTGCAGGTGAACCAGAACGCGCAGGTCAATCTGCGCCTCGAAATTGGGCAACTGGCGGAGACCGTCGAGGTAAGCGGCGAGGCGCCTCTCGTAAACACCTCGGACGCCACTCTGGGCACGGTGATTGAAAACCGCCGGGTGCGCGACCTGCCTCTTAACGGACGCAATGCACTTTCGCTCACGCTGCTCAATCCAGGGGTGATCTCGAATGCCGGCCCGACGAATTCCGGCTTTGGCGATCGCGGCATCCAGATTTCATCCCTCAGCATCAACGGCAGTCCGAACTCCATGAACGCGCAGATGCTGGACGGCAACAACAACGTGTTGAGTTACGTCGGCGAGGTGGGCGTGCCACCGGCCGTTGACGCGGTGGAGGAGTTCAAAGTCCAGAGCGGCGCGATGTCGGCCGAGTTTGGATTTACTGCTGGCGGCGCGATAAACCTGGTGAGCAAGTCGGGCACGAACGAGTTCCACGGGACGGCATACGAGTTTCTGCGCAATGACAAGTTTGACGCGCGCAACCCGTTCGCTTCCGCCAAACTACCTCTTCGCTACAACCAGTTTGGCGGCTCCATCGGCGGGCCGATTATTAAGAACCGCACCTTCGGCTTCTTCAATTACGAAAAGTACTTGTTGCGCCGCAGCAGTCCGCGCATCGCCAGCGTGCCCATTGCCGAATGGCGGCGGGGCGATTTCAGCCGGCTCGCCACCGCCCGCGGTGCGTTCGTTCCGGTTTACGATCCTGCGACGACCAGGGTGAATCCTGCAGGGGCCGGACAAATTCGGGATGTTTTCCCAGGGAATTTGGTTCCTGCAACCCGGTTCGACACCATTACCCCGAAGATCCTCGCCTTCTGGCCCGAGCCGAACAAGGCCCCGGCGAACCAGTTTACACAGGAGCAGAATTTCCAGGATGCCGCGCTCAGCTCAGTCGACTGGACGCAATGGAATTTCAAGATCGACCACCGGTTCAACGATCGGAACTCAATCTTCTTCCGCTACACGAGCGCGCAGCATATACCGAAAGCTAACTCGTTCTTCCTCGACCCTACCGTCGGATCGAACCGCGAAGACGACCAGATCAATCGCAACATCATGCTTTCCGACACCCACACGTTTTCGCCGACGTTGATCAACAATCTGCGCGTTGGCGTGATGCGGCAAAGTTTCGTTTTTGTCGCCGTGAATGCGGGCCAGAACTGGCCGAGCAAGCTAGGCCTTCCCCCGATCGTCCCCAATGACCAGATGCCGCAGATAAATTTCGGTTTCGGCGCGATCGGTGGGGGCGCCGCCGGCCGCCGCGGATCGCTCAACTGGGACATCCAAAATTTGGTGACCAAGATACAGGGGAACCACTCGCTCAAGATTGGATACAACCATCGCATTCTGCAGGGCAGCAACCTGCAAGGGGCGGCCCTTTCGGGCGATTACTCGTTCGCGGGCCTCACCAGCAATCCGCAGAGTCCGGCCGGGACAGGATTCAACATGGCTCAATTTCTTCTCGGCGACACCGGAAGCGCCTTTATCGATCGAATCCTGGGCAACTCGTGGCACGGAACGGCAATTAGCGCATTCGTGCAAGATGACTGGAAATTGAACCGCCGCCTTACGCTAAACCTGGGATTCCGTTACGACTGGCAGCAAAAGCCGTACGAGCGCTACGACGGGCACATCAACTTCGATCCCAACGCTACGGCCGGCGGATTTACGGGAACTACAGTGTACGCCGGCGTCGGCGGCCAGCCTCGAAGCTTCCTTAAAGAGGACTACAACGACTTTGCGCCGCGCTTCGGGTTTGCATTCGACGTTTTCGGCTCGGGGAAGACGGTGTTGCGCGGCGGCTACGGCATTTTCTATCCGTCAATCTTTTGGCGGAATTTCCTAGGAAACACGCAGCTGTTCTCGACGACGCGTACCAATTACATCGCACAAGGGCCGGGGCTGCGCGCATTTCGCTTCCAGCAGGGATTTCCTTCGGCTCCGATTCAATCGCCGGGATCATCGGCAGGGCCTCTCGCGCTGCTCGGACAATCCGTCAGTCTGATCGAGAGCGACCCTACAACGCCAATCACTCAGCAGTGGAACTTCAGCATCCAGCACCAGATCAGCAATTGGCTTGTCGATGTTTCCTATGCGGGTAACAAGGGCAATCACTTTGCCGCCAATGGCTATAATCTGAACCAGGTCAATCCGCAGGTACGCCAGCAGCTCGGCCAGGCGCTATTTACGCCGGTTCCGAATCCTTACGCGGGCAGGGTTCCAGGCGGACTTGGCGCCGCCACCATTCAGCGGGAGCGGTTGCTCATGCCGTATCCCTACTATCAGGCCGCGAACGTAGGCGATCCGCGGTTGGGCAATTACCTTTCCCACCAGTTGCAGGTGAATGTGCAGAAGCGGATGAGCGCCGGCGTACTGCTGAACATCGCCTACACGAACGGCAAACGCATCAGCGACTCGGCGGCAATCCCGGTCAATTTCGGTCCAGTGGAGCAGACGAATGAAGGTGGATTCCAGGATGGTCTGTTCAACCGCCAGTTAAACCGTTCGGTAGATCCGGCAGACGTGTCGCAGCGTCTGGTAATCAGCGCGCTTTGGGAGCTTCCGTTTGGCCCGGGCCACACATTCAACTCGTCGAATGCCGTGGTCCGGAGGCTCATTGGTGGTTGGCAACTCAACGCCATTGCAGTGATGCAGTCCGGAATCCCCCTCACCGTTCGCGGCGCGAACAATTTCCAGGCGGACCGTCCGAACTCGACGGGAGTTAGCGCCGAGTTGCCTGGCGGCCAGCGCACCGCGCAACGATGGTTCGACACCTCCCAGTTCGTCAACCCCCCGGCCTTCACCTTTGGAAATGTGGGGGTGGCCATCCCGGACGTTCGCCATCCGGGCGCGGTCAACATTGATTTTTCGGTGATCAAGGATACTCGAATTACGGAGCGATTCAATTTGCAGTTCCGCGCTGAAATGTTTAACATGCCGAATCACGTGAATCTTGGTCTGGTCGACGATGGGTTTTCGCCGGGTCCCGATGGCAGGAATGCCCGCGCTCAATTCGGCACCATTACTTCGGCGCGTGACGCGCGCATTATTCAGTTCGGGCTCAAGCTGATTTTCTAAACCCATGCGGAGAAGAAGCGTTTTTGGCGCTCTGGCCGGGTTACCCGCCTGGGCGGCTGCTCCTCCGCAAGCCGGCTCCAGGTCTTCGAGTCCCATCAAGATTCACAGCGTCGAGTCGTTCGTGATACGCACGCCCTCACGGCCGGCAACCACCGGCGAACTGATGGTAATGCCGCCGCTCGGTTCGATGACCGGCGGCCCGGGGTTGTACAACCGGATCGATCATGCCACGCCGTCCCGCTCAGGTCCGTTTCAGCAGGCCGTGCTCGTCAAGATCACTACCTCGGACGGCATCACCGGTTGGGGCGAGTGCCACGCGCCCGCGGCGCCGCGGGTGCACAAGACCGTAATTGAGGACATGCTCGCGCCGGTGGTTGTCGGCCAGGATGCGCGGGATGTCGAACCGCTTTGGGACCGAATGTATTCGACGCAGCGTGTTCGCGGCTACTCCAGTGGTTTCTATACGGAAGCGATCGCGGGAGTGGATTTGGCGCTGTGGGATATTCTCGGCAAACACGCCGGACTGCCGCTATCGCGGCTGCTCGGCGGCAGGTACCGGGATCGAATTCCCACCTATACAGGTGTCGGCGGCGCGTCAATGGAAGCCTTGAAAGAGAATGCGCAGCGCGCCATGGAGCAGGGATATGGCGCGGTGAAAATGGGCCTCTCCAAAGGCCCGGGAACCCGCGATCTGGCGCGCGTTGCCGCGGTCGTGGATGTCGTCAAGGGACGCGGCCAGCTCTTGCTCGACTCTCTCGGTGCATACAAACTCCACGAGGCCACGGTGATCGGCCGGGAACTGGATCGCATGGGATCCATCGGCTGGTGGGAGGATGTGCTGATGCCGGAAGACACATCCAATTATCCGAAGCTCGCCGACGCTCTCGACGTGCCGATTGTAGCCGGCGAAATGCTCTCCAATCGCTTCCAGTTTCGCGATCTGTTTTCGCAGAAAGCGGTGGACATCGTGAATCCCGATGTCTGTCGCGCGGGCGGCATCACGGAGTGCCGGAAGATCGCCATCTTAGCCGATGCGGCTGCTGTGCTCTGGTCGCCGCATGTGAGCACGGGCACGGCCCCCTACGTCAGCGCGTCCGTTCATCTGGCGGCCTCGACGCCGAACTGCGTGATTATCGAAGGCGGCGACAAGCTGGCTGGTCCGATGGGAAATGTACTGCTTCAGCAGCCGCTGGCTTTCCAGCCCGGTTTCGCGATACCGAGCGACCGGCCTGGGCTCGGAGTCGAATTCAATGAAAAGGAACTGGCCAAAATAACCGTAGGCTGATACCACATGTTCTTATTAGCAGCAGCGTTATACGCTTCCACTGGCTTTTTGCAATTTCCGGCAACGGAGGAGATTGGAGCGCTGTCGGCGGTCGCGATTGGGCCCAAGGACGAAATCTACGTTCTTCATCGCGGGCCTAAGCCGCTGATGGCGTTTGATGCTGCCGGCAAATTCCTCCGCAGTTCGGGCGCCGGGATGTTTGAAGTGCCGCACGGTCTGCGTGTCGACCGGGCCGGGAACGTCTGGACGACGGACAACAAGAACAATCTGGTGCGCAAGTTTACGCCGCAGGGCGAGCTGCTTTTTACTTTGGATCTGGCATTCAAAGCGCCCGACGACATTGTCTTCACCTCCCGGGGCGACATCGTGATCGCCGATGCCGGGTATGCACGGATTATCGTGAGTTCGCCGCACGGGCACGTGATTCGAAGCTGGGGCAGCAAGGGAAAGGGCGACGCGCAGTTCGCGGCGGCACACGGGCTGGCCATCGACGCAAAGGATCGCATTTACGTGGCGGATCGTGGCAACAACCGCGTACAGGTTTTTGAACTGAGCGGCAAGCATGTGGCGTCGTGGACCGGGTTCGGGAATCCGTTCGGTCTGCTGGTAGTGAACGGCGAGTTGCTCGTTTCCGACGGCGATGCCAACCGCATGTCGCATCTTACCTTGGACTCCGGCCGCATCAACGCGCAATGGGGCGACGGTGATACGCTGAAGTTGCCGCACCTGATGGCGGTGGACTCGAAGGGCACCCTATACGTGGCTGAGGTCGATGGGAAGCGTGTGCAGAAGTTTCAACGGAGATAAAATATAGGCAACCATATGTTCAGGCTTCTGATAATCGGTTTGGCAGCGCCGCTTCTCGCTCAGGATCCGTTCCACCGGCAGGATCAGATCGACTCCGCGCACCGGGCCCTCTATCAAAAAAAGGAAGACGCAAAGAAAGCCGCATCTTCTCTTACGGAGCAGGCGGTGGCCGCGCGGCCCGGGTTGACCGTTGCCGGCCCGCCCGTGGCGCGCCGCAATTTTATCGACGACCACGTATTCGGGCGTATCGAGCGGGATGGTATCCCCCATGCGCGCCTTGCTTCAGATGAAGAGTTTGCGCGCCGGGCGTGGCTTGACGCCACGGGCCGCATCCCTTCTATTACCGAGCTGAATGCATTCCTTGCCGACGTCGATCCGCAGAAGCGTGAGAAGTTAGTCGACCGGTTGCTTGCGAGCGACGGCTTCGTTGACAAGTGGTCCTTTTACTTCGAGGATCTGTTTCGCGCTGGACAGCGAATGGGCTATGGCCTGAATCTGTTTCACTATTGGCTGCGCGAGTGGCTGGCGCTCGACAGGCCGTATCACGATGTGGTGACGGATCTGCTCACCGGGGGAGGGAAGACGAGCTTCTCGATTCCCGGCGGCCTCTATTTTGCCCGCGATTTCGTGAAGGCCCTTGACGATCCCGAAGCTCCCGACGCGATGGATCTCGTCAACATTCCCGACACTGTGGATGAGTTCACCATCACGTACTCGAAGGTCTTTCTCGGCATCAACATGGGATGCATCTCCTGCCACGACGGGAAAAATCATCTGGAGCAGGTGAATGTCTTCCTGACGAAGAAAACGCGCGAGGACTTTTTCCGCCAGGCAGGCTTCTATGGCAAGACCCGACAGATCATGAACTGGGAAGGCGGAGCGCAGGCGAACCAGGAATACACAGTGGACGACTTGGCGCCGGGTTACGACACGAAGGCCGAGAGCATCTTGCGCATGCCGCGCTCGGGCGGCTCCGGCGCCCCGCAATTCCTGTTGACTGGCGAGGCGCCGCGGCCGGGAAAACATGAGCGCGACGAACTGGCGCGGATTTTAACGAGCGATATTCAATTTGCCCGCGCGTTTGCCAATCGCATCTGGGCGGAGCTGATGGGCTTTGGCATCGTCGAGCCGCTCGACGATTTTGACCTCGGCCGCTATTATGCCAAGGACGTGCCCGAAGGCTGGCCGCAACAACCCACGAACGCCGAACTGCTAGACGCGCTGGCGAACGATTTCCGCGCCGGCGGATTTCGTTTCAAAAAGCTGATGCGCCGCATTATGACCTCGAACGCATACGGGCTGTCATCGTACTTCGACGGCGAGTGGCAGGATCGTTTCGCGTCTTATCATGCGCGGAAATTCGTGCGCATGTTGAGCGCCGCCGAATTGCACGACGCGATCGTGGTGGCCACGGACCGGCGGCAAAACATGGCAAGCGGCGACGAAAAAGTTCCGATGGCGCAGCAAATGTCTGAGCCGAAGAAGGCCGATAAACAGGTACAGGGTTTCATGAAGACATTCGGCCAGTCGAATCGCGACGAGATGCCGAAGAAAATCCCGCCGTCTGCGCTGCAGGCGATGCTGCTGATGCAGTCCAAGGTGGTAACGGACCGTATTCTCGCCATGAACGGCAGTCGCGTGGAACAGTTGCTGAAGGATACGGCTGACGATGGAGAGTTGCTCGACAAGCTCTATTTGGCGACGGTGTCCAGGCGGCCGTCTGCGCCCGAGCGCGAGGTGGGCCTGACGACGCTTGCCAAGGATCGACGCCGCGGGGCGGAGAACCTGCAGTGGGCTCTGATTAACAGCCCGGAGTTTATTTTTAACTATTGAGGTGGGCTATGCGGAAACGTGTCAGTGAGTTTCTTCCCGCCCGCCGCGATGCTTTGAAGCTCGGCGGCTGGGGGCTTCTCGCCGCGTTCGCTGACCAAGCGTTGTTGCCGATTCAGGCGCGAGCTGCGGGCAAATCGAACCCGCGCGGCACTGCCCGATTCTGCATTCTTATCGAACTGGCCGGCGCCATCAGTCACCTCGACACGTTCGACTTCAAGGAGAGCAAGGGCACGCCGCAGGATCTCGACGTGCGGCCCATCCGGAACGACCTTTACCTTTCGCACAGATTGTTCCCGGAGATGTCCAAGGAGATGGATCGCGTGGCTATCGTCCGCTCGATGAAAAGCCATGAGGTGGTTCACTTCCGCGGGCAATACTATACGCAAGCGGGACGACCGTTGAATCCAGCTCAGGCGGCCGAAATTCCGTCCGTCGGTTCCGTGATTGCGTACGAGATGGAAGCCCAGCGCCGCGAATCAGACACGTTTCCGGCTTACGTCGGATGCAATTTGGATACGTCGGGTTGCGGCGCGCTCTCCACCGGTTTTCTGCAGCCGAAATACTCGGTGCTCGATGTGAACCTGAAGGCCGGCATTGGCGGCACGGCCGTCGACGGCGAAGCCATGAAGGTGCTCGAAGAACGCTACCGGCTGCTGAACGAACTCGACAAGGCGCTGGAGACGAGCCGCGCGGGCCGCGACCGTTCGTTCGGAAGCTTCCGCGATTTTCAATCGAGTGCGTATCAGGTGCTCGGCGATCCCCGCTGGCCGGAAGCCTTTCAGTTGAGCAAGGAAGAACGCGAGCGGTACGGCGAAAATGAAGTTGGTCTGGGATGCCTGCTCGCTCGCAATCTGGTCAAGGCGGATGCCGGAACGCGCTACATCCACGTGGTCCATCCCGATTGGGACCATCATGGCAACATTTTCGAACACTCGGCGAAGACGAACCACTACATTCGCTGCAACGAATTTGACCGTGCGTTGGCCAATCTTCTGCGCGATCTTTCAGGAACGCCGTCGCCGCGCCGGGCGGGGAAAACGCTGCTCGACGAGACATTGGTTGTGATGGCCACCGAGTTCGGCCGCACGCCGGGCGCTTTGAATGGCCGCAAGGGCCGCCACCATTACAACCCCGTGTACCTGTCGATGTTCGCGGGAGCCGGAGTGAAGGGCGGACGCATCATCGGCAAGACCGACACCGACGGCGTGGCGCTCGTCGAGACCGGGTGGAAATACAAGAAGATGCAGCCTCGCACGGAGAATGTCTACGCTACGGTGTACTCCGCGCTGGGCATCGACTGGCGCAAGGAGATCACCAACACGCCTTCCAAACGCGCGTATCGCTATGTCGATCTCCTCGGCGCAACCGAGATCGTGAGCGACGACGAAATTTCGGACCTGTTCGTTTAATGCGGCTTCTGTTTTTGATTGCCACCTGCGCAATGGCCCAGGGAATCGCCCAGGAGATGGCGCAAATCCCCGCGGGTGAATTCACCATGGGCCGGACCAAGCTCACTCCGGACGACAAGACCGGCATGCGTCCCGTGGTGCTGCTCGACGACCGTCCGCCGCATAAGCTCAAGATGAGCGCGTTCGAGATCGACAAGATGGAAGTCACTCACGGCGCTTATGCGAAGTTCATCGATGCTACTGGACGTTCCGCGCCTTATCACTGGAGCAAGCGGCCGGCCGACAATGTACCGATCTACAACGTGGACTGGTCTGACGCGGACGCCTACTGCCGTTGGGCCGGCAAGCGCCTGCCCACCGAGGCCGAGTGGGAGCGCGCGGCACGCGGCGGAATCGAGGGCATGTCCTATCCTTGGGGCGACGATAAGCCGACCGCGAAGCTCGCCCACTTCGATGTACAGACCGGCGCGGTGCCTGTAGCGCGGCATCCTGCAAACGGCTTTGGTCTATTCGATATGGCCGGTTCGGTAAGCGAATGGACACAGGACTGGTTCGACCGCGATTACTACTCCAAATCCCCGGCCAGCGATCCGCCCGGCCCGCCCATGGCCCAGTACGGTGAGTACAAGGTCATTCGGGGCGGGGCCTGGTCGGACGCCCCATCGCGAATAACCGTCTTTTTTCGCAATTGGGTACGGCCAAATCAGAAGACGCCCAACCTGGGGTTCCGGTGTGCCCGGTAATCTTCGCGACACACGGTCATTGCATTTTCACAAAGCTTCGATATGCTAGACCTTAGCTTCTAGACATTTCGAAATTGCTCAGAGGTTGAGGATTTGATTATGAAACGCTTTGTCCCCGCGCTCCTGCTCCTGTTGTGCCCGCTACGTGATCGACGGGGAGATCGAGCGGTGGGTGGACCACGAGAAGAGAAGCCTGCGGCCCGGAGACTCCGTATTTATCGGCGCTGATGTGGTGCACGCCTCTTTCAATGTGAGCGGCCGGAATGCGAAACAGCCACAGAACGGGCCGCAAATCCAGATCCGGCCGTATTACAAGGGACTGCCGACCACCGGCGTGCTCTACGGAGGGTAATAATTTACTTGACACATCAAGCAGCTTGCCTCATAATGGGTTCATGGCAGCCGAACCAAAGACCCTTCAAGACGCTATCCTGTACTTCGCCGATCAGGACAATTGCCTGAACTACCTCATTGCCCGCCGATGGCCGAAGGGTGTCACTTGCCCGCGCTGCGGCTCCGATAACGTCGG
>Ga0194120_10002026_pt1 | contig 35609 bp, 31 predicted proteins | sample TA2MahCa65mmetaG_FD_148642 | JGI IMG/M metagenome (GOLD analysis project Ga0194120, IMG submission 148642) | Freshwater microbial communities from Lake Tanganyika, Tanzania - TA2015019 Mahale Deep Cast 65m | ecosystem: Environmental > Aquatic > Freshwater > Lake | place: Tanzania: Lake... | reverse complement strand
CCCAACTCCGGAAATTGCCGCCCGCCAGATCGCCGAGGCCGACCATGCCGCCGGCCTGGGTCCAGCGGAACGCCTCCATGCCGTTGGCGCTCTCGCTGGCGCCCACCACGACCGAACCGTCGGCGCTGACGCCGTAAGCATAACTCTGGAAACCGCCGCCCGCCAGATCGCCGAGGCCGACCATGCCGCCGGCCTGGGTCCAGCGGAACGCTTCGAAGCCGATGGCGATGGCGCCTTGGCCCACCACGACCGAACCGTCGGCGCTGACGCCGTTAGCAACGCTGCTGAAACCGCCGCCCGCCAGATCGCCGAGGCCGACCATGCCGCCGGCCTGGGTCCAGCGGAACGCCTCGGTGCCGCTGGCACTGGTGCCGAAGCCCACCACGACCGAACCGTTGGCGCTGACACCGAGAGCAGCACCGTAGAAAATGCCGCCCGCCAGATCGCCGAGGCCGACCATGCCGCCGGCCTGGGTCCAGCGGAACGCCTCGGTACCGCTGGCACTCTCGCTGTTGCCCACCACGACCGAACCATCGGCGCTGACGCCGCTAGCAACACTGTGGAAAATGCCGCCCGCCAGATCGCCGAGGCCGACCATGCCGCCGGCCTGGGTCCAGCGGAACGCTTCGGTGCCGCTGGCGCTTTCGCCGCGACCCACCACGACCGAACCGTCGGCGCTGGTGCCGTAAGCAATACTCTCGAAATTGCCGCCCGCCAGATCGCCCAGCGGCGTAAAGCTCTGCGCCTGCACTGACGCCGAGAGCAGCGGCAAGGCGGCAGCCAATGCGAGAACGAGCGGGCGCAGGCGAGGGCTGCGGTGTAGACGGATAGGGCGGTGCATGATTTTCATCTCCAAAAAGTCAGCGCTGGCGGGCCGGCGCTCGTCAGCATTCTAGCGGGCATTTTATAGTAGTGCCTTATGGATGGTGTCCAAAACTCACCGCCGAGGCGCCACCCGCAGCACTTCGGTGCACTTCCGTGGGGAAACACCAAAAGAAAAGGGCCCGGAGACTATCCGAGCCCTTGTGGTTGGTGGAGGCGGCGGGAATCGAACCCGCGTCCGCAAGCCCTCTACAGGCAGTACTACATGCTTAGCCTGGTTGTTTGATTTAACCCGGCACACGCCAACCGGCAGGCTGGTGCAAGGCGATCCGCTGAATTTTCGTGATCGGCCACGCGGCGGGGACGATCCTTAGCTGGTGTGAATGACTCTGCTGCCGCTTGCGCGGCCCGGCCCGTCAGCAAACCGGTGCAGAGCTAGCCGGTATTAAGCGGCTAGAGCGAAACGCTCGTCGTTGGCGTTTGTGGTTTTCCAGATGGATTTGCGAGGTGACTGGTCCTCGGCATGCACTGCACTGCTTCGCGACCCACGTCGAAGCCAGGTCGCCCCCGGATTCGGTGTGATGCGTTGCTGCCAGAAAGACCCTCGTCGTTCTGCGAAGTTCCCTCTGTGCGGTCATTCTAGCATGCGCTATCGGAGCAGCCCGATAACGTCCGCCGGTGACTGGAGAATGGTGTCCGCGCCCCATTCTTCAAGGGGCAGATCGTCGCCGAGGTAGCCCCAGGCGGCGGCGACGGCGCCCATGCCGGCGGCGCGGGCGGCCTGCATGTCGCGCAGGTCGTCGCCGACGTACAGGCAGCGCGCGGGCTCGGCGCCGGCAATGGCGCAGGCGAGGAGAAGGGGGTCGGGCGCCGGCTTCGGCCGCGGAGAGGAATCGCCACTGACGATGCAAACGGCGCGTCGCATGAGGCCGAGCGCTTCCATGACCGGCAGGGTATAGCGGCTGGTCTTGTTGGTCACTACGCCCCAGGCGATCCCTTGCACCTCCAGCCGATCGAGCAATGTGTCGATGCCCTCGAACAGTCGGGTTTCTACGCACAACGCTTCAGCGTAGTAGGCGAGGAAGCGCTGGTGCAGCGCGGCGTAGCGGTCGTCTCCCGGCGTGAGCCGGAAGCCGACGCCGAGCAGGCCGCGCACCCCCTTGGAGACATGCGGGCGGATGGTTTCTGAGGGAAGCGGCGCGTGCCCGGCTTCGCTGCGCAGCCGGTTGAGTGCGGCGCCCAGATCGGCGGCGGTGTCGGCGAGCGTGCCGTCGAGGTCGAACAGTACGGCGTCAGTCATCGCGCCGCGTGCGCACCAGGTAGTTGACGTCGGTATCCGCCCCCAGGGCGTAGGTCTTGGCGAACGGGTTGTAGGTCATGCCGATCACCTCATCCACCGCCAGACCGGCCTCGCGGCAGTAGCGTGCCAGCTCGGCCGGACGGATGAACCTGGCGTAGTCGTGCGTGCCGCGCGGCAGCAGGTTGAGCACATACTCGGCGCCGATGACCGCGAAGAGATAGGACTTCGGGTTGCGGTTGATGGTGGAAAACAACACCGTTCCGCCTGGACGCACCAGCTGCGCGCAGGCGCGCACGGTGCTGGCGGGATCGGGGACATGTTCGAGCATTTCCATGCAAGTGACGACATCGAACGCGGCCGGCCGCTCGGCCGCGAATTCCTCGGCGGAACTCCTGCAATAATCGACCTGCTGTCCCGTTTCCAGGAGGTGCAGCCTGGCGACGCCCAGCGCCTTGTCGGAAAGATCGATGCCGGTCACCGTGCCGCCGCGTGCGGCCATCGATTCGGCGAGGATCCCGCCGCCGCAGCCGACATCGAGCACCTTCTTGCCGACGAGGCCGACGGTCCGGTCGATCCAGTCCAGGCGCAGCGGGTTGATTTGATGCAGCGGCCGGAATTCCGATTCGGGATCCCACCAGCGATGGGCGAGTTCGCTGAACTTGTCGAGTTCGGCCTGGTCTGCGTTGAGTTTGGTCACGTCGCTCATGAAACGAGGATGAAAAACAAAAAGCCCTGCTTGCGCAGGGCTTTTCGCGGCGGAAGGCCGGGTTACTGCTTGGTGCCGATGACCTCGATCTCGACGCGACGATCGGGCTGCAGGCACTCGATGAGTTGCTTGGTCTTCTTCTCGCTCTTGCCGCACTTGTCGCCGGTGACGGACTGCTTCTCGCCCTTGCCCTCGGTGTACACGCGGTTGGCCTCGACGCCCTTGCCGACCAGGTAGGCCTTGACGGCTTCGGCGCGCTTCTCGGAGAGCTTCTGGTTGTACTTGTCGGAGCCGATGCGGTCGGAGTGGCCGACAGCGATGATGACTTCCAGCTTCATGCCCTTGAGCTTGCCGGTGACATCATCCAGCTTGGCCTTCCCTTCGGGACGCAGCACGGCCTTGTCGAAGTCGAACAGGGCGTCGGCGGCCAGCGTCACCTTCTGCGCGGCGGGCTTTGGCGTGGCGGGCTTCGGCGTGGCGGCGGGGGGAGGTGCGGCAGGTTTCGGCGGCTCCGGCTTCTTCACCAGTTCCGGGTCGCACTCGGCGATGGCCATGGCGGGGGTCCAGCGCGTGGTCTTCCAGCACAGGCCGAAGCCGCTCTTGGCGACCGCGCCGCGCGTATCGAACAGATAGCCGTCGTTGTTCGGGGCCTGGGCCAGGGCGACGGAAGTACCCATGCCAAGCGTTACCAGCAGTGCGACCTTCGAAATTTGTTTGTTCATGTTCTCCCTCGTTGCGGTGCAAATGGAGTGGATGGGTTGCGGCGGAAACTTAATTCTAACCATCATTCTAACGTTTGTTCCGGCCCATTAATTAAATCGGTAATGACGGTCAAACGATCAGTTTATTCTGCCACATTTTTATTGAGTCAAGCAATCTATCGTCATCGGCACCCCTCACGATACCGTTTTCGCACTGCAAAATACCGCCGACCCAGACGTGGCTGACGTGTTCCCGGCCTGCCGCATAGACCAGGTGGGAGACGGGGTTGAAGCAGGGAAGTGTCTCGATGGCGTCAAGCCGGACGGCGCACAGATCGGCGGCCTTGCCGACGACGATGGAGCCGATGTTGCGTTCCAGACCGAGTGCGGCAGCGCCGTTCAGCGTGGCCATGCGCAATAATTCATGAGCGTCCAGAATGGCGGCATCACCGCTGGACACCTTGGCCAACAAGCCGGCGTGGCGCATCTCCTGGAAAAGGTCGAGCCGGTTATTGCTGGCCGCACCGTCCGTTCCAAGCCCGATCTGCATGCCGCTCTTGACCAGTTTGGCGATCGGGGCGACGCCACTGGCAAGCTTCATGTTTGAAGTCGGACAGTGCGCCACGGCACAACCGCTTTCCGCCAACAGCGCGATTTCCCGTTCCTCCAGATGCACGGCATGGACGCCGATCAGGCCCGGCCCGAGCAAGCCGAGCCGGTTCAGCCTGTCTATCGGCCTCGCGCCGTGCCGTTGCAGGCTCTCCTCGATCTCGCCTCGCGTCTCATGGAGGTGGATGTGAATCGGCAGGTCGAGTTGCGCCGCCAGTGTGGCGATGCGTTCGAAGGTCTTGTCGGCCACCGTATAGGGGGCATGCGGGGCCATGCAGAACGACAGCAGCGGATTGCCCCGCAGCCGATCGCGTGCGGCAAGGCCTTTGCTCAGATAGTCGTCCGCGTCCGCGGCGTAGGCGGTGGGAAACTCGATGACTACCATGCCCAGCATGGCACGCATGCCGATCCTTCCCGCCGCCTCTGCCGCGGCCTCGGGGAAGAAATACATATCGCTGAAACAGGTAATGCCGCCGCGCAGCATCTCGGCGCAGGCAAGCAGGGTGCCGTCGCGAACGAAGGCGGGGGAGACGTGCTTCGCTTCGGCAGGCCAGATGCGGGTCTTCAGCCATTCCATCAGAGGCAGGTCGTCGGCGATGCCGCGCAGCAGCGCCATCGCGGCATGGGTATGCAGGTTGACCAGGCCTGGGATCAAAGCGTGGTTCGGCAGTCGCACGTGACTTGCCGGCATGTAGCGCCCGCCATCGGACGCGGGCAGCACATCGAGGATTCTGCCGTCAGAGACGGCCACGGCGTGCCCCTCGAGCACCGACCCGTGCGGCTCAACCGGGATGAGCCAGCGCGGCTCAATGAGCAGGTCTATCGCTTCTGGCATGGGTACGCCACCCGCCGTCATGCGCAGGGTATTTCAGGCGGGCGGGATTATTTTTTCGAGCCCGGGACGTCAACCGCTACGCGGCGGCTCTCTGCCCGGGCGCTGGCGGCGGCAACCCCGAGGGCAATGGAGAAGATGGCTTGGGCAGGCATGGCGGTTTTCAAGGCTGCATCCTCAAAAGGTGGATTGTGGCGCCGATGTGCCGATCCTGACGACCGGCCGGAGGATTGAAGCACAAAACCCATGGGCCAACAACTTGTTGCAGGAATGGCAATTCGCGCGCTCGCGGGGCCGGGGGAAGACACTCTGTGCCTCCGCCCGAGGCCCTGGAGCATGATAAAATCCTCGTTTTTTCAGCGGGATCGTACGACCCGCCGCCGGCTGCTCAGTTCATGACCACCCAATTCGCCAAGGAAACGCTCCCGGTCAGCCTCGAGGAGGAAATGCGCCACTCCTATCTCGATTACGCCATGAGCGTGATCAAGGGCCGGGCGCTGCCGGACGTGCGCGACGGGCTGAAGCCGGTGCATCGGCGCGTGCTCTTCGCCATGCACGAACTGTCGAACGACTGGAACAAGGCCTACAAGAAGTCCGCCCGCATCGTCGGCGACGTCATCGGCAAATACCATCCCCACGGCGACACGGCGGTCTACGACACGATCGTGCGCATGGCGCAGGACTTCAGCCTGCGCTACATGCTGGTGGACGGCCAGGGCAACTTCGGCTCGGTCGACGGCGACAATGCCGCCGCCATGCGCTACACGGAAATCCGCATGGCGCGCATCGGCCACGAGTTGCTCGCCGACATCGACAAGGAAACGGTCGACTTCGGACCGAACTACGACGGCTCGGAGCGCGAGCCGCTCATCCTGCCGGCGAAGATCCCCAACCTGCTCATCAACGGCAGTTCCGGCATCGCCGTGGGCATGGCGACGAACATCCCGCCGCACAACTTGAATGAGGTGGTAGACGGCTGCCTGGCCCTGCTCGACAATCCCGAACTGGGCATCGAGGAGCTGATCGGGATCATTCCAGCGCCGGATTTCCCCACCGCCGGCATCATTTACGGCACGGCCGGCGTGCGCGAAGGGTATCTCACCGGCCGCGGCCGCATCGTCATGCGCGCGCGCACCCACTTCGAGGATCTGGAGAAAGGCAACCGCCAGGCCATCATCGTCGACGAACTGCCCTACCAGGTGAACAAGAAGTCCCTGCTCGAGCGCATCGCCGAACTGGTGAACGAGAAGAAGCTGGAGGGGATTTCCCATATTCAGGACGAGTCGGACAAGTCGGGCATGCGCGTGGTCATCGAACTGAAGCGCGGCGAGGTGCCGGAGGTGGTGCTCAACAACCTCTACAAGATGACCCAGCTGCAGGACACCTTCGGCGTGAACATGGTGGCCCTGGTGGACGGCCGGCCGCGCCTGCTCAACCTGAAGGAGATGCTCGACGCTTTCCTGGCACACCGCCGCGAGGTGGTGACGCGGCGCACCGTGTTCGAGCTGCGCAAGGCGCGCGAGCGGGGCCACATCCTGGAAGGCCTCGCGGTTGCGCTGTCCAACGTCGACGAGATCATCGCCCTCATCAAGGCGGCGGCGACGCCGCCGGAGGCCAAGCGCGAACTGATGGCGCGCACCTGGCGCTCGACCCTGGTCGAGGAGATGCTGGTGCGGGCGGATGCGCAGGCCTCTCGGCCGGAGGGGCTGGCGCCGGAGTTCGGACTGTTCGCGCAGGGCTACCGGCTGTCGGATGCCCAGGCCCAGGCCATCCTCGAGCTGCGCCTGCAGCGCCTGACCGGGCTCGAGCAGGACAAGATCCTGGCCGAATACCGCGAGGTGATGGCTCAGATCGCCGACCTGCTCGACATCCTGGCCAATCCGGCGCGCATCGCCGCCATCATCGGCGACGAACTGAAGGCCGTGCGCGAGCAGTTCGGCGACGCGCGCCGCTCGGAGATCGTGGTGAACGCCGAGGATCTCTGCCTGGAGGACCTGATCACGCCGGCCGACGTCGTCGTCACCCTCTCGCACGGCGGCTACTTCAAGCGCCAGGCGCTGGCCGACTACCGCGCCCAGCGCCGCGGCGGCCGCGGCCGCCAGGCGACGGCGATGAAGGAGGACGATTTCGTCGACCGTCTCTTCGTCGCCAACACGCACGACTACATCCTCTGCTTCTCCAACCGCGGCCGCGTCTATTGGCTCAAGGTATACGAGGTGCCGGAAGGCTCCTCCACCAGCCGCGGCAAGCCCATCGTCAATCTCTTCCCGCTCGTCGAGGGCGAGAAGATCACCACCGTGCTGCCGGTGAAGGAATTCGACGAGGGGCACTACGTCTTCATGGCGACCGCCGGCGGCACGGTGAAGAAGACGCCGCTGTCCGCCTTCGCCAATCCGCGCAAGGCCGGCATCATCGCCGCCGACCTGGACGAGGGCGATTTCCTGATCGGCGTGGCCATCACGGACGGCGAGTACGACGTGATGCTGTTCTCCGATGCCGGCAAGGCGGTGCGCTTCGCCGAGGAGGACGTGCGGCCGATGGGCCGCGAGGCGCGCGGCGTGCGCGGCATGCTGCTCGACTCGGGCCAGAGCGTGATCTCCATGCTGGCAGCCAGGGGCGAGGAGCAGAGCGTGCTGACGGCGACCGAGAACGGCTTCGGCAAGCGCACGGCGATCGGCGAGTACACCCGCCACGGCCGCGGCACCAAGGGCATGATCGCCATTCAGACCACCGACCGCAACGGCAAGCTGATCGGCGCCGTGCTGGTGAGCGACAGCGACGAGCTGATGCTGATCTCGACCGGCGGCGTGCTGATCCGCACCCTGGTGCAGGACATCCGCGAGATGGGGCGCTCGACGCAAGGCGTGACCCTGATCAACCTGGACGACGGCACCAAGCTGGCCGGCATGGAAAAGATTATTGAAACCGACGAGGAGCAAGCGTAATGGCACGAGTGTTCAATTTCAGCGCCGGCCCGGCAGCCCTGCCGGAGGCGGTTCTCAAGCAGGCGGCGGAGGAAATGCTCGACTGGCACGGCAGCGGCCAGTCGGTCATGGAGATGAGCCACCGCGGCAAGGAATTCATGGGCATCGCCGCCCAGGCCGAGGCCGACCTGCGCGAGTTGATGGGCGTTCCGGCGAACTACAAGGTGCTGTTCCTGCAGGGCGGCGCCAGCCTGCAGTTCGCCATGATTCCCATCAACCTGCTGCACGGCAAGGCGAGCGCCGACTATGTGCATACGGGCGAGTGGGCGAAGAAGGCGATCAAGGAAGCCAAGCAGTACTGCCAGGTGAATGTCGTCGCATCGAGCGAGGACAAGAACTTCAGCTACGCTCCGGCGCAGGCCGACTGGAAGCTCTCCAGGGACGCCGCCTATGTGCACTACACCGCCAACGAAACCATCGGCGGCGTCGAGTTCCACTGGCTGCCGCAAACAGGGGACGTGCCGCTGGTGTGCGACATGTCCTCGAACATCCTCTCCAAGCCGGTCGACGTTTCCAAGTACGGCCTGATCTATGCCGGCGCGCAGAAGAACATCGGCCCGGCCGGCCTGACCATCGTTATCGTGCGCGAGGAACTGATCGGCCAGGCGCTGCCGAAGACCCCGGTCATGCTCGACTACAAGACGCATGCCGAGAACGAGTCGATGTACAACACACCGCCCACTTACGGCATCTACATCGCCGGACTGGTATTCCAGTGGCTGAAGAAACAGGGCGGCCTGGCGGCGATGGAGAAACACAACCGCGACAAGGCTGCGCTGCTGTATGCCTTCCTCGACCAGAGCAGGTTCTTCGTCAGCCCGGTGGCCCAGGCCGACCGCTCGCTCATGAACGTGCCGTTCACCCTGAAGAAGGCCGAACTCGACGAGGAGTTCCTCAAGGGCGCCAAGGCGCGCGGCATGATCCAGCTGAAGGGCCATCGCTCCGTCGGCGGCATGCGTGCCTCCATCTACAACGCGATGCCGGTCGAAGGCGTCAAGGCGCTGGTCGACTACATGAAGGAATTCGAGGCGAAGCATGGCTAACAGCTACAAGATCCTGGTGCTCAACCAGATTTCCCAGGCCGGCCTGAAGCGCCTGCCTTCCGAGCAATACACCGTCGGCAAGGATATCGCCGCGCCCGACGCCATCCTGGTGCGCTCGGCCGACATGCACAAGCTGGACATCCCGGCCTCCGTGCGCGCCATCGGCCGTGCCGGCGCCGGCACCAACAACATCCCGGTGAAGGCGATGAGCGCACGCGGCGTGCCGGTGTTCAACGCGCCGGGCGCCAACGCCAACGCGGTGAAGGAACTGGTCATCGCCGGCATGCTGCTGGCGGCGCGCAACCTGACCGGCGCCATGCGCTTCGTCTCGGCTCTCGATCCCAAGGATCCCGAGATGGAGAAAAAGGTCGAGGACGGCAAGAAGAACTTCGCCGGCTACGAACTGGCCGGCCACACGCTCGGCGTCATCGGCCTGGGCAAGATCGGCTGCCTGGTGGCAGACGCCGCCATCAAGCTCGGCATGAACGTCATGGGCTACGATCCGGAGATCACGGTGGATGCCGCCTGGAGCCTGCCCTCGCAGGTGAGGAAGGCGCACAGCGCGGCGGAAGTGTTGAAGAACGCCAACTTCGTCAGCCTGCACGTGCCGCTGGTCGATGCCACGAAGAAGATGGTGAACGCCCAGGCGCTGGAGCACGTCAGGCACGGCGCCGTCCTGCTCAACTTCTCGCGCGAGGGCGTGGTGGACGAGGCGGCGGTGCTGGCGGCGCTGGAGGCGAAGAAGCTCGGCTGCTACGTCTGCGACTTCCCCAGCGCGCACGTCAACAACCACCCGCACGTGATAGCCCTGCCGCATCTCGGCGCCTCGACGCGCGAAGCGGAAGACAACTGCGCGGCGATGGTGGCCGACCAGGTGCGCGACTACCTGGAGCACGGCAACGTGCAGAACGCGGTGAACTTCCCCGGCACCGTGATGCCGCGCGAGTCGGGCTTCCGCATCGCCATCGCCAACGCCAACGTGCCGAACATGGTCGGGCAGATCTCCACCGCCATGGCCAAGGCCAACCTCAACATCCACAACATGGTGAACAAATCGCGCGGCGACGTCGCCTACACCCTGGTGGACGTGGATAGTGCAGTGTCCCAGGCGGTGATCGATTCGATCGCCGGCATCGAGGGCGTGCTGACGGTGCGTTATCTGCCCGCATGAGTGAAGAGCTGCAACGGCTCAGGGCAGAGATAGACCGCCTCGACGAGGAGGTGCTGCAGCGCCTCTCCCGCCGCGCCGAGATCGCCCACGAGATCGGCCGCGTCAAGGGCGGTGCGGTGGTGTACCGGCCCGAGCGCGAGGCCCAGGTGCTGCGGCGCATCACCGCCCTCAACCCGGGGCCGCTCAGCGAAGGCACGGTCTGGCGCATCTTCCGCGAGATCATGTCTGCCTGTCTGGCGCTGGAACAGCCGCTGCGCATCGCTTATTTCGGCCCGGAGGGCACTTTCACCGAGAGCGCGGCGAAGAAGCACTTCGGCTCGGCGCCGAATTTCACGGCCCTGGCCACCATCGACGAGGTGTTCCGCGCCGTCGAGTCGGGCAACGCCGACTACGGCGTCGTGCCGGTGGAGAACTCCACCGAGGGCGCCGTCGGGCGCACGCTCGACCTGCTGTTGCAGATGCCGATCAGGATCTGCGGCGAGGTGATGCTGCGCATCCACCAGCATCTGCTCTCCAAGGCCGAACGGCTCGAAGACGCCAAGCGCCTCTATTCGCATGCCCAGTCGCTGGCGCAGTGCCACGAGTGGCTCAACCGCAACCTGCCCGCGCTCGCGCGCGTGCCGGTGGCGAGCAACGCCGAGGCGGCGCGCATGGCCGCCGAGGACGCGGAGTCCTGCGCCATCGCCGGCGAGGCCGCCGCCCGCCGCTACGGGCTCAACAAGCTGGCGCACGACATCGAGGACGATCCCAACAACACGACGCGCTTCCTCGTCATCGGCATGCACGACGCCGGTCCGTCCGGGCGCGACAAGACCTCGCTCGTCTGCTCGGCGCAGAACAAGGCCGGCGCCGTCTATGGCCTGCTCGAGCCGCTCGCCCGCCACGGCGTGTCGATGAGCAAGTTCGAGTCGCGCCCCTCGCGCACCGGGCTGTGGGAGTATGTCTTCTATGTCGACGTCGACGGCCACCAGAGCGAGGAGCGCGTGGCGAACGCTTTCGACGAGCTGCGCAGCCGCGCCGCCTTCGTCAAGGTGCTCGGCTCCTACCCGTGCGCCGGCGCCTGACTTTTTCAGGAATTGATCCGGGAGAGGCCATTCACATTCACCTAGGGGGAACCATGAGCATCGCCGAACTCGCACCATCCTATATTCGCGCCATCTCGCCCTACCAGCCGGGCAAGCCGATTACCCAACTGGCGCGCGAGATGGGCCTTCCCGTCGACAAGATCGTCAAGCTGGCCTCGAACGAGAACCCCCTCGGCATGAGTCCGCGCGCCCGTGCCGCCATGCAGGCGGCCATGGGCGGCCTCGAGCGCTATCCCGACCAGTTCGACCTGACCGCGGCGCTCGCCGAGCGGCTCGGCGTCGGCATGGACCAGATCGTGCTGGGCAACGGCTCGAACGACGTGCTCGACCTCGCCGCCCGCGTCTTCCTCGCGCCGGGCCGTTCCTCGGTGTTCTCGAAGCACGCCTTTGCCGTCTACCCGCTGGCGACCATGTCGGCCGGCGGCGAGTGCATCGTCGTGCCGGCGAAGCACTACGGCCACGACCTCGACGCCATGCGCGCGGCCATCCGCCCCGACACCCGCATCGTCTGGGTGGCCAACCCGAACAACCCGACCGGCAACTTCCTGCCCGGCGCCCAGGTGAAGGCATTCCTGCAGCAGGTGCCGAAGGACGTGGTGGTGGTGCTCGACGAGGCCTACAACGAGTACCTGCCGCCGGCCGACCGCGTCGACACCCTGGCCTGGGTGAAGGAATTCCCCAACCTCGTCATCACGCGCACCTTCTCGAAGATCCACGGCCTCGCCGGACTGCGCGTCGGCTATGCCGTCACCACGGCCGAGATCGCCGACCTGATGCACCGCGTGCGCCAGCCCTTCAACGTGAACAACCTGGCGCTGGCCGGCGCCATTGCCGCGCTCGACGACCATGCCTTCATCGCCGAGAGCTACGACAACAACCGGCGCGGCATGGAGCAGATCGTGGCGGGCCTGAAGCGCTGCGGCCTCGAGCACATCCCCTCGCACGGCAACTTCGTCACCTTCAAGGCGGGTGACGCGGCGAAGGTGAACCAGGCGCTGCTCAAGCAGGGCGTCATCGTGCGGCCGATCGGCGGCTACGCGCTGCCCGAGCACCTGCGCGTCACCATCGGCCTGGAAAGCGAGAACACGCGCTTTCTCGAGGCCCTGGACAAGGCGCTGGCCGGGTAATTCCGTGGGTTTCCGCCTCGGCAAGATCGTCATCGTTGGCGTCGGCCTCATCGGCGGCTCCTTCGCCCTGGCCCTGAAAAAGGCCGGCGTGGCGGGCGAGGTGGTCGGCGTCGGCCGCAGCCAGGCCACGCTCGACGAGGCGCTGCGCCTGGGGCTGATCGACCGCGTCGGTGCCTGCGATGCGGCCACCCTGAAGGATGCCGATCTCGTCCTGCTTGCCACGCCCGTCGGCCAGATGCCGGCGCTGATGCAGGCCATGGCGCCGCATCTCGGGCCGCAGACGGCCGTCACCGACGGCGGCAGCACCAAGGGCGACGTCGTCGCCGCAGTCCGCCAGTATTTGCCCAAGCACCTTTCGCATTTCGTGCCGGCCCACCCCATCGCCGGGGCGGAGAACAGCGGCGCCGCCGCGGCGAAGGCCGATCTCTACGTCGAGCGCAAGGTGGTGCTGACGCCGCTGCCGGAAAATGTACCCGAGGCGGTCGAGCGCGTGCGCGCCGCCTGGGCGGCCTGCGGCGCCACGGTGCACGAGATGGCGCCGGCACGGCACGACCGGGTCTTCGCCGCGGTGAGCCACCTGCCGCACCTGCTCTCCTTCGCCCTGGTGCATGATCTCGCCCGGCGCGAGAACCGCGAGGAATTCTTCCGCTTCGCCGCCAGCGGCTTCCGCGACTTCACGCGCATCGCCGCCAGCCATCCCGAGATGTGGCGCGACATCTGCATTGCCAACAAGGCGGCGCTGCTCGGCGAACTGGAGCAGTACCAGCGCCAGTTGGACGAGTTGCGCCAGGCGCTCATCCAGGGCGACGCCGCCGCGCTGGAAGCCGTCTTCGACGAGGCGCGCACCGTGCGGCGCGCCTGGGCCGAGGGCAAGCTGTCCTGATGGAATACCTCGATCTCGCGCCGGCCGCTCATGCCGCGGGCACGGTGCGGCTGCCCGGCTCGAAGAGCCTCTCCAACCGCTTCCTGCTGCTCGCCGCCCTGGCCGAGGGCGTGACCGACATCCGCGATCTGCTCGCCTCCGACGACGTCGAGCGCATGCTCGGGGCCCTGAAGGCGCTCGGCATCGACTGGCGGCGCGGGGAGGGCAACGATTTCGTCGTGCGCGGCGCGGCAGGCGCCTTTCCGGTCAAGCAGGCCGAATTGTTCCTCGGCAATGCCGGCACGGCCTTCCGTCCGCTCACGGCGGCGCTGGCGCTCTCCAACGGCCACTATCGTCTGTCGGGCGTGCCGCGCATGCACGAGCGGCCGATCGGCGACCTCGTCGACGCCCTGCGCCGGATGGGCGCCGACATCCGCCACCTCGGCAACGAGGGTTTCCCGCCGCTGGAGATCCGCCCGGCGCCGATCCGCGCCGGCGGCCGAGTGACGGTGCGCGGCGAGGCCTCCAGCCAATTCCTCACCGCGCTCCTGATGGCGCTGCCGCTGACCGGCGCCGGCGCGACGGTGGAGGTGGCCGGCGAACTCATCTCGAAGCCCTACATCGACATCACGCTCAACCTGATGGCGCGCTTCGGCGTGGCCGTCGAGCGGGACGGCTGGCGCGCATTCCGCATCCCGGCCGGGGCGCGCTACCGCAGCCCGGGCACGGTGTTCGTCGAGGGCGATGCTTCCGCCGCCTCGTATTTCCTCGCCGCCGGGGCGATCGCCGGCGGTCCGGTGCGCGTCGAAGGCGTCGGGCGCGACAGCATCCAGGGCGACGTGCGTTTCGCCGAGGCGCTCGCCGCCATGGGCGCGCGCATCGACATGGGACCGAACTGGATCGAGGCGCGCGCGCCTGCGGGTGAGCGCCTGCGGGCCATCGAACTCGACTGCAACCACATTCCGGACGCCGCCATGACCCTGGCGGTGGCGGCGCTGTTCGCCGAGGGCACGACTCGGCTCACCAACATCGCCAGCTGGCGGGTCAAGGAAACCGACCGCATCGCCGCCATGGCCGCCGAGCTGCGCAAGCTGGGCGCGACGGTGGAGGAGGGGGCGGATTTCATCGCCGTGTCGGGGAGACTGACTTTTCGGCCGGGCGTGGCCATCGACACCTACGACGACCATCGCATGGCGATGTGCTTCTCGCTCGCCTGCCTGGGCGGCGTGCCGGTGCGCATCAACGACCCGCAGTGCGTGAACAAGACCTTCCCGGACTACTTCGAGCGCTTTTCCGGGCTGGTGGCGCCGGTGATCGCCATCGATGGCCCTTCGGCCTCGGGCAAGGGCACGGTGGCGGCCCTCGTGGCGGAAAGGCTGGGTTTTCACTATCTCGACAGCGGCGCCCTTTACCGTCTGGTGGCGCTGGCGGCCATCCGTGCCGGCGTGTCGCTGGAGGACGGCGCGGCCCTGGCGCGCATCGCCGAGACCCTGCCGGCGCGTTTCGAAGGAGGCCGCATCCTGCTCGATGGCACGGATGCGACCGAGGCCATCCGCAGCGAGGCATGCTCTGCCGGATCCTCCAAGGTGGCCGCCTTCCCGGCCGTGCGGGCGGCCCTGCTCGACCGCCAGCGGGCCTACCGCCAGGCCCCGGGACTGGTCGCCGAGGGGCGCGACATGGGCTCGGTGGTCTTCCCCGGTGCCGCCCTCAAGGTATTCCTCACGGCGACGGCCGAAGCGCGCGCGGACCGGCGCTATAAACAGTTGATCGACAAAGGAATGTCTGTTAGCATTGACACCCTTTTGCAGGATCTTCGCGAACGCGATGCGCGCGACAGCGCGCGGGCGGTCGCTCCCCTGCAGAAATGCGCGGATGCCGAACTGCTCGACACTACGGCCATGACGGTCGCAGAAGCCGTCGCCTGGGTGGTCGAACGGGCCCGGCAAGGTTTGCCGCAAACCGCGGCGCCCTGAAGGGGGTGTCGCGGGCAAAGGTGCCTCGAAGCGCTTGGGCTTCGCGGTTGTGTTCAACTGACACGCCGACCGATTTCGGCCGGCTTTGGTTTTTTTCCAACAACTTATGTCCATTGCAACTGCCACCCCGGCCGCCGGCCTGGAAAGTTTCGCTTCCCTCTTCGAAGAAAGCCTGTCCCGCCAGGAGATGCGCGCGGGTGAAGTGATCACCGCGGAAGTCGTCCGCATCGACCAGAACTTCGTCGTCGTCAATGCCGGCCTCAAGTCGGAGAGCTTCATCGCGATCGACGAATTCCGCAACGACCGCGGCGAGGTCGAAGTCAAGCCCGGCGACTACGTCAGCGTCGCCATCGAGATGCTCGAGGACGGCTACGGCGAGACCCGCCTGTCGCGCGAGAAGGCCAAGCGCATCGCCGCCTGGAACGACCTAGAGAAGGCCCTCAACGAGGGCGCCCTGGTCAAGGGCGTCATCAACGGCAAGGTGAAGGGCGGCCTCACCGTCATGACCAACGGCATCCGCGCCTTCCTGCCCGGCTCGCTGGTCGACGTGCGCCCGGTCAAGGACACCACGCCGTACGAGAACAAGGAATTCGAATTCAAGGTCATCAAGCTCGACCGCAAGCGCAACAACGTCGTCGTCTCGCGACGCGCCGTGCTCGAGGCCTCCGCCGGCGAGGAGCGCGAGGCGCTGCTCGCCAACCTGAAGGAAGGCACCGTCGTCAAGGGCATCGTCAAGAACATCACCGACTACGGTGCGTTCGTTGATCTGGGCGGCATCGACGGCCTGCTGCACATCACCGACCTGGCCTGGCGCCGCGTGCGCCACCCCTCCGAAGTGCTCAACGTGGGCGACGAGGTGCAGGCCAAGGTGCTCAAGTTCGACCAGGAGAAGAACCGCGTCTCCCTCGGCCTCAAGCAGCTCGGCGAGGACCCGTGGGTCGGCATCTCGCGCCGCTACCCGCAGGGCACGCGCCTCTTCGGCAAGGTCACCAACCTCACCGACTACGGCGCCTTCGTCGAGGTCGAGCAGGGCATCGAGGGCCTGGTGCACGTCTCCGAAATGGACTGGACCAACAAGAACGTGCATCCCTCCAAGGTCGTCCAGCTGGGCGACGAGGTCGAGGTGATGATCCTCGAGATCGACGAGGACCGCCGCCGCATCTCGCTCGGCATGAAGCAGTGCATGCCGAACCCGTGGGACGAGTTCGCCATGAACCACAAGAAGGGCGACAAGGTGCGCGGCCAGATCAAGTCGATCACCGACTTCGGCATCTTCATCGGCCTGCCCGGCAACATCGACGGCCTGGTGCACCTCTCCGATCTGTCCTGGTCGACGCCCGGCGAGGAGGCCGTGCGCAACTTCAAGAAGGGCGACGAGGTCGAGGCCGTCGTGCTCGCCATCGACGTCGAGCGCGAGCGCATCTCGCTCGGCATCAAGCAGCTCGAGGGCGACCCGTTCACCAACTTCATCGCCACCCACGACAAGAACAGCGTCGTGCGCGGCACGGTGAAGAGCGTGGATGCCAAGGGCGCCGTGGTGCAGTTGTCCGACGACATCGAGGGCTACCTGCGCGCCTCCGAGGCCGCGCGCGAGCGCGTCGAGGACCTGCGCACGATGCTCAAGGAAGGCGACGCCCTGGACGCCATGATCATCAACGTGGACCGCAAGTCGCGCTCGATCAACCTGTCGATCAAGGCCAAGGACCAGGCCGAGCAGAATGAGGCCATGCAGAAGCTGCAGAGCGAATCGTCCGCCTCGAGCGGCACGACCAACCTCGGCGCCCTGCTCAAGGCCAAACTCGGCAATCCCCAGCAATAAACCATGCAGGCGAACATGACCAAGTCGGAACTCATCGCGAGACTGGCGGGGCGCTTTCCCCAGCTGGTCGCCAAGGATGCCGATTACGCGGTCAAGATGATTCTCGATGCCATGACCGCCGCGCTCACGCGCGGTGATCGCATCGAGATTCGCGGCTTCGGCAGCTTCGCGCTGAACTACAGGCCGCCGCGTACCGGACGCAACCCGAAATCTGGCGAGAAGGTGCAGGTGCCCGAGAAGTACGTGCCGCATTTCAAGGCGGGCAAGGAACTGCGCGAACGCGTCGACCAGGTCGAGTAACGCCGCGATTGCATCGGAAATCACGGAGGATGGGGCGGCGTCGGGCGATGCCGCCCCTTTTTCTTGAGCGACAATGAAATACCTGATCTGGCTGCTGCGAGTCATCGTCTTCGTCATGCTGCTCGGCTTCGCCATCAAGAACAGCGGCGGCGTCACGGTGCGCTTCTTCTTCGACGCCGACTGGCAATTGCCCCTCGTCGCGGTCATGCTGATCTTCTTCGCCGCCGGCGCGGCGGTGGGCGTCACGGCGGCGCTGGGCAGCTACCTGCGCCAGCGCCGCGAGATCCTCGCCCTGAAGCGGCAGGCCGCGCGCTCCTCGTCCGGAGCGCCATGATGGCGCGGCGCGCGCGAAGGGGGCCGGAATGATCGAATTCGAGCTCTGGTGGCTGCTGGCCGTCCCCCTCTTCTTCGCCCTGGGCTGGATGGCCGCGCGCGTGGACATCCGCCACGTCGTGCGCGAGTCGCGCGCCCTGCCGAAATCCTATTTCAAGGGGCTCAACTTCCTGCTCAACGAGCAGCCCGACAAGGCCATCGACGCCTTCCTCGAAGCCGCCAAGGTGGATTCGGAGACGGTCGAACTGCACTTCGCCATCGGCAATCTGTTCCGCCGTCGCGGCGAGACCGATCGCGCCATCCGCATGCACCAGAGCCTGGTCGAGCGCGAGGGGCTGCGCGAGGACCAGCGCCTGCAGGCGCTGGCCGAGCTGGGGCACGACTTCCTCAAGGCCGGCCTGCTCGACCGCGCCGAGGAAATCTTCCTGCGCCTGCGCGACACGGCGCGCGACGAGGAGGCGCTCACCTTCCTGCTCGAGATCTACCAGCAGGAGAAGGAATGGCGCAAGGCGATCGGCATCGCCCGGCAGCTGCCCGACCATTCCGGACACCTGTGGCAGAAGGAAATCGCCAACTTCTACTGCGAGCTGGCCTCGGCCGAGATCAACAACTCGCGTCCCCAGGAGGCGCTCGGCCTGCTCGAGGAGGCGCTGGCGACGCACCGCAAGTCGGTGCGGGCGACCATGCTCCTCGGCGACCTGCATGCCGTGGGCGGCGATCATGAGGCGGCGATCGAGGCCTGGAAGCGCATCGAGCAGCAGAATCCCGTCTATCTCTCTCTGGTGGCGGCCAAGCTGATGGAGGCCTACCGCAAGCTCGGGCGCAGCCGCGAGGGCCTGCAGCTCCTGCGCGGTTACCTGGAGCAGCATCCCTCGCTCGACATGCTCGATGCCGCTTTTCAGTGGACGCTGGAGGACGAGAGTCCGGAGGCGGCCTACCTGCTGGTGCGTGAGGAGCTGCGGCGCAACCCGACCCTGCTCGGCCTCGACAAGCTGCTCGAGGCGCAGGTCCTCGTGGCGCCGCCGGAGCGGCGTGCCGAGCTGGAACTGACGCGGAACCTGATCCACGGCCATACGCGAAAGGTGGCGCGCTACCGCTGCGACGGTTGCGGCTTCAAGGCGCGGCAGTTCTACTGGCGCTGCCCGGGGTGCGGCGCGTGGGAGAGCTACCCGCCGAAGCGCACGGAAGAATTCGACCTGACGCCATGAGCATTTACGCCCCCATCCCCCCCGCCCCCCCTTCCCGAGGAAGGGGGGTGACGGTTGTTCAGCCACGGCGTGGCTTCCGGTTTGTTGACTTGCCGCTCTCTTGGGGCGGCCCGGCGAGAGCGTCATGAAGATCACCGTCATCGGCACCGGCTACGTCGGGCTCGTCAGCGGCGCCTGCCTCGCCGAGGTGGGCAACGACGTGCTGTGCCTCGACCTCGATGCGGAGAAGATCCGCATCCTCAACGCCGGCGGCATGCCCATCCACGAGCCGGGCCTGCAGGAGATGGTCGCGCGCAACCGCGCCGCCGGCCGCCTGCGTTTCGGCACCGACGTCGCCGAGGCGGTGGCGCACGGCCTGCTGCAGTTCATCGCCGTCGGCACGCCGCCCGACGAGGACGGCTCGGCGGACCTGCAGTACGTCGTCGCCGCGGCGCGCTCGATCGGCCGCCACATGGACGGTTACAGGGCGATCGTGGACAAGTCGACCGTGCCGGTCGGCACGGCGGACAAGGTGCGCGCGGCGGTGGCCGAGGAACTGGCGGCGCGCGGCCTCAAGGCCGAGTTCAGCGTCGTCTCCAATCCGGAGTTCCTCAAGGAGGGTGCCGCGGTGGAGGACTTCATGCGTCCCGACCGCATCATCGTCGGCGCCGAGGAGGCGCGGGCGATCGACCTGATGCGCCAGCTCTATGCGCCCTTCCAGAGGAGCCACGAGCGCCTGATCGTCATGGACGTGCGCTCGGCCGAGCTGACCAAGTATGCCGCCAATGCCATGCTGGCCACCCGCATCTCCTTCATGAACGAGCTGGCCAACCTGGCCGAGAAGCTGGGCGCCGACATCGAGCAGGTGCGCCAGGGCATCGGCGCCGACCCGCGCATCGGCTACCAGTTCCTCTATCCCGGCTGCGGCTACGGCGGTTCCTGCTTTCCCAAGGACGTGCAGGCGCTCAACCGCACGGCGGCCGAGGCGGGCAGCGCGCTGCGCGTGCTGGCCGCGGTGGAGGCGGCCAACGAACACCAGAAGGGCGTGCTCGGCCGCAAGATCGTCGCCGCCTTCGGCGAGAACCTCGCCGGGCGCCGCTTCGCCCTGTGGGGCCTCGCCTTCAAGCCCAACACCGACGACATGCGCGAGGCGCCCAGCCGCACGGTCGTCGCCGACCTCCTGGCGCGCGGCGCCACGGTCTGCGCCTACGACCCCGTGGCGATGAGTGAAGCGCGCCGCGTCTTCGGCGCCGAGCCGCGCATCGTCTATGCCGCGTCGCCGATGGCTGCGCTCGACGAGGCCGACGCGCTGGTGATCGTCACCGAGTGGAAGGAGTTCAGGAGCCCCGATTTCGGCGAGATGAAGCGGCGCCTGAAGTCGCCGCGGGTCTTCGACGGCCGCAACCTCTACGACCCGGCGACGCTGCATGCGGCCGGCATCGACTACCACGCGATAGGAAGGACGCAATGAGCACGCTCACGCTGCCCGATACCGCCCGGGCGCGCATCCTCGTCGTCGGCGACGTCATGCTCGACCGCTACTGGTTCGGCGCGGTCGAGCGCATCTCGCCCGAGGCGCCGGTGCCGGTGGTCAAGGTCGAGCGCACCGAGGAGCGCCCCGGCGGCGCCGCCAACGTCGCGCGCAATTGCGCCGCGCTGGGCGCCAGGGTCTCCCTGCTCTCCGTCGTCGGCGCCGACGAGGCCGGCCAGGCGCTGTCGCGCCTGCTCGCCGCCGAAGGCATCGCCGCCAGCCTGCACGAGGACGCCGAGCTGTCGACCACCGTCAAGCTGCGCGTCGTCGGCCGCCAGCAGCAGCTGATGCGCATCGATTTCGAGCAGGCGCCGGCGCACGAGGTGCTGCGCGCCAAGCTCGCCGAGTACGAGCGGCAACTGCCCGATTGCGACGCGGTGATCCTGTCCGACTACGGCAAGGGCGGCCTCGCCCATATCGGCGAGATGATCCGGCTGGCGCGCGCGGCGGGCAAACCGGTGCTGGCCGATCCCAAGGGCGAGGACTATGTCCGCTATGCCGGCGCCACGCTGCTCACGCCCAACCGCGCCGAGCTGCGCCAGGTGGTCGGACGCTGGTCCGGCGAGGAGGATCTCCAGGCGCGCGCCGGCAAGCTCATGCGCGAACTGGGCCTGGCGGCCCTGCTGGTGACGCGCAGCGAGGAGGGCATGACCCTGTTCCGTGACGGCGAGACGGCGCACGAGCCGGCCCAGGCGCGGGAGGTTTATGATGTGAGCGGCGCCGGCGACACCGTCATCGCCACCCTGGCCGTCATGCTGGCGAGCGGGGCCGACCTGCGCGATGCCATGCGCCTGGCCAATCGCGCCGCCGGCATCGTCGTCGGCAAGCTCGGCACCGCCGTCGCGACGCTCGAGGAACTGCGCGCCGCCCTTTGATCAACGGAAGAATGACATGTATACCATCGTGACCGGCGCCGCCGGGTTTATCGGCGCCAATCTGGTAAAGGCGCTCAATGCGCGCGGCGTCAGCGACATCATCGCCGTCGACAACCTGACGCAGGGCGACAAGTTCCGCAACCTGGTCGACTGCGAGATCGCCGACTATCTCGACAAGCGGGAGTTCATCGAGGCGCTGGCAGCCGGGGACCTCGACGGCGCCGTCGAGGCCGTCCTGCACCAGGGCGCCTGCTCCGACACCATGGAGCACGACGGCCGCTACATGATGGACAACAACTACCGCTATTCGCTCGAGCTGCTCGACTTCTGCCTCGACCAGGAGGTGCCCTTCCTCTACGCCTCCTCGGCTTCGGTCTACGGCGGCGGGCGCGTCTTCCGCGAGTCGCGCGAGTTCGAGGCGCCGCTCAATGTCTACGGCTACTCGAAGTTCCTTTTCGACCAGGCGGTGCGGCGCCGAATCGGGTCAAATGCGGCCCAGGCTAACTTATCCTCCCAGGTCGTCGGCTTCCGCTACTTCAACGTCTATGGCCCGCGCGAGAGCCACAAGGGGCGCATGGCCTCGGTGGCCTTCCACTTCTTCAACCAGTACCGGGCCGAGGGCAAGGTGAAGCTCTTCGAGGGCTGCGACGGCTACGGCAACGGCGAGCAGCGGCGCGACTTCATCCACGTCGACGACGTGGTGAAGGTGAACCTGCACTTCCTCGATTGCGGCGCCTCCGGCATCTACAACGTCGGCACCGGGCGCGCGCAGACCTTCAACGATGTCGCCGTGGCGACGGTGAATGCCTGCCGCGCCGCGCAGGGCGAGGCGCCGCTGCCGCTGGCGGAACTGCGCAGCCGCGGCATGATCGAATACATCGCCTTCCCCGAAGCGCTGAAGGGCAAGTACCAGAGCTACACCGAGGCCGACGTCTCGCGGCTGCGCGAGGCCGGCTACGACGCGCCGTTCGCCACGGTGGAGGAAGGCGTCGCGCGCTACGTGCAGGAGAGGCTGAAGCCGTGAAACAGGTGATCGAGGACTTCGTTGGCAACACGCCCCTGGTGCGCCTGAAGCGCCTGCCCGGCGCCGACAACGAGCGCCGCGGCAACGTCATCCTGGCCAAGCTGGAGGGCAACAACCCGGCCGGCTCGGTGAAGGACCGGCCGGCGCTGTCGATGATCCTGCGCGCCGAGGCGCGCGGCGACATCAGGCCGGGCGACACCCTGATCGAGGCCACCAGCGGCAACACCGGCATCGCGCTGGCCATGGCGGCGACCATGCGCGGCTACCGCATGGTGCTGATCATGCCGGAGCATCTTTCCGTCGAGCGGCGCCAGACCATGCGCGCCTTCGGCGCCGAGATCGTGCTGACCGCGCAGAAGGGCGGCATGGAGATGGCGCGCGACGTCGCCGACAAGATGGTGGCCGAAGGCAAGGGCATCATGCTCGACCAGTTCGCCAATCACGACAATCCGCTTGCCCACTACGAAGGCACGGGCCCGGAGATCTGGCGCGACACGGACGGGAAACTCACCCACTTCGTCTCCAGCATGGGCACCACCGGCACCATCATGGGCTGCTCGCGCTTCTTCAAGGAAAAGAATCCGAAGATCGAGATCGTCGGCTGCCAGCCGGAGGAAGGCTCGCAGATCCCCGGCATCCGCAAGTGGCCGGAGGAATACCTGCCGAAGATCTACGACAGGCGCGGCGTGGACCGCCTCGAGTACGTCAGCCAGGCCGACGCCGAGGAGATGACGCGGCGCATGGCGCGCGAGGAAGGCCTCTTCGCCGGCATCTCCTCGGGCGGCGCCATGGCGGTGGCCCTGCGCGTGGCCGGACAGGTGGAAAACGCCGTGATCGTCACCATCGTCTGCGACCGCGGCGACCGCTATCTGTCCACGGGCGTCTTCCCCGCCTGAGCCACGATTGCGGATGATCTTCCGCGCCGCCGTATTCCTCGGACTGACTTTTCTTGCGGCTCTGCCTTGCGGCGCGGCGCAACTCACCCTGTCCCTCGGTTCGATCCGCCATGCGGCCTTCGAGGCCGAAGGCGTGACGGTCTCAATGGATGCGGCGCGGCGCGGCGAGGCCGACATCCGCTTCGGCCGTCTGCTCGTCGCCGGCGCCGAGTACCGCGAGCTGAAGCTGCACTGCTCGGGCTTCTACTTCGACGGGCGCCGCCTCGACTGCCCGGAAGGAACCCTGCGCCGCGACGATGCGCGCGGCCGCGAGCGGCCGGCGCTGCCCTTCGCCTTCGCCTGGCGCGCCGACGGTTTTCTCGACTTCTCGCTGCGCGGCGTCGACGCCGTCGCCTTTTCGCCCCTCGTCAAGCGACTGCGCGGCTGGAAGCCGCAAGGCCGCATCGACCTGGCCCTGAGAGTGGACGGCGACCGGGCGAAGCTCGATCTGGCCGCGCACGACCTCGAGTTCGCCAGCCGCGAAGGCGACATTGCCGGCAAGGGCATTTCCTTCACCCTCGACGCCGCGGCCGAGAGGAGCGGCGACAACTGGCACTGGCGCGCCCGGCTCGACTGGCCGCAGGGCGAGTTGGTCCGCGCGCCCTGGCGGCGCACGGCCGGCGTGCGGCTCGAGGCAGAGGGCGATCTCAACCGGGAGATGCTGGAGGTTGACCTGGCGCGGCTCGACGTGGCCGGTTTCGGCGCCGTCAGTGCCGGACTGCGCTGGAGCCGCGAGCGCGGCGAGGCCACCGACTGGGGCTTCATCACCGAGCGCATCGACCTCTCGGTGGCCATGCGCGACTGGTTGCAGCCGTGGCTCACCTCGCTCGGCTTTCCCGAGTGGCAGGCCTCGGGGCATGCCCGCTTCTCCGCCGAATGGGCCGCCGGCGGATTGCGCCGCTTCTATGCCGGGCTGGAGGAAGCGGCGCTCGCGGACGGCACCGGCCACCTCGAGTTGAACGGGGTCAACGCTCGCATTCCCTGGGAGGCCGGGGTGCCGACCGAGGCCGAGATCGGCATTGCCAGCGGCCGGCTCGGCGACCTGCCGCTGGGCGGCTTCGCCCTGCCGCTGAAGATGGACGGCCACGAGGCGAAGGTGGAAGGCCTGGTGGCGCCGCTGCTCGACGGACGCCTGGTGGTCGATGAGCTGCGCCTGGCGAAAAGTCAGTCCGGCTGGCACGGCGAATTCGAAGGGGGCATCGAGGGCGTCTCCATGCCCAAGCTGTCGCGTGCCCTCAGGCTGCCGGCCATGGCGGGCAGCCTGACGGCGCGCATCCCGCGCATCGCCTACGAGCAGGGGGTGCTCCATCTCGACGGCGCCCTCGGCATCGAAGTGTTCGACGGCGGCATCACGGTGCACCAGCTGCGCCTGCTCGACCCCTTCGGCAAGAACCGACGCTTCGTCGCCGACGTCACGGCGCGCAACCTCGACCTCGGCATGCTGACGCGGACGTTTTCCTTCGGCGCCATCGAGGGGCGCTTCGACGCCGATCTGCGCGAGCTGGAGATGCAGGGCTGGAAGCCGCTGCGCTTCGAGGCGCGCATCGGCAGCAGCCCGGGCGACTATCCGCGCAGTCTGAGCATCGGCGCGCTGAAGGACATCACCGCGCTGGGCGAGGCCGGCTCGCCCGAGGTAGAACAACCATCCCTCCGCCCCCTTCCCGGGGAAGGGGGTGACGATTGTTCGCCGCGATGCGGCTCCAGGCCGCTGAAAGAGCCATCCTTGGGGCGGCCCGGCGGATGGCTCGCGCGCGCGCCGGAGCGTTCCGGCTTCAGCTTCGGCTATGCGCGCATCGGCCTCGGCTGCACGCTGAAAGACGGCGTCTGCCTGCTCGAGGGCGTCGAGCGCGAAGGCCAGGGCGTGGTGCTGATGCGCGGGGCCGGCGTGCCGTCGGTGAGGATCATCGGCTACAATCGGCATATCGACTGGGAGGCGCTGGTGGCGCGGATTCGCGAAGTCATCGCGGGCCGTCCCGGCGTCGTCATCGAATGAAGAAAATCCTCTTTCTGGTTTCTATTCTTATTCTCGCCGGCTGCGTCAATCTGCACGTCCACTTCCCCGAGGCTCCGGCAAAGCCGGCGGAGCCGGCGCAGTCCGGAGCGGCCAAATGACCCCCGTCCTCGCCTTCGACATCGAGACCATTCCCGACGTGGCGGGCATCCGCCAGCTCTACGCGCTGCCGGCCGATCTCTCCGACGCCGAAACGGCCGAGTTCGCCTTCCAGAAGCGGCGCGCGGCCACGGGCAACGACTTCCTGCCCCTGCATCTGCAGCGCGTCGTCGTCATCTCCTGTGCGCTCCGCGAGGGCGAGCGCTTCACCGTCTGGTCGCTGGCCGAGCCGAAGCTGAAGGAGGCCGAAATCGTCCAGCGCTTCTACGACGGCATCGAGAAGTTCACGCCGCAGCTCGTCTCCTGGAACGGCGGCGGCTTCGACCTGCCGGTGCTGCACTACCGCGGCCTCATCCACAACGTCGCCGCGCCGCGCTACTGGGACCAGGGGGAAGACGACCGCGACTTCAAGTGGAACAACTACATCAGCCGCTACCACTCGCGCCACCTCGACCTGATGGACCTGCTGGCGATGTACCAGCCGCGCGCCAGCGCGCCGCTCGACGAACTGGCGAAGCTGATGGGCCTGCCCGGCAAGCTTGGCATGGACGGCTCTGCTGTCTGGGACGCCTGGCAGGAGGGGCGCATCGACGAGATCCGCGACTACTGCGAGACCGACGTGGTGAACACCTTCCTCGTGTGTCTCCGCTTCCAGCGCCTGCGCGGTGTGCTGACGGAGAAGGAATACGAAGCCGAGGTCAATATGGTGCGCACGTCTTTGGTAAGTCTGAAGCAGCCGCACTGGCAGGCCTTCGTGGCCGCCTGGGATGCGTGAGATGAAAACCGAACACCAACCACTTTCGATACAGAGAGCACAGAGGCACAGAGGACACAGAGATTTATTTCGATTGCTTTTCTCTGCGCTCTCTGTGTTGAAAGCGCTTTCGCCCTGACATGCCACTGACCATCCTCGGCCTCTCCGGCTCGCTCTCGCACGATCCCTCCGCCGCGCTCTACATCGACGGCAAGCTCGTCGCCGCGGCGGAGGAGGAGCGCTTCATCCGCGACAAGCACGCCAAGGGCCGCATGCCGTTCGAGGCGGCGAAGTTCTGCCTCGACTTCGCCGGCATCAGGCCGGCCGAGGTCGACGCCGTGGCGATTCCCTTCGCGCCGATCAGCCTGATGGAGCCGGCGCGCTGGCACTACGCCAGGCGCTACTGGTACGCGCCGGACCGGGCGCTCGATGCGCTCTTCAACGGCAACCGCCGCTACCGCCGCTACCGCGGCCGCATCCTCGACTGCCTGGCGCAGCTCGGCTTCGACCGGGACCGGGTCGACCTCGTGCCGGTCGAGCACCACCTGACCCACGCCTCCAGCGCCTACCACTGCTCGGGCTTCACGGAGAAGACCGCCATCCTCGGCATCGACGGCAAGGGCGAGTACGCGACGACCTTCTTCGGCTACGGCGAGAACGGCCGCATCCACAAGATCAAGGAGTTCTACGACCCGGATTCGCTCGGTGGCCTCTACGGCGCCCTCACCGAGTACCTCGGTTTCGAGATGCTCGACGGCGAGTACAAGGTGATGGGCATGGCGCCCTACGGCGACGCGAACCGCTACGACTTCTCGCGCCTGGCGAGGTTCGAGAACGGCGAGCTCGTCGTCAACACCGATTACGCCAACGTGATCGGCCTGCGCCGCTACAAGGAATACGGCAAGGGCTATTACTTCTCGCCCAAGCTGATCGACTGGCTCGGGCCACGCAGGGTGGGCGACATCGCCGACGATCCCTACATCCACTACGCGGCGAGCATGCAGAAGCTGTTCGAGGACCTTGCCCTCGCCATGCTCGAGCACTACCTCGGCGACATCCTGCGCGAGACCGGGCGCCTGGCCTTCGCCGGCGGCGGCGCGCTCAACGTCAAGCTCAACCAGCGCATCATCGCGCGGCCCGACGTCAGGGAGCTGTTCGTGCAGCCGGCCTCGGGCGACTCCGGCACGGCGGTCGGCGCGGCGTCCTACGTTTCTGTGTCGCACGGCGTGCCGGTGGAGAAGATGGAGCACGTCTACCTCGGCCCGGCCTACACCAACGAAGAGGTCATTGCCGCCTGCGCGCGCCATTCGTCGAAGCCGGCCTGGCAGAAGATCGACCAGGTGCCGCAGCGCATCGCGCGGCTGCTTGCCGACGGCCAGCCGGTGGCCTGGTTCCAGGGGCGCATGGAATTCGGCCCGCGCGCGCTCGGCGGGCGCTCCATCCTCGGCTGCCCGAGCGTGCCCGGCGTGGCCGACCGCATCAACGAACAGATCAAGTTCCGCGAGCGCTGGCGGCCGTTCTGCCCCTCGATGCTCGACTCGGTCGGCCCGCAGATGCTGGGCTCCGACCACCCGGCGCCCTTCATGACCTTCACCTTCCCGGTGGCGGAGGGCTGGAAGGCGCGCGTGCCGGAAGTGGTGCACGAGGACGGCACGGCCCGCGCCCAGGTGCTGCGCCGCGAGTTCAACCCGCGCTACTACGAGCTGATGCAGGAGATGGAGAAGCTCACCGGCAACGGCGTCGTGCTCAACACCTCGCTCAACCGCCGCGGCGAGCCGATGATCTGCTCGCCGACCGACGCGCTGAACATGTTCTTCGGCTCCGACCTGCGCTTCCTGATCATGGAGGACGTGCTGGTCGCGAAGTGACGGCCGGTAATCACGCATGAACGACCAGGAAATCGACGAATACTTCGCGACGGCACGCCCCGAATTGGTCGCGTTTCTCAAGCCATTCGGCATTTTCGGCGCGGCGCTCGATATCGGATGTGCGTCCGGCAGGCTGGGGGAGGACCTGCTGCAGGCGGGAATTGTCAGGGCTTGCGACGGCATCGAGGTGCATGGCGAGGCGGCAAGACTGGCGAAATCCCGCTTGCGTCGGGTCTGGATCGGATCGCTCGAATCGGTGGCGGATGAAGTGCCTTGGCCTCACTACGATCTCATCGTTCTTGCCGATGTGCTGGAACATCTTGTCGACCCGTGGTCGGCTTTGCGGCGCGTGCATGCCCAAACCGCGTCGGAATGCCGCTTGCTCCTCAGCGTGCCGAACGTGCGGCACTACAAGGTGCTGCTGCCGTTGCTCTTCAGAGGGGAGTTCCGCTATACCGACGCCGGCATCATGGATCGCACTCACCTGCATTTCTTCACGCGGGATAGTCTGCAGGAGGCCGTCCATGAATGCGGCTGGACGGTTCGCGCCATCGGCAGCCACATGAAGCGACGTTACCGACGTTGGTATATGCCGACGCGGCTGCTCGATCCCTTCGTTGCCGTGCAGACGCTTCTTCTGGTCGAGAAGCAGTGACGCACCCGCTCGTCAGTGTGGCGATTCCCGCCTATAACCACGCAGCCTACATCGAGGCCTGCCTCAATTCGGTTTGCGCGCAGACCTATCCCGAGCTGGAACTGGTGCTGATCGATGACGGATCGCGGGATGATACTTTCGAGATCGCCAAACGCTTTCTCGCGGAGCATGCAGGGCGCTTCCGCCGCATCGTGCTGGAGCGCCAGGAAAACAAAGGCGTAAGCGCCACGTCCAACGCATGCATCGTGGCGTGTCAGGGAGAGTGGGTGCACCTGCTGGGCTCCGATGACGTGCTCTATCCGGAAAAAATCACGCGCATCCAGCAGGCCATCGAAGACTGGCATTGTCCCGATTTGGTGCTGGTGCACGCCGATGTCCACATCATCGACCCGGAGGGGCAGCGGCATGCCCGCCAATCGAAGAAAGCACGCCCCGCAGCAGGAGTCGACCGCAAGGCATGGTATTGGCTGTTCATGGGCCGGCACTATATTTTCAATCCAACGCTGGCCCTGAGGCGGGATGCATTTTTTTCAGTTGGCGGTTTCGATCCAAATCTGGTGCTCGAGGATATGGATTTCTGGTTGCGTCTGTCTGTTGGTTACGCCTTTGGAAGGGTGCCGGAGGTTCTGGCCGGCTATCGCAAACATCCGGCCAACGCTTCTCGCAGGCGGGTCAGCATGCTGGCGGCGCAGTTCCAGACTTACGCCAAGTTCCTTTCCTCGCATGGAAGTTTGATACCGGAAAAGGATCTCCAGAGACATTTTAGAACCCAACTCAAGCGGTTCTGGCGCCGGACTCGAAAGCGCAGGCCTTGGCTGCTGCCGCTTGTAATCGCGGCTTGGGCCAAGAGTTATCTCAAGACGCCGCTGTCCGAGGATTATAGGCAAATCGGTGCATTACTGGGCCGGTGAGGGGTCTAACATACTGTTTTTCCTGTATCATTCGTCTTTTCGCTAGGCCATGCAGACGCTCCCTTTATTTTCCATCGTCATCCCCGTCTACAACGAGGCGGAGAACATCGAGCCGATGGTGCGCGAGATCCAGGCCGCCTTCGCCGGCCGGGCGGAAGCCTACGAGGTGATCTTCGTCGATGACGCCAGCACGGACGACAGCCTCGCCGTGCTGCAGCGACTGACTTCCGAGGCGGGCGGCGTCGTGCGCAGCCTGCGCCATCGCCGCAACTTCGGCCAGAGCGCCGCGGTGGGCACCGGCTTCCGCGCCGCGCGCGGCGAGTGGATCGGCACGCTGGACGGCGACGGCCAGAACGATCCGGCCGACCTGCCGCACATGCTCGACGAAGCGCGCCGGCTCGGCGTCGACTGCGTCACCGGCGTGCGCGCCAAGCGCCAGGACAACTTCATCCGCAAGCTCTCCTCGCGCGTCGGCAACGGCTTCCGCAACTGGGCGACGGGCGACCGCGTCACCGACAGCGGCTGCGGCGTGCGCGTCGTGCGCGCCGCCTGCACGCGCGAGCTGCCGGTGTTCAACGGCCTGCACCGCTTCATGCCCACGCTGTTGCGCAGCAAGGGCTTCACGGTCGCCGAGTCCGCGGTGAACCATCGTCCGCGCCTGCGCGGCGTGTCGAAATACGGCGTGCACAACCGTCTCTGGCGCGGCATCCGCGACTGCTTCGGCGTGCGCTGGTTTTCCGCGCGTGCGGTGCCGGCCGAGCGTGTGGAGGGCGGCGCGGAGCAAGGGCCGGGAAGATGAGCCTGCAGGAGCGGGACGTCGGCAACGGCACCCATCCCATCCCGGAGGGGGCCGAGGACGAGATCGAACTGGAGTCGGTGGCGCCGGGCTTCAACAAGGAACTGCGCCGCCTTCTGATTCTCCTCACCGCTGCCGTCGCCGCTTTCGTTTTGCTCTATTTCACGCCCGTCGGTGCCATCGTCCGCGACATCCACCAGTTGCGCGCCTTCCTCGCCGGCGAGGACTGGTGGGCCGAGACCGTCTATGTCCTGCTCGTCGTCGGGCTGGTCGCCATCGGTGCGCCGCGGCTGATTTTCTACGTCCTCGGCGGACTGGCCTTCGGCTTCTGGCAGGGCCTCCTGTTGGCGCAGGTCGGCGCCGCCATCGGCTCCTGGCTCACCTTCTGGGCGGTGCGCCATGGCGGGCGCGCCTGGGTCGAGCGCCATCTGGGCAGCCACCGCCTCTTCGGCCGCGCCTTCCGCGTGCGCTCCTCGGTGAAGGCGGTGGTGCTGATCCGCCAGCTGCCGCTCACCAGCGTCATGATCAACAGCGGGCTGGCGCTCTCCCAGGTCAGCGCCCGCGCCTTCCTCCTCGGCACCTTCATCGGCTATCTGCCGCAGGGCGTCATTGCCGCGCTGATCGGCAGCGGCGTCGTGGATGAAAAGGCAATGGAGGGGCTGGGCAAGCTGGCGGCGGCCGGCATCGTGCTGCTGCTCGGTGCCTTCATGCTGTGGCGCTGGCGCGGCAAGCGGACGGGCGGATGAGCCGGTCCGACCGGCAAGGCCGCCTGATCTGGGCCGCGCTGGTCGGCCTGCTGGTGCTGGCCTTCTACGCCATTCGCCTGACCGGCCCCTCGAACCTCGAGGCCGACGCGCAGGACCGCAACGTCGGCTACGTCATGGACGTCGTCTGGCAGGGCCACTGGCTGGTGCAGCAGGACATCCGCGGCCGCATCATGTCGAAGCCGCCGCTGCACACCTGGGTGGCTTCCGTCTTCGCCGAAATCGGCGGCATCAACCGCCTGACGCTGACCCTGCCGTCCATGCTGGCGGTGCTGGCCATGGCGCTGCTCGTGCTGCGCGTCGGGCGCGAACGCTACGGCCCGCTGGCGGGCGGGCTCGCCGCCCTCGCCGTGGTGCTGGCGCCGATGATGTCGAAACACATCGCGCTCGTGCGCACGGACGCGCTGTTCGCGCTGGCCGTCGCCCTCGGCGCCTTCACCGCCCATCGCGCCTGGGAACGCGGCGGCGGCTGGACATGGTTCTGGTTTTGGGCGGCCCTGGCCACCCTGATCAAGGGGCCGCTCGGCCTGGCGCTCGCCGCGATGGGCATGCTGGCCTGGTTCTGGGAACGGCGCAGCGATGCGGCCACACCGCTGCCCGGCGGTTCGCACTGGGCGGGCATCGGCGTCTTCCTGCTGCTGGTCCTGGGCTGGCTCGTGCCGGCCATCCTCTCGGCCGGGCAACCGCTCATCGACAAACTCTTTTTCCAGGAGCTGGTGGGCCAGGCCACCGGCATGGGCAAGGGCGGCTACCCGGGGCAGAACCTGCCCAGGCCGACACTGTATTTCCTCCTGCGCTTCCTGCCCTTCAGCCTGTTCGCGCTCTACGCCCTGTGGCGCATCGTCCGCCATCCCGAGACCGATGCGGCCGCGCGGCGCTTCGAGCGCTTCCTCTTCTGCTGGATCGTCGGCGGCATCGTCCTCTTCTCGCTCGCCTCGCACCACCGCGGCGACTTGCTGCTGCCGCTGTGGCCGGCGGCGGCGCTGCTCGCCGGCCGCGAGATGGCGCGCCTCGCCGGCCGCGTCGGCCTGCGCCGGATCGGCGCCGTGCTGGCGGGACTGACTTTTTTCTTTCTCGGCGGTGCCTGGTGGTCGTACCATTCGAAGGCCATGCAGAAGAACGAGGAGGTGCGCTATACCCTGGCGGCGGAAGGTGCCGCGCGCGCGCTGGCGGCGAGCGGACTCGACGTGAAGCGCATATATCATCTCGACACGCCGGTGACGGTGCAACTGCGGTTGGGGACGTTCAGCGTGTGGCTGAACGAGGAGGAGGCTCTGCGGCTTGTCGGCGGAACCGAACCCGCCTACCTGGCGGTGGAGTCGCCGGAGGATTTTCCGCGCCTGTTCGGTCCCGGCGGCCCGGCGCTGCGGGAAGTCTTCCGCTGGCCCCATGGGGCCGGAGGCAAGGCGGCGCTGCGGGTGTTCGTGTCAGCCGGACAGGCTGACGGAACCGGATCGGACGGGAGGGGGCAATGACAGCGAGGCTGACGGCGTGGGTGCAGGCGGTAGGCGCGGTGCGCACGGCTTTCTTCGTCAGCCTGCTGTTGTCCTGGGTTGCTCTCCAAGGTGCGCTGCTCAATCGCGACGGCATCCTATATGTCGACGTGGCGCGCGCCATGCTCGAAGAGGGGTTCCTGCTGCGGCATTCGGGTATCGACTGGCAGTTTCTCTCCCTGCTGATGGCCGGCCTGTCCGCCCTGACGGGGCTGGCGCCGGAGGCGGCCGGGCATTTCCTCAATGCCGTATTCCTGGCGGGCGCCTGCAGCCTTCTGGTGGCCATCACGCGGCAGCGGATGCCGGAAGCTGCATGGGCCGCCTGCCTGGTCGTACTGGCGATGCCGGCCTACAACGGCTACCGGGACATGCTGCTGCGCGAATACGGCTTCTGGTTTTTCTGCACGCTGGCCTTCTGGCTGGCGATGCGCTGGGAAGCATCCGGCCGCCAGCGCGACGCTTTGGCCTGCCAATTGGCGCTCGGCATCGCCGCACTGTTCCGCCTCGAGGCGGTGGTCCTCTACCCCGCGCTGATGCTCTGGCAGGTGTTTGCCGCACCGGCCGGGCAGCGTCTGCGGCGTGCGCTATCGATGGGCTGGTTGCCGCTCGCCGCAGCCGCGCTGGGGGCCATTCTCGTCGGCTCCGGCTTCATTGCCCTGCCCGGTCGGGTGAATTATTACCTCGAGGCCGCCAACCCGCTGCGCACCCTGCAAATCCTCAACGAAGCCGGCAGCAGGATGTCGGAGTTGGTTTTCAAGTACAAGTATTCACGGGAGGAGGCCGGCTACATCCTGTTCTTCGGCCTGCTGTCGGTGATCCCCGTAAAGTTTCTCACGCTGAGCGGGGTATTCGTCGCGCCGCTCGCCTATGGCTTCATGGTGCAGCCGGCACGCGCAGCGCTGGCACGCTGGCAGCCTCTGCCGTGGATTTTCCTGGCTTATCTGTTAGTGCTGGCCGCCTTTGTTACACACCAATTCTTTCTTGTCGGCCGTTATGTGAGCTTTCTCAACATGCTCGCGGTACCCGTGGTTGCCGTTGGTCTGGCACAGCTTATGAAGCGGTTTCCCGGCTGGCGCTGGCTGATCCTGGCGTTGGCCGTGATCACGCTGCTTGCAAACGTCGTATCCGTTTCGCCACGCAAGACGCATATTGTCGAGGCTGGACGCTGGCTTGGGGCAAATGTGTCGGAACGCCAGCAGGTTTGCCTGGTGAATTCCCGCATCGCATATTATGCAAATTGGCCTACCAGTGGGATTGTGTTTGAAGATGCCCAACTCGACAGGTTGATCGCCGATCGGCGGTGCATCTGGACCGCAATTGAAACCAGAAAGAAAGAGAATCTTGCTGTCTGGCTGCAAGAACGGCGTCTGCAGGAAGTGCGGCGCTTCGTGAACGCTGCGGGTGAAGCCGTCGTCATCGCACGCAGGGAAGGAATGTAGGCCGCTTCGCCCCGCAATCGATGATGCCCGATACCGCCCCGCCCCCGGTTTTTCTCAGCATCGTCATTCCGACCCATGATTACGGCCATTTGCTGGGCAGGGCACTGGACTCCGTGCTCACCCAGTTGTCGGCAGATTGCGAATTGGTGGTGATCGATGATGGCTCTACCGACGGTACGTCGCAGTTGCTGGAGGAACGCCAGGCAGTGAATCCAGAGAGGTTTCGTTGGGTACGCCAGGCCAATGCGGGTGCGGCGGCGGCGCGCAATGCCGGAATTCGCCTGAGCCGAGGCGCCTACCTGCTGTTTCTCGATGCCGACGACGAACTGCTGCCTGGCGCACTCGATGCCGTGCGCGATGCGGTTCGCACCCATCCCCAGGCAAGCGTCATCGTCGGGGGACGCATCACCCGTCGGGACGACGGCCGCGAAAAATATCACCCCCCCCCGTTCATGCTGCCTTCCGATCCCTATACGAGACTCGGCGACTATCTCCTGCGCAAGAATGTCGGCATGAGCCACGGTTCAACCGTCGCAAGGCGGGATTTGATTCTGCAGCATCCCTATCCGGAGAGATTGCGAGGGAGAGAGGACATCCCTGTTTTTGCTCACCTTTTTGTCAATGGGGAATTCGTCTTCACCGACCACCCGATGGTGCGCATTCACAAGCATCAAGACAGCCTTCGTCATGTAACGCACGTGTCTGATGCCCAAACGGTCGCGCTCGTAGACGAAATTTTTTCTGGTATGCCGGCCAGCTGCCAGTCGTTGCGCAACGCTTATGCCGCGCGCAGATATCTGTCTCTCGTCAGGATCGCTTTGCGCGCGGGGGATGCTGCTGCAGCGTGGCAGTATTGGTGCCGGGCTGCGACGCTGGATGTCAAGCAGGTGTTGCGACCGGCCCAAATCCGAAAAACATTGAAGGCCGGCTTTGCCGCATTGTCGGCAAGAAAGCAGACTTGAGACTGATTGCGCAGGATGGTCGGCGGTTGCTGATGTCGGAGCAGGCGCCGCTTACTCACGGCGCAGCCAGATGCTGCCGCCGGGATTCTTCAGACAAAGAGGCATCCTCTCCTTGAAGAATGCCTCGTGGAAATGCTGCATGAAGGTGTTCATGAGGACAACGCGGAATGATGTATTGAACTGAAGGAAGGTTCGCAGCATGTATGCCTCGTTCCATGCCCTTCCCTTGAATATCCACGCCTTCGGGTATTCGAATGGGTAAAAGATGTCGTGGAAATGAATGTAGACACCCTTGTTCAATCTCGGCAGGATGTCGAAAAATACCCTGTTCACGTCGCTCCCCACCTTGCCGACATGGGTTGAATCGATAAAAAGTATGTCATTTGCCTCGAGCGCGGCGAACTCGTCCAATGGGACATCCTGAAGGCGAGAGGGAATGATCCTGCATCTGGCCTGATCCTCGCTTTTCAGCATTGACATCAGGAGCTTCGGGTAGGGCTCGATAAAGGTGTGAATCGCCCCGGCTTTGGTAGACACCTCGAAGCCTTAAACTTGAGGCTATCAAGGAGGTGTCATGAGCGGCAATCGTTATCCGGAAGAATTCAAGATCGAGGCGGTCAAACAGGTTACGGAGCGGG
>Ga0194120_10002023_pt1 | contig 35619 bp, 37 predicted proteins | sample TA2MahCa65mmetaG_FD_148642 | JGI IMG/M metagenome (GOLD analysis project Ga0194120, IMG submission 148642) | Freshwater microbial communities from Lake Tanganyika, Tanzania - TA2015019 Mahale Deep Cast 65m | ecosystem: Environmental > Aquatic > Freshwater > Lake | place: Tanzania: Lake... | reverse complement strand
AAGCCCGAGCAGATCTCTTTGACTACATCGAACGCTGGCATAACCCGCGCCAGCGTCGGAGACTGGCGGTTCAGCAAGAGGGGGAGAAGCTCTTAACTCAGGTGTCCGTGGAAATGGGGTAGAACCCGTTACGGCTGATTGGTGCGGATTGGATGATGAACAGTCTGTTTGTTAGTCTAGATAATGATCGAGTGAAGTGTGTTTGCATGCATTCAGCGCCAACAATTTTCGAGCATGGCACTGCCACAGGTGAATACGTGTCTAGCATCCGCTAGATGGTGCATCATTAAATAAGAGGTGATAATGAAACGATTTTTAATCACTGGTGGGGCGGGTTTCTTGGGTTCACATCTGTGTGATCGTCTTATAAAAGACGGCCACGATGTACTCTGTGTAGACAACTTCTTCACCGGCAGCAAGACCAATATTGCGCACCTGATCGGTCATCCTTATTTCGAGTTGATACGCCATGACGTAACGTTTCCGCTCTATGTTGAGGTTGACCGGATTTTTAACCTAGCCTGTCCGGCCTCGCCCATTCATTACCAGCACGACCCGGTTCAGACCACCAAGGCCAGCGTGCATGGGGCGATCAATATGTTGGGTTTGGCCAAACGGGTGAAGGCGAGAATCTTCCAGGCTTCCACCAGTGAGGTCTATGGCGATCCTGAAATGCATCCACAGCAGGAAAGCTACTGGGGCCGTGTGAACCCCATTGGTCCGCGCGCCTGTTATGACGAGGGCAAGCGCTGCGCCGAAACGCTGTTCTTCGATTACCGGCGCCAGCACAACATGGATATCAAGGTGGTGCGCATCTTCAATACCTACGGGCCGCGCATGCACCCGAATGACGGGCGCGTGGTCAGCAATTTCATCGTCCAGGCCATGAGGGGCGACGACATCACCATCTATGGCGACGGCCAGCAAACCCGCTCCTTCTGCTATGTGGACGACATGATCGAGGGCTTCGTGCGCATGATGGACAGCGAGACAGGCTTCACGGGCCCCGTCAACATGGGCAACCCCGGCGAATTCACGATGCTTGAACTGGCCGAAAATGTGTTGAAGCTGGTGGGCGGCAAATCGAAACTCGCTTTTCATCCATTGCCGACGGATGACCCCAAGCAGCGTCAGCCGGATATCACTTTGGCGAAAGAGCAGCTCGGTTGGGAACCGAGGGTTGCTCTAGAAGACGGGTTGAAAGAAACCGTGGCCTATTTCCGGAAGGCGCTGAATGTCTGATTGGCAGTTGAAACCCCCGGTCGCTTTCATCATCTTCAACCGACCGGACACCACGGAGCGCGTGTTTGCAGAGATTGCAAAGGCGAAGCCCCCCAAGCTCCTAGTAGTGGCTGATGGCCCTCGAGAAAATCGGGCTGGAGAAGCGGAAAAGTGTGCCGCGACAAGAGCGATCATCGATCGCGTAGATTGGGATTGCGAGGTGCTTAGGAATTACTCGGATCGCAACCTCGGGTGTAAGCGGCGGGTCTCCGGTGGTATCGACTGGGTGTTTGAACAAGTTGAAGAGGCGATTATCCTTGAAGATGATTGTCTACCTGACCCCACGTTTTTCCGGTTTTGTCAGGAGATGTTGGAGCGTTACCGTCATGATGCGCGGGTTGGCATGATTAGTGGTAATAATTTCTTTCTTGGCAAATTTGCCATCGCTGAAAGTTATTATTTCTCCCGCTATACCCATATCTGGGGCTGGGCCACTTGGCGCAACCGCTGGCAAGGCATGTACGATGTGGATATGACTGATTGGCCCCGTGTTCGTGATGAGGATGAATTAAAAGCTTGGGTGGGGCAAGAGGCGCACTATTGGGCTGAGAGCTTTGAGAAAACGTATCGAGGCCACATTGACACCTGGGATCACCAATGGAGTTTTTGCAACTTTGCCCATCGGCGTTTATCGGTCATGCCAGCAGTCAATTTAATTTCCAATATCGGTTTTGGTGTAGAAGCAACTCATACTATCGGGATAGGCCCTTTGGCAAACTTGCCCACTATGCCTATTAGGTTTCCCCTAACGCATCCGCATAATTTGCAACGCCATCAAGTAGCAGATGCAATAAATTACAAACACACTCACTCTTCCACCCGTTTATGGCGACGGATATTAGGTCGCATCAAATTGATTGTGAAAAAGTACTTTAATTATGCTTCTTAATCGTTTTCGAAATTTAGCGCGAAGTTTTTTTGATTTCCTGTCGTCAAAATGAGAAGGCACTTATTGCCAGTGCCAACTTACAGGCAGAACGAAATCGTAATTTTTTATCAATACGTCATCTGCACGAGGTTGAATTTTGTGCATTTTCTCAATGGGGAGAGGATGGGATTATTGATTGGCTTATTGAGAGACTCCCCGGAATTCCAGAAACTTTTTTAGAATTCGGCGTTGAGAATTATGAAGAGGCAAATACGCGCCTATTATTGTGGCGCGGATTCAAGTAGCCAGTGCATAAATTCCCCGACGGCGTGATGAAGTAACCTCTTGGCACACCAAGGGGTTACCCATGAGGACATATCGTCGGCTCACCTACGAAGATCGCTGTCAGTTGTATGCCTTGCACAAGGCGGGCAAGACCCAGGCCGAGATTGGTCAGGCACTGGGGGTGAGCCAAGGAACGATTAGTCGGGAACTGGCTCGAAACACCGGTCGGCGGGGCTACCGCTTTCAGCAGGCGCAGCGTTCCGCGCAGGCCCGCCAGCAACAGGTGCGGCACCGTCCACGCAAACTGACGAGTCGTGTCCGTCGGGCGCTGGTCCGTAAGCTACGGACGGAACGCTGGAGTCCGGAGCAGCTCAGTTTCTGGGTGCGGACCACGTACGGGGTCTCCCTCAGCCACGAATGGATCTACCAGATGGTCTGGGTGGACAAGCGCGCGGGCGGGGATCTCTGGCGTTTCTTGCGGCGCCGGGGCAAAAAATACAACCGGCGGGGGGCGCAGCAGGCGGGCCGTGGCGTGATCCCGCAGCGCATCGATATTGCCGACCGGCCCGCCATTGTGGCGGCCAAGGCCCGGCTGGGCGATTGGGAGGGCGACACCATCATCGGCGCCAGACATCAAGGGGCCTTGCTCACCCATGTCGAGCGCAAGAGCCTGTTCACGACCATCTCGAAGCTGTCCCGGCCCACGGCCCAGGCCACGCACCGTGCGACGGTGCAGCGGCTGAAGCCCTTGCGTGCCCAGGTGCATACGATCACGTACGATAACGGAAAGGAGTTCGCCGGACATCGGGCCACCGCCCAGCGTTTGCGCGCCCAGGTGTTCTTTGCCACGCCCTATCACGCGTGGGAACGCGGAGTGAACGAGCAGACGAATGGCCTGATCCGAGACTTCTTTCCTAAAGGCACGGACTTCACTACAATCCATCCGGCAACGGTGGCGAAGGTGGAGCGCCTGCTCAATCGGCGGCCCCGGAAGTCACTCGGCTTTCACACGCCCAATGAGGTCTTTCACGCGCTGGCGAACCGGGGCTGAATGATATGCACTGGGAAGTTGAATCTGCGACTTGAAAATAGCAGGCAACTTGTAAAATTAGGCGTTACTCGAATACAGATCTTGCAAGAAAGTATAGGCGGCATCCGAGATATTCAGATTAATGGCACACACGACTATTTAGTAAAATCATTTGAAATAATTGATAATTTATACCGCGAGGCGCAGAGAAAAAATACATCAATAGGCGCCAGCCCAAAATACTTTATCGAAGGTTTTGGTGCAGTTCTGATTATTGCTATAGCAATCTACTTTGCAGTTGTAAAAAATAGCTCTATTCAAGCTATAGTCCCAGAACTTGGGGTTATAGTAATGGCAGCTCAACGAACTCTTCCAATGCTTCAACAGATATTCTCTGGTCTTGCAAGCATTCGTGGTGTTGCCGGCACACTAAGGTCGGTCAAGGAATGGTCCACACTTAATATACCGATTGATGATTTAAGCTCTAAACCTATAATTTTTAATAATAAAATTGAATTGCGAAATGTAAGTTTTAAATACTCAGATCGAAGCAAAGAGACTTTAAGAGGCATTAACTTAGTAATCCCTAAGAATCAGTGTATAGGCCTTAGCGGATTAACTGGGGCCGGCAAAAGTACCTTGGTAGATATCTTAAGCGCCCTTTTGGAGCCAACAGAGGGAATCTTATTGATAGACGATATCCCAGTGCAGAAATCAATATCGAGAAGTCAAAATCCTAGCGACATATCAAATCAAGAGAAAGAGTATCAATATTCGGTTAGTGCTGCCTCATGGAGAAAACTAATTGCTTATGTCCCCCAAAATTTATTTCTAGCCGATGCATCAATAGAGCGCAATATCGCGTTTGGTATTGAAGAAAAATTTATTGATCCAAATAGAATTGCAGCTGCGATTAAAAATGCACATCTCACTGAAGTTATCAATGATCTCCCAAATGGACTGCAAACAATCGTAGGTGAAGGCGGGATTCGCCTTTCCGGAGGACAGCGCCAAAGAATAGGCATTGCAAGAGCGCTATACAAGCAATCATCAGTATTAATTCTTGATGAATCAACTAGCGCCTTGGACAATATTACAGAAGAAAATATTATCCAAAGCCTATTAGACAATAGATCAGATCTAACTATCATTATTATTTCTCATCGAGCAGCGACGCTTAGACACTGCGATACCGTCTATAAAATAACTAACCAAAATTTATTGAAGCTTGATAAGGTGATGTCTTGATCGTGGACCTAAATACTCGATCTGAATTGGCTGGACATGTTCTGTGTCTTCCAAGGTATTGCGGATTCAATGATGTACTATGCCAAATATGGGTTTCTTACCAATATGCGCAGAACTGGGAAAGAGAGCTCTGGATTGATACGCGTTGCTCTGGCCTGGCAGATGAATTCGCACACTACATGCACCTCTACAATCCATCCAGAGAAAACTCAACCATCACACACACTAAAATATTCAACATAGAGTACGAAAAATTAAACCGCCTCAAGTGCTATCCAAATATACCCCTGGGAACTCTAGACCAATTAGGTCACTACTTTATGTCAAGCATGTTGGCGGCTGGATTGCAACACAATACCAAGCACAATATTTTCTTACGCTTGATTAATTTAATTAAATATACCTGTAACCCAAAAAAGGAATTTCCAAGTTTTCGGATCTTTTCATTTATACAACTCTATACATATCTTAAAAAAAATAAAATCGCCTTTATTGATAGGCAATTCAGAAATGAGAGCATGACGATACATGCATCTTCTGGAGGTGGGCTTGAATCATTGCAAATGCTTAAATTACTGAGGCTTAACAAAAATATTCGCAATCAAATATTAACAAAACTTAAAGATCTTCCACATGATTACGATGCTATACATATACGCCATACTGACTACCAGACTGATTATCAGACCTTCATTCAAAGCATAAATAGTGAATTAGCAGGGAGAACTGTTCTAATTTGCAGTGATAATCCTGATGTTCTTAAGTTTGCCAAGGAAAACCTAAAGCTCTCAACGGTAATATGCGTCACTAAGATTGACCAATTGTCTACCGACCCCTCTAGTCATCGGCCCGCCCATTACCAGTGGCACCTACCACTAAACCATCGAAGAAACCGTAATGTTTCAATGCTTGCAGAGCTAGTTGGCCTATCAAAATCAACGAGATTATTTTTTACAATTGTTAAGAAAGATGGGCAAGAAGGTCATTCAGGTTTCTCACAACTAGCTGATGGGCTCAGAAAAAATCCAGACATATTAGCCAATTGGCTTGGCCCTAATTAACCAACAAATTCTCGTGCTAAAAATTCTTCATATAGCTACTCACGCCGGCTTTGGTGGCGCGGGAAATGCTGCCATTCGGATTTTTGATAGCCAGAAAAATAGAGGCATTGATGTAGACTTTTTAAGTCTAACCAACCGCCTAAATCATCCCGGGGTGAATATTTATGAACCAGAAACAGTTATTAATAGACTAAAGCTTGCCAAGTCTTTTCTTGACAATTCTAATGGAGCAAATATTTACAAAGATCACATAGGGGACGATAAATTCTCGGAAATTGTCAACAAGATTAATAAATCGAATGCAGACATAGTGAATCTTCATTGGGTTAATGGAATGCTAACGATAAGAGATATTGGCAAGATCACCAAACCCTTAGTCTGGACACTTCATGATATGTGGGCATTTTGCGGAGAGGAGCACTGCAGCCAGGATGTACGTTGGCGCGAAGGGTACACGCCAGCAAATAGATTGCCAAGTGAATCAGGACCCGATATCAACCTAATTTCATGGAAATACAAGGTTGAGAGCTGGACTAGAAATATGAATCTGATAGCACCAAGTGACTGGCTAAGAGATTGCGCAAGACAAAGCGCTCTAATGCGGAACTGGCATTCAATTACCATCCCACATCCAATTGATACCTTAGCCTGGCTTCCTTTAGATCAAATAAAAGCTCGCAATAGTCTTGGCTATAAAGCATCGGATCGAATAATAGTATTTGGAGCGGCAAATGGAGTTGCCGACCCCATAAAGGGATTTGATTTATTGATAAAAGCGTTGGACCACCTACAACCTGAGTTTGGAAATATCAAATTATTGGTTTTTGGAAAGAAAAATATTTCGCCACAAACTAAATCAAGAATTCAAATTAATTATCTAGGCGAAATAAATGACGACTATAAATTACGCGAAGTTTATAGTGCCGCCGATTTGGTTGCCGCCCCTTCCAGGATGGAATCCTTCTGTCAAATTGCAGCAGAAGCAATTGCGTGCGGAACACCTGTTGTTGCTTTTGATAACTCTGGAATTGTTGAAGTTGTTAAGCATAAGCATAATGGATATTTAGCTCAAGCATTTGATCCCAAAGATTTTGCAAGCGGGATCAATTGGATTCTAAGTTTATCGCCCACAAATTTAAATAACTTAAAAATGAAGTCGCGTGAATATTGTGTTGATACCCTAAATTATCAAAAAATCTCATCTAAATATATCGCCCTATATAAGGCCATATATTCCAAATTATCTTTACGATGATTTTTTTCCGGCAATTGCAGACCGACATGCCGCAAGGTAGTCCATAGCATCCCTTTTTGACGAAGAATTTCCAGGGTGCAGCCTTCGAAGAGCTGCTATCTCAGGTAAAGTAACAGAATTAAAACCAAGTTTAATGGCTCGCGAATACCATTCCAAAAACTCTCCTGACTTCAGCGAATCGTTAAACAAGCCAACTTCTAAAAAAAACTTCTTAAAAGTAAGCATGGTAATGATGCTTAAACTCATAGAACTTAAACGGGGCTCCAAAATATTATCCCTATCTGAATTAAACTCACGATATTCAGAAAATATCAGACTAGGTCTATCTTGCTTAGATAAAATTTTTAGTTGATGTGAAAGTTTTTGAGGAAGCCAGAGGTCATCGGAGTCTAAAAATGCCAGAATAGTACCAGTTGAATTCATAATCCCAGTATTACGGGCAATACTAGCTCCCCTTCTGGGCTCTACAATAATCCTAAGTCTAGGATCCGGTATTTTTTTAATTTCCGAGATTGTTGAGTCATTAGATAGGTTATCAACAACCAAAACTTCTATATTTTGGTAGGTCTGCTCCAGTACACTAGCGATACAGTCAACTATCAAACCACTACGGTTATAAGTGGGGATAATTACACTAACTAATTCTTTTTCAATGGGGGCAGTATGAGTGGTCATATTTACGAGATCTCAGGGGCGAATATCGTGCATGAGGTAATTAATGATGAAGTGGTTGCCGTCAACCTAGATTCCGGGAAATACTACAGCATTAGAAGTACTGGAGCATATATATGGGGAGCCCTGGTATCAGGACACAGCTCGGAAACAATTACTAGCGAACTATCGTTTTATTACCCTGGTAATTCTACGCTGATCTTGACGGACATTGAGCGCTTTGTTGACCAATTAATAGAAGAAAATTTGATTAAAAAATGCAACGGGCCCGAGTCTAAAACAAAAATTGAGCCCCCAACAATAGAGTATCAATCCCCAGTCATAGAAGCATATAGCGATATGCAAGAAATACTTCTACTAGATCCGGTGCATGATGTGGATGAATCAGGCTGGCCAATTACTCATAAACAAAAATAATTACCAATGGTCAGCGCTCTTGATGCCTATGAAAAATGGGCGAATGAATCAAAAAGTTGCAACAATAAGTTAAATAATTCTCATTTTATTAGTTTAGCTGGCATTAAAGTTTGTATTCACCTCCATCGACCCGCACTTTCAAATGCTTTTCTAATGGGAATATCACACCTATTGATAGATCCCTGCGTCCCAGATTATGAAATTGATGTATGGGATTTAAAAGACGGCAAGCATACTTTTCCAAAATTTGATTATGGTATTGAGGATGTAAAGGTAAGGGGTGAAATCCCGCTATATTGTGCTGATGGGGTTAATTTTGCTTATTACGCACACGCAAGAATGATTCATACTCTCAACGAGAATACAAAACATGGTGTTGTTGCCCTCGTTGATGGAGACAGCCTCCCCTCTTTTGAGATTGCATGCCCTTTTAGAGGAATTTTTTCCTGGATATTGCGTAGTAATGGTCTGGCCTTAATTCACGCAGCAGCTTTAGCTGATAGTGGCGGGAATGGATGTCTAGTTATTGGTAAAAGTGGTGCTGGAAAATCCACAACAGCTATAAGCTGCTTTCTATCTGGGATGAAATATATAGGCGATGACCTATGCGCACTTGGCCTCAATCAAGGAAGCATTCACGTCTATAGCATTTACTGTTCTGGAAAAACCTACAAAACTGAGTGGTCATACATCCCGGAGCTATCAAGCAAGGCATTTCAACATAAAAGTGATGAGTATGAAAAGGAACTTTATTTCTTCTCTGATGATAAAAATAACATATGCCTTGAAGCAAAACTAAAAACGATTTTTGTACCCCTCAAAGAGCAATCTTCTAAAAGTAGGCCCACTATTGCTGAATTAATAGCGATTACCGTCAACTCTACGAGAGAACTGCTGCCTGGCGCAGGATTCGAATCACTAGCGCTAATTTGCAAAGCATTTAAAAACTCTGAAATTAAATATTTAAACTTAACTGAGGATCGAGTTTGTCCGATAAGTGAAATATGAACATATGCTATGTCGGTAATAGTGTAAGTTCACAGAAATTATCTTACAGAGATACATTAAGTAATTTAATTTCACAAAATTTTAGATCAGAAAAATTTATTAACTGCACTTTGGGCGGGATTGGATCTTTAGGCATTAGTTTTTTTATTGATCAATTTATCGGCGAGAATAAGGTTGACATTTGCTTTCTGGAAACTTTTGTTGCCGATCTTGGTGGCGCCACTCCCACAAAGTACTTGAGGCAAGCACTTAACGGAATAGTACAAAATCCGAAGCTAAAAAACTCTAAAATTATTCCAATCTATTTATACAGAAGCGATATTGAACTCGAACAATTCAATTTAATTCATCAAATTTATAATGATGTATTTTTAAATATCAATATATCACCATTAAATATTTATTCGCATGTTGAAAAAGAGGTATTTTGCGGGCATGCATGTGCCAACGAACTCCTATACGATCAAGTTCATACAACCCCGCATGGCGCTGAATTTTATGCGCATTTAATTTTTAGCCACTTTCAACAAGCTCTACAATCCCAGTCGGATGACTCTAAATTTATTAGAAAAAATGAAGGCTTTGTCCCTGCATTACTTGGGCCAATTGAGACATATGCATGTGATGGGAAGTTTTCAATGGGTCGCTTCAGGCTATTACTCCCTTACATTCAAATAGTCCAAAATAATTCAGTTGTACTTACAACGGATGACTTTTCATGCGTTGGCTTGGTTGTTATCGCAGATAGCGAAACCGGGGTAGTTCAAATTAACTACGAAGACTGGAGCCAAACAGCGCAAATTTATGATCAATGGTGTGAAAACGCTAGGATTCAAGTGGTTATATTTAAAGAGATAATTCCCCCGCATAAAAAATTTTTAGTAGCTGCATCTAATGCTAATTCAGCAGAGCATGGAGCAAATTTAACGCCCAACAACAATACTCAACTTGGGCAAAATATTAAAATTGTCCGCATGATGGCATTTAATTTAAAGTAGAAAAATTATGAGCGCATTAGTAAGCATTATTTTGCCAACATATAATTCAGAGTCTTTTCTGATGGAATGCCTCAAAAGCATCCAAGGGCAATCATTTTGTGACTATGAAATTATCAATATAGATGCCAGCTCTTCAGATGGAACCATGGAAATACTAAAAACTTTTCCAGGAATCCGAATTATTAAGCAAAATGGCGTAGGGCTAGCCTCAGCCTGGAATCAAGGTATTTTAGCCAGCAATTCAAAATACATATCCTTTTTAGATAGTGATGACTGGTGGAACCCAAACTGCCTTCAACTTCACGTAGATAGTTTGACTAATATGCCTGGCTTAAGATACAGCATCGGAAAAGTTAACTTCTTTTCCGATAATCCACAGGAATTTACCTATGGATTTAAGTCGTCTTTACTCTCTAACTCCCATCAAGCATTGATGCCAGGTTGTTTCATGGGTGAGCGGACACTTTTTAATGATCTTGGCTTTTTTGATGAAAGCTTGAGAGTGGCAAGCGACATTCAATGGTTCCACGATCTAAAAGTTAGCAATATTCCTCATGTAAGAATTGAAGAAAATCTCCTCAATAAACGCATCCATGGCAATAACTTATCATATACAACCTCTAAAACCAATACATATAATGACGAATTACTACAGGTTATACATCGTCGCTTGCGAAACTTAAAATCCAATGATTAACGAAAGTATTTTGGCAAGCAAGCAGTCGCTTATCAACACCATAAGCAGCGCCCTTACCCATAATGAAGGTCTTGCAGTAGGGAAATTAGGTTTTAGCGAACAACTAATGCTGCTATTTCACCTATCCTGCAATAAATCAATCAACCCTTTAAATGACCCCAAACTTCGCCCAGTGTATGTTGCCCTGAAATATGCGTGCGAGCGACAAACCGGGGTTTTCCCAACTGACTTTGAATTTCTCATCAGATATTCAAAATTTTTTGCGGAAAATATTTGTAATGCTGATTTTTTAGGTCTATTTGGATCACCAAATGAAGCAACCCTGATATCCAACTTGGATCTTAATTCTCAATTACTTAAATATGTAGATACCGAGCCAGATCGCTCAACACCATATAACAAAAGTCTTTGCTATCTAGAACTCTTTTCAGGAAAGAAAATTCTTCTAATTGCGCCATTTGCAAGTTTTGCAATGAAAAGAGCAAATAAAGATACCTTTGAGTCTGTCTGGGAGAAAATTAATTGCCCCTGGTTTTATCCTAGAGAAATTATGTCGCTAGATATTCCCTACAGCTATATCGGACAAATTGAAACGCATAATACATACAAAAATAGCATCTCACTATATGAAAATCTTATAAAAGAAATTGATTCTTTTGACTTTGATGTAGCGCTTATTGCAGCCGGTTCGCTGGCAATTCCGATTGCGGTGCATATTAAAAGTCGACAAAGAATTGCCATTTCATTGGGTGGCCATTTTCAAGTACTGTTTGGAATTCTTGGTGATCGATGGACTAGAAATCCCTCCTGGATGATGAAATACATTAATGAAAAATGGGTACGCCTTCCAAGCAATCTAATTCCAGCCAATGCAGATGCTTTAACAGACAATAAGGCATATTGGTAAAGTGGTACATAAATCACCTGTAGCTCTTTTTGTATACAATCGACCAAATTTGACGGCCGAAGTCCTGGCAGCCATCAGCTTATATGCGCCTGACAGTCTTTTTATCATCTCAGATGGACCAAAGGCATCTAGAGAAGACTTTCATGCAGTAAACGAAGTGCGTCGAATCTGCAATTCTGTAAATTGGCCTTGCAAGGTCAAGCGTGATTATAGAGAAGTAAACCTTGGATGCCGAAACTCGATAACATCCGGGTTATCGTGGGTCTTTTCGCAAGTAGATGAAGCCATAATTCTGGAGGACGATTGCCTTCCAGATATGACATTTTTTCGCTTTTGCTCTAACTTACTTGAAAAATACAGGGATGATTCAAGAATTTTTACAATAGGCGGATTCAAGGCTGAAAATACTATTGGAGAGAATCACAATTCGTACTATTACTCTAAATATCCCTGCACCTGGGGATGGGCAACATGGAAAAGATCATACAAAGACTTTGACCCAAATTTAGCAGATTGGTCTGAGGATAAAAATCTACAATGGCTAACCGACTATCTCGGAGACCCATTCTATGCTAACTACTGGGCCTACATGCTTACAAAAGCTAAGCAAGGCTCAAATGATTGGGATTACGCGTGGGCATATCACTGCTGGATCAATAATGCTCTATCAATTAGACCCAACATAAATCTCATTCAAAATACTGGGTTTAATACGATGGCAACTCATACAAAAGACAGCAATCACCCATTTGGGAAAATACTGTCCTCAAAAATGTCTTTTCCAATGCGCCACCCATCGGAAATTAAAACAACCCCCCACATGGATCAAATTTTGGAAGATTTAATCTACTCAGGCATCCGGAAACGACAGATACATCTCTTATATCGAGAAATTACGGCTTCTAGGGGGTAATATTCATCATGATTTCACTATTTGGAGAAAAAAACCCCACTTACTTGGCGGCCTTGATTGAAATTTGCTTCAATACGAACGCTGATAACGCCCATTACACGCTGATTGACCAGGGTATTGTGAATGATGACTTATCGCCAGAGCAATATAGGGTACTTCCACTACTTTTTAATTCAAAAATTGATAACTTTAGCGAACTGAGTCGCTCAAAAATAGAGAGCTCTTATAAACACACCCTCTACAGAAATCACATTCTTTTAAATAGAGCTCAGAAATTTCAGCGCCTGATTATTGAGTCACAACTTGGTCACTGCGTTTTCTTAAAAGGTATAGCGCAATCACTTAGATCTCCAAGCGGAATTGGTACAAGACCCATGGCAGATGTTGATGTACTTGTGCCATTTTTAGATAGACATGCCCAAAAGTTTTTAACAGCGATAAATCAAGAAAGTTATAAGGTTATTGGTTCTAGTATCAGATCAATTACCTTGTTATCTCCCGAGGGATTCCAATTTGATATCCATTGGTATCTATCTGAATGGTCGATATCACAAGATGTTGTCAATTCTATTGTTAATCATTCTCAATCAATCGCCTTTCGGAATCAGACATATTCTATCCCCTGTCATGAACACCACCTATCCCACATCATCGGGCATGGACTTTTGAATCCAGCGCTTGCGTTTGATGCAAGATGGGTAATAGATGCTTTATCGATAATTAAAGACTCTCCTAGCTTAGATTCTTTAAAAATTATCGAATTTTCCAATCTATTTAATACGCGGTCTAGACTTAAATTAGGATTCAGGCTGATTGCTGAGGAAACACCTGAGAGCTTAAACCTTGATCGGGAATTATTTCGTTATGTCGCAGGCAATATTAAATCCGACACCTTGGTTTCGGGCTGGCTATTTGAGCAACTACCTTGCCCATCAAGCCAAATGACACTTGAGAAAATTTCTAGATCCTCTTATTTAAAAAATATTCTGATCGGAAATCTATATGCTCCTTTTTTATTGTGGAAGAAAAATAGAAGGCCAATGTTTTATGGCATATCACTAACTCGCGGGTTTCCACCCCCACCAACCCAAAAAGTTATTGCACTACTTGCGCAAAAATTAGCGCTAAGAATACTATTCATAGCGTTTAATTACCGGCCAAAAAGAAATACTTGCCAAACTTTGTCCATCGGTGTAAAAAAGAGTCAACAGGAGTAAAGAAAGTGACTGTTCCACACATGGGCCGGTCATACTTCTGACAGATAGTAAGAGGACACTCGTGAGCACTCCCCAAAGCATCTCATTGCTGCAGACCACTACTTCATCGCCGGCACTGTTGTCACTAATCCCTGTAGCTATTTGGCAAAGAGCTTGTTCAATAGCTGCTTCGCACAACTCGCCCCAGCTTCCCGGCGTTTCACGTGCATCACTGAGTTCTCATCGGCGAGTACGTTTTGAAGAAGGCTATCGGCCGACGCTTCGAAGGACAAGTCGACCTTACACCTCGCTTTCCATCCAGGCAATGTCTTCACCATAGAAAGTCTACCCGCCGGATAGTCTACCCATTGTAAAGACTGAAGCCTACGTATCGGCGATCCCAGCCAGATCAATGACCGCTGCGGTCACCGCGTCGGCGACGGACACCATGAAGTCCAGATTCAACGTGTCGATGGTATCGCTGGGCCGGTGGTAGTGGGGGTTACGGAAGTTGGCCGTGTCGGTGAGCATGACGGCGGAGAAACCCTGTTCCCAGAACGACGTGTGGTCGCTGCGCCTGGTGTCAGGATGGAGCTCGCCGTTGCCAGGGACGACGAGCGGAACGATGGGCATATAGTGGCCCATGGCTTGGCTCACGGTCTGTGTGAAACCAGCAGAGGCGTGATTCCCGATGACGGCGAGAAAGTTTCCGACGGACGGAACGGTGATCGGTATGCCAGGAGGAATCTTTTGCGACCCCTCTTCGTCGCGTGCGTACCCGACACATTCCAACACGAGGGCGCCATGGACAAGCTGCTTGCTGGCTGCGAGATGTTCGACATAGGCTCGGCTGCCAAGCAAGTTCTCTTCTTCCAGACAGAAGACGATAAAACGGATAGGCCGTTGAATCTGATGATGTACGACCCGGTGAGCCACTTCCAACAGGACGGCCAGCGCACTCGCATTGTCGTCTGCTCCCGGTGACCCTTCAACCGTGTCATAGTGAGCGGCCAGAATCAGCGGCGGGACGCCCTGTCGGCCTGGCGCCGTTCCGATGACATTGCAATAGGTCCCGCCGAGCCCGTGGAAGGGATGGCGAACGACGCTCAGGCCGAGGCGGCTGAACTCTTCAGCGAGGTAGTCTTCTGTGCGCTTAAGCCTCTCGGGTGCGAAGACAGGATGACGTTCGCCAACCAAGGCCTGCAGATAAGTTCGCAGTCTAGACTCAGCGGGCATCTGTGCTTGTACGCGTCACAAACGACACACCACAGTTCACGGCTTGCCTACACCACAATTTCCGTCCCGATGCCCTTACGCGTGAAGACCTCGAGCAGGACAGCATGAGGGACTCGCCCGTCGATGATATGGGCTTTCCCAACTCCTCCCGCCAAGGCGTCGAGACAGGCGTGTACTTTGGGCAACATGCCCTCCGTGATCGTCCCCTTCTTCACCATACGTTGGACGTCTTTGCGCGAGACGGTTGAAAGATGGCGCCCCTTGGCGTCGCGAATCCCTTTGATATCCGTCATCATGACGAGTTTTTCTGCGCGCAACGCGCCGGCGATCGCGCCGGCGACCAGATCGGCGTTGATATTGTAGGTATTCCCCTCGCGATCCGTGCCGATTGGCGCGATGATGGGAATATAGTGATCGTCCTGCAGTTTATACAGCAGACTCGGATCGACCTTCTCGATGTCACCGACCAATCCAAAATCTCCGTCCTCGTCGTCCAACTCGCGATCGAGACTCTCCGCCCAGGCCTTGGCTGTCAACGGCTTGCTTAAGATCAGTCCTCCGTCTTTTCCGCTCAGACCGACCGCGCTGCCCCCGTGCCGGTTGATGAGATCGGTAATCTCCATGTTGATGCGTCCGGCCAGCACCATCTCGACGATTTCCATGGTCGCTTCGTCGGTAATCCGCACGCCATGACGAAACTTCGCCTCGATACCGAGCCGATCCAGCATTTTATCGATCTGGGGACCCCCGCCATGGACGATGACCGGATTGATCCCGACATATTTCAACAACACCACGTCCTCTGCGAAACGTTCTTTCAACGACGAATCCGTCATGGCATGGCCGCCGTATTTCACAACGACGGTCTTTCCACGGAAGCTCCGAATGTACGGCAAGGATTCGATCAGGACGTTGGCTTTCTTGATGAGTCGATTCATGCATGCACTCCCGGCAATCGGCTGAAAACTGGTAACTTCTAGAGTATGTACCGGCTCAAATCTTGATCCTTCACAACATCTTTCAGACGCTCACGGACGTAGTCCGCGGTAATGTTCACGGTCTTGTCCGGCCACTCAGGCCCTTCAAACGAGATGTGCTCCAACAGCCGTTCCATGATCGTGAACAGACGGCGCGCCCCGATGTTTTCCGTCCGTTCATTGACCTGCACGGCAATGTCGGCAATGGCCTCCAATCCGTCCGTGGCGAACTGCACGGTGAGTCCCTCTGTTGCCAACAAGGCCTGATACTGCCGGACCAGCGCCCCTTTTGGTTCGGTGAGAATACGCACAAAATCCTCTTTCGACAAGGGGCTGAGTTCCACGCGGATCGGAAACCGCCCTTGCAGCTCCGGAATCAAGTCGGACGGCTTGGCGACGTGAAACGCTCCCGCTGCGATAAAGAGGATATGGTCCGTCAGCACCGCGCCATGTTTGGTGCTGACCGTACAGCCCTCGACAATGGGCAGCAAGTCCCGTTGCACGCCTTCCCGCGAAACATCGGGACCCATGGTCCGTTCCCGCCCGGCGATCTTGTCGATCTCGTCGAGAAACACGATGCCGGTCTGCTCGACCTTGGTGATCGCTTCGCGCACCACCTCATCCATGTCGATGAGCTTCTGCGCCTCCTCCTGCGTCAGGTGCTTCAGGGCTTCCGGCACTTTCATGAGCCGCTTTTTTTTCTTCCCTTGAAACATCCCGCCCAGCATGTCACGGAGGTTACCTTCCAACTCGTCCATGCCACCCATGTTGGAAATGACCCCAACCGGCATGCTGCGCTCCTTGACCTCCATTTCGACCGTCCGCTCATCGAGTTTGCCGTCGCGTAGTTGGAGCCGCAGTTTCGACCTAGTGGCCTCGTAGGAATCATGGGCCGGTGCGGCAGTCGTCTCGCCCTGCCCCTCCATGAACCCAGGCCTGGGCGGGGGTTGGGGCAATAACAGGTCCAGCAGACGCTCTTCCCCATGCTGCTCGGCCTTGTGTTGCACCGCGTCCAGGCGATGGGTTTTCACCATATTGATGGCCAGCTCAGTCAGGTCCCGGATGATGGATTCCACATCACGCCCGACATAGCCGACTTCCGTGAACTTGGAGGCTTCGACTTTAATGAACGGAGCGTGAGCCAGTTTGGCCAACCGCCTGGCGATCTCCGTCTTTCCCACCCCGGTCGGTCCGATCATGATGATGTTCTTCGGCATGACTTCGTCCCGCAAGTCCGGCGAGAGCTGCTGTCGGCGCCATCGATTGCGGAGTGCAATGGCCACCATCCGCTTGGCGTCTTTTTGGCCGATGACGTAGCGGTTTAATTCCTCCACGATCTGACGCGGAGTGAGATTGTTGAGATTCAACGAGTCGGCGGCACTGGTCTGGTGGATCATGTCTGTTGGTATCCTCGGCCTATTCGTGTAGTTCCTCGACGACGATCTGCTGGTTGGTATAGATATCAATCGCCCCGGCGATCTTCATCGATTCAGCGACCACAGTCGCCGCGTCCAGCTGTGAGTGCCCCAGCAACGCCCTGGCTGCTGCCAAGGCATAGGCACCCCCTGAACCGATGGCCAGAATCCCGTCTTCCGGCTCGACCACGTCGCCCGTCCCTGAAATGATGAAGGACTGCTCCCGACCCGCCACCGCCAGCAAGGCTTCCAACCGGCGCAACACGCGGTCGGTTCGCCAATCTTTGGCAAGTTCCACCGCCGCTCTTGTGAGGTTCCCCCGGTGTTCTTCCAGTTTGCCCTCAAATTTTTCAAACAGCGTAAAGGCGTCGGCCGTCGCCCCGGCAAATCCGGCAAGCACCTGATCGTGATAGAGACGCCGGAGCTTCTTGGCATTGTGCTTCATCACCGTGGTCCCCACCGTGACTTGGCCGTCACAGCCCATGGCGACTCGTCCGGAGCGCCGGACGCATAAGATAGTCGTGGAACGAATGGTCATGACGGCTTGTGATCCTTTCGTGTCACGGAGACCCCCGACGGACGAGCCCGTGGGTGCGCGCGATCGTAGACCGCAGCAAGTTGGTCCGCCGCTAAGTGCGTATATTTCTGCGTCGTGCTGAGCGATGCGTGGCCGAGCATTTCCTGAATAGACCGGAGATCCGCACCTTCATCGAGAAGATGCGTGGCAAACGAATGGCGTAGCGCATGTGGACTGACCGCCCCACCGGCCAGGAGGCGGGAGTACTGTGCCACGATGCGAGCCACACTCCTTGTCGTGATTCGACCGCCGCGATGATTCAAGAAGACGGGAGCGGATAGCTGATGGCTGATGGCTGATGGCTGCAAAGACTTGCGATACGCTCGGATCGCGTGCAGCGCCAAGTCTCCGATCGGAACCACGCGTTCCTTCCGGCCTTTACCACGCAAATGAATCAGTCCTTCAGCCAGGCTGAGATCCCCGATGTTGATCCCGACGGCTTCACTCACCCGGGCGCCAGTGGAATATAAGGTTTCGAGCAGAGCCCGATCGCGCAGAGACAGCGAGGACTGTCCCGTGGGAAAGTCCATCAGGGCACCGGCGTCGTCTTTCGTCAGGACTCGAGGAAGCAGCCTCGGCAACTTGGGGCTCTTGAGGCCTTCGGTTGGATTGCTCTGAACCACGCCCTCGCGCACCAGAAACCGGTAGAAACTCCGAAGACAGGCCAGTTTCCTCGCCAGCGAGGCGGCTTTCTCCCCCTTTCGGTCAAGCCAGTGCAGGTAGGTTCGAATGTGCTCCGTTGTGACGTCAGAGGCCTGGAGCAGACCTGCCCGTTGCTCCGACGCATGAAGGAACGAGGCCAGTTGCCGGAGGTCCGATCGGTAATTCCGAACGGTTTCAGGCGACGCGTTCTGCTCAGCCTCAAGGAAATCTACGAAAGCCCGGATCTGGTCTTCCATGACTCAAAATCCTCAAGCGCCCGTGTGGCAATCAACCGCCGCTTCGCCTCTTTGTCTCGTGGAGCATTGGGCAACGGTGGGAACAGACCAAAATTGGTATTCATGGGCTGGAAATGACGTGGGTCGGACAAGGCGACGTGAGCGACGAGGCAGCCATGCGCCGTCGTCGTTGGAGGGGTGACCAGCGGCTTTCCTGTCAATAGCCGTGCCGCATTGATGCCTGCTAAGCCTCCCATCGCGGCGGATTCGGTATAGCCCTCCACGCCGACCAGTTGTCCGGCAAAAAACAATGTGGCGCGAGCCTTGAACTGTAAGGTGTTCATGAGTAACTGGGGAGAGTTGATAAACGTGTTGCGGTGCAAGCTGCCGTAGCGGAGAAACTCAGCTTGCTCCAGACCTGGAATCAACCGAAAGACTCGTTTCTGCTCAGGATAGGTCAGCTTAGTCTGAAACCCCACGAGGTTGTAACACGTGCGGTGATTGTTTTCGGTTCTCAGCTGAACCACAGCCGCCGGGCGCCTTCCGGTTCGGGGATCTTCCAAGCCGACCGGTTTCAGGGGGCCGAACTGCATCGTTTGCCGACCACGCTCCGCCATCACTTCAATCGGGATGCACGCCTCAAAATACGGTGTTTTTTCGAAGTCTTTCGGTTGCACTTTCTCAGCGGCGGTGAGCGCCTCATAGAAGATGTCATATTGTTCCTGCGTCATCGGGCAATTGAGGTAATCGTCGTCCCCCTTGCCATAGCGCGACGCCCTGAAGGCAATCGTCAGGTCGATCGAGTCCGCGTCGATGATCGGCGAGATGGCGTCATAGAAGTAGAGATGTTGCGATTGCGTCGCGGCTCGAATGGCCTGCGAGAGTGTATCGGACGTCAGCGGCCCGGTCGCCACGATACAGGCACAATCGGCCGGAATATCGGCGATTTCCTCGTGAAGAATTCTGATATTGGGATGGCCCTCCAACGCCTGGGTAACTTGTCGCGAGAACTGCTCCCGATCGACCGCCAGCGCCGATCCAGCCGGGACCCGCGCACGTTCGGCTGACGCAATGATCAACGAATCCAGCCGGCGCATCTCTTCCTTGAGAATCCCGGGCGCGTTCTGTGGATCGGCGGAACCCAACGAATTCGAGCAGACTAACTCGGCGAGGCCGCCGGTCTTGTGCGCCTTGGTCATTTCCTTCGGGCGCATCTCGTACAGGGTGACTTTGACACCCCGATTCGCAGCCTGCCAGGCGGCTTCGGATCCGGCCAAACCGCCGCCCACGATGACAAGGTCATCTCTCATGTAACCGGCACTCCTTGCGAGGAAAGGGCTCATTCTAGAAACCGTGTTTTAGGGAAGTCAAGGCGGACCGCCGCATTTCCTGCTCGAAGCAATCTGGCGCGTGGCGACAGAATTGTGAATGTTGACCGATGAAGTTCACGATTTTGGCTCCGACAAGTCAACATTCACCATTCAGCATTAAACATTCCCTTGAGCTTCACATGATTGAACCCCGCCGAAAGCCCATGCTAGACTCCGGCACGTTGGGCGATTAGCTCAGTGGTAGAGCGCTTCCTTCACACGGAAGAGGCCACAGGTTCGATACCTGTATCGCCCACCATCCTTTTCTTCCTTCAGAATCCTGCCTGCACAACGCTCGTAAGACGGCGATTTTTCTGAATGAGACAAATCCGCCGGAATCCTGGACAGACCAGGGGTTGTCGGCTACACTTCCTCTAGATTTTACGAACCCTCAACTGACCATTCGGCATTGGACTGAAACAAGCGAGGTAATATGATGACAGCACCGTCGTGGGCTCTTGGTATCGCGATGCTAGCTATGGTTGCCTCAGGTTGTGCAACACCAGCTCAACAGGCTGCGGAGGACAGGGAGTATATGCCCCCGACAAGTATCTACAACATTCTGGATAGCACCGCATTGGTCTATTCAGACCCAGCCGCCGGATCAGCCGTCAATGACCATCCACTTCGCTGGATTGGATTCATCTCGCACCCGATTGGCCACGGCTTCGACTATGGCCTCAATCGGCCGGCCTATAAGCTTGGCGGCAGCATTCCCTATCTCTTCGGCTACACGGCTGAAGACAATATGCTGGACGCACAACGCCGCTAAGTGAAGCCATTCTATCCGCATGCGGGGGCCTGCGCCTTTCCAGGACGCAGGCCTCTCGTTTTCCCGTTCGCCTCATTCCTCTAAATCGTGTATGGTTCGGACCAGCCTTCTATTCCGGGAAGAGTCTTCATGGGAATCGCGATCGATCGTAGGGTTCTCCTTGGGTTCGTACTCGCGATCGGCGTCATAAGCGGTTGCGGCCAGAAGGCCGATTCCGTTCGCCCCAGTCTTCCTCCTTCTGCAAGCGATCTCGTCTTGCTCAAATCAGCCGCACTCTGCGATCGCAAAGCAGACTTCATAAAAAAACAGGCTCCCGCCACCTACCAGACGAGCGCCTGGGGGAGCGGGCAAGAAATCCTGGTGTCTCAGGCCAAGAGTACCTCTCATGGAGAAGGGTCGTACTTTTTCGATGAAGATGGACTGCTCATCGGTGCCCTTTTCACTTTTCCCAAAGGGTTACCGCTTGATCCCTACCCTGTCCTTCGCGACACCCTCTCTCGACTGAAACCATCGCTGGAGTTTTATCTGAATATCTCTCAACTGGAAACGAAAACGACCATGGATGCCAGCGCCCTCTACGAGACCGGAGATGAGAAGACGACCACGCAATACTTAGTGACTGGCTCACCCAAACACCCGATCCTCCTGCAAGCCTCATTTACCATTGACCCGTATGTGCGGCTGTTCTCTCCGTATCGCAAAGAGTTTCTCGATCGACTCAGAAGCGCGAACACTGGGAAAAACGGACCGAACATCGAGAGTCAAGGAAGTGAGGACAAGGAACCGTTCACATCGCTGCAGCAATTCGCCCGTGGGCAAACCGCCCAGCTGGCGTACTGCGGCAACAAGAACTATGACGCCGCGGCTGATGCCTATCAAAGAGCCATCGCCAGCGGGTTCACAAACAAAGTGTGGCTGGCTGAGGCCCATCACAAATTGGGTCTTTCGTGGGCAGCCAAGGGACAGTTTGAGAACGCGAAAACTGAGATGCTGCAATCCCTCTCGATCAGGCCCAACATTCCTGAAGTCCTCAATAACGTCGGCACCGTTCACCTCAAACTCGGCGACAAAGCCGCCGCCGTAGGAGTCTTTGAACGGGCCGTCACGCTGCGCCCCAACTATGCCGTAGCCCGCTATAATCTGGCGGAAGCGATCGAGCAGACCAATCCCAAACGCGCAGTGGCAGAATATGAAACGTACTTGGCCCTGGTGGAAGGCAACCCCGAGGAAGACACGCGGGCGGCCCAGGCACGCGAACGGATCAAGAACCTGAAACAGTAAGGCGAGATGAGGAAAACCTTATCGGCGGGCCTGCTCTTCTTCTTCTTGGGCAGTTTTACACTCGATGCAGAGAGTCGTGACCGGGCGAGCTTTGAGCCGCTTATAGGGAATCTCCCCTTCACAAGCCTCGCAGATTCCGTACGTTGAGGCAGTCATCCGATCCAGCGCCTCATCGATCTTCTTCAACAGTTTCCGCTCGCGATCCCGGATCCGCATGGAAAAATTCTGGTCCACCTCGGCCGACGCTTGATCGCTGACATCGGGAAACGCTTCGTGACCGGATCGGTTCGTGAGAACCTCTCCCGCTTCATCGAGAATCGCCGCGCGTTGGCGCTCGAGATCGCGGCGGATGTCCGGGTATTTCGCCGGCGCGGCCCCGGATTGCTTCTTCTTGCCGCCGGATCGCGTGGCGGCCAAGCGCGAGGAGGATTTTGCGGGAACACGTTTGGCGGTGGAACGAGCTTTCATAGCCACCCTTGCATTGTGGAGTGTCCGGTAAAAATATAGCAGGCTGATTAAGAAAGGGTCAACGGGCAGGGACCCCTCTGGCCTACAAATCCCGCCGTCCCTCAATGGATTTGAGCAGCGTCACTTCGTCCGCATACTCGATGTCCATTCCGACGGGAATCCCATAGGCGATGCGAGAAACTCGCACGCCGAAAGGTTTGAGAAGTCTGGTGAGATAGATCGCGGTCGCTTCGCCTTCGATCGTGGGGTTGGTCGCAAGAATGACTTCGTCCACACCACCCAGTTTCACACGATCGACGAGCTCGTCCGCTCGGATGTCCCCGGGGCCCACGCCATCGAGCGGGGACAGCGCGCCCAACAAGACGTGGTAGAGCCCGCGATAGGCGCCGGCCCGTTCCACGGCATAGAGCGTACTCGGCTCTTCAACCACGAGGATCTTCGCGCGGTCTCGCTTGGGATCGAGACAAAACTCGCACAAGTCTCCTTCGGCGATATTGCGGCATTGCCGGCAGAATGCCAGTCCATCTTTCACCGCTCTGATCGCATCGGCGAGGCGCAAGGCGTCCTCTCGTTCGGCCTTCAGCAGATGAAAGGCCAACCGCTGCGCGCTCTTTTGACCGACTCCGGGAAGACGAACCAATTCCTTGATCAGCCTCGCCAGCAATCCCTGTTGATCAACCGCCATCGTTAAAAGAGGCCCGGGATTTTCATCCCGCCGGTCAAGGCTTTCATTTCGCTTTCCATCAGGTCCTTGGCCTTTCTCAGTGCCTCATTGGTCGCCGCGACAAGCAGATCCTGAAGCATGTCGACATCGCCGCTTTTGACGACCTCCGGATCGACGACCACGCTGACGACCTGCATGGCACCGTTTGCCGTGACGGTGACAATGCCGCCACCGGATGTCCCGGTCGCGGTCTTGGACGCCGCTTGCTCTTGAATCCGGGCCATCTGTTCCTGCATGGCCTGGGCCTGTTTGAGAATGTTGTTCATATTGCCGAAGGGATTTTTCATTCGGTCGCCTCCTTCTGAGCTACACGACGAACCTCGGCCAACTCCGCGCCGAAGATCTCAAGCGCGCGCTTCACCGTGGGATTCGCCCGCGCTTGCTGAAACAATACCAGCCGCTGGTCCTGTTCTTTGGCCGCCCGCACTTGGGCCATGGTCGGACCCGGTGGATCCGTCTCGGACAATTCGACGATGCGAATACGGACCGGCTGTCCTGATTCCTCCTGACAGATTTTTGCCAAGGCGAGCAGATGCTCTTCCTTCTCCAGCCTCGTTCGAGCCAAGGTGGCTTGTTTGGCAAACCCAATCGTCACAAGATTGCCCTCCATGCCTATGAACCGGCCAGCCTCCAGAAACGGGGCAATATTCGGAAGTGTGGCAGCCACGTGATCTTGAACCGCGTCCCAATTCAAAGCCGACCGCCGATTCGGTTGCTGGGGCGTCGCCGGAATGGGAGCAGCCTGGGCAGCGGGAGAAGAACCGGCTGCTTCGGTCTTGATGGGTAACGGAGGGGGAGAGGATTTCGGATTCGAAGGAGCCGACGCCGGCTGAAGAGGCCGGGCCGGGCTGCTTTCCTGTTGGCGCACGAGCCGTGTCGCCCGAATTGCCGCGGTTTCCATGACAAAGCGCGGATGGGCGCTGAACCGCAACGAGTCTTCGGCCTGCGTGAAGATGCCCATCAATTCTTGAAGCTGTTCCGGCGTCAGCGTAGTGGCATCCGTCGCCAATTGCACCAGATCTTCTTCGGAGGATTCGATCAGCGCGCGCAACCCAGCCGGCGGAACCACGGCCGCCACCAGGAGATTTCGGACGTGCTCGACGATCTCGGCGCAGAACGCCCGCACGTCATGTCCTTGATCCGTCACGTTCGCCAAGACCCTGAGCGCCGCGGGACTGTTTTGGACCATCACGGCCTGGATAAGCCCCTGTACCAGTTCTTGCGGCACAGCGCCAAGCAGCGCTTCAAGATCCGGATGACTGATGGTCCTGCCACCGAAAGCTACAACCTGATCGAGCAGACTCAACGCATCCCGCATACTGCCTTCGCTCGCTCGGGCCAACGCAAGAAAGCTCCGCTCCTCCATCACGAGATGATCCTGCGAAGCCACATGACGGAGCCGCTCAACGATCTCCGTCCGCGCAATCCGGCGGAAGTTGTAATGCTGGCATCGTGACACAATCGTCGCCGGAATCTTGTGGATCTCCGTCGTCGCGAAAATGAAGACGACGTGCGCGGGCGGTTCTTCAAGCGTCTTCAACAAGGCGTTGAACGCCGAGTTCGACAGCATGTGCACTTCGTCGATGATGTACACGCGATAGTGGCCACGAAACGGAGTGAACTTGATGTTCTCACGGATCTCGCGCACATCGTCCACGCTGGTGTTGGAGGCACCGTCGATTTCCACAACGTCCACGGCATTGCCCTGAGCGATTTCCTGGCAATTGGCACAAACGTTACAGGGCCGCCCTGTGGGCCCCTGCTCGCAGTTCAAGGCCTTGGCAAGAATGCGCGCGACCGTTGTTTTCCCGACCCCGCGAGTACCGGAAAACAAGTAGGCGTGGGCGATGCGCTTCGTCGACACCGCATTCATCAGGGTCTGCACGACATGCGGCTGACCGATCACATCATCAAACGTGCCGGGACGGTATTTACGGGCGGAGACTTGATAATCCAACGTCGTTACACTCCGAATGTTGAATGATGAATGGTAGATTTTGAATGACAATAACCGACACAATTCAACATTTCACATTCAACACTCAACATTTCTCTCAAGAGAAGAGCGGGGCCAGGTGATCCTGCGGCACACAGAACTGACCGCTTACCGTTGCTTCCTTCCGGACCTGGCGGGGTTCACAGGGTTCTGTCGCACAGGGCCCAGCCCCTTGTTCTACATGCTGAGTACTGAGTCCTCAGGACTGAGTTGACGATGGCTCGGTGTAAGCAGGATCCATGATTCTTCTATCTGATGCTCGGCTCTCAGTTCCCACTGCCGGGTTCTTTCTCAGTCCTCAGCACTCGTTGCTCAGCACTTCTGTATGGCGGATCCGCCATGTACATGGCGAGATCTCGCCACTATGTGCCACGGCACATGGTGGCGGAGAGGGTGGGATTCGAACCCACGGTCGAGTTGCCCCGACGCATGCTTTCCAAGCATGTCGATTCGTCCACTCTCGCACCTCTCCGCGCCAGGGCCCTCAAAGAGGCGGCATCTTAGCATGTGCCCTGGTGACCGGCAAGGTAAACAGGAGCAATGTATTGAAGAATCCAGCCGATTCTACAAGTAATGGGGACCATTGGATGATACTCCACTTCCTCGATCGTATGGGTTGACACTTGGATACATCCAACGGTACAACCGCAGTACAACATCGCGTGGGTTTCCGGTTCGAGATGCTGCCGAGAAGCTCTGCAGTGATGCTCACTTGTGCGAGAGTGGCGGAACTGGCAGACGCGCGAGACTTAGGATCTCGTGGGTAACCGTGGGGGTTCAAGTCCCCCCTCTCGCACCACGATGCACGACACCGTAGCCAGCCGCCTGGCTTTTAAAAAAAGGACGCCGGTTTAGATGACGATGAAGATGGAGATGACGGAACTGGGCCCCATGAAACGGGCTCTGAAAATCGAGGTACCCGCTGATGAAGTGACACAGCGATTTTCCAAAGCCTATGTCGAGTTAAATCGCCAGGTTCGGATCCCAGGATTTCGCCCAGGCAAAGCCCCACTGGCCATTTTGGAAAAGCGCTATGCCAAAGCCGTGGAAGAAGACGTGATCCGAGGACTCGTCCCGGACTATTATGAACGGGCCGTGAAAGAGGCAGGGATCAGCCCCGTCGTCGTGGACATTCCGCCCCTCGACCGCGTCAAGATCAAGAGAGATGAACCCTTTACCTTCACCGCAACCGTTGAAATCAAGCCGACGATAGAACTGCGCGATTATAAAGCGCCCAACCCCATCTCGCTCAAGCAGGACAAGCGGACAGTGTCCGAGGAGCAGATGGACCGAGCGTTGGACGTCTTGCGCGAGCAACATGCCCAATTGGACGCGGCCCCGGCCGGAACCGCCCTCGCCGAAAACGATTTCGCCGTCGTGTCCTTGGAAGGATACTTGGACCAGACGCCACTCGAGGGCACCAAAAAAGAAGGTCATCTTCACAGAATCGGATCGAAGACCGCCTTGTTGGGAATCGACATCGATGCGCACTTGGCCGGCAAGAAAGAAGGGGACCTCGTTGAGATCGCCCAACCCTATCCACCCGGCCATCCTGACTCTCGAGTCGCCGGCAAAACTGTCCAATTCCGCCTGAACATCACGGCGGTGAAACAGAAGACACTGCCCGCGCTTGACGACGAGTTCGCCAAGGACTGCGGCGCCTATGCCTCGCTCCAGGAATTGAAAGACAAGCTGCGAGGCCAAATGGAACAGGCCCTCAAGCGGGACATCGAGGAGTCGTATAAAGACACCATCCTCTCGCGCCTGGCCGACACCTACCATTTCGACCTTCCCGAAACGCTGGTCGAGCAAGAGCTTGAAACCATCGTCCGGCAAAAACTCCAAGAGCGGCAGCGAGGTCAGGGCCTTGATCCGTCTTCCTCAGCCGCTGGGGAAGCCGTCACGCAGCTTCGGGAAGAGCATCGAGGCGCGGCGAGCCGCCGTGTGAAAGTGGGACTGATTCTCGAAGCGGTTGCGGAAAAGGAAGGCCTGTCCGTCAGTCAAGAAGACTTGAACCAGGAAGTGGCGAAACTGGCTTCGGAGCTCCGCATGCCGGTAGGCGATCTTGTGAAAATGATCCAGGCGGGCGGCCAGGAGTCGATTGAAAAACTGCGCATAAAGATCTTGGCGGACAAGGCGCTGGATTTTGTCTACCGCCACGCAGTGATCCAGGGATAGAAGCGAACGATGTCGGCGCATCCATGTCGAGTGGAGGAGGAGTGCGGCCGAGGAAAGGATTTGACGGTATGTTGGTCCCAATCGTAGTCGAGCAAACCAATCGAGGCGAACGCGCCTATGACATCTATTCGCGGCTCCTGAAGGACCGCATCATATTTCTCGGTGCTCCGATCGATGACGTGTTTGCCAACCTCATCATCGCGCAATTGCTGTTTCTCGAAGCGGAAGACCCTGAGAAGGATATCAACCTCTACGTCAATTCTCCCGGAGGCAGCGTCACGGCCGGGTTGGGCATCTACGACACGATGCAGTACGTCAAACCGCCCATCAACACCATTTGCCTCGGCCAGGCCGCCAGCATGGGGGCCCTGCTGTTGACCGCCGGCACAAAGGGCAAGCGGTTTGCGCTGCCCAACGCGCGGGTGATGATTCACCAGCCATTGGGGGGCTTCCAGGGACAGGCAACGGAGATCGATATTCACGCCAAGGAAATCTTGAAGATCCGCGAGCGATTGAATGAGATCATGGCGAAACATACCGGGCAGCCTGTCGACAAAATCGCCCACGACACCGAACGGGATTATTTTATGTCCGGCGAGGAAGCCAAGCGATACGGGCTCATTGACGAAGTCATCTCGCGTCCGCCCAAAACCATCAAGACAACGGAACCCGGCGACATCGGCAGAGACGGAGCCAAGACCAAGTAACAGGGGGGAACATGGCCAAGCAAGAAAAGATGGACCGACACCTGCGGTGCTCATTTTGTGGAAAGAGCCGCGACGAAGTCCGAAAACTGATTGCCGGGCCGACCGTCTACATCTGCGACGAGTGTGTGAACCTCTGCAACGACATCATCGCCGAGGATTGGGAAGAGGCGAAGGAAGAAATCTCCTCCAAACTCAAGAAGCCGGCTGAAATCAAACATCATCTCGATCAATACGTGGTGGGGCAAGAGCGCGCCAAACGGATCCTGTCCGTCGCCGTGCACAATCACTACAAGCGCATTTCGTCCAAGGAGAAGGAAGTCGACGACATCGAGCTTCAAAAGGGCAACATCCTCATGGTAGGCCCGACCGGCACGGGGAAAACCCTCCTGGCCCAGACCTTGGCGAAGTATTTGGACGTGCCGTTCACGCTCGCCGATGCGACAACGCTCACGGAAGCCGGGTACGTGGGCGAGGACGTGGAAAACATTATCCTCAAGCTTTTGCAGGCGGCCGATTACGACGTGGCGCGGGCTGAGCGCGGGATCGTGTACATCGATGAGATTGACAAGATCAGCCGAAAGAGCGACAGCCCGTCGATTACGCGCGACGTGTCCGGCGAAGGGGTCCAGCAAGCGTTGCTCAAGCTCATCGAAGGCACCGTCGCCAATGTTCCTCCTCAAGGAGGGCGCAAGCATCCCCACCAAGAATTCATCCAGGTCAACACCGGCAACATCCTCTTCATTTGCGGCGGAGCGTTCGTCGGGCTGGAACAAATCATCGAACAGCGCCTCAATCGGAAGGCCATGGGATTCGGCGCGGAGATTCGCGCCCGGCACGAAGTCAAGTTGGGCGACCTGCTCGCCAAGGTGCAACCCGAAGACTTCCTGAAATACGGGCTGATCCCGGAATTTGTCGGACGACTGCCGGTGGTGGCCACACTGGAAGAATTGGATGAACGGGCGCTGATCCGTATCCTGACCGAACCACGCAACGCCCTCTCAAAGCAATATGAGAAGCTGCTGTCGTTCGAAAAGGTCAAACTGAGATTTACCGAAGGCGCGTTGGGCGCCGTGGCGCGGAAGGCTTACGCACAGAAGACCGGCGCCCGGGGACTTCGAGCGATCTTGGAAGAAGTCATGCTGGATGTGATGTATGACGCGCCGTCACAGAAACAGATCAAAGAAGTGGTGATCACCGAAGACGCTATTCTGGGGAAAAATCCGCCGATCCGTATTTTCGAACAGGACATCGAAGCGAAGAGCGCGTGATGTAACAGGAAATAGCGGGCTGCTCCATCCGGGCAGCCCGCCGGTCATTGCGACGGTTCCGATCCTCCCATCGTGTGTCCCTTCCATCCAGCCGGTTCCCGCATCAGGTCCCGCTTCGCGGTTGCAAAACTCTCGGCTTTGCTCGACAACGAAGAAGGCTGCGCTATACTTGCCACGTGCAACTCCGCTGAGGGCAAAGGGAGGACCTGTGAAATACCCCGTGGCATCCAGCCTCCGTCATCGAGGCAAAACGCTTGAGCTCGACCCAGCTCATGAAGTCGTCACCCTCTTGGGGATCAACGGAGAACCGATCGGCAATTTGTCGTGGGACTTCGTGATCGACCAGATCATGGCCTACCGCAAGCTACCCGTTCAAAAGGAAGTCCGGGCGGAGCCGCGCATCCCGCTGACGTTTCGGGTGCGCTACAACATGCCGGAAGGCCAACGTTTTGAAGGGCGAGCCGGCGGCATCGGCGGCGGCGGATTATTCATCGAGAGCCAGGCCCCGCTGCCCATCGGCACCAAACTCTCCATGGAGTTCTCGCTTCCAGAAAACCCAGGAGAATGGCTTCAGGCCAAAGGAGTGGTGGCGTGGGCCTGCCCGAAAGCCGATCATTACACGTTCAATCCTGGAATGGGTGTCCGATTTACAGACGTGGCGCCGGAAATTCGTGACCGGATTCTCGCGTTGGTCAAGTCAGCCCCGGATCAGAACAAGGCCGCGTAGGTTCTCGTCATTCGGCAGTGCACATTGAACTGAAGACATGAAATTTCCGGTCACTTCTACAACCAGCCACCAAGGCAAAACCCTGATCATCGATCCCGACCGCGAAACGATCGACGTGCTCGATGCGTCCGGCCAATTGCTCGGCGATGTGCCGTGGGGATCAGTGATCGAACAGGTTCTGGACGGCGAGAGTGAGACCAGATTCGCCCACTGCCGTGCCTACCCTCGCGCCCCATTGGCAGTCAAAGTGCAGTGTACGACACCCGATGGCACCACATTCGATGGCCTCACGGGCGGCATCGGCGGCGGGGGGTTCTTTATCGAGAGCAGTTCACCCTTGAAATCAGGAACGGAATTGTCGCTCGAATTTTCGCTGCCGGATCGGCCCTATGAACAACTACGTGCCAAAGCCAAAGTCGCCTGGGTGCGCAACAAGCCGGAGCGCTATCTCCTGTTCCCCGGCATGGGCGTGCAGTTTGTGGATATCGACAAGCAGACGCAAGACCTGCTCGTGCACCTGGTCGAGGCACTGAACCGAAGCCGGACCCCCTCCTGACGTTTTCGCCTCGCTCTCCCACGCACGATCTTGAGATTGCGGTCGCGCCTCACACAGACTTCTGAGGATCCTCCCGAATGACTGGTTGCTCCGCAGCGGCCTCAAGAGACTGCTGGAGTTCCTTTTTTGCCGCATCCACTTCAGCCTGGATCGTGCGCATCTGCGGATCGACCGTATCACGAACATCGGCGACAGCTTGCCGGAAGGTCCGCAGCATATCGCCCATGCCTTCTCCCAGACTCTGCATGTCCTCGGGAGACGTGCCTGGCGCAGCCTGCGCCGCGCTGGCTTTCATGGCCGCCTGTTGCGCCTGCACCCTGGCCACCGCGTCCTTATTCACTATAGCCGAAGGGCGTTTTGCCGCCGGCTTCTGTTGCGCTCCCGGCGGCAATGGTGGGTACTGGCCACGCGCCATTGGAGCGGGAGCTGCCGCACGCTCTTCCATGGACACCACAGGTTGAGCCGGCGCAGCGACCTGCGTCCCTTGAGTCGGATTGGCAACCGGTGGGGCCGATTGAGGCCCCCCACGATAGAGCAGCGACGCGGTTGTGCCGGGCGTCATTTCAGGACCGGGAACATAGGGAACGTTGGATCGGGCACTTGTGGGCGTCGAACCACCAGCGGGCGCCTGAGTCGTAGCCGCAGCGGCTGGCTGAGCCTGAACCGGCTGGGGTTCAGCATCCGATTGAACCTGTGCCGCGGCCGGCGGGACGTCGTGGACTTCTTTCTTGAAGCTCCTGAGCGCCTTGCCAACGCCTTCCCCAACCTGTGGCAAACGGCCTGCGCCGAAAATGATCAGGATGATGGCGAGGATAAGAATAAGCTCAGAAAATCCCAAGGTGCCGAACATCGTGACTCCGCTCGTCCGAGAATCGTGTGAGAACGCCCGTACTGACAGGATCGTGTGAATCTAGCCGCCGCGTTGAGAACGTGTCAAGAAAGGGCTCATCGAAGACTGTGAATGGTGTTGCGCTCAAAGAATGGGGATGATTTCGGTTTGGAGCGGTTCGCCGTATACCAATGCCTCCCGTTCGGACACGTAGACGTCCAATTCGCTCCGGATCCCAAATTCCCCTGGAAGATAGATGCCCGGCTCAATCGAGAAACAGGTTCGGGGCATGAGCCGGCGGTTGTCCTGGGTCTCCAAATTGTCGATGTTGGCTCCATTCCCGTGCACTTCTTCACCGATAGAGTGGCCGGTCCGATGCAGGAAGAAGTCGCCGTACCCGGCGTCCTGAATCACGGCGCGGCAGACATGATCGACCTCCCATCCAAAGGGAAATTGGCCAGACGCCACCCGTTCCCGGACGAAGGCCAGTGCCGCATCACGCCCTCGACGGACCTGGTCGAAAATCATGCGCTGTTTGGCTGGCACCCGCGCTCCCGTGTACCCCGTCCAGGTAATGTCGCCATATACGGAGCCGGGCGCGGTCCGTTTTGCCCAGAGATCAATCAACACAAGGTTCTCGCGAGTAATCGGTGCCGACCCGGACTCGGCCGGTCCATAATGCGGATCGGCGCTATGGGCATCGACCGCGGCGATGGGCGCGCTGGAGGTCGTCATGCCGGCATCGCGAATGCGCGAAAGGATGAACTGCTGCAAGCCATACTCGGTCAATTCGCGTCCCGTCGTCATTGCCGACGCGACATGCGCAAACGCCTCATCGACAATCCTACGGAGCGCCACGACGGCGTACCGGTGAGACTCCCGCTGTTCATCGGTCCAGACCGCTTCAAACCGCTGAACAAGATCGGCTGACGTCACGACGTCGGGACCGCAGCTGCGGATCAACTCAACCGTTCCCGCATCGACCCGGGACACATAGGGGACGGCGTTGAGAGGAGAATACTGCATGGCGATTCGCCGGCGGCCTCGCAGGAGCGACGCGAGGAGTGCCCGTTGTTCTTCCCACCCCACATAGGGTTGCACAGAGCCCGGCAATTCGTCCAACACGTGCGGTTCGATTCGGTGCACCAGTTTGACCGGCTCGCCCGTGGCAGGAATCCAATAATACCAACGCCGCGTGACATGCCGCGAAGGATCGAGCAGCAGAACCCGATAGGCCAGAGGATCGCTGCCCCGAAAGTCGTAGAAGAGCCAGCCATCGAGTCCTGATCCCTCTCGGAGCGCCCCCTGGATCTCCGCCACGCGCGCGTGATGGACCATGGTATTGATCATCATCGGCGCATCTTATCGCCGGGTAAGACGAGCGTCAATCAAACCACCGGCCCGCCGTGATACAATGACGGGCCATGACACCTGAACGGGCTCCGGAACTGTCGTCGTACCGTGTCACCTTGTTCTTTGGCCCGGAGCCCGTGGAGAAGGAACCGGGTGTCCTGGCCTGTGTATTTAACGTCAAGAAGCGGAGCTGGAAAGCCGGCATCCAAGTGTCTGTCGAGATCGCCCAAACACACCTGGCGCGGCTAGGCCAGGAGGTTCGCCTGGCCGATCGAATTGCAGGAGCCTTGACGTCATTCGGAACAGAGGCACCTGGGGCCTATCACGCGCGCGTGGACGACCTGTTTGCCCAGGCCGTCACATGGTGCAAGCTGAATCTCCGGCTAGCCGCCGGCCTCGCACAAGAGAATCAGCGCATCCCAGCCGCTGATCTGGTGCAGGAGTTGAATCAGGCCGTCGCCGTTCGCGCAGAGCATGTGATCACGTACGTTCTGACAGAACTGGATCTCGTCAATGAACCCCAATCGCCCGCATCGTTCTAGCCTGACGAGGCGGCAGAGGGCTTGCATTCGTCCCAAATTTGTTATATCAACCGATTGATAGACACAGCCCAGATCCATCACTGGATCGTGGCGTTGAACAGGAAGGAGACGCCGGATTATGAAGCAACAAGGACTCTCTCATTGGTTCCCGACCGTGGCGTTCATCGTGGTGCTGACGTTGTGCTCGATGGTGGCGGCTCCCGCATGGAGCCAGTCATCGTCTGCCGATCGGCAACAAGGCACGCCGGCCGGTGTCGGCATGCAAGTGGCGTCCGTCGGCGCCACCCTTCTCTATTTCCCGTGTAAAGCCGTCTATGCGCTCGGCGGAGGAATCGTGGGCGGCTTTGCCTACCTGCTTTCCGGAGGCAGTGAACAAACGGCGAAGAGTATTTGGGTCCCCAGCATGTACGGGACCTATTTCATCTCACCGGAACACCTCACGGGCGAGCGCCCAGTGCGGTTTGTCGGGGTCGCCGCCGACACGGACGGTGGCACGCCCGCGTCCATGGACCAATCGGGGTCCCAACCAGTCCAGTGATATGAATCCTGTCATTGGCGTGACACCGGACTTCAATGCCGGTGACAGGCAGGATATGGGGGGGCGGGAGCCGACCTATTTCCTGAGAGCCCGCTACATCCGGGCCATCGAAGAATTGGGCGGTATCCCCCTAATCCTTCCCCTCGTGTCCGCTCCGTCCGCCAGACGGCGGCTCCTCGATGGCGTGGATGGACTGCTGCTGACCGGCAGCGGACCCGATCTCCCTCCCAGGTTGTATGGAGAACGGCAACGCTACAAATTTCCTCTGGTCAGCGAGCGCAGGTCCAACTTTGAGCTGGAACTGGTCCACCAGGCGAGAACCCGCGATCTCCCGCTCTTGGGGATTTGCGGAGGCATGCAGACGGTCAACGTGGCATGCGGTGGCAGTCTGTATCAGGACATTCCGTCTCAGGTTCACCAGGCCCTCAACCATCGTCAAGCCACGAAAGCGGTGCAGGTTTCGCATCGGGTGTCGGTCGCGCCGAAGAGCCTGCTCAGGAAAATCGTTGCCCGGGCGACGCTGATGGTCAACAGCTCTCATCACCAGTCCGTCAAGACCGTGGCGCCCTCGTTAGTGGCCAGCGCGATCGCGCCGGATGGGATCGTTGAAGCCGTGGAATCACCCGCCCACCGATTTCTGCTGGCCATTCAATGGCACCCGGAATTCCTCTTCGAACGCCACACGGCTCACCGGAACCTGTTCGAGGCCCTGCTGCGCGCCGCACGGCGGACTCGCGCATGATCGACACCGGTGACCGCCGTCAAGCACGCGCTCGGTATCGCCGGACTCATTCCGTTCGACCTGCTATACTTAATTCCGGATTGCACCTAACCCCGGTGATCTCACCGCGCCCCACTCAGGGACATCCGTGATCAATCGCCTCTTTCGAACCAAATCCATCAGCCAGATTCTAGCCGACGCGGATCACCCGGAACATCGCCTCAAAAAAACTTTGACCGCGTGGGACCTGACGGCATTGGGGATCGGCGCGATTATCGGGACCGGTATCTTCGTGCTGGTCGGCACTGCCATCGTGGGCGATGAGCACCGGCCGGGAGCCGGGCCCGGCATCGTCCTGTCCTTTGTGCTATCGGGACTCACCTGCGCGCTGGCCGCGCTCTGCTACGCGGAATTCGCGGCCATGATTCCCGTCGCCGGTTCGGCCTATACCTTTTCCTACGCGACACTGGGCGAGTTCCTCGCCTGGCTGACCGGCTGGAATCTGATTTTGGAGTACGGCGTCGCCTGCGTGGCCGTGGCGATCGGCTGGTCCGGCTACTTCAACAAACTGCTCAAGCTCGCGGGCGTGGAACTGCCTTATTGGGCGACGAACCCACCCCACTGGGCGGGCGGACCGGAAGGCAGTATCGCCAATTTCCCCGCGGCGATC
>Ga0194120_10002022_pt1 | contig 35627 bp, 29 predicted proteins | sample TA2MahCa65mmetaG_FD_148642 | JGI IMG/M metagenome (GOLD analysis project Ga0194120, IMG submission 148642) | Freshwater microbial communities from Lake Tanganyika, Tanzania - TA2015019 Mahale Deep Cast 65m | ecosystem: Environmental > Aquatic > Freshwater > Lake | place: Tanzania: Lake... | reverse complement strand
TGGTGATGGCGGAAGTTCTACCCAGGATAATCCTATTCATAACTATCCCTCCAGCACAGTAGATTCTTATAACGTTGTTCTTGTGGTATACGACGCTAACGGTTGTACTGATACTGCAGCAGGAATCGTTGAAAGCAACGATGTTGTTCGCCTGACCGTACCAAATGCCTTTACGCCGAATGGCGACGGATTAAACGATCTATTTACACCGATTATTAGCAATGTTACCCAGGTTAAATATTTTCGTTTCGAAGTCTATAACCGTTGGGGGCAAATCGTATTTGAGAGCAACAAAGTAGGCGATGGTTGGGATGGAAAATATAAAGGAAAACCTGTTCAATTTGGTACTTATACATGGAAGGTAAGTTACAACGTAGAAGACCAAGGAACCATGAACGCAAGTGGTCACGTGACATCAATTAAATAGACGTTCTTTGTAAAGAAATCGTTTCTGAAAAGATTCAAAAGGCCGGTAGATATAATAGGCGAATCCTCTGTTTATGCGTATGTTTTCAACGTATTTGTGGTGAATTCGGTGCTTAGCAAAGATTTGTCCATTCATCACATCAATTCTTCCTAAATAGGTTATTCCGTCCTTTTCAAATACTGCGTAAAGGGCTCCTGTTGCGGCATCTTGAAGAATTTTACGTTTCCACCCATTTTGTTCTTTATGGTAATGGAGGTAAAGTCCCGTTGAACGAATTGGGTCACCGGATTCATTGTAAACCCACATCTTATCCGAGGGAAAATCGAACACATAGATACTATCCCCTACCTTAAACAAGGGAGCATATGGAACTTGATAGTAAATGGACTGTGTAAAATAATTGGCTCCGGTCCAAATCGCAGCATCGAGTCCCGTTTCGATTTCTTGCCGTTTCGCCCACAAGCGCGTTCGAACATCTGCCCATTTCAATTCTGAACGGTATAATTCCATCATCAAACTGTCTTCTATGTGAATAATTTTTCGATAGGTAGAATCCGTTAAATCCCATGCGAAATAATCGAAAGCGGGGTAATCGTTGTTAAAATTTGAAAAGAAAAACTTTGCCGAAGTAGAGTCAATAATGGGCATTAAATAATCGAGGAAATAGTTTTTCGGGATGGCCCATAACTTCAAGGAATCGCCCTGATAATCTACGCGAAAAATAGATTCTTGGCATACTACGTGGATGTTGTTGCGATAATCCCGGGTCATTTCGATTCCGATTCCATTTAAAGAAATTGTGTCTTTAATCGTAAAGGCATCGCATAACAAAATGGAATTGCGTTGTCCATTGCGCTTCGGATAGACCAAGAGCACATAATCACCTTTCTCGCTTATTTCAAAATCGGAAACATGAAATTCGGTAGAATTGAACACTGTGTCCGGAATTCCGGGTGCTTTAACAACGATCGGATCGATGTTTTTCTGCTTGATGGACTTTAACAATATTTTAATCTCTGTAAAATTCTGAGGTCTTTGCAGAAAAATTTTTCGATAATTCTGCGGCTCATACATGGGATGTTGGGCTGATATCGATAGTTCATTGGTCCCCGACTCAAAGTTCAGTAACCCTGAAACGCTCCCATTTCTGTCTGAATGAAAAACCATTATGGAATCACCGTTTTGAAAATAAATGGTAACATTCGAAACAGGCTCAAGGGTTTTGTAATCCAGGCAGTACACCTTGAGAACTTGAGCATGTAAACCGCAATAGCAGACGGAAGAAGCGAGGATTAGAAAGCACCGGAAGATTCCTCGAAAACCAAGGCAAGCATCACCCATTGGTCGACTAAACGGGAAAATTCCATCCGAAAATGTCTTCCGATTGCCCTATTTTCAGGAGTGAAAGATAGGATTTCAATTTGTTGGAAATTTCCCGAGTTTCCACTGGAGGTAAATGGTAATCCGTACCTTCGTAGCCAATCAGGGCTATCTGTGCTAAGGTAGCCGCTGTTCCCGCTCCGAAAGCGTCTTGTAACCGTCCATTTTTCGCAGCATTGATTACCTCTTCGACCGAAATTTTACGTTCCTCTACCTGAATGCCCCAATACCTCGCAAGATCAAGAATCGATCTTTTTGTAACACCTCTGAGTATGGTATCCTCATCCTCCGTCGGGGTAATAATTACATCGTCAATGATAAAAAGAATATTCATTGTTCCCGATTCTTCGATGTATTTATGTTCGCTGGCATCGGTCCAAACCAATTGATGATAGCCTTGGTCTTGTGCAAATTTGGCCGGATATAGACTGGCGCCATAATTTCCTGCTGCTTTGGCTCTACCCACTCCGCCTTTTGCAGCACGGGTAAAATAGGGTTCAATTTTCACGCGAACTAACTCCGAATAATAACTGGCAACCGGTGATAGCAGAATCATGAACTTATACGTTTCGGAAGGCTTGATTCCTACCCAGTGGTCCGTAGCGAACATAAACGGGCGTATGTACAGAGAATATCCTTTAATTTCGGAAACCCAGGCCTGGTCGATCTCCACGATCTTTCGAACCATTTCGATAAAAGCGGATTCTGGGATTTGAGGCATGCACATGCGTTTCGCCGATTCGTTGAAACGCTTCGCATTCATATCCGGACGAAAAATAGAAACCTTTTCAGTATTGTGTCGGTAAGCTTTGAGACCTTCAAAGATGGCTTGACCATAATGAATGGATGACATGGCGGGATGCATCGGAATGCTCTGGAAGGGTAATATTTGTGGTTCTTGCCAACATCCATCGACAAAATCCATCATTAACATGTGATCGGTAAACACTTTTCCAAACGGCAAATTGACCCAGTCCACTTTGGATATTGCGGAATCCGTGACTTTATCAACCTTCAATCTAAGTTCTGTTAAATCCATCTTCTCAGAATATTGCCACGAATATACACCGAATAAACAATGTTGACAACAAATTATCGTTAAGGTCGATTAAATAGTACATTTACTTAGTAAAATCAAAATGGTAAAAACCCCGGACGAAATTTTAAAAAAATTTTGGGGCTTTGATGACTTTAGATCAACGCAAAAACCAATCGTTGAAGATGCCGTTCTTGGTAAAGATGTCTTAGCCCTACTACCTACTGGTGGTGGGAAATCCATTTGTTTTCAGGTCCCGGGATTAGCCACAGGTCAGTTAACCCTGGTTATTTCTCCATTAATTGCTTTAATGGAAGATCAGGTTCGAAACCTCAAATCGAGGAACATTCGAGCTGTAGCCATAACCAGTTCCTTATATTCATCGGATATTGAACGCCTAATAAATAATGCTTGTTTAGGAGCCTACGATTTTCTTTATGTTTCCCCTGAGCGCATTCAATCGCCCTTTTTTCTCGAAAAATTTAAACACATGTCGCTAGGATTGCTCGTTGTCGATGAGGCCCATTGTATCTCTGAATGGGGCCATGATTTTCGACCATCTTATCGCAACATTAAACTTCTACGGGAAACCCGTCCCGAAATTCCCATAATGGCCTTGACCGCTACAGCGACTCAGGAGGTAGTCTTGGATATTGCAGAACAGTTATTACTTAGATTCCCTGCCATTCACACAAGTTCGTTTTACAGACCAAACTTAACGTATGAAGTAATTCAAACTCCTAATAAATTGGCAAGTATTTTAGCTTATTGCAACGGAAAGTCAAATCTGTGCGGAATCATTTACTGTGCAACGCGAAAAGCAGTAAAGGAATTGGCTAAGGTATTTTATGCGAATAAAATTCCGGCAGCGATATACCATGGAGGAATGACCTCTGAAGAGCGCAGCAATGCTTTAAGCTTATGGATACAAGGAAATGTTGGTGTTATGATCGCGACCAATGCATTTGGAATGGGCATTGATAAGCCTAATGTTCGTTACGTGTTACATTACGATTTTCCGGATAATTTAGAGGCCTACGTTCAGGAATCAGGAAGAGCTGGCAGAGACGGGGAATTAGCTCGAGCGATTGCCTTTGTTGACGGGAAGGAACACGAAGAATTCCAGAACCAGTTCTCACTTCGTTTTCCAGATCTTGGTCTCGTTAAAAAGTGTTTCTTGGCATTGCTCTCGGAATTGAATGTCGCTCTTGGTTCGGGAAAAAATGAAGTCTATTCGATCAACCTGCATGATTTTGCCTCAAATCAGGGCATTTCGTATTTAGAAATATATCAGATCATGAAAATTTTAGAGTTGAGCGATGAAATCATTTTTGATGAGCGCACTAGTCATCCCGCAAATGTTCAATTTTTAATAAACGGCGTCGAATTATACGCATTTCAGGTTAAATACCCCGAAACTTATCCATTAATTCAGGTTATTGAAAGAAAAATTGGCTTAGATGAAGAAAGGCCTGTTGCGATTCATATCCAAAACTTGGCAGATCTGCTAAAATCCAACACAGAACGCATCAAGGAGATTTTGGAATTTCTGCAAAGTCACGGGGTAATCAGGTACACGCCATTTAGTCAATATCCGAAGATACAATTGCTGAAAGAACGACGACCGGACGAACACCTTCAATTGCGCTATGAAGCGCTGCAACTTAGAAAGGAAGTCGCCAATAAAAAACTTCGAGCCGTTCTTGCATATTTATCCTCCGAAAACTGCAGGGTTTTGGACATATTAACCTATTTCGGACAAACCTCCGATGCCTGTGGCACCTGCGATCGCTGCACCTACCAGTCGATACGAATCGAGGAAATAGAGCCTTTCATTTTGAATGCCCTTCAATTGCCCCTCTCCTATCTTGAACTGTTGGAAAGAATACCTTTACCTAAGGAACAACTCAAACGCATCTTGAGAGATTTACAATTATCACAGAAAATACAGCTTATCGACGGAAAATTTTACGTTTAATACGCGTTTCTGAAGCATCTTAATTTTCCTCTAACCATCGGACCCGAGCTGCTGCTGGGCCTTTCTCTATTTACCTATGTATTTGGCTTTACCTGCTTATCCGTGGAGCTGGATGGTATCCAAAATTTTTTCATCACCCTAGCGCTGGTTATTCTCCTCTTTTTGATCCGAAATACAGCATCGTATTGCGTTCTTCTCGCTATTTCGTTTGCTCTTTTAGGTAATTCATCCCGTACCACGCCTCATGTGGAACCCGGTAAAAAAGTAATGTATCTGAAAATTTATTGCATCAAAAAGAAGGGTAAAGTGATCCAATTTTATGCGCATCAATTCAACAGAATTCGCGCTGGATTAATTCCAAGCGATGAAAAGGTAGTTTGCACCGCATTCAACCTGACGAAAAGGCTTCGAACAGGCGACATGATTGTAGGCTACGGTAGGGTCACTCCAATTGTTTCGGATGAAAATCCGGGTGCTTTTAATGCAGTAAATTATTACCGAGCCAAAGGAATACACCAACAATGCCTTTTGACACATCATCTTTTAATCCTCGGGAACTACCCAACTTGGAGAAATAACGTAGAACATTTTCGTGAGAAATTAAGCGCAATTTTTGACAAGCAATTAACCGTTCGCGAATCGGGCTTAGCCAAGGCTCTTTTGCTAGGAGACGCATCAGCCGTTAACGCAACAGGTAAAGCGACCTTTTCTGCCACAGGTGCAATCCATTTACTTGCGGTTTCTGGAATGCACGTATCCTTACTTGCTCAAGTTTTAGTACTTTTTTTTAGTTTGTTTCATCGGATTGTAAAAAGAAATCTAACCCAGCTCCTATGCATCGGCCTCCTTGGGTATTTTGCCGTATTAACGGGTCTTTCGCCAAGCGTTGTGCGATCCGTGCTGATGTTTAGCCTCCTCCAAATGGCGCAACTGTTCGGTGAAAAAAATAATAACAACCATTCCTTACTTCTGTGCGCATTCCTTATGTTAGTTTTTGATCCTCCGTGTTTATTCGACATCGGTTTTCAATTATCTTTTCTCGCCGTATTTGGTATTTATAATTTTCAAAAACCCCTGGAAACACTCATTAACCCCAATCGTAAAATCCTCCGTTTTTTATGGTCTAATTTGTGCATTTCAATAGCCGCTCAAGCACTCACCCTGCCCCTTACGCTTTATTATTTCCATTCATTTCCGAATTATTTTCTGCTTGCAAGTATTGGTTTGGCTTTCCTTTCCTCCGTTGTTATGTACCTGGGATTCCTCTACCTATTCGTTTGTTCCATTCCTTACCTAAGCCACATGATCGCCGTTCCTTTTCAAATTTCATTAAAAACCTTGTGTCAGTTTTTGGAAACGGTAGCCAGTATTCCCGGGGCAAAAGCCGAGGGATATGAACTAACCCCTCTCATGAGTCTTCTACTTGCATTGTCAATAGTCGTTTTATTGAGCTCAAAATTTTTTAATAAAATGCGAGTCGTTCCTATTTCGCTTATGATTCTTTTGATTACCGTAGGCCGGTATCGACGACAAACAGAGCACCACTTGCATCTGCTGAGCGGAAAAACTTCCTTTGCTATCTACAAACGAGGAAGCCACGCCACCATCATCATACCCCAAAACAGTTCCTGTAAAACAACCCATTTTCTCTGCCACAATTACGGTAAAGTATACCCCTTCAAACGTCTGGATACCATCTATGTGAACGAGGGAGATTCTTTAATATTCGATCAATTTGCCCTGCAACAGAAAAACCATTGCCTACTATTCTCGCGAACGGTGAGTGGAAAACCGAACACTGTTGACACCCTCATTTGTCGTGGGAGGACAAACAACAGAACCCGAAAAATTCAATTTGATTAGTGCGAGTTAGCCAAAAGCCATTGTACCGCCTGCGCAGCATTCAAAAATCCGCCGGCAAGGGATAGTTCTTTCAACTTCGCTTTCTTTTTTGTTCCCGGAACAACTACTTTCTTTTTGTAAGGTGTGGTGGTTTTTATGAGCAACTCTTTCACCTCAACAGCGCTCAACTGGGGAAAATAACTGCGTATTATTGCTGCCACTCCGGCCGTTGCTGGACAAGCCATCGACGTACCAGAAGCGTCTTCGTATTTCGCGTCCGGAACGGTCGAATATATGTCGACACCAGGAGCAAAAAAATCAACTGTAGTGGCTCCATAATTGGAAAATTCCGCAATGATTTTCTTCGGACTTCGCCTGCTGCTGGATGCGCCGACTTCAATCCAATTTGCAAACTCCTTTCCGCTATCTGCCTTGCGAGTAGGAAAAGAAGTCTCCATATCCTTATTTTTTGATTCGTTACCCGCCGCATGGATCAGCAAAACATCGTGATCTAGGGCATATTGAATCGCTTCATCCACATAAGCTTTGTGCAATACGTAGTACTTTCCAAAAGACATATTAATAATCTTTGCTCCATTATCAACTGCATAACGAATCGCATTTGCCACATCTTTATCGCGTTCGTCGCCGTTGGGAACAGCGCGCAAAACCATGATTTGAACATTGGCTGCTATACCATCAATTCCTACTCCATTACCTCGTGAAGCTCCGATGATACCAGCCACATGAGTGCCGTGCATTGCAGCCGGGCCCTCGTATCGATTGCAACCGTAATATCGGTTTGTTAAATCCATTGGATCATCCCCAACCATCAAAGCACGCAGACTGTCTGCATCTACATTTACCAAGTTCATTTGTCCTTCCAATGAACTTTTCGCCCCTGCCAATTGAGCCTCGATTTGTTCTGGAGAGAGAGCCATTAAAATTAATCGTAAACGTTTTTTAATTTTTTCTTCGCGTTCATTTGCAGGCTTGTAATTTTTGTTCGCCTCTTTCGAAAAAGCACTGCCCGATTGTTGTTTCACGTTTGCAATGTAATCCGTAATCAGTTTAATGTTTTGATAAGACATTTGACTCTGCATCAACTCCTTATCATAAATGGCTTTTAATTTTTTGTAGTTGGCATATCGCTCCATATCGGCCGTTCCAAATTTCGTAGTGTCCTTGCCGTTAAAGTACTTTTTATCCAGAAATACGATTCGCTTCAGCTCCGAAGCCTCATCCCCAATATCTTCCTTTTGTCCGCCTAAAAACGACCATCCATGAACGTCATCCACGTACCCGTTGTTATCATCGTCCAAACCGTTTCCAGGAACCTCGTCGTTATTCACCCAAATGATGTCCTTGAGATCTGGGTGATCTATATCTACCCCACTATCAATTACCCCAACAATTACCGGGACCGACTTGCGTCCGGTGAGTAAGGCATAGGCCTCCTCGGCCGCAGTTCCGTAAATACCGTCCTTTTTCGGACTTTTTAAATACCAATTGGAAGGAGCATTGGATTGAGAGAACAAGATCGTAGTGTTCCAAGAAGCAATTGCGAAAACAAATAATAGCCTTTTCATTTGATGGTTTTAGATTGTGAAGGTAATTAATTCGTTAAATCTTTACCGCGTCTGCTCACAATTCAACTATTTAAACCTATAAATGTTGTATTTTTGCAAACTTAAAAAAGGGAACAACATGACATCAACCAAGTGTCTTATTATCGGTTCTGGTCCTGCTGGTTACACTGCTGCAATTTACGCGGCAAGGGCAGATATGAAACCGATTCTTTACGAAGGATTACAACCGGGAGGCCAACTTACGACAACAAACGAGGTGGAAAATTTTCCTGGATATCCCCAAGGGGTTACTGGCCCCGAGATGATGATTCAACTTCGGGACCAGGCCTTACGCTTCGAAACCGACGTCCGATCTGGATTTATTAACAGAGTAGATTTTTCCGGATCCATCCACAAATGTTGGGCTGAGGATAACACAGAAATCCATGCTGAAACCGTAATTATTGCGACAGGTGCGTCGGCAAAATATTTGGGCTTACCAAGCGAGCAGCATTACCTGCAAACGGGCGGTGGAGTTTCCGCATGTGCGGTTTGCGACGGATTCTTCTACCGAGGTAAAGAAACGGTAATTGTCGGGGCGGGAGACTCTGCCTGTGAAGAGGCACACTACCTATCCAAGCTTTGCTCAAAGGTAACGATGTTGGTTCGTAAGGGCGACTTCAGGGCTTCAAAAATTATGGCTGAACGCGTCAAGAAAACCCCAAACATCGAAATTCTTTACAACACGGAAACCGTAGAGGTTTTAGGTGATGGACAAGTGGTAACCGGTGTGTGCGTTCGTAGCAACATCACCCAAGAGGAATGGACCGTCCCTTGTACGGGATTTTTTGTGGCAATTGGTCACACCCCCAACACCGACATTTTTAAGGATTATGTTAACCTTGATGAAACCGGGTATATCAAATACGAGGAACCAGGTTCTTCTAGGACCAATATTCCCGGTGTTTTTGTATCAGGTGATGCGGCAGATAAAACTTACCGTCAGGCAATTACGGCAGCCGGAACAGGATGTATAGCAGCCCTCGACGCAGAGCGATACCTGGCGGCAAAACATTAAGCATAAAAAAGACTAATTTTGTTGCATCCGTATCGAAGTATAAACTAAATTTGTGAAGACTTACAGCTCCTTTATGAATACTGAATCCAATTTAAATTATCTCCCCCTCATGATGCAAGTCGCAGTTGCCGCAGGCTTTGTCATTTTTACCTTGATTGCAACGCATTTGCTGACACCCCGGGTTAAAACCCACCGAAAAGAAGAAAATTTTGAGTGCGGAATTGAAAGCAAAGGAAATGCCCGTATCCCTGTTTCCATAAGGTATTTCATGACCGCCATCTTGTTCGTTCTTTTCGATGTAGAAGTTATCTTTTTTTATCCTTATGCGGTCAATTTTCACGAGCTGAAATTGGAGGGTTTATTGGCCGTTGTTTTGTTCGTTGCGTTCTTCCTCATTGGATTTATTTATGTACGTAAAAAAGGTGCGCTGGAATGGGAAAAATAGAAGACCTTGAAGTAATCAACGGGGAAGGCTATCAATTAACCACACTGGATAAAGCTGTGGCTTTGGCCCGTTCCAATTCCGTTTGGCCTTTACCGTTTGCAACGTCATGCTGCGGCATTGAATTTATGGCCACGATGGGATCCATGTACGATTTATCGCGCTTCGGCATGGAACGAATGAGTTTTACCCCGAGACAAACCGACCTTCTTATTGTGGCTGGGACCATTTCAAAAAAGTTAGGACCGGTCCTTCAGAAGGTTTATGAGCAGATGGCAGAGCCCAAGTGGGTTCTATCCGTTGGAGCATGCGCTTCCTCAGGAGGAATTTTCGATACCTACAGCGTATTACAGGGAATCGATCGCATCATACCGGTAGACGTCTACGTTCCGGGCTGTCCGCCCAGACCAGAACAAATCATTGATGGGGTCATGAACATTCACCGATTGGTTAAACACGAACCCTTACGTAGGCGCTACAGTGAAGAATACCGGCATTTGTTGAGCGAATTTAAAATTGAAGTGACGAATGCAAAAAATGACAAATAGTTCCCTCTCAGAGAGGTTACATTCCCTTTTTGAGCGACGAATACTGGCGAGCGAGGAGCTTTACGACTGCCTGGTCATTGAAGTGGCAGCCCCAGACGTCTTCGACATCATTCAAGAATTAAAATCTGAATCCCAGTTGTCGTTTAATTTCCTGACGCTCATTGGAGGAGTTCATTATCCGGAGTCCACAGGGCAAGAGCTATGTGTAGTATACCACATGCATAGTTGGAAGCATGCCCTTCGATTAAGGATAAAAACCTATTTATCAGCTGAAAACCCAAGAATTCAAAGCATAACCCCTCTTTTCGATTGTGCCAATTGGATGGAGCGTGAAACGTACGATTTTTTCGGAATACAATTTGATAATCATCCGAATTTGACGCGTATTCTCAACATGGATGAAATGGACTACTTTCCAATGCTCAAGCAACACCCTTTGGAAGATGCAACCCGAGAAGATAAAGATGACCGCTTTTTTGGACGCTAAGAAAAATACGATGAATCCAAACGATAACCTCATACATCTCTCCAACGGTCAAGTCCTCGCTAAGGAAAATATCGATGGCGAAATTGCTACCATCAACTTTGGCCCTACCCACCCAGCTACCCACGGAATTTTTCAAAACATTTTGACGGTTGATGGAGAAAAAATATTGAATTCTGTCCAGACAGTTGGCTACATTCACCGAGCGTTTGAAAAACTTGCCGAACGCCGTCCATACAATCAAATCACTCCTATCACAGATCGCTTAAACTATTGTTCCTCACCGATCAACAACCTCGGTTGGCACATGACGGTCGAAAAACTGCTGAACGCAGAAATCCCGAAGCGGGTTGATTACATGCGGGTGATTGTTATGGAACTCGCGAGAATTGCAGACCACTTGATTTGCGACTCCATCATAGGCGTTGACACCGGTGCCCTAACCAGTTTCTTTTATCCGTTTTCAGAACGGGAGAAGATTTACGAATTGTACGAAGAAATGTGCGGTGCGCGCTTAACAACCAACATCGGAAGAATCGGCGGTTTTGACAAAGATTTTAGTCCGGTTTTTCATACAAAACTGAAGGAATTTCTAAAAACTTTTCCTCCTGCATTTGAGGAATGGAATGGAATGCTGGAGCGCAACCGAATTTTCATGGATCGTACCAAAGGAGCGGGTTCGATTTCTGCAGATCGTGCACTTGCCTACGGTTTCACCGGACCGAATTTACGAGCTGCGGGAATTGATTATGACGTGCGAGTAATGCACCCTTATTCCTCCTACAGCGATTTTGATTTCATCATTCCTGTCGGGGTCAATGGAGATACTTACGACCGCTTCATGGTACGACAAGAAGAAATCCGACAAAGCTTACGAATTATAGAACAGGCTCACAATAATTTGCCCGAGGGCGCTTTCCACGGAGACGTTCCTGAGTTTTATTTACCGGATAAAAAAGATGTATACAACAATATGGAGGCGCTTATTTACCATTTTAAAATTATTATGGGAGAATCGGCGGTTCCAGTGGGAGAAATTTATCATAGCGTAGAGGGTGGAAACGGCGAGTTGGGGTATTACTTAATCAGCGATGGTGGAAGATCTCCTTATCGTTTACAGTTTAGGAGACCATGTTTCATCTATTACCAGGCTTATCCTGAAATGATAACAGGGTCGAATATCAGCGATGCTGTAATTACCCTAAGCAGCATTAATGTAATTGCGGGAGAGCTAGATGCATAAGGTATGAAAGAATCAAAAAAAGTCGTTACTACCGAAGGGACAACCCAATTTTCGGCGGAATTAATTGCCAAAATGGAGGAAGCCAAAAACTGCTTTCCGGAAGGAAAAGAAAAAAGTGCGATTTTAAAAATCCTTCATTTAGCGCAAGCTGAATTTGGTTGGCTTAGCGTACATTCCATGGATCAAATTGCAGAAATTCTCCGTGTTGAGCCGATCGAAGTTTACGAGGTGGCTACCTTTTACACGATGTTTCACTTGGAACCCGTTGGAAAATACGTTTTTGAAGTGTGCCGAACAGGCCCCTGTATGTTGGTGGGAAGCGACCAATTGATCGAGTACATTGGCCACAAGCTAAATATTGGAATTGGGGAAACCACCAAAGACGGGCTTTTTACCTTAAAAACCGCTGAGTGTTTGGGAGGTTGCGGTTATGGTCCTCTCTTACAATGTCGTCATCGTTTTCACGAACACCTAACCCCAGAAAAAATAGATTCCTTAATTGAACAATACCAAAGAGGTGAAATAAAACCGGGAGCCTTATGACAAACAGAAAATTACTTTTAGAACATTTAGACGTTCCCGGAATTCAGGGAATTGATGCCTATGTCAAACACGGGGGCTATGCCTCCTTAAAAAAAGCGCTCCAAAAAATGAGCCCTGACGAGGTTGTAGAGGAAGTTAAAAAATCAGGCCTAAGAGGACGAGGTGGCGCAGGTTTTCCAACAGGGTTAAAATGGTCCTTTTTAGCAAAGCCTGAAGGAATTCCCAGATACCTCGTTTGCAATGCCGATGAGTCGGAGCCCGGAACCTTTAAAGACCGATATTTAATGGAAAAAATTCCCCACTTGTTGGTGGAAGGGATGATTTTATCCTCCTACGCGCTGGGGGCAAAAACTTCCTACATTTACATACGCGGCGAGTTCATGTACGTGCTCGAAATTTTGCAGAATGCCATTAACGAAGCCTATGCGAAAGGGTATTTAGGAAAGAATATTTTCGGAAGTGGTTTCGACCACGACCTTGTCATCACTCCTGGAGGAGGTGCTTACATATGCGGGGAAGAAACCGCCTTGTTGGAATCCTTGGAGGGAAAACGAGGCAATCCAAGAATCAAACCTCCGTTTCCTGCTGTGAAAGGTCTGTGGGCCAGTCCTACGGTAGTTAACAATGTGGAGTCCATAGCCGCTGTTGTGCCTATTGTACGCGACGGTGGTGACGCCTACGCTTCCATTGGAATCGGTAAAAGCACGGGCACCAAGCTCGTATCAGCGTGTGGTAACCTAGAGCGTCCGGGGGTGTATGAAATAGAATTAGGGTTGAGCGTAGAAGAGTTCATTTACGGCGATAATTACTGTCGGGGAATTGCGAAAGGAAAGAAACTCAAAGCATGTGTTCCCGGAGGTTCCTCTGTTCCCATTCTACCCCACCACCTGGTGACTAAAACCGCTGCCGGTGAACAGCGCTTAATGACCTATGAGAGTTTGGCCGATGGAGGTTTCCAAAGTGGATCCATGTTGGGTTCAGGAGGCTTCATTGTTTTCGATGAAGATCAATGCATCGTGAGGAACACCTGGAACTTTACCCGCTTTTATGCCCACGAGTCGTGCGGCCAGTGCTCTCCTTGTCGTGAGGGAACCGGCTGGATGGAAAAAGTATTGCACCGATTAGAAACCGGTAAGGGTCACCTGCGCGATATCGATTTACTCGCAGACATTAATAAAAAAATCGAAGGGAATACGATTTGTCCGTTAGGAGACGCCGCTGCTTGGCCCGTTGCTGCTGCAATTCGGCACTTCCGCGATGAATTCGAATGGCATGTTACCCATCCCGAAGAGGCCCAGATCAGAAATTACGGTTTAATTCAGCAACCCCTTGTTGCATAATATTTAGGTATGGTAAAAGTTACAATAGATGGCGTTGAAGTCTCGGTAGAACCCGGAACAACGATTCTCAATGCCGCTCGGCAAATCGGTGGTGACGTTGTTCCTCCTGCCATGTGCTACTACAGCAAACTACCGGGTACTGGTGGAAAATGTCGCACATGCCTCGTTGAAGTTGCCGCAGGCTCTGCCGCGGATCCCCGACCAATGCCGAAACTTGTTGCTTCCTGTTCCACGCCGGTTCAGGATGGTATGGTGGTGAACAATAAGAGCAGCCAACGCGTACACGACAACCGGGGAGGAGTGGTAGAATTTCTTCTAGCCAATCACCCCTTAGATTGTCCTATTTGTGATCAAGCAGGGGAATGCCATTTGCAAGACTTAGGCTACGAACACGGCAGCGCCAAAACTCGCTACGAAGAGGATCGGAGGATATTTGAGCCCATCGACATTGGGAATAAAATCAAATTACATATGAACCGTTGCATCCTGTGCTACCGCTGCGTTTACGTTGCCAATCAACTCACCGACAAGCGGGTTCATGGAGTACTGCATCGCGGGGAACATGCCGAAATATCTACCTACATCGAGCAGGCAGTGGATAACGATTTCTCCGGTAACATGATTGATGTTTGCCCTGTTGGTGCGCTCACTGACCGAACCTTTCGGTTCAAAAGCAGAGTTTGGTTCCTGAAACCCATGGAGGCGGAAAGATCATGTTCAAAATGCTGTGGTAAAGCTGTGGTTTGGATGTTCGGAAATGAAATATACCGCGTAACTGCTCGCAAAGATCAGTTTGGAGAAGTTGAGGAAATTGAACAAAAAACCGCCTGGTTATGCAACGACTGCCGATTCGAGAAAAAAGAGGTCACCGATTGGAATGTCCTTGGTCCACGCGTCATCAATCGGCAATCGGTAATTTCGCAGGGGAAATATGCTACAACCATCGATAAACCCGTAAAACGCATTTCATAATGGAGACTTTTTACTGGATTGATAAATTGGTTCTTGTCTTATTGCTTTTTGTAATCTCTCTGGGAATTGCTGCCTATCAAACGTATTTTGAACGAAAGCTCGCTGCATGGATTCAGGATCGCGTTGGTCCCGATCGAGCTGGGCCCTTCGGTATATTACAACCCATCGCCGATGGCGTGAAAATGTTCATGAAAGAAGATTTTGCCCCATCAAATGCAGACCGTTGGCTATTTATCCTTGGGCCCGGAATTGCGATGTTTACCTCCTTGATTACCAGTGCCATTATTCCTTGGGGACCAAACTTGCTCTTATTCGGTCGACAAATTTCCCTTCAAGTTGCCGAAATCAACATTGGCATTTTATTTGCTTTTGGCATTATATCCATAGGTGTTTATGGAATAATGATTGGCGGCTGGGCATCGAATAATAAATACTCTTTATTTGGTGCTATTCGCGCATCCTCACAGATGATTTCTTACGAGCTGGCCATGGGAATTTCTGCCATTACGGTCATTATGATTTCAGGAAGCCTTGACCTAAGGGCAATCGTTGAAAGCCAACATGCTATGAATTGGAACATTTGGTACCAACCTGTTGCGTTTATTGTTTTTTTCATCTGTGCATTGGCAGAGACGAACCGAGCACCTTTCGATTTGCCGGAATGCGAGAATGAACTTATTGGTGGCTATCATACCGAATACAGTTCTATGAAACTCGGATTGTTTTTGTTTTCAGAATACGTGGCGATGTTTGTATCTTCGGCCATTATGGCGATTTTATTTTTTGGAGGGTATAATTTTCCCGGAATGGACGCTTTAACGAATAGCCCAAATTTATTAGCGCTTATCGGCGTCGCTGTCTTTTTTGTCAAAATTTTCCTATTAATTTTTGTATTTATGTGGATTCGCTGGACCATACCTCGTTTTCGTTTCGACCAACTGATGCATTTAGGTTGGAAAGTATTGATCCCCATTGCTCTCGTGAATATGTTAGTTACCGGATTCGTTGTAGCATTTTATCATAATTGGTTTTAATTGTTCGCTATGGAGTCACTTACCAATAGAAAAAAAGTTGTTTCAGACAAACCCATGACCTTCATGGAAAAACTGTACATACCCGCTATTTTGAAAGGGATGATGGTCACGCTGAAACACATGTTAAAACGACGAAAAACCGTTAAATACCCTGAGGAGACCCGAACATTTGCACCGATTTACCGGGGGATGCACGTGCTTAAACGCGATGAACAAGGGCGCGAAAATTGCACGGCCTGTGGTCTGTGTGCTGTAGCTTGTCCAGCCGAGGCAATTACCATGACATCGGCTGAACGAACCAAAGACCAAATGCACTTGTACCGCGAAGAAAAATATGCAGTGACTTATGAAATCAATATGCTTCGTTGCATTTTTTGTGGGTTGTGCGAGGAGGCCTGTCCTAAAGAAGCTGTATTTTTAACCGATCGTTTGGTTCCCACTCAATTCGAGCGTGATGAATTTATTTATGGAAAAGACAAATTGGTCGAGTCCGTAGACAATCGCATTGACATTACCAAACGGCAATTCACCGGAAAACGAACCAAGATATGATGGCAATGCTCCTTACTCAAATACTCGGTGCCCTCACGGTTGCATCAGCAATTATGGTGGTTATCAGCAAACACCCTGTGCGCAGTGTACTGTATTTGGTATTAACCTTCTTTTTCATCTCTGGCCTGTACATTATGATGAATGCACAGTTTTTGGCCATAGTAAATCTGATCGTGTATGCAGGGGCCATCATGGTATTATTTCTGTTTGTTTTGATGATGCTAAACCTCAACAAGGAAACGGAACCCAAAACTCCGCGTTTAACCTGGGTGATCGCAGGCATCTCAGCAGGAACCCTATTTGTCGTAATCATAGCTGCCTTAAAAGACATTGTTTTGATATCAAGACCCGGTGATATGGTAGGCATAAATAACGTGGGATTGGTTCAAAGCCTTGGTAATGCATTATTTACGAAATACGTGGTTCCCTTTGAAATTTCCAGTATTTTATTTATTTCCGCGATGGTAGGGGCTATATTACTTGCCAAACGAGAAAAACAAACCATTGATTAATATGACCTCATCAACTCCTATTAATACCGATTTTTACGTGATTCTTGCCATCCTGCTTTTCACCATCGGTGTGTTTGGAGTTATGATACGCAGAAACATGATTGTTCTTTTAATGTGCATCGAGCTCATGTTAAACTCAGTGAATTTGTTAATGGTAACGTTTTCCAGTTATTACAACAATGCGGATGCGCAGATATTCGTATTTTTCATCATTGTCGTTGCGGCCGCTGAAGCAACGGTCGGTTTATCAATAATAATATTGGGCTATCGCCAACTTAGATCGATTGATACAGGAATTTTCAACAAACTTAAAGGCTAGCCATGGGTATTGCTTCATTCGTTTACATCCTTTTACTTCTGCCCCTACTTGGCAGCTTAGTGAATGGAGTATTTGGAAAAAATCTTTCAAAAAATATTTCGGGAGCTATCGGGACAGGAGTTGTGTTTGCTGCTTTTCTGTTGGTTATCGCACTGTTCAACAGCATCCATGAACCAATCCAAATCTCCTTGGCTAATATCCTGCAATTCAGCAGTTTTTCGCTTGAACTTAATTTCTTAGTTGATCAATTATCCGTGTGGATGTCGTTGATTATTACAGGAATCGGAACCCTGATTCACCTCTTTTCAATGGGTTACATGAAAGAAGACGAAGGATATTATAAGTTCTTCACCTACCTCAACTTATTCATTTTTGCGATGCTTTTGTTGGTATTGGGCGGCAACTACTTTGTATTATTTTTCGGTTGGGAAGGAGTTGGAATTTGTTCTTTCTTGTTGATTGGGTTTCATTACAGCGATCCTGTCAAGGGCATAGCAAACAGTCTTGCAGCCCGAAAAGCGTTTGTAATGAACCGCATCGGTGACGCTGGTCTTATCTTCGCTTTGTTTTTACTCCTTTCCTCGTTTGGGACTTTGAATTTTCTAGAAATTTCTGGCAGTTTATCGAAGGACTCAACATTAAATAGCCTCCCGGCCATCGGCATAACCTTATGCTTGTTTTTAGCTGCTACAGGAAAAAGTGCTCAAATACCCCTATTCACCTGGTTACCTGATGCAATGGCCGGTCCCACCCCTGTTTCGGCGCTTATTCACGCTGCAACCATGGTAACAGCTGGTATATACCTCGTGGCGCGATCCAACTTTTTATTTGAACTTGCACCGCTGACCAAAGATATCGTTCTGTACATCGGGATTACCACCTCGTGTCTTGCTGCTTTTATGGCGCTTCGTCAAAACGATATTAAAAAAGTATTGGCCTATTCTACCGTATCGCAGTTGGGCCTCATGGTAGTGGCCCTAGGACTTGGGGCCTACACCGTCGCAATTTTTCACGTTACCACCCACGCATTTTTCAAGGCACTCCTATTCTTGGGCTCCGGTAGCGTCATTCACGGAATGCACCACGAACAAGATATTCGGAAAATGGGAGGTTTACGTAAAATAATGCCCATAACACACGCGACATTTTTTATAGGTACCTTAGCCATTAGTGGATTTCCACTGCTGTCAGGATTCTACTCCAAAGACGAAATTATCGGCCATTTGTACGAGCACAATCCTCTGTTGTACGGTATTATTATGATTTCCGTCACGATGACGGCTATCTACATGTTTCGATTGTATTTTCTTACTTTCCATGGAAACTACCGCGGTTCGCAAAGCACTTGGGATCATGCACACGAGAGCCCTTGGACGATGACAGTGCCTCTGATGATTCTTGCCGTATTCTCCATTTTTGGGGGAGTCCTCAACCTTCCTGGGCTGTTCTTGCACGACAGCGCCCACTGGCTTTCAGTGTATTTACAAGGTGCTCCCGGGTTGCACGCTTTTGCCCACGAAATGCCTGATTTTACGACCACAATAGGACTTATGTTGCTTGCTTCTCTGGTGAGCGTTGGCGTAATGATCTGGGCGTTTAACCAATATGCGAAGAAGGGTGCTATTGCCAAATCCGACGCAGCCTTAAGCGGCTGGGAAAAAGTATCCAACCGAAAATTGTATTGGGATGAAGTATATGACTTCATCATTGTTAAACCCGTCGAGTGGCTGGGATTTCAAGCGAATCACACCATTGAGCAAAAAGGATTCAAGTCGGGTATACAAGGGTTGGGAATGCTTACAAGCTGGACCGGAAACACCCTGAGAAAACTTCAAAATGGCAGTGTTTCAACCTACCTAAGTTGGATGGTCGCAGGCATGATAATGCTGATCGTATTTTACCTATTAAATGCCCATTAACTTGGAACTAATCGCACTTCCTTTACTCTTTGGCATCGCCTCCTTTTTTATCCCAAGGCATTGGGCAAGATGGAGCACTTTGATTTTTGCCACAACGTCGTTAGTTGCTGTTCTGATAAAACTCCTTCAATTCGAACCCGATATCAAAGAATACTTTATCAACAACGTCAGCAGCTTCGCGCTAGGCTTAACCTTCAACATGGCGGTCGATGGGCTTGGAATTCTGATGTTGGGTTTAAGTAATTTGGTGATTTTTTTAGTTGCATTGTCGAACGTGAACCGCGAGGAATCCTCTAAGCCCTCCTTCAACGGATTACTTTTTTTAATGCAATTTGGATTGAACGGTGTATTCGCCTCAGAGGACGGTATTTTATTTTACATGTTTTGGGAATTAACGCTTATTCCCGTGTTCTTGATGCTCTATTGGTTCGGGGCCAAAGAAAATCAAAAAAACCTGATGACCTTCTTTCTGTACACGTTGTTTGGGTCGTTATTTATGTTGTTGGCGATCCTTGCATGGGGAGCCTATACGCCAAGTTACGACTACCATAAACTCATGTACGCCGCGGTTCCTTCGCAATACGTATGCTGGATATTTTCAGGATTTCTAATTGCCTTCGCCATTAAAATACCCCTATTTCCCTTTCACACCTGGCAACCTCCGACCTACTCTACAGCGCCCATGGCCGGTACCATGCTTTTATCGGCCATCATGCTGAAAATGGCCTTGTTCGGAATGATCAAGTGGATGATTCCACTGAGTTATGCTGCATTGGACCTATGGCAGTTACCGGTTATTATTGCAGGTTTAATTGGAATTGTGTACGGAGCGGTTATTGCTCTTCGAGAAAATAATATTCGCAAAGTATTTGCTTTTGCCTCCATAAGTCACCTGGGGCTGATAGCTGCAGGGATTATGATCTTTTCATTCGATTCCCTTATGGGAAGCATCCTTCAAATAGTCAATCATAGCTTAATTGCTGTTGGATTATTTTTAGCGGCAGATATTGCCATCAAGCGTTATGGAACTTCCGATTTAACACAGATGGGGGGACTTGCGAAATTGGCACCTCGTTACGGATTTTGGTTTGCAGTTACCGTGCTTATTGCCTTATCTGTTCCATTAACTGCCGGTTTTATTGGAGAATTTTTATTAATCAAGGCTGTTTTCGATTATCAAATGGTTCTTGGTATTGTGGCTTCACTGACGCTTGTACTTGGGGCTGTGTACATGATTCGTGCTTACCAAATGAGCAGTATGGGGGCACCAAAAATACCGAGCGCCGAAGACCTTCAGTGGAATGAAATATTGGTATTTGCCCTTATTGCCCTCCTCACCTTATTTTTGGGACTTCACCCTGAAGCAATCCTTCAACTTATTAAACCCAGTATCCAACACTTGCTTGAATCGGTTCAGGATACCACAAACTTGCTTAAATAATGGATTCGGTCGTTGTAATTTTTATTTCGGGGTTGATTTCGCTTTTCTTGGGCATGTACCAAAAACCCCTGTTAGTGTTGATGACCAATTTAATCGGTCTGACGGGGGCATTTGTGTTGTTTTTTTTCTACGGTACCTACTCTTCGATCTTGAAATCTTACTTTTTTAGTCTTGCCTACGACAGCACTGGAATCTTATTGAGTTTGCTGTGCATATTCATGACTGCGCTGGTCTTGTTATTCGGTTATGGTTCGCAATCTAAAGAGCCTCAACAGTACGCGGATCTTACCTCGTTAATGATGTTTTCGTTGACAGGAGGGCTATGTTTAATTGGATTTCGCGATTTTTTCATGTTTTTCATTGGATTGGAGATTCTCTCTATACCCGTGTACGTCTTAGTAGGGAGTCGCAAAGGAAACCAGGCTTCAGCTGAGGCGGCTCTCAAGTACTTTTTTACCGGTTCTTTCGCAACTGCCATTTTACTTTTTGGAATTGCGCTTGTGTTCGGAGCCACGGGAAGTTTTAAACTAAACGAAATTAACTTTGCAATACTCAGTGGATTGTACACCCCGGAGCTTATGATTCCAGGTTCTCTTATGATCCTTGCTGCCCTTCTATTTAAGGTGGGGGCCTTCCCTTTCCATTTCTGGACAGCAGATGTTTACGACGGCAGTTCAAAGCCGGTGCTTGCCTACATGTCCACCACCGTAAAAATAGCAGGCCTATTCGCTTTAGTTCAACTTATAGGGTTGGTTTTTGGAAACTTAAAATCCTATTGGGAAATTGTTCTTTACGCCATTATTCTGGTGACGCTGTTTTTGGGTTACTTTTCAGCAACTCAGCAAAAATCGCTGAAGCGCCTTTTGGCTTACTCGGGCATCAGCAATACGGGAATTGCCCTTCTGTCAATTATGAGAGGAGCCGATTTTGGAGGTAGAAATATGGTCATTTTTTTGTTGGCCTACAGTGCGAGCGCCTTGATTCTCCTGGTGATTTCTCAACATGCAAGCGATGAGGAAAATGACGTGGATGAACTAAAAGGCATCGGATATCGCAACCCACTAATCGGAATTTCGTTGCTCTTTTCGCTTCTGTCATTAAGCGGGATTCCGCCGTTTTCGGGTTTTTTTGGTAAACTGTTATTAATTCAGGATATTTTGATGGAACACCCTATTCTTGCAATTGCTGCTATTCTCAGTGCTGTTTTAGGGGCTTTTGTTTATATCAAACTTTTATTACATTTCTTCACCAAAGAGTTTCAGGGAAAAGCAGTGGTGTTAAATGCCCCCTCCGCTGCAATCCTCATCGCTTCCAATATGCTTATTTTAACAGGATGGTTGATTCTTTTCATCTAAGGGGCAGGATTTAGTTTCGGAGAACTTAGATTATCTCTCGGCTTTTTAAATAATTTAGTATATTTGACCAACTTAATTACAGTTGGAATGAAATCCTATACTATCAAAAAGAAAATCACTTCCCTCGCTTTGTTGTTGGTGTTACCTTTGAGCGCGATTGCCCAACCTTTCGCAGTCAATGACATTGGCAGTGGCAACGAGGACCAAATAATCACCATAAATGCTATTCAATCGAACGATGTATCCAATGGTGGCACCCTTGTCTTATCAAGCATCGATTTGAATGTTGCGCTTCCTGGCAATCAGTCTTTCGCTAGTAGCACCAATGGGCAATGGACCGTGGACTATCAGACGGGGAACGTGCTCTTTGTGCCAAACTTACATTTCAATGGAACCGAAAGCCTTAACTACACGATTCAAAACTCCTTGGGACAAACTTCCAATACCGCACAAATAAGTGTGGTGGTTAATGCAGTTAACGATGCGCCGGTTACCTTTAACAATTACATTTCTTCTGTTGAAGACGGACCAGTACTGAACGGAAACCTTCTTTCCAACGGTGATTACGACATCGAGAATGCGGCAATCTCTTGTGCCTTAGTTCCGGTAAATAATGCCAACAACGGCACATTCACCATTGCTGCCAATGGCAATTTCACCTACCTTGCCAACGCCAATTTCCATGGAGTAGATACCGTGGTTGTTTCGATTTGTGATAACGGCTCTCCCCTACCAGCGGCTTGCAGCAATGACACCTTGTTCATTAACATTGCGCCCATCAACGACGCACCGGTTTTGGTCAACGATGCATATACGGTTAATGCTAATTCAAGTACGTACTTGATGCCTCTCATCAACGATTCCGATGTCGACAATCCCCTATTGCTTTCTTCGTTGTCCATGCTTTACGGACCTTTGAATGGAACAGCCTTGGTAGTAGGTGGGCAAATTCTTTACACCTGCAATCCCGGCTACAGCGGTTTAGACTCCATTTATTATCAAATCTGTGATTCGGCAACGCCTTTGGTAAATGCGTGCAGTCAGGCATGGATTCACATAACGGTGTCGGCTTGTGCCCTCAACCCCGCGACCGACTGCGACGGAGATGGCGTTACCAATGCAACAGAATTGGTTGACAACACTGATCCGAATGATCCTTGCGATTATTTGAGTTCCAGCCAAACTTTAACGGTTGGAGCCCTGTGGGTGAATGCCGATTGCGACGGCGATGGATATACCAACGGTGTTGAACTTGGAATGGGATACGATTTTAACGATGAATGCAGTTTTCCTTTTATGGCACAGAATGCCACTCCATCCTTGAATTGGAATTCACTGGATTGCGATGGCGACGGGGTTACGAACGGAACTGAGATACAAAATGGAACCGATGGCACCAATGCATGTTCCCTTTATGCTGTTAGCATTACCTTGACTCCCTCTAATGCATGGTTGGCCGACGATTGCGACGGTGATGGCGTAACGAACGGAGATGAAATAAGCGACAACACTAATCCGACCAATGCTTGTTCACTATTGCCTGCAAGTGTAACCTTACCCATTGATAGCCTTTGGTATTTTTTAGATTGCGACGGTGACGGTGTTCAGAATGCTGATGAATTGCAAGACAGTACGTATTATTTAGATGTTTGCAACTATTTGGCAAGCAGTATTACCATGCCACAAACGTCGGATTGGATGAACGAAGATTGCGACGGAGATGGCGTGTTAAACGGCGACGAGCTTACGGATAATACTAATCCGCAAAGCGGTTGCGAATTTTTGGCATCCAGTCAAAGCGTTCCAACAAGTCCGGAATGGAATGCTTGGGATTGCGACGAGGACGGAGTAACCAATGCCACCGAAGTAGTGGATAACACCAACATTAACGATCCTTGTAGTTTTGTTGCAGGCAGCATAACGTTGCCAATAGGAGCGGGATATAACAATGCTGACTGCGATGGCGATGGTTTAATCAATAGTGTTGAGAGTACATTAACAACAGATATCTTTAATCCTGACACCGATGGCGATGGCGTGAATGATGGTGCCGAAGTAAATCAAGGAAGCGACCCATTAGACCCATGTGATCCGGCTCCTACACAATCGTACTGTATTTTAAATTTCCCAGAAGGAATTTCTCCCAACGGGGATGGCAAAAATGATACATGGATCATTACCGGAGCAGATTACTTTGAAAACAATCACCTTCATATTTTTAACCGATTTGGTACGGAAGTGTATCACAAAGAATACTACACCAATGAATTTGTTGGAAAAGCAAATGTTGCAACGCTCGGAGGTGAACTTTTACCCGATGGAACCTATTTCTATGTTTTTGATAAAAACAACGGAGAAGAGGCTGTAACAGGTTATTTATTTATCAAGAACTAAGACTTACAATACAGGTATCGTTATGAAAAAAATTATCCTACTCGCTGCATTATTCACTGGCAACTTGGTTAATGCGCAACAAGACCCTCAATTTACACAGTACTTTGATAACTTTTTGCACGTTAATCCAGCTTATGCAGGAAGTTCAGGCATGTTAAGTGCCACTGCCATTCACCGCGAGCAATGGGTAGGATTTGCAGGAGCTCCTAGGTCCACAACTTTCAGCCTTCACACCCCTCTGAATTACCGCTCGGTAGGTTTGGGTCTTACAGCTGTAAATGATATGATAGGCCCAGTTCGTCAAAACATGGTATATGTGGATTTCTCGTACACGTTAAAACTGGGTAAATCAGCGCGTTTGGCACTTGGCCTAAAAGGAGGTATGAACATGTTGAACGTCGCAACGCAAGATTTAGCCAATGTGCAAGCGAACGATCCGGCCTTTATTACCAACGTTCAAAACCAACTAAATCCGAACGTAGGTTTTGGAGTGTACTACCACGATGAGCACTTCTTTTTTGGGTTGAGTTCACCGAGAATTTTAGAGAAAACTGCTTCAACGACCACCTACTTAGAACGACGCCATTACTTCGGAATAATCGGTGGAATTTTTTCCGTGGCAAAACAGTGGAAGTTGCGACCAAGCATCCAAGTAAAGAGCACCATGGGGGCTCCCTTGAGTTTGGATTTCTCGCTCGCAACCATTTATAAAGACAAGTTGTGGTTGGGCGCCATGAACCGATGGAATGCAGCCGGAGGTGCCTTCCTTCAATATCAACTAAACCGCCAATTCCGTTTAGGCTTGGCCTCTGAGTTTGGCGTTACGCAACTTAGAAATTACAATAACGGCACCTTCGAAGTGTTAATGTCTTACGACTTTAACTACAAAAAGACCGATGTTAAATCACCTAGATACTTTTAAGATGAAGAGCATGAAATTCCAATTTACTTTATTCGTTTCTCTTGCTTATGCGGGAATCGCTATTTCACAAACTGAAGATCCATTCTTCTCTACCGGAAATGTCAAATTCAACAGCGATGTAGCCGAAATCGGAGTTTACAAAAACACAGGCGATAATTCGCTCATACTGGTGTCCGGGAGGCCCTGGGGCATTATTAAAAGGGTTGATGCCCAAGAACAATATTTCTTCAATTACTTTGAAGTCAACAAAAAGACCAATTCTGTAGTTGGATTTCAAAAAGCATCCAACAGTAAATTCAATGAAGGAGCCTTATGTTTTACGCCGGATGGTAAACGCGTTTACTTCACCAGAAATGCTAAAAAGGTAAGTAAATCCTCGAAAAAACGCGAATTGATGCTCTTTACTGCCCGCGTTAACAAAAAAGGCAAATGGTCAAAAATAACTCTTTGCAACCTGAACAATCCAACTTACTCTATCGGGCATCCTGCGATCAGTCCAAACGGCGAGATGATCGTTTTTACCTCAGATATGCCGGGTGGTCAAGGAGGAACAGACCTTTACATGGCATCGATTGAAACTGATGGCAAACTCGGTAATCCTATCAACTTAGGGCCAAAAATTAATTCTGCTGGAAACGAAATGTTTCCATGGTACAGTACCGAAAATCAACTCTTTTTCTCTTCGAACGGACGTCAAGGCCTCGGAGGGTTCGATTTGTATGTAACTGAAATTCGCGAAGGAAAAGAACCCTTTTCCCCGATGAATCTGCAAGCACCCATCAACAGCAGTTCAGACGACATAGCACTTTCTTTCCACGAAGAATCGAAAGGCTACTTCAGCTCAAATCGCACGAACAGCAACGATGACATCTACAGTTTTACGCAGTTGCGTCCCATCGTTTTTAAAGTAATTATGAGCGGTACCGTCACCCACGCGAATACCAATGATACCCTTCGAGAGGCTGAACTATCTATAAAAAATTCCCAAGGAATTGTCGTAGCGACCTTGACAACTGATGCTAAAGGTTTTTATACGACTAATCTTGAGCCCGATCAGCAGTATTTTGTTGAAGTAAAAAAAGTAGAACACAAAGATGAAAACTTCCAACTGAACACAGATTTCAACACCCCTAAAGTAAAGCAAAACGTGCAATTGGAAGGACGTCCGAACATCAATTACCTAGGTAAGGTGACGGACACAAAAACAGGGCAGGTCCTCGAGAATGTAAAAGTAACGATGAAAGATCTCATTACTGGCCAAATCGTGCTTTCCGGTCAAACAGACAGTTTAGGAAACTTTAGCAAATTATGTGAAAACCTCGTGTACGGAAAAACTCAAAAGTTTGAAGTTAAATTGGAGAAAAATGACTATGCCACTAAATCAGAAATTTTCGCATATGATCCGAAAATTAGCGGCAATGTTAGCATCAACGATTTAAGGGATTTAAGCATTGGTAGAGTGGAAGTCGGAGTAGATTTATCGAAAATCATGGACCTTGGTGATATTTACTTTGACTATGGTAAATTCGATATCCGTTCGGATGCCATGGAGCAATTGGATAAAATTGTTGGAATTATGAATGAATATCCCCAAATGGTTATCGAATTAGGGTCTCATACCGACTGCCGCGGTGCGAAAGCGGCAAACAAAACCCTATCTGACAACCGAGCCAAGGCCTCAGCAGAATACATTAAAGGCAGAATTACAAACCCCACTAGGATTTCCGGAATGGGTTTTGGAGAAGCCAAACTCAAGGTTAATTGTCCGTGCGAAGGCAAAGTAGTTTCAAACTGCCCTGAGGAAGAACATGCTAAAAACCGAAGGACTGAGTTTATTGTCAAGAAAGTAAAGTAAAAGTAAATAAGAACTTATAAATAATAAAAAAGGCATCCTCGGCTGATTTTCCGTCCGCAGAAAGGGGTCTGGGGAATGAATGCGGGCGGGATTCCGTTTCGGATTTTTCGGCGAGAAAATTTTTGAGCTTCGCAATGATTTTATAAACCAATTTTTGACCAATTGAATAAAATTCCGGGGTCTTCTTTTATTCCTACAGAATATTCGTCATGACCAATAACATGTTGGCGGTCAATTTTTATGTTATGTCGTTGGTAAATCCCCGGCAAAAGAGAATTAAGTGCTGTATATTGTTTGTCAGTATATCCAATATCAGCCTTTGGTATAGAGCGATATATATCTGAAGAAATGTACTGTTTCATTTCCTCCTCCGTCCCCATAGCTAAAATTTCTATTCCGATAGAATGACGGTTGAGTTTATCTTTGTACTTTGGATAATCAGCAAGACTGCCCTTCCCCGCATGATACGCATTTCTATTTTCATCTATAAGACGAAATATTGTGCCATCGCGTGCAATAAGATAATGAGCTGAAACTCCATACTGCTTGAAAATATTTATTACATCTTCCGGAATATACGGATTAGTTGGCTTCGCCATGACATTGCTGGAAAAATGAATTACAACATGTGTTATGTCGTCGGTTTCTGAATGTATTTCTGAATTAGAAAGCGGAAGAAAGTGATCAATTATTTTAGGTTGCAATGATTGTGGCTTTGGTTCAATGGGAATATTATTCACTGAAGATGTTTTCTCATTGATGTAAATATATTTGTCCACATCCGTAGCAGGAACATGTGGTTCTAATTTAATTCCCAACACATCCTTGTAAACCTTTGAGAGGGTATACATCCATTCGTCTGCTTTATATCCAACATAAAGTAAATGAAAAGCATTGAGATCTTTTTTTGCCGCGTTTAAATAAATATCCCTTTTTATTCCTTGAGCAAATTGACGGAAACCGTCTCGTAAATCTTTATATTTTCTATTGCGTGTTCTATCCGCATCATAAAGAGGCAGACCATTTTTCATAAGAACATTTTGCCAATGATATGCCATTGGATTGTTATACCAGCGTGGAAATGAACAACATCCAAAACCACTTTCAGAAGCAATAATTCCAGTTAGAAAAAGCGGATGAATTGAATATTCTTTTGCCACATCCACAATTAATTTTGCCATCTGATTCGGGCTTAAGATTTCTTGCTCGTCAATTTTTGTCTGAAAATAAATTGAATTTGAATAATAATCATTTATAAATTGACCTAAACGATTTACAAATTCATCACTATAAGGATTTATTTTTAGGGGGCTATCATAATGTGCGGTTTCATATTTATAAAATTTTCTGGCTGATTTATTAATTGAAGTCTGATTTGAAATATCCTCTAATTTTTTAGCTGGTCGGACACATCTAAAACCAACATCGTAATTGTAATTACTCGGTGCCATAAAACTTCTTTTGCTCACACGAAGATATTCAGGTCTAATACTTCCCCACGATCCTCCACGCATAACTTTTGTTCTGCCAGTTTCCGAACCCATTGGCTTATTTTTTGCGCTCGCCGAGTAATAATTATTGTCGTACCAATCATTTGTCCATTGCCAAACATTCCCACTCATTCCATAAAGTCCGTAATTATTCGGTTTCGTATCTTTGACTTTAGCCAATCTCCACCATTCGCCAATCATCAATCCTTTTTCATTATCATAATTAGCCAAGGAAGACTCAAATTCATCTCCCCAAGGAAATTTTTTGCGATCAAGCCCGCCACGAGCCGCATATTCAAATTCTGCTTCAGTCGGCAATCTGTAACCGTCGGACGAACTATCTAAATCCCAGAGAGGGTAGCCCCAAGCGTCTGATTTTTCGGATAATTTATATGCAAGTGGAAGTCCTTCTTTCTCACTTCTCCAATTACAATAATCTACGGCATGATACCAACTAATTCCAGAAACGGGATTTTCTGGTTTATTATAAGTGTCATATTCCCAATATCGTGATTTAGTTCCACCGTCATTTAAATATTTGGTAAAATCTTCGTATGTGATAGGAGTTTCATCCATATAGAAGGATTTTACAGTGACAGTATGTTCAGGCTTTTCGTCAGAAAAGTTACTACTATTGTCACCCATAACAAAAGTACCCTCCGAAACTAAAACCATTGTCTTGGTTCCTTGTAAAATTTTTGATAATTCTGTTGCTTTTGTTTCTGAAATATTTTTCTCCAACACTTGTCCGTCCTTTCTATTTATTGAAGAAAAGTAATAAAAAGTAGCAATCCCCAAAATACAAACAAAAAATATTAGTAAAATAATTTTTAATTTTCCCAACATCATATTGTTTAATAATAGCATTTTTTTCTTATAGATAGTTAGTGTTTCTCTATTGCGAAGCTCAAAAATTTTCTCGCCGAAAAATCCGAAACGGAATCCCGCCCGCATTCATTCCCCAGACCCCTTTCTGCGGGCGGAAAATCAGCCGAGGTTTTGCGAAAATCCAAATCCCCAGAAAATAGTTTTCGCAAAACCGAGTCCGCATTGAAGCCCCGCCACACTGCCTGAATACTTGGAAGGCAGAACCCCGAAAGAAAACACTCTTTCCTTTTTCAGAAAAAATCCACCCCGCGCAAATCAAAATAGAAAGGAGTGTTTTCTTTCGGGGTTGCCGAGCGGAGCGAGGCAGTGGCGGGGCGATTCATTCAGCGATTTTGGAAATAGGTGCGAGCTTGGTAAAATAAAGACACCAGAATAAATAAAAAATTCCCTTATAAGGGAATTTTTTATTTATTTCTTGGGGGCGGATAGTTTTTCGCGGATCTTTTTGGGAGAGAGATCGCGGAGGTAGTAGAGCTTAGAGCGGGAGACTTTGCGGGGGGAGCTCATGATCTCTACTTTTTCGATCATAGGGGAATTGATGGGGTAGACTTTTTCTACGCCGATCATAGCCACGTCGCCGCGGACGGTAAAAGTGGCGCCGATTTCTTTGCCGTGCTTCCTGGCAAGGACAATACCCTGAAAGCGAGACTCACGAGTCTTCGCTCCTTCCTTCACAATCTCGGTCACGCGGACGACCGCGCCGGGTTTGATCTTTTCTAGAATTTCTTTACTGATCATAGATCTTCTTTAAGTAGAGGGAATTATACTATACCTTTCGGGAGTTGACAATAGCTACTTGACAAAAATAAATATTTGGTTATTTTAAATTAGGTCCTTAGCAAAACAATGAGTTTGCAAACTCCCGAGCTCATCTATTCATACTCTGAATAAAAGTCCTAGGAAGGATCCCCTTTATGTTCGATTGCAATAAGTGATGGTTTTTTATGCTTTTATTTTACACTTTTTGTAAATAAGAGTATTTTAAACAGGTTCATTAAAAAAATGGATTGATTTCATTGTTTATCCACTCCCCTTTTAGCCAGAGAGAAGACAAGAAGTGAAAATTCACGAGAGATTCTCTCTGGTTTTTTTCTTTTTGATTGGAAAGGTGTGAGACTGCTTGAAAAAATTGACTCATCCTCTCTAATCTTTTTTGATCAGGGAAGGACGCGGACTGATAAAATCTATCAGTCTCCTCCGGCCTCTTCTTAACTCCCAGGCTCGCTAAAAAACTATTTTGGGAGTTTTTTATTATAATAAAGGCGTGAAGACTATGGCTTTCATTTTAGGAATAGTAGTCCTAGGCTTTCTTGGTCTCTATGGGTATGGGCTACAGGAATATAAAAAACTGCCGACGTATCTCAAAGAAACACTCATAGAGAAAGAGGAGCGGGAAGCCAAGGAGGCTTTTTGGGGGCCAATTGCAAGATTTACCAAAAGCTTAAAAGAGGATAATTTTTTAGGAAAGCAGGTGGAAGAGGTGAAGCAATTTGGGAGCGAGGCGGGAGCGAGGGTAAATAAAATAGTAATGATAGGCAAGATCTCAGAAAAATTTAAACAGGAAATTTTGGTGCTTGAGGAGGAAAGTTTTGTTTTAGCACTACAAGAGAACGGCGGTCTTTTAGAAAAAGCAGAGGAGGCGAGAAAGACCGCACAGGAGCTTGTGACGATACTGATCAAACAAAGAGAAGCAAAAGAGACTCTTGAAGATAAAGAAATTAGGGAAAGGATATTTGGGATTGAGGAAATCCTCGGGAAAATTGAAACAGGGATGAAGGAGGAAGTGGGTTTTGTAATCGGGATTTTTCTAGGAGAAAAAGAGGAGGCGCGGGTAGTGATTGATGAGCAGGGGTTGCAATCGGTGATCTTTCCAGAGGGTGAAGAGTGGGGCAAGATGACGCCAAAGATAGCGGCACGGCTTTCTTCCGCTTACGCAAAGAGTTTTTTTGAAATAGAAGATGGGTATGAATTAGAAAAAGGAATGGGAAAATTTTTGCAATTATCTGAGGAGGGATTACGAAAAAAAGCAAGGGATTTTTTTGATAAGGTGCATGCGGAGAGTGGGGAGGTGACTATTCAATAAAGTTTTTTAATTCAGGGGGGAGGTCGGAGGCGAGGGTGAGGCGGTCGCCCGTGGGTGCAGTGAACTCAATCGAGTCGGCGTGGAGGAAGAGGCGTGGACTCTTTATCATCGGCTTCTTGGGGCCATAGAGGGGGTCGCCAACTATGGGGAGGCCGATGGCTTTCAAGTGAATGCGGATCTGGTGTGTGCGACCAGTCTCAGGAGATACTTTAAGAAGAGAGACGGGCTGACCCTGAAGATCAAAAGAACGAAGGAGAGAGTAGCGAGTGAGGGCGGGCTTTACGAGCTTGGCATTTTTCACATGGACGGTACGGCGGGTGGTGCCGCTTTTGAGGCCTATTGAGAGGTCGATTGTGCCTTGGGGCTCTTTAGGGGCGCCATAGACGAGGGCGAGATAAGTCTTACGGATCGAATGATCTTGAAATTGTTTTTTTAGGAATTCAAAGGTGGGCTGATTTTTAGCTACAAGAATAACGCCCGAAGTGTCGCGATCAAGGCGGTGGACGATGCCGGGACGGTTAATCGGGTCATCCCCTACTCCGCTTATTTCTGGGTAATGCTTAAGAAACCAGGAGACGAGAGATTCCTCTGTCTTTTTGTCGGAGTGGGTTAATAAGCCGGCGGGCTTATTAATAGCCACGAAATCATTACTTTCGTAGATGATTTGCGGGAGTCTGCCTTCCATAGTTTAGCGCCTATCTTTTTCAATAACTTTCGATTTTTTTACTACGCTCCATACTCACAGGCTTCTTTAGCATACTCCGTTTGGTACCCGTAAAGAAAATCGAAATTTCCTTGAAAAATCCTAAGCGATTCTTAGTATGATGCTTTTACAATTTTATTTCTGTGCACGTGGGAGGAATCGGACCTCCGGCCTTTTCGATGTCAACGAAACGCTCTACCACTGAGCTACACGCGCCTTTACGTTTTCGGTAAGTATGCAAATAAAATAAAGAATAGTCAAAAAAGTTTGCGGAAAAGCTAAAAAATAGTATACTATTTTCGTCTAATCACCGGGCAGGTGGTAGAGAGGTCAATTACACGTGGCTGTAGACCACGCGCCTTTATGGCTACGGGGGTTCGAATCCCTCCCTGCCCACCATAAAATACAATAAAAAGAAAACCATGTGGAGCGAACCACATGGTTTTTTGTTTAGCACTTCGCGCGGATTAGCGATCGAGAGCGAAGAACTTGGCCGGAGCGATGGAGAGTGAATTAATCTCGAAATCAGGGACTTTCCCCACTTCCAACTGACCGTTATCCTCGGTGATTGAGACGAGAACGTAAGGCTCTCCTTTCCACTCGATCAATAAAGGATACTGAACAACTTTCTGAGTGATCTGGGATAATACTTCCGGCGGAATAGGAGGATTGTCTCCTGCTTCATTTGAAAAGCGGATAACAGGAATCCTAAAGACCTTTCTCAAGTTAATGACATCCCAGAAGAAGCGCATGTCATTTTCGACATAATCTCCCCCGTGGGCATTTTGACTTTCTTGCACCGCTAATCGTTCAATAAGAGAGCGGGGCACTTGCCACTGACTGCCGACGATGACTTTCGCCAACTCTTTCACGACTCCTTTTCCATGATCGCTCGCGAGCGGATGAAGCATTTCTTCAAATCCACCAGCTTCCACGATTTCATTCACCAGAACTTGGATAAAGGCCATCGCCATTCCCAAACCAGACACCAGAGCTGAGGAAGAGTTTTTCTTGCCGGACATGATCAGACCTTCTTTCATTTGTGGCTTATCCAACCTGCCTACGACGGTAGACGCTCGGACTCACCTGATAATGTTCTATTACTATTATATATAATAATATGCATTTTTGTCAATAGTGAAAGAAGGGCTGGTTCTTCGCTAGGCTACGAGATCCTGGATCGAGTCTGGGATGACGACGCAAAAGAATTATGAACAAATAATTCTCACGTCGCCCTCGCGATCTTTCGGAAAAAAGATTTTTGTGCGATAATAGGGGTAATGGTGGAGTATTGGACTCCTTACGATTCCTTGTGTAATTTCTTTAATTGATATATGATCTAAATATAAAAATATGCCTGAATCTTTCGAAAATAAAAATAGGGAGACTTTACCAGAGGAAAAAACCGCTGAACGGTTTATTAATGAGCAACAAAAAGCAGAGATTCGTGCTGGGGTTCTAGATATAGCAAATGTTGAGAAATACAAAATCAAAGATAAGGACGAGGAAAACTGGCTTGCCAACATTCACGAAGAATTAAAAAAATCAGATTTATTTTCCAAATACGCAAGCGAGCGGACTCCAGCGGGTTATGGTATTTCTTCTCTGCGTACCGATAAAATAGGTAGCATATTAAACGAAGTTCAAGACAGAATTTTTGTATCTTTATATGAAGGCGATTTGGCGACCGCAGAGAAAGTTATAGCCCAAGCACATTCACTTTTTAACGGCGTTAGAAAAATTAACGAACATCAGGAACACACTGGTGGCTGCGTCTGTGACGAATGTGCCGATCTCGGAAGACTGGCCAGTGTTATGGGATTCTCTAATTTATCATCTCGCATACGCACTGGGACTATGTGTCCAGAATTTAGCACTCAATACCCGACGACGCTCGAAGATTATTTTAGACATGATAAAAAAGATTTTTCTTCGCCAGAAGAATTTTCTAAGGAAGTAGATGACAAACTGGTCTGGTATGCCGGACTTCCTCAAGCAAAAGGCCGGCTCCACGAAGTATACAAAGAATTCAAAAACAAAGAACGGCAAGAAAAAATAAAAAATCCTCGGGTCAGTGAGTACTTGAAAATTGTCGAAGAATATAATAAAGCATTGAACGAATCATACCGATCATATTATTTTGATGGCAGTGCCTCTAATGCAAGGGTATTCCCCGGGGAAAGAATTGAATTGCCCGAAGGAGAATTAAAAGAAGGTTCTGTAATTGAATATCTCAAAGATGCCGACAATAAATTTTTTGAATTCGACACGGGTATCTTTACTGACATTCCGCTAGGAAGAGATCTTTACAAAGGTGAGGGTCCGCGCGTAGCGCACATGCCGATGAGCGTGGATTTTATTCGTTCGCTTGGAGATGCAAAAAAACAAATAGTTGAGGCGGCCAAAAAAGAATATGGAGATTTATTAAAGAGCCAAAATAATAATCAATACGAGCATCAGTGGATAGAAGAAGAAAGTAGAAGATCGTCACATTTTGCCTTAATTGCTTCTGTATTTGAGAGGGCGGGCGACAAAGAGAAAGCGCAAGAAGCATTGAGATTAGCGAAAGAAGCCTCAGAAAATATCGGCAACAAAGATTATTATATGGCGCAGAGAGCAGGGGAAAGATATTCAACGATCGCGTTGGCAGAATTAGCGAGCGGCGGTGATCCATCGGAGATGCTACAGCAAGCTGAAGCAAGATATATGAATTATATCGGAGGGTTTGAATCCCATTCTGGCATCGGCCCTACTACGAGAATGCACGGCCTGCATGATGTTGCAAAGATGAGAGTGCTCGCTGGTCAAGATCCTCTACCAACTCTGTCAAAATTAGACACCATCAGTGATAAAATTAGTGGCGTGACAAAAGCATCAGTTGACGGATTTGCAATGTGGTCAAAAATTCGAACTACAATCAAAACATTTGAAGAGGGGAGCAAAGAAAAGAAAGATAAATAAATACCTCATGATATTTGTAACTTAAAATGCCCGGGTAAACCCGGGCATTTTAGTTTCAAGATACTGCTTTGCGTAAAATATGTTTGCCTGTCTTTGCCCACCGATTTACAACTTGAAAATTCTGTACGTGTCCTTCCTTGGCGTCAACCGCAATCAAACCAATATCGTCGTAGGTATGTTGTTCTGGTTCATCGCCCGATTTATTTTTTATAGCTCTTAATCTCAAATATTCCCTGTCGGTGTTTTCATATTCAGCCCCGTAATTGGATCTGCCGGCATGCTGTGAAGCGGTAAGCACTTCTTTACAACCAAGTGGCT